>Ga0070669_100000327_pt1 | contig 37170 bp, 56 predicted proteins | sample KBSS53metaG_FD_64680 | JGI IMG/M metagenome (GOLD analysis project Ga0070669, IMG submission 64680) | Switchgrass rhizosphere microbial communities from Kellogg Biological Station, Michigan, USA - KBS S5-3 metaG | ecosystem: Host-associated > Plants > Roots > Rhizosphere > Soil ...
GCGTAGGTCCCCAGGCGGTCGAAGGCGGCCTGAGTCCTCTCCGTCACGTCGCCGCCCCGCGCCATCTGGTCGGCGAAGCCCTTCGTGCGCAGCTCGAGCCCGGCCATCGCGCTCTGGGCGGCCTCGATGCGCTTCTCGTGGGCCTTGAGCGCCGCATTCAGCGATTCGATCCTGGCCTGCATCTTCACCGGGTCGCTCGTGCCGAACGCTCCCGACATGGTCTGCCCGGCCGACCGGGCCGCCCTCTCCAGGTTCTCCCAGCTCCCATACAGGGCCAGGAGATCCTTCTTCATCTTCTCCGCCGCGGCCGCGCGCAGCTTCGCGTCCTTCTCGGCGCCGATCCCCCCCGCGACGCCGCCCGCGATGCCACCGATGACCGCCCCGACCCACCCGAACGCGGCGCCGGCCGCGGCGCCCTTGGCCGCTCCGCCCAGGACAGATCCGCCCGAGTACGCCTGCGAGATGGCGGTGACCGCGTTCGCCGCCGCGGCCACCTTTTCCGCGCTGGTCACCGCCTGGTGACTCAGGTTGTCGAACATGGTGATGACCGACCCGCCGATCTGCAGCATGGATCCGAACGTGCCGCCCACCGTGGTGCCGAGGTTGGAGATCGCGTCACCCAGCATGAGGACGGCCGCACGGTGCCTCTCCGACTCCGCCACCGCCAGCTTTTCAGCGTCGGCCTCGGCCTTGAAGATCGCTGCGAGCTTTTTCGCGTTGTCGTCGTGGAGCTTGTCGAGGGTCTTGCGCATGTCGTCGGCGCCCTTCTCCACCTCCCTACGCACGCCGGCCATCTGGGCGGCCATGATCTGGTCGAGCTTGGCGTTCTTCATTGCATCGGCAATGCGGCCAATCGAGGCCGGCAGGTCTTGCCCGAGGATCTGGCCCTGGCGCGCCGCCTCCTCGATGCTGCTGCCGTACTGCTTGATCACCACGTCGAGCGGCACGAAGTTCTTCTGGGCGAGCTTGAGGACGGCGTCGAGCTCGAAGACCTTCTTCCGCCAGTCCTCGACTGCCTTCAACGTCTTGGTGACCGCGACGCCGTGCTCGCCCGTAGCGTCCGTGAGCTTCTTGTGAGTGTCGGCCAGCTTGACGCCGCCCACGGCGGCCTTCTCCATCTCAACGGTGAGGTTCTTCAGGAAGCCCTGGACCTTGTCGAAGGCGGCGTTCTGGCCGGCCGCCGAATCCACCGCGGCGTCCTTCTGCGCCTTGAACCCCTTGGACAGCTCTTCCAGAGACTGGGCATCCGCCTTCAGCTGTTCGCTGAGAAAACCGAATGCCTTTGTGTCGCCGAAGGTCATGAACGCCGAGGCCTTCACGGCCATCTCGGCGGCCTTCACGAACAGGCTCAGGGCTCCGACCAGGCCCTCGATCGCCGCGTTGAAGATGACCTTCAGGCCCTGCCAGGCGTTCCCGATGAAGCGAGCCACCTCGACGGCAACCGAGGCGGCCTTCACAACGCCGATGGCGAAGCTGTTGACCCAGCCGATGAGCGTCTCGATGGTCGATGCCTTGTCTTTGCCGAAGGCCTGAACCACTGCGTTTGAGATGACCTCCATCGCCTTGTTGACCACGGGCGACTGAGCGACCGCCTTCCCCAGGCCGTCCGTGAAGTTCTCTATGGCGACCTTGCCGATCTTGACCCGGTCTGCGAAGTCGACCTGAGCCTCACCGGATTGGGCGAGCTTCAGACGAAGGTCGGCAAGAACCGCGAGGCGCTTGGCCTCGAGTTGCTCGTGTTCGTTCAGCTGAGACGCGGTCTTGTGGATGGAGGCGGCGTACTTCTCTTGGGCGGCTACCAGGTCGACGTTGACGCCGATGGCCTGCAGCTGGCCGTCCTTGCCTCTCTGCATTGCCATCATCAGCTTGTCGAACGCCTCTTTGGTATCGCCTCCCACGCGGTCGGCGAGGATGCGTGCGGACTTGCCGACGAGCTCCATCTCGGCCCCGGTCAGCTTGAGCCCGGCACTCAGCGAGGTGTTGACGGTCTTCATGATGTCGAAGTCAGAGACCGTATTTCCCAGTGCGGCGCGCAAGCCGACGATGACCTCTGAGGAGTTGCCGATCGCCTCGTTGAGGATTCCGAACTGCTCCTCCACGTCGGCGACGTCGGACCCGCGAGTGCCGAGCGCGATGATTGCGGCGCCGAGGGCGGCCACTGCTCCTCCGGCCAGGGCGAGGCCTTCGCCGATCGCCTTGAACGACGCCGCATTCCCGGTGAAAAAACCGTCCATGCCCTTGCGCAGGTCCTCGAAGCTCGATTTCTGGGCCTTCGCCTGCTCATCGACTTTCTTCATGTTGGCGATGAGTTGGGAGAACGTTGACTCGAAGTCTCCCTTCGCCTTGACGAGCAGCTCGAGCGTCGTGCTTTGGGCCATGTGCTACCGTTCAGTCCAGGGGGGGTGTCCCATGCGGATTTCTGCGGCTTCGCTCGTTATGGTGCTGGCCTGCTCTCTGGCTCACGGTGGCGATTACAAAGTCAGGGATCGAGTCCACCTGTCGGGCTGCGATAAGCAGGGGCTCGCAGCGCCCAAGCTCACCCTCTGGTCGGAGCCTGGCTTCGTCGCCGGGGATGGGGACGTCAACTTGGATAAGAACTACTGGGTCGCGAAGGTGTCTGGCGGCGTGGCGGGCAACAAGGCGCGGCAGTGCGCCGGCGAACCGGTCCTGATCCGCGAAGTACGCCGGGTCGGCAAGCACGACTGGGTTCGTGTTGAGGTTATCGGACACGAGATTGCCGGATGGATCGACGACAGCTTTATCGGCAAGCCCTTCGACACGTCGACGTGCGCCGCCACCTTCAAGGGCAACGCCATCGCGCTCGAGAAGTGCAAGGGGCACTGAGCCCTCACTCACGCGCTGATCGCGCCGGCTGACGGACCTGCTACGATCGCCGGCGGCGGATAGGGCCTCGAACCCGAAAAGCTGGTTTCCGCGCCGGCCTGCCGCCGTTCCTACCGCGGGCTCCTTGCGGAGGGAGCCATGGGCACCACGAAGCCGCGCGTGCGGCTTGCTACGTTCTCCACTGGCGTCACCGACCGGCCCGACGGAACGGCCGACTATGGGACGTCCCTGCCGTCGCTCACCGTGCCCCTGGATCGGCGCCTCGTGCCGGGGCCAGTCACGTACACACTCGTGCTCATGGCTGACCGTCTGGTGGACCCGGAAGGAACCCACATCATCACGTACGAGGTCTTCGGGCCAGATGGCCAGGCTGTGGTCGCAAGAAACACGCAGCGCTTGCCGCAGGGCGATCTGCCGAAAGGACAGGTGAACCTCATTCATGAGAGCGCCTTCGACGCAGCGGTCGCTGGCCTCTACCACGTAGTGGCGTGCATTGATCGTGAGGAGGTCGCGCGTCTGCCGGTGCAGGTGCTTCTTGTAGGCGACGAGCCAACCCGTCACTAGAAAGCCAGACACGTCGGAGCTCTCCCGTGCGGGTGAAGAACATCAGCGTGGGCCCCGCAATCCATTCGGGCCAGCCTCTGCTCACCGACGGCTCCGTGGCTTCGGACTCACGTCCGGCTCCTCGCGTTTCCGTTCCTTCGGCGCGCGCGCTTTCGGCAGGTACTGCATCTCGGCCAGGAGCACGTCGACGGCCTGAACGAGCCGGGCGTCCTGGTGCATGAGGCCTCCCGGCCGCGGCCAGTCGCGGATCCCGATGGGCTGGCCGCTCCACGCATCCCAGATCGCCGCGCGGTAGAACCAGTGCACCAGCGCCTCGATGTCCGGAGTAACGACCCGGACCGGGCAGACCGTGGTCTCCACGCGGGCCTCACCATCCGGCCCTACACCGGAGCGGAATACGACGGCTGTTCGTCCAGGCTCTCCGGCGCAGTTTCGAGAGGTGTCCCACCCTCGTTTCTGGCAGGTCCAGCAGGAGACTCCCCAGCGTCCGTCTCGCGCACCAGCTCCGGCTCGGAGGTGGAGGGCGAGGCGGAGGCTTTTCCCTCTTCGGCGCTCAGCGTGCTGTGGGCCCGGATCGAGGAGAGAACGAAGAGCACGAGGTTCTCGTCGGCGATCTCGTAGAGCTGTTCGCCGGTGGTGATCGGCCCGTCATCGCCCTCGATGCCGCCGACGTTGCGCACCCAGCTCCGGAAGGCCTCCTCGACGCGATCGAGGGGGAGCGATTCGTAGAACCGCTGCTGGGCCAGGGCCTGCTCGGCCCGGGTCGATTCCTTGCTCGTGTCCCCGAACGCCGCCCAGGCCTTCGCCAGGGCCAAGTTGAAGGGGCTGGACTCCGGGTACTTCAAGCGCCGGATCTCCATGGTGATGGCTTCGCCCGTGTCGCCCACCCGGTAGGTGACGGGCAGCCACCGTTTCGCTTTCAACATTCGCCGCTCCTCAGATGAAGCCGAGGTAGATCTCGTCCTCGTTGACGGTGCCCAGGCAGCGGCCGTCGAGCTTGTAGCCGATCTCGCCTTCCTGGTCCGTCTCTTCGATATCGGGCACGAACTTCGCCGAGCGCCAGGCCACGATCGAGCCCGGGACCACCCCGTGCTGTACGAGCACGTCGAGGCCGCCCAGGCTGGGCGCCGCGTCGTAGTAGGTCTTCGTGTTCGGCGCCGTGTCGAAGGCGTAGAACTCGATCGTCTGCTTGCAGGAGTACCGGCTGCTGTTGCCCGTGCGCTTGAGTCCGTTCGGCGCCAGCGCGTCGCTCTCCCGCGTGCGCAGCTCGATGCCGTTGTTGAGCGTGAAGCTGGCGTTGATCATGTTGAGCTTCACGGTGCCGATCCAGAGCTTGCCGACCGTCGGCACCAGGGGCTGACCTGCCGTCGCCGGCGTGGGCCTGGCCGTGGACGCCGTGACCTGCGGTTTTCCTTCGGCGCTGAACTTGATCTTCCCGACGGGCGTGCCCTCGGCATAGTTGAGGGCGACCTCGAGCTCCTGGATGCACACGCCGGGCACCGCGTAGCGGAGGTTGTCGTTGTTGAAGCGCCAGATGTACGAGGAGAGCAGCGCGCTCTGGAGCAGCTTGTAGGTGGTGCCGACCTTCACCGTCTGACCGGCGGCCGGATCTGTGGTGAGTGCCCGGTCCATGGTGACCACGTCCCCGACCAGCGTCACCACCTGGCGGACCTCGTACACGCCGCCGGCGATGTCCACCGCAATCAGATCCTTCGCCGCCAGGCCGGACGCGGCGCCGCCGCCCACCGCGAGATTGAGCGTGACGCCGGTGCTCGCGGCGACGGTCACGGTGTGGGCGGTGGCCTTGTGCTTGCTCCCGAAGCCTGCCTCGATCAGGAGGTCGACGTCGGGCTCGGTGGGCGTGGCAGCGTTCCCGGACGGGATCAGGTCGGCCTCGATCGAGAGCTTCGACTTCTCGCGCCCCTTCTGGACGGAAAGCACCGAGGCCTGGCCGTTGTCGCGGTCGCGGTCGCGGAAGTAGCGCTCGATCTCCCGGCCGACCAGGGGGAGGCTGGTGTGCTTGAAGAAGTCGGCGCCTACGAGAGCGCCCGGGCTAACGCCGTAGGTGACCTCTCGCTGGATGGCGAGCTCGTACTCGCGTGCGAGGAATGGTCCAGCCATGGGTTACTCCTTCCGGGCCCGCAGGCCCTTCCTGTTCACGGGCTCATCGACGCGGGTGGCGTCCGCCGGCACCTCGCCCCCATCTCGCTCGACACGAAACTCGTCGCCGAGGTCGATCACGACGTCTTCGGGCACCCAGGCCGGCTCGCTCTCGGAGGCCTCGCCAAACGTGCCGATCCTGCGCACGTCGCCCGGGACCTTCGTGAAAACCTTCACCATCTTCGGCTGCGCCATCATGACCTCCCCGGTTTCACGGCTCCGACCACCAGCTCTTTCTCCCGGGCGTGCGCCCGGAAGGCAAAGAAGGCCTCGGCGCCCCGATCGCGAGCCGCGTTCCTTGCCACCAGCTGCTCGAGCAGGGCGGCCGTCCGCAGCACGGCGACTTCGAGCTTCTCGACGCGCGCCTCGAGGTCCTGGGGGCTGCTCATGGCGCCGTGTCTGCGTAGCGGTAGTTGATGACGAGGTTCATGAACGCCAAGGCCCACCCTTGGAGAATGTCTGTCTGCTCGGCGCCGAGCTCGGTGATCGGGATCTCGACCCACAGGCATAGGCCGCCGAGCCGGTAGTCCGAGCGGATCCGCTTCTTGACGTCCCGCACGAGACGGCTTTGGACCTTCCACTGGTCGGGGTCTGGCTGGTCAAACGGGTCCGCCTCCGACGGCGGGGTGAACTGAGATGCCACCGTGAGGGTGACGCGCATGGCCGACCTGATCTCGCGATTCGAATCCCGAAAGACGTCGTCCTCGTCGGCCGGGCTCAGGCAGTAGATCGTGGTGAGGCTCGAGTCGAGGATGTTCTCTGTGAACGCCGGCCTGCGCAGCACCCTGTCCGGGGTGTACCAGTAGGTGGCGCCCCCGTCCCCGACGATGCCCTCGAGCAGCGTCTTCAGCGCGGCGACGATCTGCTCGTGGATGCTCTCTGCCACTCACGTTCTCTCGGCGAGCAACCTGCCGACCCAGATCGACAGGACGGCCTCCCGCATCTCGGTCGCGATTCGATCCGTGACGCCCTCGGCCGCTGGCCGGAGGAAGGGGTGCGCGGCGACGGGCCCGCCCGGGTGACGCACGCGGTGCGGCCCTGTTCGCCCACCTGTCTCCACCAGCCCGGCCATGCCCTTGGCGCTGAGGGTGGCCACCAGACCCCCGTCCTCCCGGCGCACGCGCGAGAGGGCCACCAGGCCCGCCGAGTCACGCCTCGGCAGGCGCCGGCCGATGGTGGTGCTCCGAAAGCGCGCCAGCGCGTCGCTCCGGGTGCGGCGCAGCTCTCGCCGGAAGGCGTTCCCCAGGGCCTTCATGACCTCGGGCCCGAAGCCCTTCATGGAGGCCATGAGAGCGCTCGTGTTCGAGTCCATGGTGACCTCGAGCATCAGGCCGCCTCGAGGTCGAAGTCGGGCTGCGCCGAGCTCTCGAACTCGGCGCGCAGGTACGCGGAGAGGCGGTCCTTCATCCCGAAGGTGAGCATGGGGGGGCCGGTCCGGGTGATGGTGCCCAGCGCATCGGTGTGGCTGGCCATCCCGTATTCCTTGCCCTCACTGTGCTGGAAGTACCACGCGGCCAGCTCGAGGCAGACGCCCTTGATCTTCGAGGGTACGTCGGCGGTCGTGCGGTAGCCGGCCGAGAGGCGGGCCTTAACCACCCGCGAGCCGGAATAGAAGGGAAAGTCCAGGTGGCCGGACACGCGCGCGATCCGGCGCCTGACCGACGAGGCCTCACGGATCTCGTACTGCGTGGCCGCCAGCGCCGTCGTCGACGCGAAGGCGCGACTCAGGTCCTCGTTGAGCTCGGCCACGTAGCGGATGGGCCACTCGATGGGCGTGACCTCCGCGCAGCCGTTCGGGCTGTAGAGCTCGACGTAGCCCAGGGAGACCCCCACCTTGACGGTGCCGGCGCCGGCGGCGCCCACGATCGCCTGGGCGGAAACTGCGGTGAACGGCTTGAGGCCGTACTGCAGCAGGCCATTCGCCACGTCAAAGGCCTCGGTCTCTCCGGCCACGCCGCCCACGGTGCCGGTGACCGTGATCGTGCCGGCGGAGGCGGCGGCGGGGAACGTGACGACAAGGAACCGCGCGGAGCTGGGCTGCGCGGAAGGCGCCGGGGTGCCCGTCGCCCAGGCGCCGGAGTAGATGGCGTCGTCGTCCTCGGTGGGCGCGCGCCAGCGGAGGCGGCGGCCGCCGACTCCGTCTTCCTCGATATCGCGTGAGGCGCAATCGATGGCACGCTCGAGCTGGGGGTCCTTGCTCGTGCCCTGCGTGGGCATGAAGGACTTCAGCTCGGCCAGGGTGACGAGCGCGTGGGTGGGCAGGGCCATGCCGCTACGTCTTGGGCGATGCCTTCGCCGATCGCGTCTTCGTGTTCGCCGCCGCCGGCGGGGTCACGGGCGGCGGGACGGCCGGCGATTCGGCCGACTCGCCGTAGCCCGTGTCGATGGCGTTCTGCGCTTCGATTTCGGGCAGCTCAAGGATCTGCCCGGCCTGATTGCCGCTGAGGATCCTTACCTTCATTGCGCGCCTCTTTCCTTCCGGACTTCCCCGGCGGGAGTGTTGCCCCGCCGGGGGGAGGGAACCGAAACTTGAACCGGTGCGGATGCCGGTTAGTCGAGCAGCGGACCGGGGATGACCGCGCCAGCGTGCTTCGGCTGCACGATCAGGAGCGCGGACGTGATGTTGGCCGCGTTGCTGGCCCCGGTGGAGATCGCGATGCAGTCGAAGTTGTTGGCCACATCGAAGACCTTCTCGATGTCGAGCTCGAAGATGACGATCTTCTTCTTCAGGGCTGCGTCCGTGGTGTAGGTCGCGGCTTCGGCCGCCGCGGCGAAGTCGGCGGAGGCCTCGTCGAGCTTCGTCCAGATGCGCGCGACGGAGATCGCCTTGGACCCGGTCCCGGCCACGGCCGAGGCCTGCAGGGGGCTCAGAAGAATGGTGCCCGCGTTGCCCTGCTCGACGTAGACGATGATCCAGGCCTTGACCGCGTTCTTCAGCGAGAGATAGGACGAGGTCCGCCCGGCCGCGTCCGCCGCGGGAGCGAGCAGGTGATAGGGCGTCAGGTTCTGCGGGATGTTCACGCGCATTGTCTTCTCCTTACCTCGCCGCCAGCGTCACGAACGGGCTGAGCGTGTTGGCGCCCTTGTAGGGCGTAAGGGCCGTCTTCCACGCCGGCGCCCCGTTGATCCGATAGGTGAAGCGGAAGGTGTTCTCGCCGTACAGGAAGCGCACATGGATGGACTCGGCCGTCTCCAGCGCACCCTTGCGGATGAGCAGGTAGTCGGTCAGGTCGAGCGCCATGATGTCGCCGACGTCTCCGATGGCCGATGCCTGCTCGATCGGGATCAGGGGCTTCCCGAACAGGGTGTCGAATCCGTCGACGCTGAGACCGTTGGCGGGCATGTAGATCGGCGCCCCGCCGACGTTCTCGGTGCCGGCCACGTTCTTGACCTTCACGACCATGAGCGGGAGCTGCGGTTCGACTTCCTGGTTGATGTACCAGGCCATCTTTCCCCGGTTGCGAGCACGCAGCCGGGCCCGCATCTTGATCACGTTCTCGGCCACCACGGTGTCCGCCACCTGGCTGCCTTCGGCCGCCTGCGAAACCAGGGCACCGGAATTGAGGACGCCCAGGCACTGGCCGGCGCCGGTCCCGCGGATGATCTCGTCGTCCACCTTGAACGCGAACTCACTCGCGAAGGCCGTCTGGACGATCTGGCCCAGGCTGCTGGCATCGCGCTGCGCGCGATCCGTGATGTAGGCGATGCCCATCATGTCCTCGAGGCGGATCTCGAGCAGGCCGAGCTTGGGCTTGGAGGCGGCGACCGTCTCCGCTTCGGCCCGCCGGAAGACGGTGACGCCGCCCCAGCGCGAGCCGTTGGCGCGCGAGGACTCGTCGATGTAGGGCAGCTCGATGCCGTCCGAGCCTTCGCCGATATCGATCGTGGTGCAACGGTTCGCCAGGACCGACTCCTCCATCGCTCGCGCGAGGAGGGCCGTGCTGAAGTCGGTGCGCACCAGGAACCCGCCTTCGGACCCGACGCTGGTGTTGAGGCCGCTGGTGGCCGCGGTGGGCAGCATGCTGAGCCGCGGGTCGGCCGGGCCGCCCTTGGCGCAGGTGGCCACCGCGATCAGGAAGGAGCCGAATGCGTGGCGGAGGCCAACCTCGTTGGAGCAGTCGCCCCAGGGATTCTTGGCGCCGCCGAGCCGCTCGGCGGACGCGCGGACCGGCCTGCCGGACGGAGCCGGCTTGTCCACCGCCGGCGCTTCCTGGCGATCCCACGCGAGAGCCTGCTCCTCGAACTTGATCGTCGCCTCGATCTGTTCGAGCTCGGCCGTCAGCTTCGAGGTACTCGCGCGCTCCTTTTCGTCGAGGGGGCGCTTGTCCTTCGCGGCCGCGGCGAGAAACTCCTTGATCTGGGTGCGCCGGTCTTCCCGGTCGACCTCCAGCTCCTTCAAGCGTTCCATCGCTGCCTCACTCGGCGCCGGAAAAGTGAAAGCCCCTGCCGGCACCCGTTAGAAAGTTCGGGTGAACAGCAGAGGCGATACGCGCCGGTGTGCTGCGATGGCTACGGTCGGTGGCGGTTGCCCGCTGGAGCGACCGGAACCCAACGACGACTACAGGGTCAACGGTACGCCCGCTCTGCGGCCAGTGTCAAGACTACGCCTTGCCGCCCAGGCGGACGCGGCCAGGGCCAGCACGCCCACGGTCATCAGCACACGCTTGATTGCCGCTCCGTTGCTCACAGCCTCACACCCGCCAGCGCCGCACGCGCCGCCATCTCCACCGGGTCGGACTCGGCCAGGGCCCTCACCGCGGGCCGTTGCCCACTGGCCAGTTGCCCGATGACCTCGTCGAGCGTGCCGATCCTATCGACCATGCCGACCGCCTGAGCCTCCCGCGCGTTGAAGACGCCGCCCTCTCCGAAGTCGGCCTTCACCCTCGCCACGGACAGGCGCCGTCCCTTTGACACGTCCGCCACGAACATGGCCCCGAAGTAGTCGACACGGGCCTGGATCGCGGCTCGGGCCTCGTCGCTGAGCGGATGAACCCCGGACTCCTCGGCCTTCCGCCGGCCGTAGGTGATCTCCTCCACGCTCACGCCCATCCGGGCCAGCATCTGGGACTCGTCCACGTAGACGGCCATGACCCCGATGCTGCCGGTGATCGAAGAGGGGATGGCCACGATCTCGTCCGCCTGCGAAGCCAGGTAGTAAGCCGCCGAGGCCATGAACGGGTTCGAGACGGCGATGAACGGCTTGGCCCCGCGCGCCGCCCGAATGACCGCGGCAGCTTCCGGCACGCCGAACACGCTGCCCCCGGGACTGTCGACGTCGAGGATCACAGCGCCGATCGACGGCTCGGCCATCGCAGCCCGGACCTCGGCTGCGAGCATCTCGGCGCTCGTCCCGCCGAAGAGCATGGTGAACAGGCTCGGCTTCTGCGTAATGAACCCAGACAGGCGGATGACGGCGATGTCGCCGACCGACTTCTTGCCGGGGGCGAGCTTGATCGCGGCATCGGGAGTGTGGACCCTCTCCTGGAGGGACGCGTCGCTCGCGTGGTGCGACAGCTTGGCCAACCACCGGTGATAGCACTCGGACTCGATCGCCAGCATGAGATCCTGCTCACCCCTGAGCATCGAATGCCTCCATGAGCGCGAGCTGGGCCAGATTCGCGGCCGCCCCTTGCGCATCGTCCAGGCCCGCGAGCCCTCCCGCGAGCACGAGTCCCCGGCGCGTTTCGCACCAGGCCCGGGCCACCGGCGCACTGCAGGCCATGGCGGTGGCGACGCGCGCGCCGAACCGGCCGTAGAACCCGGCCACGGCCGACCGCCAGGCCTGGTTGCTCTTCGCGCTATCCCTTCCCAGGCCACGCAAGGCGTCGCCCTCCTCCCGCAGCAGGTCCGCAGCACGTGCGCCGGCCAGTGCCCGAGCTACGGAAAGGGCGCGCGCGTTGTTGGGCTTCTCCTCCTCGGGCGGATCCTGCGGGCTTGAGTCCTGCAGCACCGGCGGCAGCGCGGCCGGCTTCTTGGCGTCCGCGTACTCGTCTCCGCCTTTCCGCGGGTTCCTGTCCAGCAGCTCCCGGCACTCGTTGGGGTTTAGGATCCCGTCGCTCAGGAGGATGTGAAAGATGTCCGCCTGGGTCTTCTGGTCCAGCCGCAGCAGCTTTCCCTGGTTCATCTTCGCGTAGTAGCGATCCGCCTGGACCACGAGCGTGAAGTTGATCGACTGCTCGATCAGCTCGATCCACGGCAAGAGCGAGTAGACCAGGAACTGCAGGGTCTGTTGCTCGATCCCGGTTCCCCACGATGTGCTGCGCTCGACGTCTCCGATCATGTGGGGCGGCACGCCGAACAGGCGCGCGATCTCGGAAACCGAGTACTTCCTCGAATCGAGGAATTCCGCGTCCCTGAGGGTCATGGCGACCGGCTGGAACTTCATGCCCTCCCACAGAACGGGCACGCCGCCGACGCCCTGCTCGCCGCCCCACTTCCGATGGAACGAGTCGCTCATCGCCTCTGCCGTTTCGGGCTTCAGCGTCCTGTCGTGCTGGAGGATCCCTGAGAGCTTGACCCCTCGATCGAAGAACCGTGCCGCGTGCTTCTCGGCGGCGAGAGAGACCCCGATGGAATTGCCGGCGATGTCGACCATGGAGAGGCCTCTGAGCCCGTCGTCGCTCAGGCCCGTCATGTGCCACACGTCCACGTCGCCGATGAGCTTGACCTTCTCGCCGCTCGGCCGCGTGTACTCGTAGCGGAGTCGGCCATCCGACAGCTCCTCCGGTCCGCGGATGCGATCGGGGTGCAAAGGGATCAGCCCACCGACCCAGCCCCTTCCCGGAATGCCAGGAACGATCTGGGCATACGCGTTCTGGCGAAGCACCAGGTGCATGCAGATCTGCCGCCAGAAGGTGAAAGCGTTCTGCCGCCGGTTTGGCCTGAGGGCGATGATGGGGTCCAGCGGATGCTCCGGCGCCTTTCTGCGCCCGCGCTCGAGCCGCTCGTACATCGTCGGGAACATCACGGCCAGGGCGTTCGCCAGGATCCGCACGCAGGCGTAGACAGCGGCGACGCGCATCGCCGAGTCGGTGGTGACGCGTACGCCCGCCGAAGAGAGAGCGCCTTGCGCGGGGGCATCGTAGTAGCGGTCGTCGAGCGGGTTGCCCTGGGCCACGGGTGCGGCGCCGAAGAGCCAGGAGACGATGCTGCTCACCCCTTCCTCCAGATCGCCCCAACCAGGAGCAGGGCGCCGGCCAATACCAGCGCCGCGGGCAGGGAGACCATCGCTACCCCGCCCACCACGAGGGTGGAGCCGGCCATCAGCGCCAGGCGATCGACCACGCTGGCCAGGTCCCGTTTCACCATGTGTCGATGACCTCCTCGCCGGCGGTGCCGCGCTGGTCGTAGATCGATTCGCTCTTCGCCGGCGCCACCATGGACCGGCCCAGCGCCATGACCAGCGCGACCACGCCGTCGATCTTGTCGCCCGAGGATTCACGATCCGGCTTGAGGTTCCCGGCCGGGTCCTGCTTGAGAGCGAGGTTGCTCACCATCCAGCGCAGCACCGGGTTGCCGCCATGACGGATCTTCCCGTCCGCCACCAGGCGGAGGAACTCCTTGGTCGGCCCCGCCATGCTCGCGAAGCCCTGGCCGACGTCGATGACCTTGATCGTCGCGCTTTCGCCGGTGCCCCACTCATCCTGCAGGTGCGTGATCAGCTGCGTCACGTTCCAGCGGTCGAAGGCGAGCTCGCGGAGGCGGAACCGAACGCCGCCCTCGAGGATGGCCTTCTCGACGAAGTCGTAGTCGGTGACGTTGCCGGGCGTGGCGGTGATCCAGCCCTGCTCGACCCACTCCGCGAGCTGGCGGCGGATCTCCTCCGGCCGGCGCGACTGCCCGACGGCGATCGAGGCCTCCGGGATCCAGAACCGGCAGAGCACGTCGTAGAAGCCCTCGGCGTCGGGCCCGAACAGTTTCACCTCCGCGGCCAGGTCGTTGGTGGACGCCATGTCGAGAGCGGCCATGCAGGGCTGGCCCTCGAGGCGCTCCTCGAGGACCTCGCCAGCGGCGGCGTCCCACACGGCCATGTCGATGGCGCGGCTCGACTGCTCGGTCCACTGGTTGAGGTGGAGGCGGCGGAAGGTGTTCTGTTCGCCCGGGATCTTCTCGGCGCGCCGGCACTCCGCCTCGAGGTAGTCGGGGTAGACCGACACGCCCAGGTTGAGGTTGGCCTTCTGCCAGGTCCCCGCCTCACGCCAGTCGTCGCCCTCGTCCGCGGCCGCGATGAAGGCGAACCAGGTGTCGTCCTCGACGATGCCCTCGAGGACCTTGATCGAGTAGTCGTGGTGCTTCCAGCAGACGCTCAGCCGGTCGAAGCCTGCCGTCGTGATCTCGAAGCGAAGGGGTTGCGCGCGCGCGCCGCTGGCGCTCTGCAGCACGTCGACCAGGGCGCTGGTCTTGTGGGCGTGCAGCTCGTCGATGATCACGCCTGACGGGTTGAGCCCATCCGTCGAATCGGCGTCGGCACCGAGCGGCTGGAGCTTGGACGAGCTCTCCCGCACGTGCATGTTCGCGGTCAGCACCGCGATCCTCCGCTTGAGCGCCGGCGTCGTCTCCACCATGCGCTTCGACTCGTTGAAGACGATCTTCGCCTGGTCCCTCTTGGTCGCTACGCAGTAGACCTCTGCGCCGGGCTCGTCGTCGAAGAACGCGAGGAGGAGGCCCAGCCCGGCGGCGATCGTGCTCTTGCCGTTCTTGCGCGGCAGCTCGTCGTAGGCCACCCGGAACCTGCGGGTGCCGTCCTGCCGCTTCCAGCCAAAGAGGCTCCCGACGAGGAACTGCTGCCAGGGCGAGAGCTCGAACGGCGTGCCCGCCCATCTCCCCTTCGAGTGGCGGAGGAGCGAGAAGAACTCGATCTTGCTGGCGGCCGCCTCTACGTCGAAATGCAGTCCGCGGCCTTTGCCCTCGCGCAGGTCCCGCAGGTGACGCTCGCAGGCCAGCCGCACGTAGCGACCCACCGGGACGCGACCGTCCGCGACCTTGCGCGCCCAGCCCGTGACCTGGTCAGCTCGCCTTGCCACCGCGAAGTGCCTTTCCCTTGGCCCATTCCTCGAAAGGGTCCTTCTCCGGCGCCTGGGCCTCCGGCATGGAGACGCGCGTCCGGTCCGCCGGCGTGAACCCGAACTTGGCGCCGATCGAGAGCATCTGCTGACGCTCGTCCCGCGCCGCGCGCAGCAGGCCCAGCCGCTGGGGGTCCGCAATTTTCAGCCTCGCGGCAGCCTTCACGAGGGTGCGCTCGCGGGCGTGGCACTCGCAGTACATGGCCAGGGCGGCGACATCGAGGACCGAGAGCAGGCCCAGCGTCACCAGCTCGGGGGCAACGCGCTTCCACAGGAGCGCCGCGGCGCCGCCGGCGAGCCAGTTCGGAGCGGCGCCGGCGGACATGGCCGGCTGGGGCTCGTTCTTGGGCAGCGGCCGCCTGCCGGGGTTCCCGCGTAGCTTCTTGAGCGCTGTTGGCGTCGGCGCCGGCCCGCGCTCACCCACGGCCACCCCCATTTTGCGAAAACCTGCGACCGCGCGAGCGTGGCTGGAGCAGCGGTCCCGAGGTCGAGATCGCTGAACTTTTCAACCGCCCCCGCCTCCGTCCCACACTGCCCTCACGGCCTGCCTTGGCTTGGTGGCAAACGGTGCACAAACGTTGAAGGTTCGAACGGTCGGCCATCCCACCCTGCGCCTTGGGGATGATGTGGTCCACAGTAGGGCTGGCCTCCGACCCACAGCCCCTGCAGGTGGGCTCTTCCTGTAGCACCTGGCGCCTGGCCCTCTCCCATGCAGCCCCGTACCCTCGCGCGTGCCTGCTCCCATGGACAGCCCACGGCCTGCGTGCGTGTCGAGGGCAGCGCCCACGCCCACGCATTAGGGTGGCGCAGCCTGGCACGGGGCAGGGGTGAGGAGCAGAGAGGGGCATCAGTCCGCCCTCACGGCCTCAGCACCGCATAGAGAACGCCCGCGATGCCGAGCAGGCCGGAGACCAGCGTCACGCAGCCGAGCACCGCCACCCAGACCGCGCTGATCCCCGCGCTCTTGCCCGCCCCGGCCGCCTGCGAGCGGGCGAGTCCCTCCACCATGAGAGCGACGCGCTCCATCATCGGGTCGGACACGCTCGACTTTCCGACTCCCTGGTAGCTGGCCTTCTGAAGTTCCGCGATCCGGGCATTGATGTCCTTTACGAGCGAGTCCGTCTGCGCGGAGAGCGTGGCGGCCAGGTCCGATGTCTGCTTGGCCATCGTCTGCGCGGTGGAGCTCACAAGGTTCCGCAGCGTGTCCGCATTGCGGTCGGACGTGTTCGCGAGCGTCTGGACCGCCGTGGCGAGCGCTGCGGCCGATGCTGTTCCGGCCAGGACGTCGACCTGACGCGTTTTGTCGAGCCGGTCCAGGTCGGACGTGCGCAGCGTCTCCGCGTGCATCGCCCGCAGGTCCGCTATCTCCTTCAGGTGCCGCGCCCGCACCTCGGACAGCTCTTGTGACGCAAGACGCAGATCGTCCTGCCTCCGCGCCTGCTCGAAGACCAGCTCGCGCACGTTCGCGGTCGGATCAACGACGGGACCGCCGAACACATCCACTCCCAGGCCTAACGCTCCAGATGGCCCAGGATGCGAGACCACCGGGCGCTTGCGCTCTTCGGCCGTCGCTGCGAGGCCGCGCACGTGCCTACGCCTGTTCATCTGCCTTCCTCGTCGGCTCCGCGCCGGCCCCGCTCGGTGGCGCACTGGTCTTTACCAGTGAGTCGGCTGCCGCGCGCGTGAACCCGAACACTCCCGCCGCGCTCGCGCTCGCTGTGATCCACGCGACAAAGTACCCGAAAGCCTGAGAGCGCTCAAAGGCGCCATCCGACCAGCCCTTCAGGGTCACGCCGAGCAGCGAGAAGATCACCACCGCCATCGGTCCCTGCCCGTCTGGCAGGCCGGCCCACTTGGCAAGCTGCGTCAGGAGTACGACCGCTGCCGCCACTGCCGCGATGGATTCTCCGCTCATCGGAGCGGCATGCACCCCAGGAGACCGGCGATGGCCATCAAGAGGCAAGGCACCCAGAGCGGGCACCTGGCCCAAACGGCCGACACGATGATCCCGATGAACGAAGCCGCCCAGAGCCAACACACGATCGTCATGCGGCACCTCCTCGAGTGAATCCATCGAACGCAGCAGCAATGACCACGGACGCGGCGGCACTGTCCCGCTCGAGCAACAGGCCGGCCTTGAGCAGCTCCGCACTGGCCGCCTGCGCCGCGCGCCGGACCGGATCGATAGGTTCGGCCTGAAGCCACACGCCAAAAGGCGGGAGGGTGATGGTGACGGCGCTGCCTGCGGTGCCGATGCTGACCGTGACCTCGTCGGCGCTTACGTTCGCCGCCCACAGGTGCGCGACGCCGTCCACATGCTTCGCCATCACCTTGACGGCGTCCACGCTCGAGGTGGCGGGCGCGCTGGCCGAGAGCAGCGCGGGTTCGAGCGCCACCAGTTCCGCGTTCACGAGCGCCAGGCGTTGCAACAGGGCCGCGCGGATGGCCACCGGCGCACCGCCGATGGCGCCGCCCTGGGTGCCGATCGACCACCACATGATGCCCTTGGCCCCCGCAACGATCGCGGACCAGGCCATGAACCTGAGCTCGTCAATGGTCGGGTAGTGGCCCTTGGAAGTGAGGATGCAGTCCTGCAATACCGCCCACACAGGACGCGAGCCCTGCACCGCGTCCACCGCACCCTTGACCGCCTCATACGAAAGGCCCATCGGAGCGAGGACGCCTTCGGCCGTGTTGTAGACCGGGTACGTATGGATATCGAGCACGTCTACCGCGTCCCGATACAGGATCGCCCCATAGACGCTGTTGTTCGCGCCGAAGCACACGCCGTGAGGTTCCGCCTCCGCCATCGTGCGGTACAAGCGGAAGATGTTCTCGGCGTCATCGGCCGGGAGCTCGTCGGCGATGTACCAGCCGAGAAAGCCCGGCCTCGCGCCGGCGTCCAGGTCCGCGGCCTTCGCCTTCCAGAACGCCTCCTCGGAGGGGAAAGACGTGGCAGCCTTGCCGGCAACCGTCAGCTTCAGGAAGTTGCTTTGGTTCTCGAAGACGCGGTTCCAGCATTGGAAGAACAGCATGCCGCGCTTCGCGTGCGCGGCAATCGCCGAGCGGAACGCTGGGCCCTGGATGTTCTGAAGCATGTAGTTAAGCCAGACCTTGCCGCCGGCCGCCGCGAGGTGGTCCATCCCGGGCGTGTAGTAGCTCTCCAGGCCCGAGAACCCGCCGGTGTCGTACGCGCCAAGCACGAACTGCCTGCCCTCGGACGTCACCAGGTATCCGTCAGCGTCGACGTGCGCGCCCTCGCGCCCCGAGGGGTCTTCCTTCACGACATGGAATTCCGGATAGGCGAAGAGCTTGCCGCCCACGGCGCACTGGACCACGAGGGCGTAACGCGCCAGCGGCCAATCGCGCGCGTCGATCTCTACGATCTGCTCCCCGGCCTTCAGGAAGAGCGCTGAGAACATGGCCGCTCCGGCCGTGTCCAGCACCACGAGCTCGGCGTCCGTGGCCTCTGGCCGGACGTTCACCCATACCTTGATGGTCTGAGGTGCGTCGGCCCACAGGAACCCGCGATAGTTGGGATACCGCACGAAGCATTCCACGGGCGGCGGGATCAGGCGGCGCAGCTCGAGCTTCTCGAAGCCGAAGTGGCCGTCGGGATGCTGGTACGCCTCAACCCGGACCTGACAGTCCCCGGCCGTCTTCACCTGGATGAACTTGCGCTCGATCAGCTTCGGGATCGGGACCTCGCCCGTGATCACGTCTGTGCTCGGCCCGATGGCCCCGCCGATCTTGAGCATGACTCGCGCTGAGCCCAGGCAGGGCGTGTTGCCTGCGCTCCAGGCCCGGGCGCGAAGGACGTACCAGGCCGGCTCGAGACGCACGCTGGCCCAGGCGCTGGGTGTCACGCCGGAGACGCCCGCCATGTCGAGCTGCAGGGCGCCCGTGGGCACCCCCTCGGCCAGGTCCCAGGTGAACGCAGAGTGCAGGTGCCACCCGGCGCCGGGGCTCGGCACGAGGTTCTCGGCCGCCTCCGGCCAAGTGTAGAGGCGCGTGAGCCCACCGGGCACGATCACGCCGATTCCTCCGTGACGAAGTACGCGTACACGTTCGCCCTGGCCGTGATTGGCTCGGTCGTCGTCCGGTTGGTGACCTTGATGAAGAGATACAGACGCTTGCCCTCGAGATCGTAGGGAGCCAGAAGAGGGAATGGTGCGGCCTGCAGCTCGCCCCCTGGCCGAAAGACGAACCCGTCCATGATCTCGGTGATCCCCGCCGTCGGTGGATCGTCGGCGCATCCCGGAGGTCCGGCCTGAAGCTGCGTGGCGATCCGGATATTGGGGGTGTCCACGAACTCAGTGTCGATCGACAGCTTCCAGGTGCCCAGCAGTGGGTAGCCTGAAGGGATTGGTATCTCGACGAGCTTCTTTGTGGCGGATCCCGGCTCCGCAGTGACCTGCAGCGTGTTGATGTAGACGCCCTCGGACCTCATCCGCGTTTCGCCAGTAGCCAGACGAGTGGCCTTTTCCTGCGCGGGCGCACGGTCACTCGCCCCCGCCTCGTCCTGTTCTCCCGCTCTCGCCGCTCCGTCATCTCGTGAACCTCCGCCTCCGTTTGCTGCGCCAGGGAGGCCAGACGTAGTCGCAGTGTCCTGTCCCCCACGTGCTCGGCCCTCACCCGGCGGTCGTCAGGAGGGCCAGAGGAATGGCTCACCGACGGATCATCCCGACGAGCCCGGGAAGATCGAGCGCAACCCAGAGCCGCAGGACGTCGCGCTGGTCCCTCGCGAGGCGGCGCGGGCCGACCGAGAGAACCGCGTCCCCGCCGAAGACCACGGCCTTCACGCCGGCAAGGGGGACCTGGCCGGCGATCAGGAGCTGGCCGTACCCGCGCGCGCCACCCGCTTCGTGCCGGCCGTACATCACGGCCAGGCCGGCGCCGGCGGCGAGCTCCTCGAGGCGGATCCCCCCGCAGTAGTGGCGCAGGTACCGGGGCTGCAGCTGGCCGTCGAGGGCGGTCGAGAAGCCCCATTCCCAGGCCAGCGACGTGCGGATCTCCTGGGCTCCGATCGACAGGCGGCCCACCGATCTGTAGGCCCCAAGCGTGAGCTCGGCGGAGCGCCCGAAGGTCTCCGGCCTCGCGAAGTCGAGCGCGCTCGAGCCCGGCGCCGCGGTCAGGTCGAGGCGCACGTAGATGCGGCCAGCGGCGTGGTGAGCCACGGCCAGGGGGCCGTCGACCTCGAGGCGGCCGCCGGGGGCCACCGCCGTGTCGGCGTCGCCGCTTAGCGCGACCTGGCCCCAGCCGAGCATGCCGAAACGCACGCCGTCTTCCGCAGGGCGTGCCATGCCTGCGGAAGCGGCGGTCAGGCCGAGCGCGAACAGGGGGGCGCCCAGCCTCAAGGGGTGGTCCTCCCGTTCCAGGCGCCCGTGATACCGCAGATGGTGGCCTGCAGGCTGAACTCTCCGGGCGCGGAACCGGAGACCTTCTGCACGTTCTTGTTGAACGGCTGCGTGGGATCGTCGGTGACCGTAATCCTGTCGGCGCCGAGAACGGTCGACCAGATGATCTGCGTCCCGTGGATAGAGGCCGGCACGTCCACGCCGTTGCGGTCCTTCGGAGTGGCAGTGACGTGCGCGGTGCAGCCGGCGGGTAGAAGGCCGGAACTATTCGCGGGGGGAGAGCCGGGGCACCCGTCGTAGCCGAACGGGTTGACCCGTACGAACTCCACCACGCCAGGAACGCAGGCGCCCGCGGCCGGGCTGGGGCTCGGCGAGGGGCTCGGCTGGGTCGTGCCGACATTGACGATCACGCTTACGACCTGGTTGCCCTGCGGGGTCGGAGCGGTCGGACTCTGCTCGCCGCAGCCGAAGAGCCCGGCAAGCACGACCACGGCCAGCGCCACCAGAAACAGCTTCTCCCACGTCTGCAGTGTCTTCGAATCCCTCATCCAAAACCTCCCTATAGACGGTCCGCACGCACCAGGGCGGCGCGCGCGGCAACGCGGTCCGCGTACGCGCGGAGCCGCAAGTCGCCGTCGACCAGGTTGTCCCCGGTGGGTCCGCCGTTGTAGCGGCACAGCGCGCGCGAGATCTCGTCGCCGGGTGAGAGGACAGTCTTCGCGACGTCGCGCTGAACCGCCTGCAGCTCCTCGTGCAGGAGCCGGAGGCCTAAGCTCAGGTTGGTGAGCGGACGGAAGAGCCAGCCGAATCGCATCGGGGGGTAGACGCCGGTGTCGGCGACCACCAGCTTCCCGCCGCGCAGCGTGACCTTGTCGATGCCAACCAGGGCACGAGCCGTGTAGCCCATGATCTGGCACAGCCCATAGCTCGCGTCGTCCTCGAGCTCGCCGTCGTCGTGGTCACAGACGTCCGGATCCGCGGGCGCGTCCATGCGGGAGGCGCGGTCCTGGTGCGGCTCGTAGCGCCGGGCGCGCGGCTCGCCAACGGATTCCTGGTAGACGAGGCCCTCGAACCAGGCGGCGCCGGTGTACAGCTGTCCGCGATAGCTCCATGGGGGAAGACCGGAGACACGGACCATACCTTCGATGGCCAGGCGCCATCGGGCCGTCGGAACCTCTTGGACCACAAGCACCCCTTCTCAGGGGTGTCGCCTGGGGGGCGAGGTGGTCCCGAAGCCCCAGCCTACAGCCGCGCCCGTTCAGGGCTGTGCGCGGCGAGACACTTGACAGACGGTAGCACGTCCTTGCCACCGGTGCGCAAAACGGGCAAAGATGAGGCGGCGGCTAGCCTGATCCGCGAAGAGCCGGATTCCACGCCGGCCTGCCGCCGGTCTCACCTCGTGGGCACCTTGTGGAGGGTGCCATGCTCAGACTTCGCGGACGAACGCCCACCCGACAATCAACCGGAGGAACTTCGATGAAAGCGATAGCCGCCGCTCTCTGCCTCGCCGGCGCCTTGCCGGTGCTGGCGCAACCCCCAGACGAGATGGATGCCCCCACCACGCGCGCTGGATTCAAGGCGCGCAATGAGCGGCACGTCTCGCACGAGGCGATGTTCGCTTCTTACGCGACCGGGAACAGGCTCGAGGCCGGCCTGGCCACGGCGACCTCGCTCAACATCCCGCTCTCACCCTATGGCTCGGACCAGGCTGCTGCGCGCGCGCTCCTGTGCAAGGCGGACGCAGTGGCGGTGATCTCCGTGTACAACCAGCGCCCCGTCCTGGCGAAGGACGAAAGCTTCATTTTTACGGAGTACAAAGTCGAGGTCGGCGAGAGCATCAAGGGGCGTCTCGCGGTTGGCGAGAGGACGACCCTCGCACGCATCGGCGGCGCCATCGAGCTGCCAGGAGACCACATCACCTTCGTGGTTCCGCAAGAATGGCCGCTCGCCGTCGGACACAAGTACCTCGCGTTCCTCCGCTATCTTCCAGCCACCAACGACTACACCTCCTACAACGTGGGCACGACCTACGAGATAGAGCCGGGCGGGAAGCTGCTCAAGCTCGTCCACGGAAACAAGCCCACGCCCGACACCCTGATGTCCGCCCTTCGTGACGACGCCTGCGCGGGCAGCCATTGACGGCGCTGCTGCTGGCGCTGCTCTTCATTCCCGGCCCGCTACCAGCCCCACAGAAGTGCCCGCCATATTGGCTCTTCGCGGGGTGGGACAGGGGCAGCGACGTCCAGTTCGATATCTCCGGTGTGGGCGGGTACAGGAACGCGGCCATGCGCGCGTTCGACGAGTGGAACGTGGCCAACGTGGACACGGGCAATGGGTCGGAGGTCATCTTCGAGCCAGCAACTGGCCCCCCCGAGATCGTGGTCAAGATCGGTCACGTCCCTGACAGAGATGGTGTCCGCGTTGCGGGTATCACCAACGCCACGGGGTTTGCGGGCGGACGCGTCGTGCGGGCAACCATCACCATTGACGTGGACAAGTTCGGCGACCTCGGTAAGGAACAGTTCTTCACGAAGATCCTGATGCACGAGCTGGGGCACACCATGGGCCTGGGAGACGTGGCGAGTCAGAGCTGCGGGGACTCCGCCGGTCACTCGATCATGAACCAGCTCTGCGACATCTCCCACAACGACAGCGAGGGAATGCTCCCCGACAACGCCTTGCAACCCTGCGACGTCAATGCCATCAAGAACGATCCGCGCTGGCCCAAGAAATCCAAGGAGAAGAAGCCCGACAATTGCCGCCCGTGTTTTCCTGGAGGGCCGATCTGCACCTATCGGCCGGTCTGTACGAAGGTGGACCCTGGGCCTGGCGAGCCACCGCTTCCGCTCGACTGCAACCAGGAACTGGTCTGCCAGAGACCCGGCAAGGATCTGTTTGGAACGTGCTGCGGCGACCGAAGCGATTCGCTCTCCCAGTCCGAGCCATGCGGCAGCTGGCTGGAGATCAACCCGCTCCCTGGTGGGTTCGGCGACTACGCATGTCTTGACCCAGACGCTGAGCTCGAGCTTCCCACCTGCGCCGAGCTCGGCCTGCTCTCGGAGCGAACCTGCGCGCAAGGCGTCGAGGTCACGATCCCGGATCTTGGTGTTCGCTGCTACCGCTGCCCCGGCACCACGCCACCGCCCGACACGGGCCGTGAGCCAGGCTGCGTCCCACAGTCGTGTGGGTACTCAACGGGCCAGCAGTGTCGCTGGCTGGCGGATGGATGTGGAGGGACGCACCTTTGCGGAACGTGCGGGCCTTCGTGCATGCCCGGATACGACGCGGCGGGCAACGCGATCATCGAGTGCAGCGACGGGTCCGGCGGACCCTCGTGCGACGGCGCCCACAACGAGGTGTGCTACCCCAGCTTCAAGGCGTGCTCGGAAGAATGCTGCGGGGTGTGCGAGCGCCGGATCGGGTGCGGCGGGGAGAGCGCCCACAAGTGTTTCGAGCCGTGAGCGCCTCAGCGCGCTGACGTACGTTTCCGGGTGCCGGCGGGCTGCCAGCGTTCAACGTGCTTGATCTCGCAGCTGCGCAGCTCGCCGTCCGACACCTGGATCTCCGGGAAAATCGTGACGTGGCCCCGCATCGCCTTGGCCGCCTCGATGTGGCGGAGGAGCAACTGCACGAGCTGCTCCTCGCGCGTGGGGGTCGGCGGTGGCGAACTGCCACCGCTCACGGCCTGGTCGTCGAGTCCCGGACCACCCGTGGCTGAGGGGCTGGTGGACAGGACCTCACGCACTCGCGGCCGTCAGGATGCCGGAAGATAATCGTCGCCGGCAGGAACCCGAGCCCGATCGCACTGTCGTATCCCCTCCCGCAGATCGGGCAGGGGATCATGGTTCTGGGCGAGCGAACCATCTTGGCGACTCCCTCATTTCCGGCCCTTGGCCTTCTTGCGCGCAGCGCTCCTCTGCCGCGCCTTGACGGTGGCTGCCACCCGCTTTGGAAGCCTGGCCACTGAGCGGTCTCTCTTCTTCTCCAGCATCGCCACCAAGTCGCGCAGGCGGCTGATCTCCGCACGTGACGAGCGGATCTCGGTGAGGAGCCTGGGCATGTAGCTGGGCCCGGTCGGACCGGGAAGCGCCTCAAGCTCATACAACTCCTCGTCGGTGAGCGGCTCATGCCTATCAGTCATGACCGGGATTCTACGTCGGCAAAGAGGTCAAGCGTCTTGGGCGAGGCCTTCACCGGCGCGGTCGCTGGCGCCGCCTGGTCCGGCCACCACCAGGAGACGATGTTGGGTAGTAGTCCAACCTCGATCAAGGCTCGCGGGATCCCATGCTCCCCTGCCGGATCGGAATGACCGCCGGCGAACTCCTTCCTCGCGATGACGAGCACGACCTGGGCGTCGTCGCGATAGACGCCGGCGCGGGTCAGCCCATCCTCGACGCATCGAATGAGCTTGTCGAGGTCGGGCTTCCGGATCGGCTCCACCACGCGCCGCGGCGCCGATTTCGGTCGGGGCATGAAGAACCGGATGGCGACGGCCACGGGCTCCTCGAGCGGAGGTCCTGCGCCGATCGCGTCGCGCGCGGCCACCACCACCGATTCCTGCCAGGGGCGTGTCTTCGCGTTGTCGTTCGTCACCACGGGGAAGCGCATGCCGGGACGAAAGAAGGCCTTTGTTGAGCCCTTCGGAATCGGTGTGCCGTAGACGACGAACTCGACATGTCTCACAGCGTTGCGCTCCGTATCACAGCGTAACCGCCACCTCTAGACGCGGACACAGAGCCGGGCGCCGCCCGCTCGGCATTGGAGGCGGCGGCGGGCTTTCCGGATCGGCCTGCTTCACCGGCTGCCCAAATTCATCCAGTGGTACGCGCCGCAGATAGGCGTAGCTGGGACGTGAGCGCGGGTCTTTCGCCGCCGCGACACTGGCCCGAAGCCGCCTGACCTCCGCCACCAGCGCAAGCACCTTCCGCGCGCTCCGATCCCCGCGGGCGTCGCGCTTCGCCAACCTCTCGATCTCATCCACGTCGGGCCGAGAGGATTCGGCCTCGGAGGATTGAGCCTTGGCCGTAGCTTCCTCACGCTCACGCTCAGCCCTGAGCTGCTCAACCTCCACCGGATCGAACAGTAGTTGAGGGTGGCCCCCATGAAAACTTGCGCTGTCCCACCCCGAGTTTCGACAGCACGGCAGCTTCTTGGCCTTGACCAGTTCGTGCACGGTCGAGAGAGACGTGCCGAGGATCGCCGCGACATCCTTGGTCACCAACTGCTTGGGCCGCGGGGCGGGGGCCAGACACACGCCCGTTCGCCTGAATCTGAGTCGCTCGACTTCTTCCGCGTCGAAGAGGTATTGACCGCGCCCGTTGCAGCCCGAACCCATATTTCGACCGAGCACGCGTAGATCCCCGATCCTGGCCAGGTGGCGCACCATCGACGTCGAGACGCCGAGGATGTCCGCCACCTTCCCGGTCATGATCTTCACGTTCACGGTTCAGCTTCCTCGGCGTCGTCGTAGTCCTTCTCCTCCTCCTCATCCTCGAGCTCGCCATCGTCGGCGACGACCTGGAGGTCACGCGCCGGCGAGGCAGGGAGCTCCCACCGCTGTACCGGCTGCGGCTGCGCTGATGCCGCCAGCGCCCTGGCGATCGCCTCGGTGGTCGGCGTGAGGCAGTAGCGCGCGCTCGGCGAGTAGAACTGCGTGGCCGCCGTTTCACCGGGACGCAGCCCCGGCACGTCGATGCGAATCAGGCCGGCGCCGGCGATCACCGCCTCCGTGACGTAGCCGCCCAGCCGTCGGTGACCCATGAGCTCCAGGATGCACCAGCCCTCAAAGGCGACCGGCTTGTCGTCGCTCACGCCTCGCTGCCTACGACCTGGTCGTCGACGGGCGCCGTCTCATCCACTCGCTCGGGCAAGTGCCATGTCCCTGGTTTCTTCGTCTCCGCATCCAGCTTGACGCCGTGTTTAAACAGCACCGTTTGCGGATTGAACACGCACAGCCCGACGGAGTCGTCGTCCTTGCTCCCGATCACGATGGCGGCGCGACACACGCCGTTCCGCTTGTTGTCCGTCGCCACGAAGTGCACGACCCGGCCGACGCTAGACTTTGGCATTCGATTCCTCCAATGACTCAGTTACCGGCTCTTCCCTATTGCCCTCTTCGGCGTGCCGCGCGATCTCGGCCAGGGCGGCCGTGGCCGCCGCTTGGTCGACGGTGACCTGATCAATGAACAGCTCGCCCTGCTTGCGGTCCTCCTCGCCCGCGCTGATCACGCGCGCGAGGCGCTCCATCTCGTCGAGCCCCGCATCGATCAGCGCCTGCGTGGCTCGCGCGTCGTCGGTTTTCTTCTTCCGCAGGATCGCGACGTCTTGCACTTTCGCCGCGAGGACCTTGGCGCGCTCGAGGAGCTCGCCCGCCCTGAGCGGCACCAGGACCTCCTCGTCCATCGTTGAACCTTTCCGCATCGCTCACTCCCTTCTCGAAACACGCCGACCTGGCCCCCGCCTCCGCCGGCCGGCACCCGCTGACACGCTCGTCCAGCGGTTCCACTACCGCTCGAGCTATTCCGCCGGCGTGTGCGCGATGACGGCCGCGCTCAGGTCGTCGGAACTCGCCTTCAGGCTCGAGGAGAGCTCGGTGAGCTTCTTCGGATCACCGCTCGCGATCGCGGCATCCAGCCTCGCCGAGATCCCCTCGATCAGCACGATCGCGGACTTGTCGACTTCGGTTTCCCGCGCGACTGCCGCGGTGAGGTCTTCCAGTTCATTTGCCATTACGGCCTCCAGTTTCAATACGGCGTTGACTGCTTTCAGAAGCTGATCCAGCCTCCCCTCGACGTTCGAGCTCTCGACGTGCACGTAGACATGCAGGTCGATCCGTTGTGACGGCGGCGCGAACTGTCCGACCTGCGCGCCTCCCTTTGCCATGACAGCCTCCCTTCGCTACAGCTTCGAGCGCGCCAGGTGCTCGCCCTGCTCGATCAGCCGCTGCACGTCGGCGAGCGTGGCGCCGTTGTCTAGCCAGCCGCGGACCGTCCGCCGCGCGGGTTTCGTCCATGACGCCTTGGCGTGGAGTGCGAATTGGTGCGCCTGTTCCAGTCGGTCCTCGAGCACCGCCTTGGCTTCTCGTCGTTCCTTCCGGAGCCTCGCCTTGTCGAGCCTCCCCCCCGCGGTAGCGGGGGGGTTGGGGGGGGTGGCCGTTCCGCTGTTGGAACCGGGGCTGTGGAAAACTCTGGTGGCCGAGGGGGAAAGGGGGTGTCCGTTAGAAGGTGGTGAAGGTGAAGAGCGGGCATGCTTGATGACATGCTTGGACGATGCTCGAGCATTGCGCGAGCTTTGCTCTTGCTGTTGCGCCTTCTCCTTTTCCCACCGTGCCTTAGCTGCCTCCGCGGCGCGCTCTCTCGAAAACGTCCTCCGCGCGCGCGCTTCTTTCCACTCGCGGAGCAATCGATGCGAGCTTCGTCTTTGTTTCGATTCCGGGAGCCACTTCAACACGACGTCGCGCACCCTTTCCCACTCCTCTGGCGAGGCCTTCGCCAGTTCCCGGAGGCGCTCGGGGTCGTTGGGTAGGGTGCAGCCCGGGCGCTGCCAAGCGCGGTCGAGCAGGTTGCGGTAGGCGCCCTGGGCCTCGAGGCTCATAGCCGCGAACGCGTCGCTGGCGAACCAGTCGCGGCAGTACCACGGGAGCATTGGTAGGGGATCGTGCTCGTGGGCCTTGACCATCACCGAGACGCCCTGGGGAAGATGACTGAACGCTTCCGGTGCCTGTCGCGGAATTGACAGGTAGCGAAGTGAGAGACGTACCGCCGCGGCACCCGCCGGTCACAGGAGCTGCACAAGTTCTCACCGATCCACCAGCAGCCCTGCGCTTCAGGGCCAGGGCAGGCGTCGGTCTCAGTGCAACCGCAGGTCTTGCATTGCCGAACGTCACGCTGCAGGAAGCGAGCTCGGCCATCCCACCCGGATACGATGTTGCCGTCCGGGCGCGGCTCGGGATCCAGCGGGATCGGCTTGTTGTTGACCGTCTTCACCCACAGCATCGGCTTGCTGCACGATCGGCACTTCCCCGGCTGGGCCATGGCTCCCCTCCTACGCGCCGCCGGAGGGGCGCGCGCTGGCGTGCTTCGTCTTCATGTGGCGCTCGACGTTGACGAAGTGCCGCCTGCACTCCGGGCAGGTCCCGCGCTCGACTCGGCGCAGTTTCTGGTTGGCTTTGCGGGCTGCGGTCTCAGCCTCGAACCGGGCGGCTCGTTCGCGCGCCGTCTCCGCCTCCTGCCACTCCAGTCGCTTTCGCAGCTTCTGCGCCTCCGTCTCGAACCAGGCCCGCGGATGTCCGTTTGGACAATAGAAGGTCCGCCCGTCTCTCCGTCGCCGCTCCACGATGCTTTCGGGGAACGCGAACCAGATACCGCACTCTCCGCACGAAATAGGTTCCAGACTCTCCGTAACAACTACCGCTGTTGCCATGACGCCCTCCCTACGTTTCGTCTACTCGCCGCCCCGGTCGGTGTTCCTCCGGCTGGTGCCCCCGGCGGAGGAGCGGCTGCCGATCGCAGCGCGCGCAGATCCATCGCTTACAACCACCGCACCGGCCCTCGGCGCCGGCGGGCCGGCCGCACAGCGCGCATGGAAGCCCCCCCCGAAGGAGACGTGGCTCAGCCCACGGCCGCATGGACGTCCTCCGTGGTAACGGTCAGCGGCTCGTCCGTGACGCGCGCGACGAACGCCTGAACGCCGGCGGCCTGCAGCCGGTCGACCAAGAGATCGAAGTGTTCGTGGTCGAGGGCCTCGGCGCCGTCGACGAAGACCACTGGCAGCCGCTGGCCCTTGGCCCGCAGGCACGCGACGCGCACGGCGATGTCAACGCGCTGCGCGGTATTGAGCTGCTCGTACGGAACGCCGTGGACGCGGATCTGCCGGCCCTCGATCTCCAATCCGTCGATGGGCAGGTCCTTCGCCATGCGCTGGCGGAAGGCGTCGAGCGCGGCAAGCGCGGCGGTCAACCGATCGGACTCCCTGGCGAGCTCGGCGGCCTCTTCGTCGAACTGCTGGGCCTGGGCGTGGAGGGCCCTCGCGCTGGCCGCGTGCTCGGCCTGCGCCTCGAGGTCTGAGAGCTTTTCCGAGAGGGTCACGAGCGTTGCGTGACGCGCGCGGATCTGCTCATCCGCGATCTCCCGCGTATCCCGGGCCGCCGCCATCGCCGCGGCCGCGACGCGGTCACCCTCCTCGAGCGCCGCCTCGTCCTGCATCCGCCGCGCGTTGATGGAGGCTTCCGTTGCCTCCTTCAGTTCGGCGATCTGCTTCTCGGCGGCCGCCCGGATCTCCGACGCGCCCTGCTCGAACGCGGCGCGCAGCTTGGCGGCGGCCGCCTTGAATGCGGCGTTCACGCCCGCGTCAGCCACCTCGTGAACGTGCCGCGCGGCCGTGATCGCACGGTCCTCCTCCGCCGCGGCGCGTTCTTGCTCCGCCACGAGCTCGCGCCCCAGCTCATCCTTCTGCCGGCGCAGCTTCGCAATTGCCGTGGCGTGGTCGTCAGGCACGACGGCCGGCGCGTTCCTGCGCGTCTGCTCGGCAGCCATGGCTTTGCCCTTCAGGTCTCGATTGACGCCGGTGCGGGTTCTGAACACCGAGTCCCGGATGAGCCCTATCTCCTCCAGCGGGTGGAGGCCGGTCGGCATCGCGATCATGCTGTCGGTCTCCATCGCCATCTCGCGAAGGAGCTCCGCGCGGTCGTAATCCAGGGGTAGCGCCTCGAGCAAGAGCAGCGCGCGGTCCCTGTCGGATGCGGTCAGGAATGTGACCGGGTTGGCGCCCTGCGGGTCGTAGAGCGAGCGGAGCCAGCTCTGCGGCTTGCCCAGGTCCTCGAACGCGGCCGTGTCGCCCACGCGCGCGCGGACGCGCACCTTCTCACCCTTGCGCTCGACCCGGTACGATTCGTTGCCCTGGCCCTCGAGGAGCAGGACGACCTCAGGCTCGATCTCCTCTTCGTCGCCGGCGGCGGCCACCCGGGCGATCCGCGCCAGGTTCCCACCACCGAGGGCGGCCTGCACGGCCTGCAAAGCGGTGCTCTTGCCGGAGCCGTTCCGGCCGGAGAGCACGGTGACGCGGCCTGGCGCCAAGGCGAACTCGCGGGCGCCCAGGACATCGCGGATCTGAACGGCGACCACCTTGAGCTCGGACATGGCCTACTCCTGCAGGCGCCCTTGGCGCGTCGGCTTCGATGGCTGAGCCTTAGCCTTGTCGACGATGGCCTCGACCGCAGCCCGCGGTGTCGGCGTGTCATCGTCCGATCCGGCCTCACGAGCGGGCGCCTCACCGTGCAGCTCCTCGCCGCACTTCGGGCAGGCAATCGTCACGCCGGGGGAAAGGCTGCTCGGAGGAACGTCGGGGTGGGTGCATCCGGCGGGCGCCGGCGCCGCGGCCTTGGCCCCCTCGAGCTTCTCCGCCACTCCGTTGAGGCCCGAGGACCTGGGCGGCGCGGCCGGATCACTGGTGGCCTCGGCGGCGCCGATCTTCTCGGTCAGCGCCTCAACCCAGTTCGTCTCGCCAGCCTGGATCGCGGAGTACAGATCCCGCAGGTCGGTGATCTCTGCCGGACTCGCCTGGGCGACGTCGTGCCCCAGCCAGCGCTTCAGGTCGGACGGCATCACGTTCAGCCCCGCGAACGAATCGACGATCTTCCGGCGGGCACCCTCCGGATCCTTTGCGGCATCGCCGCGCCGAATCGCGAGGATCCGCGCCTTCGCCTGGTCGGTGATGTCGCCGGGGATGATCTGTTGGAGCAGGTTTCGGCGGGCCTTCGACACGAGGGAGTTGCTCTTGCCCAGCATCTCGTCCTCGGTCGCCGGTACCGTGTATGTGATCTCGCCCTTGCTGTTCTTGCGGACGCTGATCGCGACGCGGCCGTCGTTGAGCGCCTTGCGCTCGACCGTCTTCTCGATGGTCACGTCCAGGGACGGGGAATAGTTGGTCTCGAGGTCGATCACCTCCACGCGTACGACGCGCTTACGATCGTCCTCGAACGTGGTGGTGGGTGTAACCATCAGGTTTCCGAAGCAGCGCGCCGCCGCTTCGAAGAAGCGCACGGACAAGCCCTCGACGCCAGCGCCGATCGGCTTTCTGTACCAAGCGATCTCAGCGAACCCCGGCCGCTCGACCTCGCGCATCACCTTGACGCGGACGTCGTCGAGATCCCGCGGGCGGCGCATCGCCATGACGAACCGCGCCTCGACGAGCGCGCGGGCCTGGGCCGCGAGCGCGCCCCCGGCGGTCTCACCGGTGACCTCGAGCTGCTGAGCACCGAACTCCTGGCGCGCGATCGTTCCCGCTCCCTGCGCCGCCAGCGGTTTGTCGCCGGCGTTCGTGGATGCCGTCTGCGTTGCCATCACTTCCTCACTTTCAGTCGTGGCCGGAATCGGCGGAGCTGGCGATACGACGTCGCCTCCACCGTGTAGCCCGCGCGTTTCGTGGTCTTCAGGGACAGGAAGGAGCCGTCGGGGAGGGCGCCGAAGGTGGCCTCACCGAGTCGGAGACGGAGCTGGTTTTCGAGATCTTGACGTGTGGCATCGCAGTGGCGGCATTCAGCGCCGGCGAGTTCCCACGCCTCGGTGAGCTGGAACGCGTCGATGTCGAGGGGAACGGTCTCGCCGTCCTCGTCCGCATAGAGCGCCTTGAGCGCAGCCGTGGTGCCGGGCAACCCATCGGCCTCCGGTGGTTCGCGTCGCTGCACGCGCAGGCGGAACTCCTCGAGCCGCGGAAGCGCAGCCGCCAGGAACCGGTCGTTCCTCGCCAGGTCGTGCCAGGTGAGCGTGAGGCCGCTCAGCAGCGCGGTCAGTGATCCCCATTGCCGGCCAGTGCAAGCCATCTGGATCTGCACCTGGATCTGGAAGTGGAGGGGTGGCTCCTCCCTCCACTCGCGCACACCTCCGCCGCCCACGGCCTTCAGCTCGAGCGGGGCTCGGCCGGCCGCCAGGCCCGGGTTCGTTGGGCAACCCTCCGTCTCGCGGTCGAGCGTTGCGGCCAGCCAGGGCAGCTCCGGATGCCTGACGATCAGATAGGGATCCCGGCCGTGCACCGGCCGGCCCGTGACCTCGGAGTACTCCTCCGCAATCGCGGGCTCGAGCCGGCGGCCCCGGCGCATCCAGGGGGCCTCGTCGATCTCGACCTCCCCGACCTTCTCGGCCCAGACGGCGGCCGGGCCGCGCCGGGGATCCTCGCCAAGGATGGCGGCAACGTCGGACGCGGTCACCAGCTGCTGGCGCTCGGCCAGCCAGACCTCGCGGGCCCGCTCGAAGCCGGCGAGCGCCAGGGGGTCAGACATCGTCTTCCTCCCCGCGATGGGCGATCACCTCCATGCCGCCGGCCCTGAGTCGCTCGACCCACCGGAGCAGTTCGGGGCAGGAGTACTTCTCGGCCAGGTCCTCGACGTCGCGCGCGTAGACCAGCAGCGCGGCCTCGATCTCCAGGGCAGCCTCGCGCTCCAGGCTCACCGCCCACCTCCCGTGAAGAACAGGGCGGTCAGGGTGAGGGCGAGAATGAACGTGAGCGCGGTCCACGTCAGACGGGACATGCGCTGCTCCAAGCGGCAGTAGCGGCGCTCGAGCAGATCAAGGTCCTCGCTGACCTCGTTTAAACGGCGCCAGACGGCGTCCGTCGCGGCGCGCGGCTCGGGCAGCGGCTGACCGTAGATGGTCATCGCGAGTCCTTCTCCTTCCGATTCCGGTCAACGACGTTCACCCAGTCGGGTTCAGAGAGGTGGAGGAGCTCGCCTTCTGTCTCTGCGGTGGTTCCGCAGCGGCAGCAGCGGAAGCCAGACCACGGCGGAATGTAGGCGCGCTCGGGATGGTGGCTGGTCCATCCCATCGGAGAGCCCAGCTTGCAAAGCCATCTGCGGAAGAAGCCCATGAAGCTCATGTGACCTCCATGACCGCGCGCAGCTCGCGCGCGACGTCGCCGGCGGCTTGGCGCCCCTCGGCTGTCCCGCGAACGACAGCCCATAGCGACGCGACCTCCACGGCGTGCTCGAAGGCCTCGCGCATGTGCTGCTCGATGACCTCGGTCATCACGCTGACCGCCCCGTCGGGGCCCGCGGCGATCTCCCGGGCGGCACCGCGCGCCGCTTCCTTCAGCGTCACGGCCATCAGCTCCTCCTCGTCCGCCACTCCACCCAGGCACGCCGGACAGTCCGCGCCGCTGTCCTCCACGCCGCAGCAGCGACTACGAACAGGCCGATCAGCACGATCGTCTCGACGAAGAGCGCCAGGAGGACGCGCGCAATCATTGGTGGCCGCCGAGGATCAATTGCCAGCCACCGCGCACGAAAACGGCGATGGCGGCGCCGATCAGCGTCAGCGCGAGGATCACGCCCACGGACCAGAGAGACGGGAGGAATCGCCGACGCGGCTGCAGGTCCTCGGGGACATCCTCGAAGTCCATCCGGTCTCCTGGGCGCGGGTCCTTGCCGACGCTCATGAGCGAACCTCCCTGACGTAGCGAAGCGCCTCGAGGACCTGGATGGCGTCTTCCTTCGAGATCTCGGTGCGCAGGTCCTGGTCGATACCCATCGCGATGACGACCTCGGCCAGGAGGTCTCGCACCGCGGCGTCGACGGTCTGCTGGTAGGTGCGGTACGCGGCCTGGATGACCTTCGTCAGGCGGGGCGGGGGAGACACCTCGCGGCCCTCGCGCCTCGAGATCTCGACCGCCGGACGATCGTCGGTGTCGAGGCCGTGGGCCTCGGTGGCCGCGGAACTGCTGCGCGCCCTACCCATCGCAGGGTCCTCCCGCTGTACCGGTTCTGTACCGGTTCTATCGGAACGAACTGTCCCCAACGTCCTCCATGCCCGTACGCGGCATGGCTACAAGCCACTGATTTGGCGTCTATTGGGGACGATAGGTAGTTTTGGGGGACTTGGCGGGAACAGGCCTATTCGAACTTAAAATCCTGTGCCCGAAAGGGCGTGTGGGTTCGACTCCCACCTCCGGCACCAAGCCCATCAACTACTTATCGCCTCCACCGCCTCCCTTCTTTTTCGCGCCGACCCGCTTTTGTACCGGTTCTGTACCGGTTCTCATGCGAAGCAAGCGCCCCCTCTCGTCGAGCACTGCTGGGCCCGGTCCTTCCATCTTGGCGAGACCAGCGGCCAGGTCCGCCTCATTGACGATGTTGTAGCGGTCGAAGACGCTCCTGGTCTTCCATCCGCAGATCCCCATGATCACCTTCTCCGGCACGCCACGACGGCTCAGGTCCCGCGCTGCGGTCCGGCGCATATCGTGGGGGAGCCGGGTCACCTTGGCGGCCTTGCAGGCCCGGTCCCACGCACTGCGGAAGCTGCGAATCGGCGAGCCCTCCGGCCAGAAGAACACGTGGGTCACGATGACGCTCTTCTCCCGCTGGATGGCGTCCGCCCGGTCGCGCTGCTCGTTGATCAACTCGACGAGCTCAGGGAGCGCGTGATAGGGCAGGGTCCTCGGCTTCTTGCCCTTCGTATGGAAGCGGTCAATCCGGATGACGCCGGCGGCGAGGTCGACCTGCGACCACTCGAGGCGCTTCCCCTCGCCGGATCGCCACCCGACATGACGGAGAAACCTCGCGAGCGGGCGCACTGACTCATCGAGGTGCTCGCACACGGCAAGGAAGTCGCGCTCCTCGAAGAACCCCTCGCGCACGTTGTCGACCTTGATCTTCGGAAAGACGGGCTTCGTCGTCAGCGTGCCGCGTTCGATGGCGATGTTGAACCCACGCTTCAGCGCGGCCAGCTCGTTGACGATCGTCGCGGGGGCTGCCCCCTCGTCACGTCGGTGATCAACGTACTCGACGATCCAGTCCATCGTGATATCGATCGTGCGGGTGTCCTTTCCGAAGAAGTCCTCCAGGTGGTCCATGGACGCCGCGGCCCGGTCGGCGCTCTTCTGGCCGTTGTCCGCGTAGTCCTTGAGGAGCAGCTTTCGGAGGCCTTCGAGCGTCAGTCGCTGGGCGTCGGGCTTCGTGTGGCGTCCGATCCCGATCTCCCCTTGCCGCTTCTTCAAGAGAGCCCAGGCGTCGGACTCCTTGGTGGAGTTCGATGATTCAGAGAACCTCTCCCCGCGATGCCAGTACCGAATCCAGTACGTAGCGCCGCGCTGATACACGCCACCCATCCCGCGCGGCTTCGTTCCCCGCGGCATCAGCGGCCACCCTTCGCCCGGCGAGTCTCCGGCGGGTAGACCTTCGCGGACACGGGCCTTCTCGGCTCAGCCATGGTCCAGCTCCTTTGTTTGGGATGCTGGAATTTTCTCATGGCGGTCAACCTCGCCCCCCGATGATCTCCCCCGTCGCCACGACCACCAGCAGCACGCCGATGGCCAAGAGACCGAGGCCATCCAGCGAGCTCTCAAAGAGGGAGATCGCCCCGAACACCAGCGCGACCACGCCGCACGCGAGGGCCGCGTAGCAGAGCGCGCGGCTCATGACTCCTTCTTGGCAGCGCGCGCCTTGGCGAGGGCCACACGGCCGTCGACGCAGCACTCGCAGTTGCACACACGGCCGCTTGCTACTACCTCGTCGTGGCTCGCCAGGAATCCGGCCAGGGCTTCCATGAGCCGGTCCATCACGCTCTTCTCATCCACGGTGTCCTCCCTCAGTTGTAGTGGACAGCGCCGTCGCGATCAGCTCTTTGGCCCGGGCGCGCGTCACGCCGTACCGCTGCGCAACCCAGGCAATGGGCTCGAGCCCGGTGCGAGGTGGCGTTCCGTTGCCGGCGCCGAGCTCGTACTGCCGCACGCGCCGGCGGATGTTGTGGTACATCCGAGCGTGGCGGCGCAGAGGCGTCATCCGCGCTCCCTCGCCGCCCGGCCCGCCTGCAGCCAGCGCGCGACCAGCATCGGCGAGCCCCAGGCGTCGCTCGGAGCCCCACTGAGCGCACCGGCGATCTGCCGCAGGGCCGCCAGGCTGTCCGGATCGGCGGCCAGGCAGGCGCCGGCGAAATCATTCGACAGCGCGCGCATCAGGAATCCGCCGACAGGGAGCCGCTGGTTGAAGTAGAGGCACAGCCCCTCGAGGATCAGCGGCGGGATCCCCGGCCAGCGCGCGCTGACCTCCACTGGGTTGAAGACGAGCGAGTCGCCAGGTGTATCGCTCATAGGAGTTCTTGCGCCTTCTTGAGGGCCAGACGGGCCTTCATGATGGTCGGCTCGCAGCCCAGGAAGGCGCGGGCCGCGTACGAGTGGTCGCCGAGGTTGCACCGGACCATGTCCCAGGCCTCGAGCAGCCGGGTCAGGGCATCTCGCAGTTCCGTTGCCACGCCCTGCAGCGCCGCCGCGCGGGACGTGGTCGCCGCGAGGCCCTGCGCCATGTCCCCGGCGGAACCATGAAACAGGCACAGGGCGCCGGGCAGGTTGAGCAGCTCGCAGTCGTGGCAGATGTCGCCGACCTCCCGCATGACGAAGGGGCGCTCGTCGCTCATCGGGAGCCTCCAAGAATCAGACGCCAACAGACCACCACCAGGGCGCCGAAGCCCACCACCAGCAGCGCGAGAACTCCGAGAGCGGCAATCGCCGCGCCGGCGCGGCAGCCGCGTGGAAGCTCCGACGCGTTGGTCTCGCGCAGCAGCTGCGACCCTTCGTCAATCGCCGCGATCGCGGTGATCGCCGCCGCGGCGACCGCCTCTTCGCGAGCGCCCGCCGCGGTGCGGCCGCAGGCCTGCTCGAGCGCCGCGGCCCACTCTCCCCGCTCGGTGAGCAGCTCCGCGGTCGTGGTGAACACTTGGAGGACCGCCTGCGTGGGCCACTGGCGGAGCGTGGCCCCCAGACCGCTGACGCAGGCATCGATCGACGCTTGGGACCAGGGCTCATCGCTCATCGCCGTCAGCTCCGCCGCGACGCGATCCACCGCCGCAGTCCAGCCTCTTCCCAGAGGACGTTTTTTCTCGAGAGGTCCTTGCGGAACTTCATCCCGTGCGTGGCGCGGTAGAGAAACTTGCGCGTGACCTTGCCGCCCAGGACGGCCAGCGCCTCCTCGACGGAGAGCCAGCGCTCCTTCGCTGCCGGCTCGCTCTCGACCGCCGGCGCCGGCGCCGGCGCCGGTTGTGCGGCCAGCTCGGCGGTCAGGGTGGCCACGCGCGCGTTCAGCGCGAGGGCGAGGCCCAGCCGCTGCTGCGGTTCGGCAGTGGCGACGACTCTGTCGAGGTCGCGGAGGACGGTCGCGGGGCTCACGCGAGCCCCCGCGCTGCTACGGCAGGATCAGAATCGGG
>Ga0070669_100000328_pt1 | contig 37162 bp, 40 predicted proteins | sample KBSS53metaG_FD_64680 | JGI IMG/M metagenome (GOLD analysis project Ga0070669, IMG submission 64680) | Switchgrass rhizosphere microbial communities from Kellogg Biological Station, Michigan, USA - KBS S5-3 metaG | ecosystem: Host-associated > Plants > Roots > Rhizosphere > Soil ...
GCTTCCATCTCAGCCCAAAGTGCCCTTGCAAAGGCCACCAGCCTTCGCTGCGGTCACTTTGGCCCGATATGTTCGCCATTTTGGCGCCTCGGCGGCGCCATTTATGGGTTCACGACCTAATCCAGCCGCACTTTGCCGCGCCCGGCCTTGACCGCGCCGCGGATCTTCTTGCCCTGCAAGCGCTGAACCTTGCCCACGCGGTTGAGCCGCGATTTGGCGCGCTTTTCGGGCAGGTTGCACGCATCGCGCAGCAGTTCGGCCAGTCGCGCGCGTGCATCCTCGCGGTTGGCTTCCTGGGTGCGAAAGCGCCGGGCGGTCAGGACGATCTCACCCCCGGCGGTAAACTTGCTGCCGGCCAGTTCCTTGAGACGGTGGAACACCGGCGGTGACAGGCGCAGCGCATAGACATTGATGCGCAGTTGCACCGCCGTTGCCACCTTGTTGACGTTTTGCCCGCCCGGCCCGGCCGCCGCGATAAAGCTTTCCGCCACCAGGCCCATGGCCCGGGCCACCACGGCCTCGGGCGCATCGCTCACAGGGTGAAGCCCAGGCCCGCGATGTCGGCCGGGATCGGCGCTTCGGCCACGATCGGCTCTTTCCCCTCGCGCGGCATCACCAGGCGCGTGGCATGAAGCAGGGTGCGCGCGGCGCCTTTCCCGTCTCCATAGACCGGATCGCCCAGCAAAGGCGCGCCAAGGCCGGTGAGGGCATGGACGCGGACCTGGTGGGTGCGGCCGGTTTCCAGGCGAAACTCCACCAGCGTGCGCCCCGGCAGGCGCGCCAGCACGCGCCAGTGGGTGACGGCCGGCTTGCCCTTTTTCGCCGCGATCATCCGCCAGCCGGCGGCTGCGCTGGAAATCTTGGACAAGTTGAGTGCGATCGTACCGGCGGTTCCTTCCACGTCACCGGCGACCACGCCCCAATAGACCTTTTCCACCTGGCGCGCTTCGAAGGCGGCGGAAAAGCGCTTGAGCGCCTTGGGGTTGCGCGCAAGCAGCAGGCAGCCCGACGTATCGCGGTCCAGCCGGTGCACCGGCATCGGCGGACGCTGGAAGCCGAGCTTCAATTCCTCGATGCGATCATCAAGCGAGATGCCGCCGGCGCGCGGCCGGTCGAGCGGCAGGCCGGCGGGCTTGTCGATGACCAGCGCTTCGCCGTCTTCAAACAGGATGGGGATTTCGATCATGAATTCAGGTGACGCCTTGCACTGGCGTGCTTCGACAGGCGCAGCACGAACGGGTTGTTGGCTGCCCCTTAGCGGCTTGTGCCCGTCTTGTCGAAGGACTCAGGCCAGCGCCGCCCCAATCCGGCGCAACGCTTCGTCCAGCACGGCATCGTCGGCCGCGAACGAGATGCGGAAACCCTGCGCGCCGCCAAATGCAGATGCGGCCACCACTGCCACGCCATGCTCCAGCAAATGCAGCGCCAGTGCCTCGTCATCGCCAAAGCGGTCCATCAGCGGCGCGGCATCGATCATGCAGTAAAACGCGCCATCGGGCACCGGGGTGGACAGGCCTGGAATGGCGTTGATCGCCGCCACCACCTTGTCACGCCGCGCGCGGAAGCGTTCGCGCCAATCTGCCAGAAAGTCTTGCGGCCCGGCAAGCGCCGCCGTGGCCGCTGCCTGGGCAATCGAGCAGGGATTGCCCGAATTGTGCGATTGCAGCTTGGCCATGGCCTTGACCAGCCATTCCGGCCCGGCCGAAACGCCGATGCGAAAGCCGGTCATCGCGTGGCTCTTGGACACGCCCGATACCGTGAGGATGCGGTCTGCCAGATCGGGGCATTCGACGCCGAGCGTGGCGTGGCGCCCGCCGCCATAGCGCAACGGCGCATAGATATCGTCTGACAGGACCAGCACGCGCGGATGGCGGCGCAGCACCTCGCCCAGCGCGCGCAGTTCGTCGGCCGGATAAGTCGCGCCCGTGGGATTGCCCGGGCTGTTGAGCAGGAGCCAGCGCGTGGCCGGCGTGATCGCGGCGTCCAACTGCTGTGCCGTGATGCGAAAGCCACCGGCGGCTTGCGTCGGCAGATCGACCACGCTCGCGCCGGCAAAGCGCACGATTTCGGGGTAGCTCACCCACCAGGGCGACGGGATCAGCACCTCGTCGCCCGGATCGAGCGTGGCGAGCAATGCCTCGAAAATCGCCTGCTTGCCGCCGGCCGTCACGATGACCTGCGACGGCAGAACCTCGATCCCCAGGTCCCGCCGGAAATGGAGCGCCGCAGCCTCGCGCAGGGCCTGCGTGCCTGGTACGGCGGTATAGCGCGTCTGCCCGTTGTCGAGCGCAGCCTTGGCAGCATCGATCACGTGCGGCGGCGTGGGAAAATCGGGCTCGCCCACCGACAGCGAGATGATGTCCTTGCCCGCCGCGCGCAGTTCGATCGCGCGGTCGGTCATCGCGTTGGTGCGCGAAGGGGAAATGCGCCCAAGCGCCTGGCTGGTGGTCTGGCTGGTCATGATGCGCTCAGCCCTGCCCCAGAAGGCGTGCGGGCATCAAGCCGCGCAAGGCATTGCCGATGAAAAAGCCCTGGGCGAGATCGTCGAGCGTGACATCGCCTTCCACCGCGCGGCCTTCGTCGAGCAGGTGCGCCCGCAGCACGCCGGGCAAGAGGCCAAGTTCGGCACGGGGCGTGACCAGCACGCCGTCGCGCGGCACGAACAGGTTGGTGAAGCAGCCTTCGGTCAGGCGGCCATCGTCGCGGCGCAGCAGTGCCTCCCCCGCCCCGGCGCGGCGCGCGGCCTTGAGGCCGGCATCGTAGAAGCCCCGGTCGCTGCTCTTGTGGCGCAGGCGCCAATCGCCCTCGGCCACCGGCAGCGGCAGCACGGCGCATTCCACCGCGCCATCGAACGGCGCGGGAACGCGCGCGGCTTCCAGCGCGTGGGCACCGCTCTTGGCCAGGACCAGCCGCACCTTGGACGGGGCATCGAGATCGAAGCACAGCGCGTGGATCGCATTGCGCACCGCGTGCCGATCGAACGCAAAACCCAGCGCCAGCGCGCTTTGCTTCATGCGTTCAAGATGCCGCTCAAGCAGCGCGATACCCGCTGCCGGATCGAAAGCCATGGTCTCGATCAAATCGGCATGGCCGGCGTTCAGGCGCAAGAAATTCCCCTTTACCAAGCATTCGCGCCATTCCCCCAGCATCGCCGAATCCGCGACCACGGCCGAACCGACCCCCATGGTCGCCCGCCCCCCGGCCGCGCCGGGATGATCTGGCACCAGGCGCACCGTGCGGATTGCCACATTGAACGCCGCGCTTCCAGTCCCCGGCGTATCGCCGGCAGCAGGGCCGGGTACGTCGATATGGCCGATCGACCCGCAATAGAGCCCGCGCGCATCGCGTTCGGCCATGTCGATCCATTCCATCGCGCGAATCTTGGGGGCGCCGGTGATCGATCCACAGGGAAAGATCGCGCGCAGGACATCGGCCACGGCAGCGCCGGGCAAAACCTGCGCCGTCACGGTCGTGACCATCTGGTGCACCGTGGGATAGGTTTCCACGGCAAAGGCATCGCGCACCTTGACCGTGCCGGGCACCGCCACGCGCGACAGGTCGTTGCGCATCAGGTCCACGATCATCAGGTTTTCGGCGCGATCCTTGGGGTTGGCGGCCAGCGTGGCTTTCAGCGCGGCGTCTTCATCGGCATTGCGGCCGCGCGGCGCGGTGCCTTTCATCGGACGCACGGTGACGCGCCCTTCCTGCCACTGGAAAAACAGCTCGGGCGAGACGGAGAGGTGCCAGTGCGACCCGTCCCACAGCACAGCGCCATGGCCGCCGCGCGCATCGCTGCGCAGCGCGGCATAGATCGCCAGCGGATCGCCGGCCCACGATCCGGCCAGCTGAAACGTGAGATTGGCCTGATAGATGTCTCCGGCGCGGATCGCTTCCTGCACCTGGGCAAAGGCGCGGGCATAGCCGCCCGCCGATTGTGCCGGGCCAAGCGGCCCCAGCCGTCCGCTGCCAGTGGCTTCCCGCGCCAGCCAGGCGGCCACATCGGCGCTGCCCATGCGCGATACCTGGGCAAAGCGGGCGAACCACACCAGCGGCCCGGCCGCCCCGGTGCGCATGGCAGAGCGGGGCAAGAGCCGCTTTTCCAGCGCGAGCCCGGCTTCATAGGCGAGCGCGCCCGCCCACCAGCCGGGCGTGGCCCCGATGCGGGCCAGCGCGGCGTCAACCTCTTCGGGCCTGCGGGCGATGACGATCTCTTGCGGGTCTTGGTATAGCCGGGCCGAGCCTTCGTCGTGTGCGCGGGCATCGTCGAGCAACAGGAAGGGGGCGCGTGTCATGCACCATGCGCATAGCGCCAAGCCGATGCGGATGCAAAAAGCCCTCGCGGGCAATCGCGCGGCATCCTAAGCATGGCAGTAACCAAAAAGAGAGAGTGCGGCGATGGACGAGATTTTCCTGGGGCTGGGCGCCAAGGGCGAACGCGAAGTGCTGCTGCTGGGCCGGGCCAATCGCCACGGGCTGGTGGCCGGGGCCACCGGCACGGGCAAAACCGTCACGCTGCAGGGCATGGCCGAACAATTCAGCCGGGCGGGCGTGCCGGTTTTCCTGGCCGACGTGAAAGGCGATCTGTCGGGCATCGCCATGCCCGGCAGCCCCACGTTCAAGCACGCCGCTTCGCTCGAACAGCGCGCCAGGGACTTGGGGCTCACCGACTATGCCTATGCCGACAATCCGGCGGTGTTCTGGGACCTCTATGGCGAACAGGGCCACCCGATCCGCACCACGATTTCGGAAATGGGGCCGCTGCTGCTCGCGCGGCTGATGGGCCTCAACGATACGCAGGAAGGCGTGCTGACCATCGCCTTCCGCTATGCCGACGACAATGGCCTGCTGCTGGTGGACCTGGCCGATCTTCAGGCCGTGCTGGCCGCCTGCGCCGAAAATGCCGGCACGCTGGCCACCAAGTACGGCAATGTCACCAAGGCCAGCGTCGGCGCCATCCAGCGCCAGTTGCTGGGGCTGGAAAGCCAGGGCGCCGATCGCTTCTTTGGCGAGCCGGCGTTTGAAATCCACGATTTCCTGCATGTGGACGAACAGGGCCGCGGCATGGTCAACGTGCTGGCCGCCGACAAGCTGATGCAGAGCCCCAAGCTCTATGCCACGTTCCTGCTGTGGCTGCTGTCCGAACTGTTCGAGGCGCTGCCCGAAGTGGGAGACCCGGAAAAGCCGTGCCTGGTGTTCTTCTTCGACGAAGCCCACCTCTTGTTCGACGATGCCCCCGATGCGCTGATGGACAAGGTGGAGCAGGTCGTGCGCCTCGTGCGCTCGAAGGGCGTGGGCGTCTATTTCGTGACCCAGAACCCGATCGACATCCCGGAAAAGGTGGCCGGCCAGCTTGGCAACCGCGTGCAGCACGCGCTGCGGGCGTTCACCCCGCGCGACCAGAAAGCGATCCGCGCGGCGGCCGAGACCTTCCGCATCAACCCTGAGCTGGACGTGGCGCAGGCCATCACCGAGTTGAAGACGGGCGAAGCGCTGGTTTCCACGCTCGACGCCGAAGGTGCGCCGGGCATGGTGGCGCGCACCCTGATCGCCCCGCCGCGCTCGCGCCTGGGGCCGGTGAGCCCGGCCGAGCGCGCCGCGATCCAGGCGGCCAGCCCGTTCGGCGGCAAGTACGATACCTCGGTCAATCGCGAAAGCGCGGCCGAAGTGCTGGCGCAAAAGGCGGCCGATGCCGCCGCCGCTGCGCAAGTGGCGGCAGAACAGGGCGAGGATGCCCAACGCGCCCAGCCGCGCCAGTCTCCCTCGCTGTGGGGCAAGGCCGGCAAGGCGGCAATGGGCGCGGTCGCCTCCTCCGCCGGGGCGATGATTGCGGCCGAAATCGCCGGCAAGAAATCGCGCGCCTCGCCCATGGCCAGCGGCGTCAGCGCGGTGGTGGGCTCGCTCGCCACCAGCATCGGCGGCGCGGCTTTGGGCCGCTTCGCGCGTGGATTGCTGGGCGGGTTGTTGCGGTGACGGTCGATCCGATTCTCACGAACGAGCAGCAAGGGCATGACGCGCTGTTTGACGGCCTGGATTTCAATCCGGTCAAGCGGACGGTGTCGATCCGGCTCCAGACTTACCCCGCGCATGATGCTGCAGAGCGGATTGACGTTGTCCTTGTTTTCGAAAAGGTGGCGACTCTAGCGGTGAACGCCGATGTCGCGTCTCTGGCGAGTAATCGGTTTGCCGGGACTGTGAGTTATTGGCACATCGCCGAAAGCAAGGGTACTTCGCATATCTATCTGGCGGGGGGCTACATCGCTGTAACGCATGGTACTACCCCGAAACTGATCCGGGTTTGATGCGCAACCACACCACCGCTGCCTATTCCGCGTCACCCCGGACTTGATCCGGGGTCCAGCTGGAACCCTTGTGCCCAGATACAAAGGCAAGGCAACGTGCCAGATGGACCCCGGGTCAAGCCCGGGGTGACGGGGGTTGATTAAATTGGTCGTCGGAACACTTTCGCACCAACAACCCGTTCGCCGTTTGCAGATCGTTGCCGCCCGTTCGTCGAAACCGGTTGCGCCTGCAACCTGCGGCGCGCAAGTTGGGATCATGCTCTTTTTCGCGTGAAAGGATCCCATGCGCGCTCTGCTTCTTGCGGCCACGATGCTGGCTGGCACTCTTGCCGTTCCCGCCCTTGCGGCAGCCGAGGCCAAGCCGGCCGCCATTCCGGCGGCGGCCGGCACCATGCCGGTGGGCAAGCTGGGCAATGCCGTGGTGCCCAAGGCCTATCGCCTCGATTTCACGCTCGATCCGGCGCAGCCGCGCTTTTCCGGCCATGCCGAGATCGACGTGACGGTCAACCAGGCTGGTCGCTATGTGTGGATGCACGGCCTTAATCTCAACGTGAAGCGCGTGGTCGCCAAGGTTGGCGGCAAGTCCATTGCCGGCACGTTCCAGCAGGCAGACGATACCGGCGTGGCGCTCGTGACCTTTGCGCAAGGCTTGCCGGCAGGTGCGGCCACATTGGTGTTCGACTATGACGCGGCGTTCAACGATGGCCCCACCGGCCTGTTCCGCGTCCACGTGGGTGACCAGTGGTATAGCTGGAGCCAGTTTGAATCGATCGATGCACGCGGAGCATTCCCGTCGTTCGACCAGCCCGGCTTCAAGACGCCCTATACCGTGTCGATCACCACGCCCGCGGGCCAGCGCGCGGTGAGCAATGCGCCCGAAACGGCAACCGAAACGCGCAGCAACCAGACGGTCCACCGCTTTGCTCCCACGCTGCCGCTGCCCAGCTATCTGGTGGCAGTGATGGCCGGGCCGTTCGTGAGCGTGGAAGGCACGGTGCCGGCCACGCCGCAGCGGGCCACTCCGCTGCCGCTGCGCGTGGTGTCGACCAAGCCCAACGAAGGGAAACTCGATTTCGCGCTGGATGGCACCAAGGGCATCGTCAGCCACCTGGAGAACTATTTCGGCCAGGCTTTCCCGTTCCCCAAGCTGGACCAGGTGACGGCGCCGATCATGCCGGGCGCGATGGAAAATGCCGGGGCCGACCTTTACGAGGATTCGCTCCTGGTGATGGATGACAAGGCCTCCACCTCCCAGAAGCGCAACTTCGGCATGGTCGTGGCACACGAGCTGGCGCACCAGTGGTTTGGCGACATGGTGAGCCCGGCCTGGTGGGACGATATCTGGCTCAACGAAAGCTTTGCCAACTGGATGGGCTTCCGCATCGGCAACGAATGGCGCCCCGATCTCAACATCGGGGCCGGCGCGCTGGAAGAAGGCTTTGCCGCGATGAATACCGATGCCCTGCTGGTGGGGCGGCCGATCCATCAGCAGATCACGCGCAACAACCAGGTGGACGCGGCCTTCGATACGATCACCTATGGCAAGGGCGGCCATGTGGTGTCGATGATCGCCGCGTTCATGGGCGATACCAAGTTCCGCGATGGCGTGCGCGGCTACATGGCCAAGCACAAGTATGGCAATGCCAGCACGGCCGATTTCTTTGGCGCGATGGCCGATGCGGCCGGCGATCCGCGCATCCTGCCCGCGATGCAGAGCTTTACCGACCAGCAGGGCGTACCGCTCGTGACCTTCGCGCCCGCCGGTGAAGGCAAGTGGACCGTGACGCAAAGCCGCTATGTGCGCTTGTGGACCACTGCGCCTGCCCAGACCTGGGGCGTGCCGCTGTGCCTGCGCCAGGATGATGCGCGGGTGTGCCAGCTGCTGGTGGACAAGACCGCTACGGTGGCGATCCCCGGCAAGGGGCCGCTCATCCCCAACGCGGGTGGCACGGGCTATTACCGGTTCGAGCTGCCGGCCGCGCAGTGGGACAAGCTGATCGCGCAAGGCGCAACGCTGCCGGGTGGCGAGGCGCTGGCCACGATCGACAGCCTGGAAGCGAGCTTCCTGGCCGGGCGCGCCAGCCCGGCGCAACTGGTGGCCATGGCCCGCAGCTTTGCCGCCAATCCCGACAGCTATGCCAGCGATGGTGCCACCGGCCAGCTGATCGCGTTCGACGATCGCGGCTTGCTGAGCCCGGCCGCGCACGAAGGCCTGCGCCGCCTGGTGGGCGAAGTGCGCGGGCCGCAACTGGCCAAGCTGGGCTTCGATCCGCGCGCGGGCGCCCATGCCGGCGACGATCCCGATACGCAGCAGCGCCGCGTGGCCCTGGTGGCCGAAATGGCGGGCGTGGCCGAGGATGCCGCGCTCGATGCCAGGCTGGCCAAGGCGACCGATGCGCTGCTGGCGGGCGATGCCCAGGCGCTTGATCCGGCATTCTACAACAGCGCGTTCAAGGCCTGGCTCAAGCCGCAAGGGTTGGCAGGCGCCAAGCTGCTGATGGAAAAGGCGCTGTCGAGCGAAGACCCGGTCTTGCGCCCCGCCTTGCTGCGCGCGGTGGGCCGCAGCAACGATCCGGCCGTGGCCAAGTGGCTGGTCGAGGATTTTTCCGACAAGCGCCTGCGTCTTTCGGAAAAGCTGATGGGGATCGCCATGGCCATCGCCATGCCCAAGACGTCGGACCAGGCATTCACCTGGGCCAATGCCCATATCGACAGCCTGCTGTCGAGCGGCGGCGGCATCTTCCTGGCGCGCAGCCTGCCCCAGGTGGTGAGCACGTTCTGTTCTGCCGACAAGGCCCAGGCGATCACCGCATGGCGCCCGCACTTTGCCAACAATTCCGGCGCTCTCGAACTCGATCGTGCGATCGAGCGGGTGCAGGATTGCGCCGTGCTCAAGGACCAGCGCGGGGCCGCGCTCTCGGCCGAGCTCGCCGCCGTGAAGTGATCTTCGGGGGAAGGCTCGGAGCCTTCCCCCGGCAACCGACGCAAAAAGGGGCGCCTTCCCATCCGGAAGGCGCCCCTTTTTTGAGCAGTCGATGCAAAGGGTGGATTATTCCACCACCGCGCCCCAGTTGCCCCAGACATAGATGGCAACGAACAGGAACAGCCACACCACGTCGACGAAGTGCCAGTACCAGGCCGCCGCTTCGAGGCCGAAGTGCTGGCGCGGCGTGAAATCGCCACGTTCGGCACGAATCCAGCAGACGATCAGGAAGATCGTGCCGATGATCACGTGGAAGCCGTGGAACCCGGTGGCCATGTAGAAGGCCGAGCCATAAGTGTTCTTGCCGAAGGCGAACGGCGCGTGGACATACTCATACGCCTGGATCGAGCTGAACAGCACGCCCAGCACGATCGTGGCAATCAGGCCGAGCTTGAGGCTCTTGCGATCACCATGGATCAGCGCGTGGTGCGCCCAGGTCAACGTGGTGCCCGAGCACAACAGGATCAGCGTGTTGAGCAGCGGCAGATCGAACGCGTTGATCACCGCCTCGATCGCCTTGGGCGGCCAGACGCCGCCGATGACATCGGTGTTCACCTTGCTGGGAAACAGCGAGAAATCGAAGAACGCCCAGAACCAGCCGACGAAGAACATCACTTCGGAAGCGATGAACAGGATCATGCCATAGCGCTGGTGCAGCTGCACCACGGGGGTGTGGTCCCCGGCATGGGCTTCCTTGATCACCTTGCCCCACCAGGAGAACATGGTGAGCAGCACACCGAGGAGGCCGAGCAGCATGATCTGCGTGCCGCCTGCCATCTTGTGCATGTAGAACACGCCGCCGCTGGTCATCACCAGGGCAGACATTGCACCCATGAGCGGCCAGATATCGGGCGGCAGGATGTGATAATCGTGGTTCTTGGCGCCAGCCATGATCGTCTACTTCCCCCAAGGCTTAACCGGCATCCTCGTGCCCTTGGGCGACGGGAGCCATCTTGTGATAACGGCGATGTCTATCGGGCACGCGTGGCCCGGTCCAGTCAATTTGCGGCTTTGTTGAACGTATAGCTCAACGTGATTTCCGGCACGTTGCGCGTGTTGGGGTCATCCAGCATAGCGGGGTCTACGTAATAGACCACCGGCATGCGCACTTCCTGACCCGGCATAAGCTTTTGATAATTAAAGCAAAAGCATTGGATTTTGTGGAAATAGGCACCGGTCTGCTCGGGTGTGACGTTGAACACCGCGCGGCCCACGATGGGCACGTCGGAATTGTTGCGCGCGGTGAAGAACGCCATCTTGCGTTCCCCGATTCGCCCGTCCTGGGTGACCTGCTCGGGCTTGAACGTCCACGGCAGGCTGGGCGCCACGTTGGCATCGAAGCGGATCGTGATGGGGCGCAACGTGGCCTTGACGGTGGCGGCCTGCGCAGCCGTGGCGCGCTGCGTGGTGCCGGCAAAGCCCGTGGCCTGGCAGAACATGCGATAGAGCGGCACGGCGGCATAACCCAGGCCGAGCATGCCGAGCGCGATGCCGCCAGCGATGACTGCAACCTTGCGATTGGCGCGGGCAGTCCGGTCGATTACCGCAGCCATCAGTCCTCTCCCGCCTTAGCCATGCTGGGCACTGTCATAAAGCAGGGAACTGCCATGACGCTTGTCGGCCTGGACACCCAGTTTCACCACGGTGATGGCAAAGAACAGGACCACCAGCGCGCCCAGCAACAGCCCCAGCGCGCGGTTGCGCGCCTTTTGCCGGGCGCGGAAGGCGGCAAGATCGAAATCGTGCTTGTCCGGGTTTTGATCAGGGTCTTGGCCCACGTCTTTTCCTCTTCCCTCAAGGCCCCTTGTAGCGGGCCCTTATACGAACCGATCCAGCACCAGCGCCGCGAACAAGGCAAACAGATAGAGCACGGAATAGGCAAACAGCTGCTTTTCCGGCTTCATCGTATCATTGGGCACGCTGTGGCGCAGGCCCACGCGCAACGCCAGTGCCAGAAAGACCAGCCCCAACGCCGCAGCGGCCACGCCATAGACCGCGCCTGTCCCGGCAAAGGCCCAGGGCACCAGGCTGAGCGGCACGAGCAGCAGCGTGTAAAGCAGGATCTGCCGTCGCGTGACCCGCTCGCCCGCCACCACCGGCAGCATCGGGATGCCGACTTTGGCGTAATCGGTCTGCACGAACAGGGCGAGTGCCCAGAAGTGCGGCGGCGTCCAGAAGAAGATGATCAGGAACAGCACCACCGGCATCCAGGTGATGTGCCCGGTCACCGCCACCCAGCCGATCAGCGGGGGAAAGGCGCCGGCCCCGCCGCCGATCACGATGTTCTGCGGCGTGCGCGGCTTGAGCCAGACGGTATAGACCCAGGCATAATAGAAGATCGAGATGGCCAGGATCGCGGCCGCCAGCCAGCCGATCGCCAGCCCCATCGTCACCACCGCGCCGCCGGCCAGGGCAAAGCCGAAATCGCGCGCCGATTCGCGCTCCATCCGTCCAGAAGGCAGCGGCCGCTTGGCGGTGCGCTTCATGCCCGCATCGATATCGGCTTCCCACCACTGGTTGAGCGCGGCAGCCCCGCCCGCGCCCACGGCAATGCACAGGATCGCGGCAAAGCCCAGGACCGGGTGGATCGTGCCCGGCGCGGCCAGCATTCCGCACAGCCCGGTGAAAATCACCAGAGTCATCACGCGCGGCTTGGTCAGCGCATAGAAATCGCGCCAGTCTGCCGGCAGGCGTACAGGGGTTGAAACAAGGTCCATCGTGAGCGCGCTATAGCAGCCCCGGTGGGGAGGGAAAGCCAAACCCGGTGGCGCGCTTGCGTAGATGAGCGCCGGACCTGCCCAACATGCCATGGAACCGCAGGGCGGCACGCGCATTTGCCCGAAGACATGGCAGGGGCCCGCACGCTGCCCATGCCGATTTTCCTGCAGGAGCAAGCACCATGGCCACTGCCGCCCAAACACCTTCTGGCAAGACCGACGCCCCGTTCACCGATACCGCCACGCTGCGAGAGCAGGCACGCAAGCACATCGACCAGGGGCCGGTCACGCGCTCGTTCCCCAAGGATCGCGACGTGATCGTGACCCAGCTGCAAAACGCACTGGCAACCGAGTGGGTCTGCGTGCTACGCTACATGCGCCACTACTACACCGCCGACGGCCTGGTTTCCGAACCGATCAAGGCGCATTTCCTCGAACACGCCAACGAGGAACGCGCCCATGCCGACAAGCTGGCCGAGCGCATCGTGCAACTGGGGGGCAAGCCCGATCTCGATCCCGCCACGCTCACCACGCGCAGCCATGCCGAATACCAGGTGGGCAAGACACTCAAGGACATGGTCAAGGAAGACCTGGTAGCCGAACGCATTGCCGTGGAAGCCTATCGCGAACTGATCGCCTATGTCGGCGACCGCGATCCGACCACGCGGATCATGCTCGAAGGCATCCTGGCCCAGGAAGAAGACCACGCCGACGAATTCCGCGACCTGCTGGAAGGCTGGCAGGGCGAATAACCCGCAAGCGACCTTTATGGCCCGGAGGCGCAATCCTGCGTCAGCCGGGCATGAAGGCGGGTTACCATGGCCATGCGTTCTTCGAGTGGCAGGTCGGTACGCTGGGCGACATAGCGCAACAGGGCATAAGCCTGATGCGCGCGCCAGTCCGCTTCGGCCTGTTCCACACCCAGGTGCACGAATTGTTGTGCCAGATAGGCCGTGCGCGCGGCGTCTACCGCGCCCACGGCCTCACGCGCGGCATCGGACCGTCGCGCCCAGCCCATGATGGCCAGTTCCAGGTCTGCCGCCTGTGCCGCGGCCTGCGAATGAAACGGCAGTTGCATCAGCCGTAAGATGCGGGCCGGGGTATCCGGCTCTTCCCTGCTCAATCGCCCCTGCACATCCAGGGTCGAGCGTGATCGCCAGTGCTCCAGCACGGCAGCGAGCAGGTCGTTGCGGTCCTTGAAATGCCAGTAGAAGCTCCCTTTCGAGGCGCCAAGGTCCACCGCCAGCTTTTCCACCCGCACGTGCTCGACGCTGCTGTCGCCCATCACGCGAATCGCCGCCGCGATCCAGTCGGTGCGCGCAAGGCGCCGCGTGGCGGGGGTGGAAGCGGCACGGGACATGCCTGTCGGCTTAGGCGGCGCGAAGCAGACCGTCCAGCACGGGGTTGACCGGCGGTGCGATGCGAACCATACGCAACCGTATGGAGGGAACGCACTGATGTCTTATGCTGCCGCTGCCGGAACGATCGTTGCCCAGATCATGGCGCTGCCCGAGTTTGCGCGAGTCCAGGCGTTGTTTCCCGATGCGGGATTGGACGAGGCGACTCTTGCGGGCATCGTCGAGAGCGCGGGCGATCTCGCCGAAGGGGTCATCGCGCCATTCAATCTTTCGGCAGACCGCGTCGGCTGCACGTTGAAGGATGGGCGTGTCGGCCTGGCACCGGGCCATCATGCGGCGTGGGAGGCCTTTGTCGCTGGCGGCTGGACGACGATCGAGAGCGGGCCGGCATGGGGCGGCGCGGGATTGCCGATGGTGGTCCATTCGGCGTGCGAGGAACTGTTCAACCGCGCGTCCTGCGCGTTCGGCATGCTGCCAACGCCCATGCGCTGTGCGACCAGGGTGATCGAGCGCTATGCCGATCCGGCCTTGCAGGCCGAATGGGCGCCGCGCCTGGTCGACGGCAGCTGGGCAGCCACGATCTGCATTTCCGAACCCGACGCCGGATCGGACGTGCCGCGCCTGCGCACGATGGCCGAACCGCGCGATGACGGCAGCTGGCGCGTCACGGGCGAAAAGTGCTGGATCAGTTTCGGCGACCACGACCTTACGCCGCGCATCGCCCACATGGTATTGGCGCGCACGCCCGATGGTGGGCCGGGCACGGCCGGGATCAGCCTGTTCCTGGTGCCGTCCGACATCGATGGAACCCGCAATGCCGTGGTGGTGCGGCGGATCGAGGAAAAGCTGGGTCTTCACGCCTCCCCCACTTGCGCCCTGGGGTTCGAAGGCGCGACGGGCTATCTGATCGGCACGCCCGGACGGGGCCTGGCGCAGCTGTTCACGATGATCATCGGCATGCGCCTGTCGGTGGGCAGCCAGGGCGCGGGCCTTGCGGGCGCGGCGGCCAGCCTTGCCTGGCGCTATGCGTCTGAACGCCGGCAGGGCGGCAAGGCCGATGCACCGCCGGTAACGATCGACCGGCATGGCGACGTGCAGCGCATGTTGCTGGCCGCCGCCGCGCGGGCGGAAGTAACACGCGCCCTGGTGCTGACCGCCTCTGCCGTGTCTGACTTGCAGGCGCACGAAACCGATGCCGCCGCGCGCGCGGAAGCAGGGCACCTGCTTGCCTGGCTGCTGCCGATCACCAAGAACTTTTCCGCCGAAGCGGCAAGCCTGTGCGCCAACGATGCGATCCAGGTGCTGGGCGGCGCGGGCTATACCCGCGAATGGCCCGCCGAGCAGATCCTGCGCGATGCGCGCGTTCTCTCGATCTACGAAGGCACCAGCGGGATGCAGGCCCTCGACCTGACACTGCGCCGCGTGCTGGGCGACGAAGGCCGCGCCTATCGCGCGTTCCTGTCGCGCGCGCGGGCGGATCAGGCTGCCTTGGGCAACGACGCGCTTGGCGCGCTGCTCGATATGCTGGAAACGAGCGCGGGGGGCTTGGACAAGGCCAAGGCCACCATTGTCGCCTATCCGTTCCTGCAACTGGCCTCGCTCGCCACCACCGGCTGGATGGCGGCGCGGCTGGCGGCGCTTTCGGGAACGCCGGTCCACGATCATCTGGCGGCGCTGGGCCGGCACTGGCTGGTTCTGGCCCACGCGCAGGCGCAGGCCGAAGCGGCGCTGGTGGACCGTGGCAGCGGTCTCGTGGCTGCCTTTGCCGATGTGGAACCCGCGATGCTGGGATGACATGGCGGGCCGGCCAGCCTATGCGCTTTCCCCATGTATCTGGTCGTATTCCGCAACCGCAAGCGCGCCGGCATCGACGCTGCCGCCTACGCCGCTGACGCGCAGGCGATGGAAACCCTCGCCCGCGCCCAGCCCGGCTTTCGCAGCTTCAAATCCTATGTTGCCGAAGACGGCGAAGTGATCGCCCTGTCGGAATGGGATAGCGAAGCGGCCGCACACGGTTGGCGCCTGCAGGCCGACCATGCCCGCGTGCAGGGCCGGGGTCGGGCGGACTATTACCAGAGCTATACGCTGTTCGCCGGCACGCCGGACCGTGTCCACCATTTTGAAAGGGCCGAGGGATGAGCCTGACGCTTTATGGCATTCCCAACTGCGACACCGTGAAGAAAGCCCGCGTCTGGCTCGATGGCCAGGGCATCGCCTATACCTTTCACGACTACAAGAAGCAGGGCGCCGACGCCGCACAAGTGAGCGGCTGGGTGGCGCAGGCAGGGCTCGACAAAGTGCTCAACAAGGCCGGCACCACGTTTCGCAAGCTGCCCGATGCCGACAAGGCGGACTTGACCACCGACAAGGCTGTGGCGCTGATGGTGGCGCAGCCTTCGCTGATCAAGCGGCCGATCGTGGAATATCCCGGCGGCCTGCTCGTGGGGTTCAAGCAGGCCGAATGGGAAGCGGCGCTTAGCCCCGCGTGACCGTAACGATATAGTTCAGCGCCAGATCGTCTGACAGGTGCAGGCCCTTGGCCGGGCTCCAGGCGATGCCTTGCGGGTTGCCCATCTTGAGGCCGGCGCGCTCCAGTAGGTCGTGCAGTTCGATCGGGGTGATGAAATCGTCCCAATGGTGCGTGCCGCGCGGCACCATGCCAAGCCGCTCGGCCGCTTCGACCATCAGCAGGCGCGAGGCGGGGGTGCGGTTGGGGGTGGAAAGCACCATCAGCCCGCCTTCGCCCAGCGTTGCGGCCAGGGCGGCGAGGAACGCGGCCTTGTCTGCCACGTGCTCGATCACTTCCATCGAGGTGACGAGGTCGAACCCGGCCAGGCCCAGCTCTGCCAGCTCGCCATGGCGATAATCGATCGAGAGGCCCGCGCCATCGGCATGGGCGCGCGCGGCAGCGATGTTTTCGGCCGCCGCGTCCACCGCCGTAACCGCGCCGCCCATGCGACACAGCGGCTCTGCCAGAAGGCCCGCGCCGCACCCCACGTCGAGCACGCGCTTGCCGGCCAGTGGCCTGATCCCGCGCGGATCGGTGCCGAAATGCGCGTCGATCGCGCTGCGGATGAACGAAAGGCGCACCGGATTGAGGCGGTGGAGCATGGCCGATTGCCCTTTCGGGTCCCACCAGTCGGCCGCCAAACGGCCGAAATGGGCGGCTTCTTCGGGCCGGATCGTCTGCGCGTTCAAGGATGTTGCATTGCTCATGCCACCTCCCTAAAGGGCCGCTTTCGCATGGTCCATGGGCCATGCGGGCAAGATTCTTTCTTTTCGCAGGTGGACAGGAGCACAAGCGTTGGCCCGGATCGTGATGAAATTCGGCGGCACCTCGATGGCTGGGACCGAGCGAATCCGTCGCGTTGCACGGATCGTTCAGCGCCAGCAGGCCGCCGGCCATGAAGTGGCCGTGGTGGTATCGGCCATGGCCGGGGAAACCGACCGCCTGGTGAACTTCTGCCGCGAAGCCAGCGCGCTCTATGATCCGGCGGAATACGATGTGGTGGTCGCCAGCGGCGAACAGGTGACCTCAGGGCTTCTGGCCATGCATCTCCAGGCGCTGGGCTGCAAGGCACGCTCTTGGCTGGGCTGGCAATTGCCGGTGCGCACGGACGATGCCTTTTCCAAGGCACGCATCGAAGGCATCGATTCCGAAGAACTGCTGGCCAGCATGGGTGCAGGCGAAGTGGCAGTCATCCCCGGCTTCCAGGGCGTGACCAGCGGCAAGCGCATCACCACGCTGGGCCGCGGCGGATCGGACACATCGGCCGTGGCCGTGGCCGCCGCGATCGGCGCGGATCGCTGCGACATCTATACCGATGTGGACGGGGTCTACACCACCGATCCCCGCATCGTGGCCAAGGCGCGCAAGCTCAAGGCCGTGACGTACGAAGAAATGCTGGAACTGGCCTCGGTCGGTTCCAAGGTCCTGCAAACCCGCTCCGTCTCGCTTGCGATGAAGGAAGGCGTGCGGGTGCAGGTGTTGTCATCCTTCATCGACGACGATGCCCCGGCGGCGGATACGATCCCCGGCACGATGATCGTTGCGGACGAGGAACTGGAAGGGTACGAAATGGAACGCCAGCTGATCACCGGCATCGCTGCCGACAAGAACGAGGCCAAGATCACTCTCACGCGGATCGCGGATCGCCCAGGCGCGGTCGCCTCGATCTTTGCCCCGCTGGCGCAAGCCAACATCAACGTGGACATGATCATCCAGAACATCGCCAAGGACCGTGGCGAAACGGACGTGACGTTCACCTGCCCGCAGGCCGACCTTGCCCGCACCCAGGCCCTGCTGGAAGAATGCAAGGAGCAGATCGGCTGGTATCGGATGATCGCCGACAGCAAGGTGGCCAAGGTTTCGGTAGTGGGCGTGGGCATGCGCAGCCATGCCGGCGTTGCCAGCACGATGTTCAAGGCTCTGGCCGATCGCGGCATCAACATCCAGGCGATTTCCACCAGCGAAATCAAGGTTTCGGTGCTGATCGACGCCGACGAAGTGGAACTGGCCGTGCGCGTGCTGCACACCGCCTATGAGCTGGACGCGGCGTAATCAGCAGGTTCTAAGGCGCGGTTGAGACCGCGTCTGCCGGCACGGTCGCGTCGACCAGCGGCGGCGGGGCCGGGCGGCTGTCGAGCATGGCGGCCGCATCGTCGAGCGCGCGCGCTTCCCCGCGCGTCACGCCGCCGGGGCCGGGGTCGCTGTCCTGCTGGCAAGCGGCCAGCGCCAGCGTGAGAGCGAGAAGATAAGGCTTGCGCATAAGGGCGGGCGCAAGAAGGCCGGATCGGCCCCCTTGCGCCACGGGCCTGTTACATCTTGGGGCTGCTGCTGTCGCCATTGGCGGTCGCGCTGTCTGCCTGCGCGGCAGCAGCGGCGGCCTTGGCCGCATCGGCCGCGGCGGCGGCATTGTCGGCAGCGCTGCGGGCAGCGTCTTCCGGTGTCTGCGCGGCGGCGCTGGTGTCGGCCGCCGGGGCATCGACCGGCGCGGGCGCTGCGGCCGAAACATCGGTGGCGGGCAGTTCGTCGGCCGGCATTTCCACGTTGTCGGGGCTGGCCTCGGTCGACGCATCGTCAGAATGGCCGCAGGCGGCCAGCGAAAGCAGGGCAGTGCCCAGAACGGCGCCCTTGATGGCGGTCGGGAGGAACTTCTTCATCGCGGGGGCTTCCTTGTTTGTCCTTGTCGGCCCGAGCGGCCGGTGCGTGCATTGGGTATTATCGGCGTGTTCGCGTCAAGCCAATGGCAAACTTGGGCGGGCAATGTGACGGCGGTCGTCAGCGCTGCGCACTGATATAAAGAAATCTTTATATGGATTGACCGATATAAAGGATGCTTTATATGGCGGCCTCATGACTTTGCTCGAATCCCTGCGCGCGCTGGCAGACCCGACGCGGCTGCGCATCATGCGGCTTTTGGCCAGCATGGAGCTGGCTGTGGGCGAACTGGCACAAGTGCTCGAGCAAAGCCAGCCGCGCGTGTCGCGCCACGTCAAGATCCTGTGCGATGCCGGCCTGGCCGAACGGCGGCGCGAGGGTGGCTGGGTATTCCTGCGGGCCGCGATTGCCGAGGAAAGCGCGCGTCGCACCACGCCATCGGCGCTGGGCACCGCGCTTGCCCGCGTACTGGGCGCAGCAGAAGCCGAAGACGCCCCATTCGCCCACGACGTGCGGGAAGACCGCCAGCGGCTTGACGCCATCCGCACCGCGCGGGCGGCCAGCGCGGCGGAATACTTTGCCCGCCACGCAGCCGATTGGGATCAACTGCGCAGCCTGCACATTGCCGATGGGCCGGTGGAAGCCGCGCTGGTCGCCATGCTGGACGCCATGCCGGCCGGCGGTGCTGACAACGGCATGCTGGGGCAGTTGCTCGATGTCGGCACCGGCACCGGGCGCATTGCCGAATTGCTGGCGCCACGTGCCAGCCATGTCACCGGAGTGGACCGCAGCCCGGAAATGCTGCGGCTGGCGCGCACGCGCCTGCAAGGCTTGCCCGCTGGCCAGGTCGATCTGGTCCAGGGCGATTTCCTGTCCTTGCCCTTTGCCGATGGCGTGTTCGATACCGTGCTGTTCCACCAGGTGCTGCACTATGCCCTCGCGCCCGAAGCCGTCCTGGCCGAGGCCGCGCGCGTGACTGCGCCGGGCGGCCGCATTGCCGTGGTCGATTTCGCCCCGCACGATCGGGAAGAGCTGCGCCTGGCCCATGCGCACGCGCGCCTGGGCTTTTCAGATGCACAAATGACCAAGCTGCTGGGCGATGCCGGGTTCGAGCCTGTGGCCGAACGCGCGCTCGCCGGGCACGAACTGATCGTCAAGCTGTGGACCGGTCGCCGCCGTGAGACCGGTGCCGTCCTCCCCACTTCCGCTTCCGCCTTTACCAAGAGCTGAGAACCATGACCCGCTACGACCAGCTGCGCGAGGCGCGCACCGCGCTCGATACGCCCCTTTTCGCCGGCCTGCCCGGCGATATCCGGGTGAGCTTCGAATTCTTCCCACCCAAGACCGACGCGCTGATGGCGCAACTGTGGGACGTGGTGCAGACGCTGGCCCCGCTGGCGCCCGAATTCGTGTCGGTGACTTATGGCGCGGGCGGCTCCACCCGCGATCGCACCCACGATACGGTGGCGCGCATCATCCGCGAGGCGCGCCTGCCCGCAGCCGCTCACCTCACCTGCGTGGATGCAAGCAAGGCCGAAATTCGCGCCGTGGCCGAAGCATACTGGGAAGCGGGCGTGCGCCATATCGTGGCCCTGCGCGGCGACATGGGCGCGCCGGGCGTGCCATTCACGCCGCATCCCGATGGCTATGCCAATGCCGCCGAACTGGTCGCCGGCCTCAAGACCATTGCCCCGTTCGACATTTCGGTGGCTGCCTATCCCGAAAGCCACCCGGATTCGCCCAGCGTCGAGGCCGATATCGACAACCTGAAGCGCAAGCTGGACGCCGGGGCGAGCCGCGCGATCAGCCAGTTCTTCTTCGAGCCGGAAACCTTCTTCCGCTTTCAAGACAAGCTGGCCGCCGCCGGGATCACCGCGCCGGTCCTGCCGGGCATCCTGCCGGTGTCAAACTTTGCCCAGACGCGCAAGTTTGCCGCCGCCTGTGGCGCTGCGCTGCCCGAATGGATGGAAAGCCTGTTTGCCGGGCTTGATACCCATCCCGGCTCGCGCCAGTTGGTCGCCGCCACGGTTTCGGCGGAGTTCTGCCGCCGCCTCTATGCCGGCGGGGTGCGCGATTTCCACTTCTACACGCTCAACCGTGCCGAGTTGAGCTATGCCATCTGCCATCTGCTTGGCCGCCGCCCGCAAGGCGCCACCGGGCTGGAGAACGCCGCATGACCTTGCTTGTCCCCAGCGCCGCACGCGCCGCGCTGCTGGCGCAGGCCAGCCAGCGCATCCTGATCACCGATGGCGCTTTTGGCACAGAGATCCAGAACCGCAAGCTGACGGAAGCCGACTATGCCGGCAACCTTGGCCTGACCCACGACCAGAAGGGCAACAACGACATTCTGGCGCTGACGCGGCCCGATGTGCCCGAGGCGATCCACCGCGCCTATTTCCAGGCTGGGGCGGATATTGCCGAAACCAACACCTTTTCGGCCAACCGCATCAGCCAGGCCGATTATGGCGCCGAGCATCTGGTGCGCGAGATCAACGTGGAGTCCGCACGCCTCGCACGCCGCGTCGCCGATGAATTCGCTGTTGCCGATGGCCGCCCCCGCTTCGTGGCCGGCGCCATCGGCCCCACCAACAAGACGCTGTCGCTCTCGCCCGATGTCAACGATCCGGGCTATCGCGAGATAGACTGGGATTTCCTGGTCGAAGTCTATCGCGAGCAGGCCGAGGCCCTGGTGGAGGGTGGCGCCGATTTCATCCTGGTCGAAACCGTGTTCGACACGCTCAATTGCAAGGCCGCGATTATGGCGGTCAAGAAGCTGGAGCAGCAGCTGGGCCGCGAAGTGCCGATCATGCTGTCGATGACGCTGACCGACCTTTCGGGCCGCAACCTGTCGGGCCACACAGTGGAGGCATTCTGGTATGCGGTGCGCCATGCCAAGCCGGTGACGGTGGGCCTCAACTGCTCGTTCGGCGCCACGCAGTTGCGCCCGCATGTCAAGGCGCTGGCCGAAATCGCCGATACCTTGATCATGATCTATCCCAACGCCGGCCTGCCCAACGAACTGGGCCAATATGACGAGGAGCCCGAAACCACCGCCGGCCTCGTCGGCGAATGGGCTGTGGCCGGCCAGGTCAACGTGCTGGGTGGCTGTTGCGGCTCCACGCCCGCGCATATTGCCGCCATGGCGCAAAAGGTGGCGGGCCTTGCCCCACGCAGCGCCGCACGGCCCGAACCGCTCACTCGCCTTGCCGGCCTCGAACCCTTTGTGATGATCAAGTGATGACCCAGACCACCAACTCCGGCGCTCGTTTCGTCAACGTGGGCGAGCGCACCAATGTCACCGGCTCGGCCGCGTTCAAGAAGCTGATCCTGGCGGGCGACTATGCCAAGGCCGTGGAAGTGGCGCGTCAGCAGGTCGAAAACGGCGCGCAGGTGATCGACGTCAACATGGACGAGGGCCTGCTCGACGCGGTCGAGGCCATGACCACTTATCTCAAGCTGATCGCTGCCGAGCCCGACATCGCGCGCGTGCCAGTGATGATCGACAGCTCGAAGTGGGACGTGATCGAGGCTGGCCTGAAGTGCGTTTCGGGCAAGCCGATCGTCAATTCCATCTCGATGAAGGAAGGCGAAGAGGCGTTCCTCCACCATGCGCGCCTGTGCATGGCGTATGGTGCCGCCGTCGTCGTCATGGCCTTCGATGAAAAGGGCCAGGCCGACACGCGCGAGCGCAAGGTGGAAATCTGCTGCCGCGCCTATGATCTCTTGATCGGTATCGGCTTTCCACCCGAAGACGTGATTTTCGATCCCAATGTCTTCGCCGTTGCCACCGGCATCGAGGAGCACGACCGCTACGCCCTCGATTTCATCGAGGCGACGCAAGAGATCAAGGCACGCTGCCCGCACGTGCACATCTCGGGCGGGCTGTCCAACCTCTCGTTCAGCTTCCGTGGCAACGAGACGGTGCGCCGCGCGATGCACTCGGTGTTCCTCTACCACGCCATTCCGGCGGGCATGGACATGGCCATCGTCAACGCCGGGCAGCTCGACATCTACGACCAGATCGACCCGGTCCTGCGCGAGGCCTGCGAGGACGTGCTGCTGATGCGGCACCCGGACGCGACCGAGCGGCTGATCGCGCTCGCCGAAAGCTTCAAGGGCCAGGACAAGGCGGCGGAAAAGGCCGCCGAGGAATGGCGCGGTTGGAATGTGGTGCGCCGCCTGGAACACGCGCTGGTCAAGGGGCTCGACCAGTATGTCGTCGAAGACACCGAAGAAGCCCGCGCCGCCATTGCCGCACGCGGCGGGCGCCCGATCGAGGTGATCGAAGGCCCGCTGATGGAGGGCATGAACACGGTGGGCGACCTGTTCGGCTCGGGCAAGATGTTCCTGCCGCAGGTGGTGAAATCGGCCCGCGTGATGAAGAAGGCCGTGGCCCACCTCATCCCCTATATCGAGGCGGAAAAGCAGGCTGGCGCGCGCCCCAAGGGCCGCATCGTCATGGCCACCGTCAAGGGCGACGTGCACGATATCGGCAAGAACATCGTGGGCGTCGTGCTCCAGTGCAACGGCTATGAAGTGATTGACCTTGGCGTCATGGTGCCCTGGTCCAAGATCCTCGACACCGCGCGCGAGCAGGACGCTGATATCATCGGCCTGTCCGGCCTGATCACCCCCTCGCTCGACGAGATGGTGACCGTGGCCGAGGAAATGCAGCGTGCCGGGATGACCATTCCGCTGCTGATCGGCGGGGCGACCACCAGCAAGGTGCACACCGCGCTGCGCATCGATCCGGCCTACGAAGGCCCGGTGGTCCACGTACTCGACGCGAGCCGCGCGGTGGGCGTTGCAAGCCAGCTCTTGTCCGATACCCAGGCGCAAGGCTTCATCGCCGCCACGGCCGACGAATACCAGCACGTGCGCGAAGCCCGCGCCGGCAAGGGCGGGTCCAAGCTGCTCAGCCTTGAAGACGCGCGCGCCAACGGCTTCGTTGCCGAATTCGCGCACAAGCCCGCGCCGCCCGCGCAGCCGGGCGTGCATGTGTTCCCCGAATGGGACCTGGCCGATCTGGTCGATTGCTTCGACTGGACGCCGTTCTTCCGTGCCTGGGAACTGGCCGGCACTTATCCCGCTATCCTCGAGGACGAGATCGTGGGTGAAAGCGCGCGCAATCTCCATGCCGATGCGCTGGCGATGCTCGACAAGATCGTGAGCGAGAAGTGGCTGACGGCCAAGGGCGTCTGCGGCTTCTGGCCCGCTGCGCGCCACGGGGATGACGTGGTGCTGCACCCGGATGACGACGAGCAGATGGTGCGGCTGCCGTTCCTGCGCCAGCAGTTTGCCAAGAGCCGTGGGCGCGCCAATTTCTGCCTGGCCGATTTCATCGATCCGGCCGGTGATTGGCTGGGCGGCTTTGCCGTGGGCATCCACGGCATCGAACCGCACCTGGCACGCTTTCAGGCCGGGCACGATGACTATTCCGATATCCTGCTCAAGGCCTTGGCCGACCGCTTTGCCGAAGCCTTTGCCGAGCGGCTGCATCAATACGTGCGCACCACGCTGTGGGGCTATGCGCCCGGCGAGCAATTGACCAACCATGCGCTGATCCGCGAGGAATATCGCGGCATCCGCCCGGCGCCCGGCTATCCCGCGTGCCCGGACCACAGCCTCAAGCCGATCCTGTTCGACCTGCTCGACGCACCGGGCAACGCCGGCATCGTGCTGACCGAAAGCCAGGCCATGCTGCCCACGGCGGCGGTTTCGGGGTTTTACTTCGCCCATCCCGACAGCCAGTATTTTGGCGTGGCAACGATCGGGCGGGACCAACTGGCCGACTATGCCGAACGGCGTGGCGTGGACCTGGCTGTGGCCGAACGTTGGCTACGGCCCAATCTGGACTGAGCCAGTAGCGTTGCGCGGGGCATTGGGCGAGTTCCAGTGCCCCGCGCAAGGCCAGCTAACCACCTTCCGCCGCCGCGCCGTGAACGCCTAGGGCGCCAGCGAGCATCCCCCGCAACCATCGGTCTCTACCTGGATGGTGGTGTGGCCGATGCCGAAATCATGTTCAAGGTCGTGGGCCAGATCGGCCAGGAATGCGTCGCCGGGATGCCCCTGCGGCATGATCAGGTGCGCGGTCAGCGCGGTTTCGGTCGTGCTCATCGGCCAGATATGCAGATCGTGGACCAGGGCAACGCCCGGCCGGGTGGCCAGCGCTGCGGTAACGCGCGCCGGATCGATGCCGGGCGGCACGGCCTGTAGCCCCAGCTTGAGCGAATCGCGCGCCAGGCCCCAGGTGCCGATGGCGATGACCACCACGATGACCAGGCTGGTGACCGGATCGATCCAGGTCCACCCTGTCAGCGCCATGGCCAGGCCCGCCAGCACCACCCCGGCCGAAACCGCCGCGTCGGCTGCCATGTGCAGATAGGCGCCGCGCAAATTGAGATCGTGCTTGCTGCCCCGCATGAACAAGAGCGCGGTGAACGTGTTGATGGCAATGCCGATGCCCGCCACGATCATCACCGGGCCGGGCGCCACCGCCTCTGGCTGCATCAGGCGGCGCACGCTTTCCACCAGGATGGCGCCCAGGGCGACCAGCAGGAGCGCGGCATTGGCCAGTGCCGCCAGGATCGAGCTGGACTTGAAGCCATAGGTGAAGCGGCCCTTGGGCGGGCGGGCGGAAAGCACCGTGGCGCCCCAGGCCATGATCAGGCTGAGTACGTCCGACAGGTTATGCCCGGCATCTGCCACCAGCGCCATCGAGCCGCTGACGATGCCATAGCCGCCCTCGATCACCACGAATGCGGTATTGAGCGCGATCCCCAATGCAAAGGCGCGGCCGAAGCTGGCGGGCGCGTGGCTGTGCCCGTGGTGACCATGACCATGGCCGCCGTGATGGTCGTGGTCATGGTCGTGATGATGGTGATGATGGCCGGCAGACATGGCGCGGACTTACCGGCAAAAACCGCGCGGGCAAAATGAATTGCCGGCCATATACCTTACAATTTGTGCCAGCGCGCAGCGAAGAACCCGTCGATCCCGCCCGCGTCGGCCAGCATGCCGGGATCGCTGCGCAGCCAGCCTTGCCCGGTCGGCTCCACCCCTGCGGGCAGTTCCGATGCGGTGATCGGCGCAGGCGCCAGGGCTGTAAACGCGGCGGCCTGCCCTTCCCCTTCTACCGGCTCCAGCGAGCAGGTGGCGTAGACAAGCGTGCCACCGGGCGCGAGCCAATCGGCCGCGCGGGCGAGCATCTGGGCCTGCAACAGCGTCAGATCGTCCATGGCGGCCAGGCGATGGAGCACATCGGGATGGCGGCGGCAGGTGCCGGTGGCGCTGCATGGCGCGTCGAGCAACACGGCATCGAACGGCGCCTCGGGGCTCCAGGTGAGGGCATCGCCCTGCACCACTTGGGCGGTGAGCCGCGTACGCGCCAGATTGGCCGAGAGCCGTTCCAGCCGGCGGGCAGACTTGTCGAGCGCCGTCACCGCCCAGCCGGCGGCGGCCAGTTGCATGGTCTTGCCACCGGGCGCGGCACACAGGTCGAGCACGCGGCGGCCTTCACCAGCGCCCAGCAAGCGCGCGGGCAGGCTGGCGGCCAGATCCTGCACCCACCATTCGCCTTGGGCAAAGCCCGGCAGGCTTTCAACCGCCTGCCCGCGCGGCAGGCGCACGTGGCCGGGCTGCAGCGATACGCCGCCCAGTTCCCTGGCCCAATGGTCCGTCTGGGCCGGATCGCGCAGGCTGAGGTCAAGCGGGGGTGGCGTGGCGAGGCCAGCGGCGATCGCGGCAGTGCGGCCGGGCCAGGCAGCCTCCCACCGCGCAGCCACGGCGGATGGCAGCGTGGGCGCATCAGGGAGCGCGGCACCGCGCTTGAGCAGGGCAGAAAACACGCCATGAGCCAAGCGGCGCGGCCCGCCCATCAGCAGCGGCAGGCCGGTGGCGATCACCGCGTGGGGCGGCAGGCCCAGACGCAGTGCCTGTGCCAGCATCAGTTGCAGCACCGCGCGCGCCTTGGCGTCTTCGGGCAGCACGGTCTGCGTGGCGCTGTCGATCAGGGCATCGAGATCGGGCAGCCAACGCAAGGCTTCCTGCACGATGGCCATGGCCAGTGCGCGATCGTCCGCCCGTTCGATCGGGCGCAGCATCGGTGGCGCCACCTGGTCCAGCGGATCGCCACGGCGCAACACGGCATCGAGCAGGCGCAGCGCGGCGCGGCGTGCGGGTACGCCGGGGGTTTCTTCGGTCTTTGGATTAGGGGCCATCGTTAGCGCCTATCGCGCCTTATGCCCCATTTGGCAATTGCGCGCGGCAACGCAAAGGCGCATGGCTGGGGCATGGAACAGCCGCTCCCCGCCAACCGGCAGCGCGCGACGCAGCGCCCCGCAGCCTTTGCCAAGCCCGCCCACTGGACCGACGCGCCTGCCCCGGCCCCGCGCGTGGCAGAGCGTGGCGAGGATCCCGATGGCCTTGACCCAACCCGCTATGGCGATTGGGAAAAGAACGGAATCGCGATTGATTTCTAGCGTGCGATAATAAAAAGTGGGAACCGGTTTTTGTCGGGAAATCGCCCGCCAACAAAGGCTTTGAATCAGGCCTGCGGCAGGCGATCGGCATAGATCAGCCTGCCGGCCGCAAGGCGCCACAGGGCCTGCGCAAAATCGGCTTCCGGCAGGGCAAAGCAGCCATCGCTGCGCCCCAGCTTGCCCCATTTGGCCAGCATGTCCGGATTGGCGTACCACGCCGGATGGACCACGATGGCGCGGTCTTGCGCCATATTGTTGTCCGGGTCCACGCCGGTCAACCGGATCGAACTGCCATATTTTCCGCGATACCACTCGTTGGTGATGAACGCCCCGCGCGAGGTGGCCAGGCTATTGATCTGGTTCGAGAAATATTTGAGAAAGCCATCGTGCTCAGGGTCTGACCCGCGCCCGTGGCAGACCAGAATCGAATCGACCCGCCCTGCTTCCAGATTGGCAAAGTGAAAGCGCGGCAGCGACGAGGGCAGCGAGAAATCCGCCACGCCCACCACATCGGTGTGCCACAGGAGATTGGCCACCCGATCGCGCTGCTGCGCTGCCGTGTCGAGGATGCGGCGGTGCTGCTCTGGCATCGACCACGCTTGCGCAAAAGCGCGCGGCGCCAGCATTGCCCCGCCCACGGCCATCGCGCCGCGCAACAGGCCACGGCGGCTCATGGCCGTGCCGGCAACAATGGACCGATGCTGCTTCATAGTCCCGATCATGTCATGATTAGCATGGGTGAAAGCTGAACAAGGTTAGCACGAATCAACCCTGTGTCACAGACCCCAGTTGCTGCAATGCAGCACTGTCTACACGCATGATCCGCCAATCGTCCATCATCCGCGCGCCGAGCGAGCGGTAGAACGCGATGGATGGCGCATTCCAATCGAGCACCGACCATTCCAGCCGCGCGCAGCCGCGCTCCACGGCCAGCGCCGCCAATCGTTGCAGCAGCGCCTTGCCCAGGCCCGCGCCGCGTGCCTGCGGCCGCACGTAAAGGTCTTCCAGATAGATGCCCGGCCGGCCTTCGAACGTGGAGAAGTTGTGGAAGAACAAGGCGAAACCTTGCGGCTGCCCATCTACCTCGCCCACGATCACTTCGGCCATGGGGCGCGGCCCGAACAAGTGGCCGGCGAGCGTTTCCTCGTCGAAGCGCACCTGGTCCAACAGCTTTTCGTATTCGGCGAGGTCGCGGATCAGTTGCATGATCAGCGGCAGGTCTTCGCGCGTGGCGGATCGGATCGTGTTGGTCATGATGCGGCCACCACTCCGTCCATGGCGATCCAGATCGTCATCGCCTGTCCGCCCGTGGGCGGCGTGGCCATGACCACGGCATAGGCATGGCCTTGTTCGCGCACCAGATTCTCTCCCGTTACGGCAAAGCCCAACAGGGCCAGTGCGGTGTCCTTTTCCGCCGCGCTCACCACGTTCCACGCCTTTTCCCGCGCGCCGCCATCCTGCCCACCCGTGATGCCGCGCAACAGGATAAGGATCTGGGCATGGCGCAGGCGCGCTTCATCGGCGCGGCCCAGGCGCGGCAAGGCCTGTTCCTCCAGGTACAGCGCATTGAGATTGAGCGGATCGATCTGCCGCTGCGCCTGCGCCAGGGCCAGGCTGCGCGCCGGATCACGCTCGATCGTGGCCCATGCGGCCTGGGCCTGGTCCCATTCGGGCACCCTGCCGCCCAGCCGCGCGCGGTTCTGCCAGCGCAAGGCGCGCGCATCCACGCTGGCATCGCCCTGCTCGAAATGCGCGAGCCCTGCCTGGAACGCCGGATCGACCGGCGCGGGCGCGGCCGCCAGCAAGGCCGGCGCCGTGATCACCAATGCCAGCCTGCTCACTCGGCCGGTTCGCCCACCTTGGCCGCAGCGGCATCGGCCGCCGCTTCGATCTCGGCCGCCTTGGCTTCCACCAGCGCGACGATGTGATCGAGCATGTCTTCCGATTGCACGGTGTGGTCGGTCACGCCCGAAAGGTAGACCATGTGCTTGCCATTGCCGCCGCCGGTGAGGCCGATATCGGTCTCACGCGCTTCGCCCGGACCGTTGACGACGCAGCCCAGCACCGAAAGCGAAAGCGGCGTCTTGATGTGTTGCAGCCGGGCTTCCAGCGCCTCGACCGTGCGGATCACGTCAAAACCCTGGCGCGCGCAACTGGGGCACGACACCACGCGGACGCCGCGCGTGCGCAGGCCCAGGCTCTTGAGGATTTCGAAGCCGACGCGCACTTCCTCTTCCGGCTCTGCCGACAGCGAAACACGCAGCGTGTCGCCAATGCCGGCCCACAGCAGGTTGCCGATGCCGATCGAGGATTTGACGGTGCCGCCGATCAGCCCGCCCGCCTCGGTAATCCCCAGGTGCAGCGGGCAATCGACCGCTTCGGCAAGGCCCATGTAGGCCGAGACCGCGAGGAACACATCGGAAGCCTTCACGGCTACCTTGTATTCGTGAAAATCGTGATCCTGCAGCAACTTGATATGGTCGAGCGCGGATTCCACCAGCGCCTCGGGGCATGGCTCGCCATACTTTTCCAGCAGGTGCTTTTCCAGGCTGCCGCCGTTCACGCCGATGCGGATGGCACAGCCATTGGCCTTGGCCGCGCGCACCACTTCGGCCACGCGATCGGCCGAACCGATATTGCCGGGGTTGATGCGCAGGCAGGCCGCGCCCGCGTCAGCCGCTTCGAGCGCGCGCTTGTAATGAAAGTGGATGTCCGCGATGATCGGGATCCGCGCGGCTTTCACGATCTTGCCCAGCGCCGCCGTGCTTTCCACGTCGGGGCACGAAACGCGGATGAGATCGGCCCCGGCATCCTCGCAACGGCGGATCTGGTCGATCGTCGCCACCGCGTCTTCGGTCGGCGTGTTGGTCATGGTCTGCACGGTGATCGGGGCATCGCCACCGACCGGCACGCTGCCAACCATGATCTGGCGGCTCTGGCGGCGCACGATGGTGCGCCAGGGACGGATCTCGCTCATGGTGCTGGCTTATACCCGCAGCCATGGCGCAGCGCCACCCGGCATAAGATGCGGTCAGAGTTTGCAGGCATAGAGGAATTCCGGGTCACAATGGTTGCCCACCCAGAACTCGATATCGGCAATCTTTTCAAAGCCAAAGCGGTGGTAAAACCGCTGCGCATCGGGATTGTCGCTATAGACCGTAAGCTGGATTTCATCGGCACCGCGATCGCGCGCGGTCTCCAGCGCCCAGTCCATCAGCCGGCGGCCCAACCCGCCACCGATGCGTGTCGGATCGGTGTAAAGCTGCTTGAGTTCCAAGGGCTTTTCCGGCCGACTATACTCGCGCGGCAGCGTGCTATCCAAGACCAGCTTGCAGAATGCGACCAGGCGGCCCTCGTCCTCGATCACGGCAATGCACATGCCCGGATCAACGATCTGCCGCGCGGTGACCGCGTCGCTATGCGCTTCCTCCATGAAGGTGGCGAAGTCTTCAGGCGCATAGAGATGCGCGAACTTGGCGGAAATCGCCCGGCGGGCAAGGGCCGCCAGCGGCAGGGCATCGTCGGGCGTGGCAAGGCGCAGCGTGGTCATGGCGCGCAGGCATAGAGCGGGCGCGCGCCGATTTCTACCAATGGTTACCTGCGGCCACCGCGCGCCGCTCGGCCTCAGTGCTGCGCCGGTCCAGCACGGCATTGCGATGGGGAAAGCGCCCGAAGCGCAGGACCATGCGCGCGTGATCGGCAGCAAAGGAACGGATATAACTGCTCCCCAGCGCGGTGAAGCGGGCCATGCTTTCGCGCTGGTCCGCGCGCCGCTCGCTGTGCATCAGCGGCATGAGCAGGAATTGCCGCGCGTCACGATCCAATCGCTTGTCCCACCCGCGCCGCAGGGCAATGCGGGTGAGCGCCAGGGCGCGGGCATCATGGGCAAAGGCAAGGGCGCTGTTGCGGAACGCGTTGCGCGGCACCTGGTCGAACAGCAGGATCGCCGCGCGCAGCGTATCGCGGTCGCGCGCCAGGCTCTCGATCGGACGAGCGGCCATCGGCGCCAGCAATGGCAGGAAGCGGCGCACGATCACCGCGTCTACCGCCGGATCGCTGGCAAAGCGGGCCTGCGCCGAAAGCTGGTGGAACCAGAAATGCAGCAGGCCCTGCGCCCAGAAACGTGGGCTCACGCCCGTCAGTCAGCCTTCGCCATCTTGGGCGGCTTGGTATAGGGAACGAACTTGTCGAGCCCGACGAAGCCGCGCCAGAAGCCACTGGCGCGATCACGCAGTTGCACGGTGTCGATCGAGCAGAGCTGCGGACCGGTCAACCGGGTGACCAGGATATCGTCGCTGCGCAGCGAGTCGGCACCCGTACGCGGCTTTTGCACATAGAGCGTGCTGCCCGAGTCATAGACGATCGCGGTCTTGTCGTAGACCTGTGAGTTGGACACGGTGGGCATGTAGATGCAATCGACCGGAGTGCCCGCCACGCGGCCGTCCAGCCGCTTGTCGAGTTGCTCCTGCGGGGTGAGCTTGGGCTTGGCCTGTGCAACACCACCAGCCAGCACCATACCGCCCATGGCGAGCGAAAGAGCCAGCATCCTTGCCTGCTTCGTCATGATTCGCCTCTCTTGCATTCCCATCGTGGGATCGATGGAAGATCGATACCACGCCAGCGATGAACTCCACCTGAAAAATCCAACCTAGGCGGTGCCGCCCACGGTCAGCCCGTCGATCAGCAGGCTGGGCTGGCCTACGCCGGCGGGCACGCTCTGCCCGCCCTTGCCGCATATGCCCACGCCTTCATCGAGCGCGAAATCGTTGCCGATGCCGCTCACGCGGGTGAGCACGCTCGGCCCGTCGCCGATCAGCGTGGCGCCCTTGATGGCCTCACCCAGCTTGCCGTTCCTGACGCGATAGGCTTCGGTGCAGGTGAACACGAACTTGCCGCTGGTGATGTCTACCTGCCCACCGCCGAAGGACTTGGCAAAGATGCCGTCCTTCACGCGCGAAAGCAGTTCCGCCGGATCGTCTTGCCCGCCCCGCATGAAGGTATTGGTCATGCGCGGCATGGGCGCATGGGCATAGCTTTCGCGCCGGCCGTTGCCGGTCGGCGCCACACCCATCAGGCGGGCATTGAGCCGGTCGTGGATATAGCCCTTGAGGATGCCATCCTCGATCAGCACGTTCTCCTGCGTGGGCGTGCCTTCGTCGTCGATGGACAGGGAGCCGCGCCGGCCCTGCTGGCCCACGCCCACCAGCGTGCCATCGTCCACCACGGTGACGCCGGGCGCTGCCACGCGCTGCCCGATGCGGCCGGAAAAGGCGCTGGTGCCCTTGCGGTTGAAATCGCCTTCCAACCCGTGGCCGACCGCTTCGTGCAGCAAGACACCGGGCCAGCCGGGCCCGACCAGCACGGTCATTTCACCGGCCGGCGCCGCCACCGAGCCAAGGTTGACCAGCGCCTGGTGCAGCGCCTGGTCGATCCCCCGGTTCCAGGTCTCGGGCAGGAACAGATCGTCGTAGAGCCGGCGACCGCCGATCCCGAACGAGCCGGTTTCGCGCCGCCCGTTTTCCTCAACCACCACGCTCACGTTCAGCCGCACCAGCGGGCGCACATCGTGCGCGACAAAGCCATCGGCCCGCACCACCTCGATCACCGACCACGAGCCAGAGAGCGAGGCCGAAACCTGTGCCACGCGCGGATCGCGGGCACGGGCGGCCGCGTCGATCTCTTCCAGCAGGCGAACCTTGGCCTCGAACGGCACGGCATCGAGCGGAGAGGCATCGGTGTAGAGGTGACGGTTGTTGTTGCGCGGCGGCGGCGCCGGCCGGTCCTTGGCGGGATCGAGCAACTTGAGCGTTTCGCCCGCGCGGGCAATGGCGGCGGCAGACACTTCGTTGGCATGGGCAAAGCCGGTCATCTCGCCCGAAACGCCGCGCAAGCCGAACCCGGCATCGCGCGAATAATCGGCGGTTTTCAGGCGCCCATCGTCAAAGCCAAAGCTCTCGCTGGCCACGAATTGCAGGAAAAGCTCGCCATCGTCGCAGGCGCCCAGCGCATTGCGGACAAGCCGCTGCGCATCATCGGGAGTGAGCAGGCCAGGGCGATAGAGCAGCGAGCGGGTGTCGGCAGAAAGCGTCATCCCGCCGATATAGGCATCCCCTGCCCGCGTGGCCAGCGCCACCGGGCAGGCAATTCCACAAATTCAGCCGGGAAAAATCAGGCTGCCTGGCTTCCCGCCGTATCGGCCGGGCCACCGCGCAGCACGAAGCGGCGGTCGCAATAGCCGCATTCGACAAAGCCATGCTCGTCGATTTCCATCCACACGCGGGGATGGCCAAGCGCCGATGGCTTGAAAGCGCCGGTGGTGCGGATGCCGTTGGACCCGTCGCAGCTCACGCGGGTGGCATCGGTGACGATCGTTTCGGGTGGCTGGATCATGCCCGCCCGCCTAGCAAATGGTATCGCGCCGCACAATTGCCGTTTTGTACCGATTGAATCCTTTACCTTGCAGCCAAGGGACGGCAGGAAGCGGAAGATGAACGCCCCCGCCTCCCCCGCCACTCTCGACACCGCCGCACACCTTGGCGCCGAACCCGCCATCCGCATCCGCGACCTGATCAAGCGCTATGCCGCCACGGGCAAGGCGCCGGCCAAGCTGGCGCTCGAAGGGGTGAGCTTCGATGTGCCGCGCGGCCAGATCTTCGGCCTGCTCGGCCCCAATGGTGCGGGCAAGTCCACCCTGATCAACACTTTGGCCGGGCTTGTGCTGAAAACCTCGGGCTCGGTGGAAATCTGGGGCCACGATATCGATGCCGACCGGCGCAATGCCAAGGCCGCGATCGGAATCGTACCGCAGGAAATCGTGTTCGATCCGTTCTTCACCCCGATCGAAGTGCTCGATATCCAGGCCGGCCTCTATGGCGTGCCCAAGCACTTGCGCCGCTCGATGGAACTGCTCCGCGCGGTGCACCTGGCCGACAAGGCCAAGGCCTATTCGCGCTCGCTGTCAGGCGGGATGAAGCGCCGCCTGCTGATCGCCAAGGCGATGGTCCATACCCCGCCGATCCTGGTGCTGGACGAACCCACCGCCGGGGTGGACGTGGAACTGCGCCGCCAGCTGTGGGAACTGGTGGGCGAACTCAACGCCGGGGGAGTGACCGTGGTCCTGACCACGCACTACCTGGAAGAAGCCGAGCAGTTGTGCGATCGGATCGCCATCATCAATCACGGCCGGTTGATCACCAACAAGCCGACGCGCGAACTGGTGGCCATGGCGCGCGAAAAGGTCGTGGTATTAACGCTGGACAGGCCGCTGACGCAGGCGCCGCAGCATCCCGCGTTCATCAAGTCCACCCTTAACGAAAGACAGGTGGAAATCACCTATGACAAGGACCGCAGCAATGCGGGCGAGGTCTTGGGCCTGATCCAGGCACTTGGGGTTCAGATCCTGGACGTTTCCACCCGCGAGGCCGACCTTGAAGACGTGTTCGTGAGCTTGACGGCCGGCGCCTGATATCCGGCCGGCCACGGCGCGGCAGGCGCGCCGTCCATCTCGGATGCCTGGCAGGGATCAACCAGGATTGTGCCCCTGTTCCTGGGCCTGCGGCGCGCGGACGGCTCGCCAGCCACCGCCGTGAAGGCGGAAGATGCGCTTGCCGCAATGGGCGCAATCGGAATTGTAGTTCAACCCGTCCCACGTGACTTTTTCACGGTTGGGGCGATGCCGGTTGAACAGGCACGAGATGCGACCGAACGTCATTTTTTTACTGCACTCCAAACCCGTATGGCCGGGGATGATCCTTAACATTCTCACCAAAGTTTACGAAGCAAAATTATCCAATTTTAATATCTTAAGTTAGTAGCGCCAAACCGGAGCCACCCGCTCGGCGACGCACCGCATCGCCGCCAAATCTCTTTTCAAACTGCCCGGTTGCGGGCAAAGAGGCCCGCGTGAACGCCCCGACCTCTTCCCATCGCCAAGGCCAGCCATGAGCGGGCCGGATGTTCTCATCATCGGTTCGGGCGCAGCAGGACTGACTGCTGCGCTGGTCCTGGCCGAACGTTGCCGCGTCGTCGTGCTGGCCAAGGGCCGACTCGACAGCGGTTCAACCGCGTGGGCGCAAGGCGGCATTGCCGCCGTACTCGACGAAGGTGACACTTTCGAGGATCACATCCGCGATACGATGATTGCCGGCTGCGGCCTCAATCGCCGCGAGACGGTGGAATACGTGGTCGAGCATGCGCCAGAGGCAATCGCCCGCCTGGCGCAGATCGGCGTGCCGTTCAACGAGGAAGCCGGCAGCCTGCACCTGACCCGCGAGGGTGGCCATTCGCACCGCCGCATCGTACATGTCGACGATGCCACCGGCGCTGCCGTGCAGCAGGCGCTGATCCGCGCAGCCGTTGCTCACCCCAACATCACGCTCAAGCCCGACATGGTGGCGATCGACCTCGTCACCGACCGGCATCGTGCGCATCCCAAGGGGGATCGCCGCGTGTGGGGCGTCTATGCGCTCAACACCGCCTCGGGCAAAGTGGAGTGCCTGACCGCGCGCGCCACGATCCTGGCAACGGGCGGTGCGGGCCGCACTTATCTGTTCAGCACTGCCCCGCGCGGGGCCACCGGCGATGGCATTGCCATGGCCTGGCGCGCCGGTTGCCGCGTGTCCAACATGGAATTCATGCAGTTCCACCCGACCTGCCTTTACAATCTGGACGTCAAGAACTTCCTGATCACCGAAGCGGTGCGTGGCGAAGGCGGGCATTTGAAAATTCCGCCAGGCTATCCGGGCGGCGGCGAGCGCTTCATGCCGCGCTTCGACCCGCGCGAGGAACTGGCACCGCGCGATGTGGTAGCGCGCGCCATCGACCACGAGATCAAGCGCCTGGGGCTGGACTATGTCCACCTCGACATCAGCCACAAGGACCCCGAGTTCGTTCGCGGCCACTTCCCCAATATCTACGAGCGGCTACTGGGCCTGGGAATCGACATGACGCGCGAGCCGATCCCGGTGGTGCCGGCGCAGCACTATACATGCGGGGGCGTGCTGGTGGACCTGGCTGGGCGCACCGACCTGGCCGGGCTCTATGCCGTGGGCGAATGTTCGGAAAGCGGGCTGCATGGCGCCAATCGCCTGGCATCGAACAGCCTGCTCGAATGCTTCGTGTTCGGCGATGCCGCCGCGCGCGACATCCTCGATCGCTGGGATGCCTTCACCCTGCCGCCCGAAGTGCGCGGCTGGGACGAAAGCCGCGTAGCCGATTCAGACGAGGACGTGGTGGTCAAGCAGAACTGGACCGAATTGCGCCGGTTCATGTGGAACTATGTCGGCATCGTGCGCACCAACAAGCGGCTGGAGCGCGCGGCGCACCGCATTGCCCTGCTGAAAAGCGAGATCAACGAATACTATGGCAATGTACGCGTGACGGCCGACCTGATCGAGTTGCGCAACCTGCTCCAGGCCGCCGACCTGATCGTGCAAAGCGCCCGCGCCCGGCGGGAAAGCCGTGGCCTGCACTATAACCAGGATTTCCCCGAGCCGCAGCCGGCCGCGCGCGAGACGATCCTGGTCCCTGGATAAATCGCGCCGCCGCCTACCACAAATGGCGGCCCAGGTAGATCAGCAGCATTGCCCCGATCACCGAGGCGAGGCAGCCTGCGCGATTGAACCCCTCGCCCACGCTGCCGCGTCCGGCCAGGCTCGATGCCAGCCCCGCCACCAGCGCCCCGCCGATCCCGAGCGCGATCGTGCGGGCCAGGCCCAGATCGACCGCGCCGGGATAGAGAAACCGCGCGGCAATGCCCACCAGCAGGCCCGAAAGCAGCATCGAGAGAATATCACGCATCAACCCGTACCTTCTCGTTTCCATCCTCGGCATCGCGCCTGAACCACGCCGGCACCAACGCAGCCGTATTTGCCCTATGGTTAGGCGGCGTGGACAAATTCCACAACGCCACGGTTGCCCTATAAAAGGCCCTGGCGAGGCGCGAGGACGCAGGAAGAGTGGGTCTCTTTAGCTACGCTGGCCTTCGGCTCCAGGCAGAGCAACGCTGCCAGGGCCTTTTATAGGGCAACCCCTTCGGGGCTGGATCAAAAACCGCCATCTCAGCGTCGGCTCGGCTAGCAATAGGCCCACTATTGCGTCACCTCGCCTCCTCGAACTGGCGGTTTTTGCCTCCAGCCGTGGCGCTGTGGAATTCGTCCACGCCGC
>Ga0070669_100000334_pt1 | contig 36683 bp, 30 predicted proteins | sample KBSS53metaG_FD_64680 | JGI IMG/M metagenome (GOLD analysis project Ga0070669, IMG submission 64680) | Switchgrass rhizosphere microbial communities from Kellogg Biological Station, Michigan, USA - KBS S5-3 metaG | ecosystem: Host-associated > Plants > Roots > Rhizosphere > Soil ...
CCGCCCGGCGAATGGCCTTCCATGCCGCCGCCCGGCGGCGCCCCCCCAAATCCGCCCCCGCCAAATCGCCCGCCCCCGCTGGCGCCAGCCCTGGGCTTGCCGAGCGGCCCGGCGAGATTGAAACCATAACGCAGGCGCGAGCTGGTCTGGTTGGCAAGCGTCACTGGCCTTCGGTCAATCCCGATCAGCCGACCCGCGGAATCGCGCGTCACCCGGCCGGGGAAGGCCGCCTCGATTGCCGGCGTGAGCAGCGGGAATCCCGCCGTCACGTTGCTCGAATTGTTGTGGAAGTACTCGACGATGAAATTCGAGCGCTGGAGAAACGGCAATTGCCAGGTCAGCCCGAGCTTCACGTCACGGTCCGTCTCGCGCGCCAGCAAGGGATTGCCGCCGCTGGTCACAGTCACCAGCGCGGTCTGCCCGCGGGTGAAATCGTAGACCGGCACGTTGAAGGTCTGCACCACCGGATTGCCGAGGTCGGTCAGCCCGGGCGCCACCTGGTTGACGATGTAGCTCGCCTGCAGCCCGAGGCTTTCGGTAATCCCCCAGGTCAGCCCGGCGCTCCAGTCGGTCAGGGTGCCGATGTCGGACAGGCGGTCCACCCCGGCGCTGAAATTGAGCGAGAGGTCGCCGATCCCGGCCAGCACCTGGTTGCGGCGGCTGGCGATAGGCAGGCCAAGATTGATCCCGGCCGAGGTATCGCCGCGCCGCAGCCGGGTCTCGCCGCCGGCATTGCGCGTGTCGCTGCTGGCGATGCCGGTCCAGGCAAAACCCGCCTTGAGCGTTGCGGTTACATCGCCCGCCGGCAGGTGCAGCGGCCGGCCCACGGCGGTGACGAGGCTCGTCGCCGAATCGCTCACGCTGCGGGCCAGCGCCGGGGCAGGCGTGGTAAAGCTCACCGGCCCCGTCGCCGGCAGCGGCCCCGTCAGGACGGAGCGCTGGTCGACCGTGGTATTGGTAATCGCATGGCTCGCATCGACCGTGGCTGTCAGCTGCCATTCGCCCAGTCCCCGGGCATAGGTCAGCCCGGCTTCGGCCGTGTCGCTTTTCGTGCGCCGCGCCAGCGGATCGCCGAAGCTGCGGACAATGGCTCCCGTCGGGTCCGCGGCAAGACTGAGGCCCGAAAAGCTGGTCGAATCCGCGCGCGTGTAGGCCCCATTGACGGTGATCGATCCGGCCAGGCCCTTCTCACCCAGCCCTTTTGTCCATGTAGCATTGACCCCCAAGTCCCGGCTATCGGCAATCAGCGTACGCGCCGAGGCGGGATCCGGGTCCCCCGCCACGGTCGGCACGCTCCCCGGCGCCTGGATCACGCCGCGCTCGTTCTCGAACAGCGGCGTGGTATCGTCCGCCGTCACCGTCAGGTTGAGCCGGCTCTGCCCGGACGTGCGGAACAGCGATCCTTCGAGCTTGCTGGTATCCGTGCCGCCCCGCGTCGGCCGGCCGTATTCGACCTCCACCGTCTTGGCGGCGAAATTGTCCTTGAGGATAAAATTGATCACCCGCTGGTCGGCGGGGTAGCCATAGCGCAGCGCCACTTCCTCGGGCAGGATTTCCAGCCGCCGGATCGCCTCGGGCGGGATGTTGCGCATTTCGCGGAAGCCCGAGATCCGCTGGCCGTTGAGCAGGACCACCGGCCGGCCGCTGCCCCGCCCGCGTCCCGACCCCGTCTGCGGCGAGAGCGCATCGAGCAGATCGGTGATCGAAGCGGCGCCGTAGGAGGCGATATCCTCCTCGTCCAGCACCTGGATCGGCGGCTGCGGCGCATCCACCTGCCCCTTGAGCCGGGTGGCGACGACGACGATCTCGCCCGCCTGGGGCTCCAGCCGCTCATCCTCCGATGTCTCGCCCGGCGTGGTCGGCGCGGCGCTGCCGGGGGTGACCGTGGGGGCGGCGTTGGCCGAGGGGGCGGCCTCGTCGGCGAAAGCCACGGCGGGGCACAGGCCGGTGCCGGCCAGCAGCAGGCAGATCGGGGAAAGGCGCAAGAGCAACTCCTCAATGGTATTCGGCATCCGTCCCCACTCTTCGAGATGCCCCCCCGGGTTTCCCGGGACAAGCCGCTCCCGGGTAACAAATTGTCCCGCCGCTGATACCTTTGCCGCGTCCGCGCGTTCCCGCCCCAGGCCCGCGGCGTGTGCGCGGCAAGCCCACCCGCCGGAAAGGCTTCCCTTTTGGGCCGCCCCCGCGTATGGGCCCGGCGGATTGTCGGCCTGAGAGGCGGCTCAACGAAACGGACCAGAATAGCGGATGGCCAAGGAAGAACTGCTCGAGATGCGCGGCCAGGTGGTCGAACTCCTCCCCAACGCGATGTTCCGCGTGCGGCTGGAAAACGATCACGAGATCCTCGGCCACACTGCCGGCAAGATGCGCAAGAACCGCATCCGCGTGCTGGTGGGCGATGAAGTGCTGGTCGAGCTGACCCCCTATGACCTGACCAAGGGCCGCATCACCTACCGCTTCATGCCAGGCCGCGGCGGACCCGGCGGCTACTGAATGCTGGGTGTTTCGGCCCATGCCGGGCTGCAAACGGCCGCCTTTTGCGCTTCTGGTGCTCACGAGCTTCACGGTCGCTGCCTGCCGGTTCTCGAAGACAGCTATTTTCGCTCCGGCCTGAGCCAAAACACCCCACATTCAGCCTCTCCCGCAGATGCCTGAATCCCCCCTTCTCATCCTCGCCTCCGCTTCGCCCCGCCGCCGTGACCTGATCGGACGGCTGGGCATCGAGCCGCTGCGCATTTCCGCCGCGGATATCGACGAAACCCCGCGCAAGGCCGAGGCTCCGCGCGACTATGCCCGCCGCATGGCCCGCGAAAAGGCGCTCGCCGTACCCGCCCAGGATGCCCACGTACTGGCCGGCGATACGGTCGTCGCCTGCGGCCGCCGCATCCTGCCCAAGGCGGAAGACGAAGCCACCGCCCGGCTCTGCCTCGAACTGCTCTCCGGCCGCCGCCACCGCGTGCTCTCGGCCATTGCGCTGAACGGCCCGGACGGCACCCTGCGCGAACGTCTTTCCGAAACCATCGTCCGCTTCAAGCCGCTCAGCGAAGCCGAGATCGCCGCCTATCTCGCGGGCGGCGAATGGCATGGCAAGGCGGGCGGCTATGCCATCCAGGGCAGCGCCGAGGGGCTGATCGCGTGGATCGGCGGCAGCCATTCGGGCGTCGTCGGCCTGCCGCTGTTCGAAACCCGGGCCCTGCTCAAAGCCGCCGGATTCGCCATTGCCTGAGTGGCTGGTCGAGGAAGGGATCGCCGAACACCGCGCGATCCTCACGGACCACGGCGAAGTCCTCGCCGCGCGGATTGACTGGCCCGGCCGCCTCGCTCCAGGCGAAGTCGCTGATGCCGTGCTCCTCCACCGCACCGCCGGCTCCCCGCGCGGCACCGCCCGCTTCCCCTTGGGCGAGCAGGCGCTGGTCGATCGGCTCCCGCGCGAGGCCAGCGAAGGCGCTCCCCTGCGCCTCGCCATCACCCGCGCCGCCATGGCGGAACATGGCCGCCACAAGCTCGCCCAGGCTCGCCCCACCACCGATCCGGTCCGCCCTGCGCCAACCCTTGCCGAACGCCTGCGCGCCGACGGCCAGCAAGTCCGCACAGTCCGGCGCCTCGGCCCCGAATGGGACGAGCTGTGGGCCGAGGCCTGGTCGGGCGAACTCACCTTTACCGGCGGCGCGATCTCCGTCACGCCCACCCCGGGCCTGACAGTGATCGATGTCGACGGCACACTTCCGGCCCCGGCCCTCGCCCGCGCCGCCGCCCCAGCGGTCGCCGCTGCGATTCGCCGCTTCGACCTTGCCGGCTCAATCGGCATCGATTTTCCCACGCTTGAGGCCAAGGCCGAACGCAAGGCCGTCGACGAAGCGCTCGGCGCCGCGCTCCACGGCTGGCCGCACGAACGCACGGCGATGAACGGCTTCGGCTTCGTCCAACTCGTCGCCCGGCTCGAACGCCCCTCGCTGGTCCACCGCCTCGCGCTTGACCGCCCCGGCGCCGCCGCCCGCCTGCTCCTGCGCCGCGCCGAAGCCGTGGCTGAGCCGGGCCCGCGCCTTCAGCTCACCTGCCACCCCGCCGTGCGGGCCGCGATCAGGCCCGAATGGGAAGCCGATCTCGCCCGGCGCACCGCCCGCACGCCCGAATGGCGCCTCGATTCGACCCTTGCGCTCGACGGCGGCCATGCCCAGGTGCTGTCATCATGACCTCGCCCGCCTCCCCGAAGAAATGCCCGATCTGCGGCAAGCCCCGCGTCGAAGCCCAGGCCCCGTTCTGCTCGACCCGCTGCCGCGACCGCGACCTGCTGCAGTGGCTGCAGGACGGCTATGCCCTCCCCGGCCCCAAGGCCGACGAGCCCGACGAACAGGACTGACCATGCGCCGCTTGCCGCGACCCGCCTAATGGCACTGCCGCGCCACAATCCCCCTTGCCAACCGCCCACCCCTTCGCCATAGGCGCGCTTCCAATCGCTGGGCTGCCCGCTTGCCAACCTTCCGGGCCGCCCTTCGCACCGGCGCCAGCCGGTGCCCGATCAGGCGATGCCCGGGTAGCTCAGTTGGTAGAGCACATGACTGAAAATCATGGTGTCGGCGGTTCGATTCCGTCCCCGGGCACCACGCCTGAGTGCCGCTGAGCGCCGCCTGCCGGCCCCGCAATTCACCCTCCTGTCATATTCAGGCTTGCTCCATCCATTCCGGCTGGACACCCTGCGGCCATGTGCAACCGCTACCAGCCGGGCGAACGCAAGCGCATCGTCGATTTCTTCGATGCCCGCGTACTGCGGGAGGTGAATGACGGACCCGCGATCGTTCACCCGCGCGAGCCCGGATGGGTGGTGCGCATGGATGATGGCCTGCCGGTGCTCGAACAGATGACCTGGGGCTTTCCCGTCTACGTGAGCGGCCGCATCGGCAAGCGTGGGCAGCCGCTCAAGCCCAAGCCGGTCAACAATGCCCGGTTCGACAAGCTCGGCAGCTTCTGGCGCCGCTGGGCCGCCAATCCGGCGCAGCGGTGCCTGATACCCACAATGCGTTATGCCGAAGCCGTGGGGCAGCCGGGGCGAATGACGACGACCTGGCTATCGCTCAGGAGCGAGCCCATGTTCGCCTGGGCTGGCCTGTGGGGCAACAGCGAAGAATGGGGGCCGGTCTATACCGCGGTGATGACCACCTGCGCGGCGGAGCTGGCCGAGATCCATGACCGCTCGCCCGTGATCGTCGGCCGGGCCGACTGGGCAACTTGGCTGCAAGCGCCCCTGCCCGACCTTGCCCGCTTCGACCGGCCTTGGCCTGCCGAAGACGTTATGGTCGAGGCAACCCCGGTCCTGTGGAAGGAGGGCGGCCGGGAAGGTTAGCGGCCCGCCCGACTCCCATCGCGCAATCGCTCCCGCCGCCCGGGCCACATATCCATGTTTTTGGGCAGTCTCGATTGCCCCGGGAGGTGAGCAGCGGATATGCCCGTGAAAAATCGAGGATGCCCCGGCCGATGACCAGCTCCGAACAGTTCGATCACATCGTCGTCGGCGCCGGGTCCGCCGGGGCCGTGGTCGCCGCGCGCCTCAGCGAAGACCCTCGCCGCCGCGTCCTCCTGCTCGAAGCGGGTACGCGCGGGCCGGACCATATCTGGTCGGCCATCCCTATGGGCGTCTCGCGCCTCCTGCCCGATCCCACGGTCAACTGGAACTACCTGACCGAGCCGGAGGAAGGCACTGCCGGGCGCCGCATTGCGCAAGCGCGAGGAAAGATGCTCGGCGGCTCCTCGGCGATCAACGGCATGGTCTACGTGCGCGGCCAGCCGCAGGACTATGACCACTGGGCCCAGCTCGGCAATCCCGGCTGGTCCTGGGCCGATGTCCTGCCGCTCTACCGCCGCATGGAAAGCTTCGCCGGGGGCAGTGAGGCGACGCGCGGACGCACCGGCCCCCTGCGCATCAGTGAGAGCCGGCCCGGCGCGGTTCCCCTGTTCGAAGCGGTGATCGCAGCGGCCGCCAGCCTGGGCATCGCGCGCGGCGATTTCAACGGCGCCGGGCAGGACGCGGTCGGCATGTCGCAGGCCACCATCGCCCGCGGCCTGCGTCAGAGCACTGCCGTCGCCTACCTCGCCCCCGCGCGTAAACGCCCCAATCTCAAGGTGGTCACGGGCGCCATGGCCGAACGGCTCCTGCTCGATGGCCGGCGCTGCACCGGGGTGCGTTACCGCATCGACGCCCGCGTGATCGAGGCCCACGCCCGTGAAGTCATCGTCTGCGGCGGGTCGATCAATTCGCCGCAACTGCTGGAGGTTTCCGGCATCGGCCAGGGCGAACGGCTGCGCGCGCTCGGCCTGCCCGTCCACCACGACCTGCCCGGTGTCGGCGAGAACCTGCGCGATCACTACCTCTCGCGAATGCACTACACCACCAGCGCGCCCGGACTGACCATGGCCCACCGCGCGCGTGGGCTGGGCCTGGCACGCGAAATCTTGCGCTACGGTCTCACCCGCACCGGGCTGCTGGCGGAAACGGTCGTACCCCTGCGGCTCTACGCCCGCCTGAGCCCAGGCGCCGCCTCGCCCGAAACCGGGATCTCGGTCACCCCCTTCCTCTTCGAGGTCCAGGGCAATAACTGGGGCGTCGCCAAGCGCGAAGGCTTCACCATCACGGTTCACCCGCTCCGGCCTGAAAGCACCGGCTCGGTCCATGCCGTCTCGCCCGATCCAGGACGCCACCCGGCGATCCGCATGAACTACCTCTCGGCTTGGACCGACCGCGAACTCACCATCGCAGGGATCCGCAAGGTGCGCGAACTTGTCGCCACGCCGGCGATGGCGGCGATCGTCGGCGAGGAACTTCAGCCCGGCCCCGGCGCGCAGGACGACGAGGCCCTGCTCGACTGGGTCCACCGAACCTCGGAAACCGGCTACCACCCGGTCGGCACCTGCAAGATGGGCAGCGATCCCCTGGCCGTTGTCGATCACCGCCTCAGGGTCCACGGAATCGCCGGACTGCGCATTGCCGATGGTTCGATCATGCCGACCATCGTGTCGGGCAACACCAACGCCGCCTGCATGATGATCGGCGAAAAGTGCGCCGACCTCGTCCGCGTCGATGGCTGAGCGGGCTTGATTTCCGTCAATTTATCCAAACACCAGGCGTGTAACATTCACGGTTGTTGAATGTTTGGAGCGCCGCCCGATGGCATCCCCGGCCGACCTGCCCGCGCGTATCGCCCTGATGGAAGCGGGGCTCGAACTCGTGGCCGATCGGGTGGGCGACATTACCGGGCCCGTGGTTGCCCGGCTCTATCGGCGCTGCCCCGCCGCGCGCGCCAGTTTCGTCCGCCTTGGTCTCGGCCGGCCCGATGCGCTCGCCGCGCAGATGGTCGAAACCACGCTACATTGCCTGATGAGCTGGCCGGGCGACCGGGCCATGGTGGAGATCACCCTGCGCGAAACGCTCCCCCACCATTGTCTGACCCTGGGTATAGCCCCCGCCGTGTTCCGCGCGCTCGCCGAAGAAACGGCCCACCTGATCATCGCCGCCATCCCGGCCGACTGCGCCGCCGAGCGCGCCGTGTGGGAGGACATCCGCACGGGCATCCTCGGCGCGATCGCCGAGGCCGAACGCTCGCCTCTCATTGCCCGTGCCGCGGTCCAGGCCGCGTGATCCTGCGCGTCGCCGGCGCCATCCCGCCCCGCGACATTGCATTTCCCGCCCCATGGGGATATGGGCCGCCCTTCTTTTCAGACATGGGGCCTACGGCCCCGGAGGAAGTGCCCGTGTCCCGTCGCCGCCAAATCTACGAAGGCAAGGCCAAGATCCTCTACGAAGGTCCCGAGCCGGGCACGCTGATCCAGTATTTCAAGGACGATGCCACCGCGTTCAATGCCCAGAAGAAGGGCACGATCAACGGCAAGGGCGTGATCAACAACCGCATCAGCGAGTATGTGTTCACGCGGCTGTCGCACATCGGCATCCCCACCCACTTCATCCGCCGTCTCAACATGCGCGAGCAGTTGGTCCGCCAGGTGGAAATCATCCCGATTGAGGTCGTCGTGCGCAATGTTGCCGCCGGCTCGATCTCCAAGCGCCTCGGCATTCCCGAGGGTGAGCCGCTGCCCCACACCCTGATCGAGTATTACTACAAGGACGATGCGCTTGGCGATCCGATGATCGCCGAAGAACACATCGCCTGCTTCGGGTGGGCCTCGAACGAAGAGATGCAGGACATCTCCTCCATGGCGATCCGGGTCAACGACTTCATGGTCGGCATGTTCGCGGCGATCAACATCCGTCTGGTCGATTTCAAGCTCGAGTTCGGCCGCATCTGGGATGGCGACTACAGCCGCGTGATCCTGGCCGACGAGATCAGCCCCGACGGCTGCCGCCTGTGGGACATGATCACCGGCGAAAAGCTCGACAAGGACCGCTTCCGCCGCGATCTCGGCGGTGAAGAGGAAGCCTACCAGGAAGTCGCCCGCCGCCTCGGCCTGCTCGAGAACGACGGTGGCCCGAGCGAAGTGTTCGATCTCTCCAAGCACCGCAAGCTGCGCGGCAAGTAAGCTGCGGACCCTCCCCGCTGGCGGGAAAGGGACCGCCTGCCCCCCCGGCGGTCGGGCCAACCGTTCGTGGTGGGCTACCTGTCGGGCTGCGAGACGCCGAGGCGGCCTCTCCGCAGCGTCGCGCAACCTTCACACCCATGACCGCTGGAATAGTTGGCCATCCAGAAACCGGAATTGGTCCACCGCCCAGCAATTGGCTCCATAACCGAGCCACCTCCGCCCCGGCAGCCCCGCTATCGGGCTAGCCTGCCGGAATGGCCCAGATCACCGGCACTGATGGCAACGATAGCCTGATCGGCACCACGGGAGACGATAGCTTCGCCCCCCTGCTCGGCCTCGACCTTGTCGCCGGCGGCCTCGGATTGGATCTGCTGGCGGTAAACTATGCTGCCCTCCTCGGCACCACCGCAACCATCCTCCCCGAGGGCGCCTCCGCCTTTTCCGGCATAATCGGCAACAGCCTCTCACCCGCGGCCAACTCCGTCACCTTCACCGGCATCGAAGCCCTCGCCTTCACCCTCTCGCCCAGCAATGACCAGCTCTCCATCGATGCCGCCCCTCTCGCAGCTGGCGCCACCCTCCAGCTGGATGCCGGGGCCGGGTTTGATGTTCTGCGAATAGATTTCTCCGCCCTTGCGGACACGACGTTCCAGCAGGGCGTCAACTTCCTCGTCACCTCGAACCGCGGCAGCTTCGCAGGTTGGGACCAGTTCGAGATCACCCTAGGCCCGGGCGCCAACCGCGTGACCACGCAGACCGGGGCCGATGTGGTGCGCACCACCGGCGGCAATGATACGATCAGCACCGGCGCCGGGAATGACACGATCTGGTCCGCCGGCAGCATCGACGTGATCAACGGCGGCGCAGGGACGGATACCTGGCATGGCGACTATTCGGGCTGGTCCAGCACGCTCGGCTTCGCCTACGATACCTCCACCGGCCAGGGCTATGTCACCAACGGCACCACGCTGGCGGGGATTGAAGGCGGATCGATCGTCACCGGTTCGGCGGAAGACAATTTCCTGCTGATGGGCCTTGGCCGTTTCCACCTCGACGGCGGCCTCGCGGAAGACTGGCTGACCTGGGACGATACCGGCGATCTTGGCGTCGCCTATTCGGTCGACATCGAAAACGCCGGCGCAGGCGTGTTCAGCGGGCAAATCGCCAATACGACATTTGCCGGGATCGAACATCTCAACCTGGCCCTCGGCGATGGTGACAATTACGCCTTCGTTGATGCGGCTCCGCTTGCGGCCGGGGCCACGATCAACCTGTCCGGCGGCCTCGGGTTCAATACCCTCGCTGTCGATTTCTCCGCTTTCGCCGGCACGAGCTTCGCCCTCGCTGCCGATGGCACGGTGTCCGCCAATCTCGGTACCTGGCTGAACTTCCAGCAGGTGCTGATTGCGCTCGGCGGGGGGGCCAACACAGTCACCCTTGATGGGGGTGACGATGCCGTCTGGTCCGCAGGCGGCACCGACACGGTCGATGGGGGTGCCGGGTTCGATCAGTGGGAGGGAGACTATTCCGCCGCCTCGGCCCCCCTCACCTTCACCTGGAACGGCACCACAGGTAGCGCCACCCTTTCCAACGGCGCCACGCTCACCAATCTCGAATACGCGGATCTCACCACTGGCGCGGGGAATGACAGCTTCGCCCTCTCCGGCCCCCTCGTCGCCGATATTCACGCCGGCGCGGGCGTAGACAGCCTTTCGCGCGACGATAGCGGCCTTGCCGGGCTCAATCGCGACGTCTTCGTCTACGCCGCCGGAACGGCCTTTGAGGGCCTGGTCGGCCTCAACTGGTTTGACGGCATCGAACAGCTTGCCCTCACCCTCTCGGATGATGACAACGTCGCCTATGTCAATGCCGCACCGACTCTGGCCGGGGCCACCTTGGCGCTCAACGGCGGCAGCGGCGTGGATTTCCTCCAGCTCGATCTCACCGCTGCTGCCGGCGCACTGATCGCTGCCGATGCCGCCGGCACGCTGTCTGGCAACCGCGGGACCTTTGCCGGGTTCGAGACCATCTGGATCGGCCTGGGCAGCGGCGCCAACACGGTCGCCACCGGCGCGGGCAACGATACGGTGGAGGCCGCATCCGGGGGCAACAATGTCATCGCGACCGGGGCGGGCGACGATCTGGTCATCAACGGTCCCGGCGCAGCAACGGTCGACGGCGGTCCTGGGGCAGATGTGTTCCAGGTCGGCGGCCTCAAGGCCGCCTATGCCATCACCCGCGACGGCATCGGGGGCTATATCCTGACGGAAGCAGCCACTGGAACGCAGGACCGGCTGACCGCTGTCGAACAGGTTCGCTTCGCCGATGCCGTGGCCGACCTGCCGTTCTACGCGGTCGGGATGACCCTCACCGGAACGGCAGGCGCCGATACGCTCACCGGCACCCCTTGGGCTGACCGCCTGTCGGGCCTCGCGGGGAACGACACGCTGGTTGCCGGTGATGGCGACGATTGGCTCTCTGGCGGCCCGGGCGATGATCGGCTGACGGGAGCCGCCGGGATCGATACGCTTGACTATGCCGATGCTCCCGCGCTGGTGAAGGTCAGCCTTGCCATCACAGGCAAGGCCCAAGCCACGGGCGGAGCCGGGAATGACTGGCTGGTCGACCTGTTCGAAAACGTCACCGGCTCGGCCTTTGCCGATACCCTGACCGGCAATGCCCTGGCCAATCGCATCGAGGGGGCCGCCGGGGCGGATATCATCGATGGCCTGGCCGGGGCTGATACCCTCGTCGGTGGGCTCGGCAACGATATCTACGTCGTCGACGATGCGGCTGACGTGGTGATCGAAAATGCTGGCGAGGGCACCGATCTGATCAAGTCGGCCATATCCTTCGCCCTGCCCGGCAATGTCGAGAACCTCACCCTCACCGGCACCCTGGCCGTGGACGGCGCCGGTAACGCCCTGGGCAATTCCCTCGTCGGCAACGCCGCGGCGAACCACCTCTCCGGCGGTGACGGCAACGACACGCTGGATGGCGCGGGCGGTGCCGATATCCTTCTTGGCGGCCTCGGCAACGACAGTTACAAAGTCGACAACACCGGTGATGTCGTGATCGAAGGAGCTGCCGAAGGCACCGATCTCGTCACCGCTGCCGTCACCTTCAACCTCTCCGCCAATGTCGAGAATCTTACCCTGTCCGGCACCCTCGCGATCGATGGGACCGGCAACGATCTGGCCAACAGCCTGATTGGCAATGCCGCCGCTAACCATCTCTATGGCCTCGCGGGGAATGACACCATTGATGGTGGCGCCGGGGCCGACAGCATGGCGGGCGGCCCCGGCAACGACACGTACAAGGTTGACGATCCGGGCGACAGCATCGTGGAAAACCCCGGCGAAGGCACCGATCTGGTCTCAAGCAGCGCCACTTTCACCCTCGCCGCAAATATCGAGAACCTCACCCTCACCGGCTCACTCGCGATCAGCGGCACGGGCAATGCCTCGGCCAATTCCCTCATTGGAAACGGCGCGGCCAACGTGCTCGTCGGGCTCGCTGGTAACGATACGCTGAATGGCGGCGGGGGCGATGATACCCTCTTCGGTGGCCCCGGCGCCGATACGCTCACAGGCGGGCTGGGCACGGACCTGTTCGTGTTTGACCAGCGCGAGACCGCCGTGAACCGCGATGTGATCCAGGACTTCGCCCACCTGACCGACCGGCTGGCGTTCGATCGTGCGGCGTTTACTGCTTTCGCCAACCTCACGGCGGGCGCACTGGATCCCACCCAACTCAACCTCGGCACCACCGCCGCGACGGCCCAGAACCACCTCGTGTACACGCAGTCCACCGGCTCGCTCTATTACGATACGGATGGCGCGGGGGGCGCGCCCCAGGTGCTCGTGGCCGTGCTCTCCACCAAGCCGGTGCTCTCGGCGGCCGACATCATCCTGCTTTAGCCCCACGGGTGAGAGGCGGCGGCGAGGGGCTGAACGAAGGGCGTGCCTCTTATCGCGGCGACGACCTGATGATGCGACCGACAGGCGCTGCTGCGGCTGGCTCCGCACGCATGCCCCGGCTATCGTCCGTCGATGGCCCGCCCCGCGATCCTGATCACCGCGCCGATGCACCATTCGGTGGAAGCTGCCCTCGCCCCGCATTTTGCGCTTTATCGCCTGTGGGAACAGCGCGACCCCGACGCGTTTCTCCGCACAAATGCCCATGATATCCGCGGCGTGGCCACCACCACCCTGCATGGCAGGATCGATGAGGCGTTTTATGCCCACTTCCCGGCGCTCGAGATCGTCGCCTCGTTCGGTGTCGGTTACGACAATGTCGATGTCAGCGCCGCCGCAGCGCGCGGCATTGTCGTCACCAACACGCCCGGCGTGCTTGACGACGAGGTGGCGGATCTCACCATTGGCTTGCTCATCTCCACCCTGCGCCAGATACCCCAGGCCGAACGCTACCTGCGGGCAGGAAGCTGGCTGGAAGCGCCATTTCCGCTTTCCCATAGCCTGCGGGGCCGGACAGTCGGCATCCTCGGCCTCGGCGGCATCGGCAAGGCGATTGCCCGGAGGCTTGAAGGCTTCGATGTGGCCATCGCCTACCATGGGCGCACGCAGCAGGAGGGCGTGCGCTACCCCTGGCTTCCCACTCCGCTCGCCTTGGCCCAAGCATGCGACACGCTGATCGCCATCCTTCCCGGCGGCGCGGCCACGCGCCACATTGTGGATTCGCCGGTTCTCGCCGCGCTCGGGCCCGAGGGAGTATTCATCAATGTCGCGCGGGGCAGCGTGGTTGACCAGGCAGCACTGATCACCGCACTTCGGGATGGCACGATCCTCGCCGCCGGGCTGGATGTCTATGCCGATGAGCCCCATGTGCCGAAGGAGTTGGTCGAACTGCCCAACGCTGTCCTGCTGCCCCACATCGCCTCGGCCTCGGAACACACCCGCACTGCGATGGGCCGCCTGGTTGCCGACAACCTCATCGCCTGGTTCGGCGAGGACCGCCCGCTCACCCCGGTGGCCGAAACGCCATTTCCGCGCTCCTAGCGAATCACCCGCCGGTAAATATGCCAGGTGGCATGCCCCAGCACCGGCAAGACCACGAACAGGCCGAGAAACAGCGGCAGCATGGCAAGCCCCAGTCCCACGGCGATGATCAGACCCCACCCGAGCATGACCGCGAAGTTGTTCCTGACAGCAGCCATGCTCACCATCATCGCCGTCAGGAAATCCACCTCGCGGTCGATCAGAAGGGGCAGGCTTACTACGGTCACCGCATAGAACAGAAAGGCCAGCAACGCGCCCACGGCCCCGCCGACTGCCAGCATGGCGATCCCCGCCGGGGTGGCGAACAGAGCAAGGGATTCGGTGCCAATCCCGCTTTCCGACAGGAAAATGGCGAAAATTCCGTGGGCGATGATGATCCAGAACGTCACGCCCACGAACAGGAACCCGGCCAGCATCAGAACCTGGTCATCCCCCCGCCCGCGCACTCCCGCAGCAACCGTGCCCCAGCCCGGACGGCCCCCGGCCTCTCGGGTGCGGCTGGCCTCGTAAAGCCCCACCGCCACCAGCGGCGCAATGATCGGAAAGCCGCCGGCGGCAGGGACCAGCCAGGCAACTTGTCCCATGCGATAGAACGCGAAATACAGCAGCCAGCCGCCGGCCACGTAGATGGCAGCCAAGGCCAGCCCGACGATCGGACAAGCCATGAAGTCGTGCCATCCCGCCGCGAGCGCCGCCCACAGGTCCGCAAATGCAAGATCGTTGGCAACCACCGGTGGCGCGATCTGAGCAGAATCGCCCATCGCCCTCTCCTCTCCGTCGGCTTCCCGATGGGAAGGTGACGCAAGTAGGACGGCGCATCAAGTATGGTGAATGCCTAGAGCCAGCCCTGTTCGCGGTACCACTTTGCCGTGGCTTCCAACCCCGACCGTGTTTCGATCTGCGGTTGCCACAGCCGGGCAGGAGGCCGGGCGCGCTCGCTCACCACCCAGTCGGGGTGGCACATGTAGCTCACCCGGTCCGCCGTCAGCTTGGCCCGGTCCTTGCGCCACCATCCGTCGAACCTGGCAATCCGCCCCAGCATCGGTTGCGACATATGCAGCACCCACGGGCGGCGCCCCACGGCCCAGCCGATCGCCCGGGCCAGTTCGTAGCGGCTCCAGCCACCCGGTTTGCCGTCGTCAGGCTCGATCACCTTGTGCGCGGTGCGCCGCTCCGCCGGCACCAGGGCGAGCAGCAGCCGCGCCAGATCGTCGACATGGATCAGCGAGGCTCGGCCTGCTCGCGGCGGCATGGGCAGCACCCGCCAGCGCGCCAGCCGGAACAGTTCCAGCATTTCCCGGTCGCGTGGGCCATAGATCGCGGGGGGGCGCACGATGGTCCAGTCCAGCCCGCTCGCTCGCACCAGCTTTTCCGCCCGCGCTTTGCTGGCGCCATAGTCAGACAGCCGCGGCTCTCGCGCCGAGAGCGAGGAGACGAAGACGAAGCGCGGCACGCCAGCCTTCTTCGCCGCCTCAACCACGCTCAGCGTTCCAGCCACGTTCCCCGCAACGAAGCCCTCCCGGTCCGGCGCGTTGACTACGCCCGCGACGTGGATCACCGCCTCTGCCCGGCGCATCAGCTTGGCCAGCGCCTTGGCATCGGCCAAGTCGCCGTGAACCCAGGTCAGTCCCTTGCGGTGCGGCTGGTCACGCCGGGTCAGGGCACGCACGGTGCATCCCTCGGCCAATGCGCGGTCGATCAGCGCCTGACCGACAAAGCCGGTAGCGCCGGTGATGGCCAAAAGGGTCACAGCAGAACGAGCTGGTCGCGGTGCACAATGGCGGATCGCGGGGAATACCCGAGCAGTGCCTCGTGCTCGCTCGAATGGCGGCCAATCAGCTTGCCGCATTCGGCAGCGTCATATTCGCTCAGGCCATGGGCGATCACCTGACCTTCAGGTGAGACGATGGCCACGGCATCGCCGCGCAGGAAGTCGCCATCCACCCTGGTGATCCCGCGCGCGAGCAGGCTGGCATCGCCGACGAGCGCCTTGGCCGCCCCAGCATCGACGGCAATCGTGCCCTTCAGCCGCAGCCGCCCGCCGAGCCAGGCCTTGCGCGCACCGGTCTTGCGCTTCGGCAGGAACAGCGTGCCCACGCCCTGCTCAATCACCCGGGCGACCGGGCGGTCCTTGGTGCCATTGCCGATGACCAGCGCGATCCCGGCCCGCTCGGCAATCTCGGCCGCCTGAAGCTTGGAGGTCATGCCCCCTGAACCCATGCCCGACCCCGATCCACCATCGGCCATGGCGTGGATCTCGGTCGTCACCCCGCGCACCAGCGGCAGAAGCTTTGCGCCCGGTTCTTTAGGATTACGGTCATACAGCCCGTCGATGTCTGACAGGAGCAGGACCGCGCTGGCGCGCGCGGCCTGGGCCACTCGCGCCGCCAAACGGTCATTGTCACCGAAGCGGATTTCCTGGGTAGCCACCGAATCGTTTTCGTTGACCACCGGCACGGCGCCCGCATCAAGCAGCCGGCCCAAGGTCGCCGCAGCGTTAAGGTAGCGCCGCCGGTCCTCCAGGTCCTCCAGCGTAAGCAGCAGTTGCGCCGCGACAAGGCCATGCGCGCCCAACAATTCGGCCCATAGCCCGGACAGCGCGATCTGGCCCACGGCCGCCGCGGCCTGGGCATCGGCCAGGCTCCCGCGCCCGCCCTTGTCCAGCCCGAGCGTCCGCGCGCCGAGCGCAATGGCGCCGGAGCTGACCACCACCACCTCCTGGCCGCGTCCCCGGGCGGCCGCGATCTCGCCGGCAAGCGCGGCGATCCACTCGCGCCGCGGCCCGGCCGCATCGACCAGCAGGGCCGAGCCGACCTTGATCACCAGCCGCGGACAGCGTGCGGTCAGACCCAGGTCGGCGAGGCTGGAAATAAGTGTGGTGCCCGTCTGCATCGTGGCTCAGGCGATTAGGCCAAACGAAGCGCGATGCAAGATCGCATCGTCGCGCGCAGCGGGCGGGAAAGGCCTGAGGCGAGTCCGCTGCGCGGCGAACTCAGATCGGCGACCAGGGCTTGGCCTCGGCAGCGTCTTCCTGCTCGCCCGCCGGGCGTTCGGTCGTCGTCGCGGCCGGGAGGTAGGAATTCACCGCATCGAGCAGGGCGTCGAGACCCGCGCCGGTTGCCCCGGAGATGGGGAACACGGCCTCGGCCCCGGCGTCGATCAGCTCTTCGCTGAACGCCTGAACCAATTCGGCGTCGACCAGGTCGATCTTGTTGAGCGCCACCAGCCGCGGCTTGTCGATCAGGCCGGCGCCATAGGCCTCGAGCTCGTCCTCGACGATCTGCATCGCCTCGACCGGGTCTTTCCCGGTCACGTCAATCAGGTGGATCAACACCCGGCAGCGCTCGATGTGGCCGAGGAAGCGGTCGCCCACCCCCGCCCCGTCCGCCGCACCCTCGATCAGGCCGGGGATGTCGGCGAGGACGAACTCGCGTTCACGATGACGGACGACGCCAAGCTGCGGGCGCAGGGTGGTGAAGGCATAGGCGCCCACCTTGGCCTTGGTATTGGTGATCTGGTTGATGAAGGTCGACTTGCCGGCATTGGGCAGACCGACCAGCCCGGCATCGGCCAGCAGCTTGAGCCGCAGCCAGACCCACAGCTCCTCGCCCGGGATGCCCGGCTGGTGCTGGCGGGGGGCGCGGTTGGTGCTGGTCTTGTAGGAGGCATTGCCCCGACCACCCATTCCGCCTTCGAGCAAGGTGACCCGCTGGCCGGCCTCGGTGAGATCGGCCAGAACGGTCTCACGATCCTCATCGGAAATGATCTGCGTGCCCACCGGCACCTTGATCACCAGATCCTGCCCCGCCGCGCCGTTGCGGTTCTTGCCCGAGCCGTGAACACCGCGGGGGGCCTTGAAGTGCTGGGTATAGCGGAAATCGATCAAGGTGTTGAGGCCGGCGACGGCCTCGAACACGATATCCCCGCCCTTGCCGCCATTGCCGCCATCGGGGCCGCCATACTCGACATACTTCTCGCGCCGGAAGGACACGGCACCGGGCCCGCCGGAACCGGCGCGCACATAGATCTTGGCCTGGTCGAGAAAATGCATGAGCGAGAAACTAGCGGTTGCGCCCGGCCATCGGCAAGCTCAGGCGAAGCGGAGGGAAGCAATTGCAGCGCGGATCGGCGCAATGGCCTCGAACGCCGCGCCTAGCTTTCCTGCGGTGTACCGTCAACCTTGCCGGTAATGCTATCGCCTGCCGGCGGTTGCCGTGACCCGGCGGAGAATGGCCAGTACGTATTGCTGTGTTTCCGAAATCGGCGGCACCCCGCCGGCTTGCTCGACCCGCCGGGCGCCCGCGTTGTAGGCGGCCAGGCCCTTGACCAGATCCCCGTCGAAGTGGTCGATCAGGCTGCGCAGGTAACGAGCGCCGCCCAGCAGGTTGGCATTGGGATCGCGCGGATCGACTCCAAGCTCTCGCGCCGTGCCCGGCATCAGCTGGGTGAGACCGATGGCGCCCTTCCGCGAGACCGCGCCGGGATGCCAGCGGCTTTCCTGCCACACCAGCGCCTCGAGCAGTGCAGGGTGGAGCCCGGCCTGCGCCGCGGCCTGGTCGAGCATGGGCGCGGCGGCGGCGCTCCCAAAGGAGGGTTGATAGCTGACCGGCTGGTCCACTACGGCAGGCGGCGGGGCGTCAGCCGGGACAACAGTCCGCCTCTCCGCCGCCCGGCTGGCCGGCGCGCTGCTGCTGCCGTAACGTACCCGCACGGTGCGGCCGTCGAGGTGATAGATCTTTGCCGCAGCCGGAGTGGCTGCCGCCAGCGCCACCATTGCCAATGTCCACCGCGTCAATCGCATCGCAAATCCCGCCAGAGCCCCTTCCCCGCTCACTAGCTTAACTGGGTTAACAGGCCGCTAGCGGGGTCGCTGAACAGAATCGGCGTGGGAGTTTGGACCAGTGCGTTGGCAATTGCCTCAGTCCGAAGCGAGAATGCTGCCTTCCCGGACCTGGCGCGCAGCGACCATAATGGGGCACCGGAACACAGGAAGGTGCCGTTCGCAGCCTGGAATGTGGCGATCTGCAGTGCACTGGTGGAGCCGAGGGGGATCGAACCCCTGACCTCGTCATTGCGAACGACGCGCTCTCCCAGCTGAGCTACGGCCCCGTTCCAGTGCGAGTGCGGAAGGTAGCCAAGGCCTCCCTCCGCGGGAGCGGCCCCCTTAGCGAAGGGGTCGCGCCCTGCAAAGACAAATTTTGCCGCTACCGGCCAAGTGGGGCGACCGGAACGGCAGTGGGCCCGCCCAGGGTGCCATCGGCCTGAACCGGCGGCACATATACCGGGCCCGGATTGATCACTGTCGGCGGCGGGCCGTAGCGCTGGTTCCAGTCCGCCAGGGCAATCCTGTAGGCATCGTAGCGGCGATAGAAATCGTCAAACACGACTTCCACGTTGGGCAGGCTGCGCATAGCAAAGGGCTGCAATTCAGCTGGCTTTACGGTGATTGCATCGCGGCTCACAGCGAGCACGGCCGTGCAGAAGGCATCGAGCGTGGGCGGCAAGGCGAAGTGGTTGTAGACCTCGGTCATGTACTTTTCGCGCGGCGCGATGAACTTGGCGCCATACTTGCTCTTGAACTCGGCATCGACCTGTCGGTTGAACGCGGCAAGCCCCTTTACATGGGCCTTAAGGAAGGCGCGGTAGTTGATCACGATCTCGGCGTACTTCGGCTCCGGGCAGTTGAGCGCGGCGACGTTGTAGGCCGAACGCAGGTTCCACACCGTCTGCGCCGGCGTGATGTTGCGGTTCACGCTGGTGCGCAGGCCGGTAATGTCCGTCGGCGGCACGGTCAGGTTGGGTGCGGCGTGATCAGGCGGCGTCGGCTTTGGCGGCACGACAATCGCCACCGGGCGGGGCGGCGGCGGCGGCGGAGCCGGCGGGGTCTTGTCGCCGCAGCCAGCCAGCAACGCCAGGACGGAAAGACCCGCAAGGGCGGCAACCCGTTTGCTGTTGAACCCGATCATTTCATCCCTCCCGCGCAAGCGCAGCATCGGCGCGCGGAGAATGCCTAGTGATTAATGCGGCCAAAGAAAATGCCCGGCGCGCACCTGGCGCGCCGGGCAAATCGATTTTGCGACAAGCTGCCGCCGCGGTTCAGCGGCGATCGCCCATGAATTGCAGCAGGAAGGTGAACATGTTGATGAAGTCGAGATAGAGGCTCAGCGCGCCCATCACGATCATCTTGCCGGCGAAATCCGTGCCCGCGACTTGCTGGTACATCATCTTCAGGCGCTGGGTATCGTAAGCGGTCAGACCCGCGAAGATCACCACGCCGAGCAGCGAAATCGCCAGGCCCAGCCCCTGCGAGGGCCAGATCATGTTGATGACCATCGCCGCCAGAAGGCCCCACACGCCCATGATCAGGAAGGTGCCGAAGCCCGACAGATCCTTCTTGGTGGTGTAGCCGACAAGGCTCAGCCCCGCGAAGGCCGCAGCCGTTGCGAAGAAAGTGCTGGCGATCGACGGGCCGGTGTAGACGAAGAAGATCGACGACAGCGACAGTCCCATCGCCACGCTGAATGCCCAGAACAGCATCCGAAGCGTGCTGGTCTGCATGCGGTTGAGGCCGAAGCTCATCGCCATGACGAAGCCGAGCGGGGCCAGCGCGATCAGCCAGCGCAGCGGCGTCGCAAAGACGGCGGCGGCGGCGCCCGAGGAGGCGAACAGCAGGGCGACGATGCCCGAGAGCAGCACACCCGAAGCCATATAGTTGTAGATCGACAGCATGTAGCGGCGCAGGCCCATGTCGTACGACACGCGACCGGCACCAGCCGTAAGGCCCGACGCCGCACCGAAGCCCGCGCGGGGCTGGGGGTCGTTCCAGTTTGCCATTGTGTCCAAGCTCCATTGAGGCCCGGGATAGGGCCGTGGGCCGAATATCGCCCTCATCGGTGAAGGATTCAAGAATAACCGGACAAGGACGCCTGTCGCAAAGTGTAACAGGCGCGGAAAAGCTCAGCTTCTGGCACGGGCCTCGGCGGCCATCTCGGCGCCGCGATCGCGCGCGGCCCGCAGCGTATCGGCCATCAGCGCGGCGAGGCGGCCATCGGCGTCGAGCACGTCGAGCCCGGCGCGGGTGGTGCCGCCCGGGCTGGCGACCTTGTCAGCGAGCTCGCCCGGCGCAAACGGCGACGCGGCGGCCAAGGCCCCTGCCCCTTCGACCATGCCGAGTGCCAGGCGATCGGCCTGGTCGCGCGGCAAGCCCAGCGCGGCGGCTCCGGCAGCCAGGGCGTCGATCAGCCGGTAAACGAAGGCGGGCCCCGAACCGGCCAGTGCGGTGACCACGTCCATCAGGTCCTCGCCCGCCAGCCATTCGGCCGTTCCGAGCGGGGCCATCAGGCAATCCACTACCGCCCGCGCGCCAGTGTCGCCGTCGCCGAACAGGCCGATTGGGGACTTGCCCAGCGCTGCGGCAAGGTTGGGCATGACCCGGACGATCGCGCCCGCCTGCGGGAAACGGGCACGCAGCGTCGCCAGTTCAACCCCGGCGAGGATCGAGAGCACCACAGTCTGCGGCCCGATGGCACCCACCACGGGGGCGGCAGCCTCGGCGATCTGCTGCGGCTTGAACCCGAGCAGGACGACGTCGAATGGCGGGCCCGGCGGAATCTCGCGAAGCAGAGTCACCCCAGCGGGCGCCTGCTTAAGGAAGGGGTCGACGACGGTGAATTCGCCGGCCTCGTGCCCACCGGCGAGCCAGCCGGTGAGCATGGAGCCTCCCATGTTGCCGCAGCCGACCAGCAGGATGCGCGCCACGTCAGGCTTCCCCGGCAGCGTCGACCAGCGCGCTGGCAAGGGCCTCGGCCGGCGACTTGTCGCCCCACAGGATGAACTGGAAGGCCGGATAGAACCGGTCACATTCGTCGATGGCCGCTTCCACCGCCGTCTGTGCCTGCGCGATCGAGAGCAGCCCCTCGTCGCCCAGCATCAGCGCGTGGCGATAAAGCAGGACCATGCCGTTCGACCATACGTCGAAATGGCCGAGCCACATCTGCTCGTTGACCATGGCCAGCACCTCGAACATCGGGGCGCGCTTGTCGTCGGGGATACGGATTTCGGGCAGGCACAGCAGCTGGAGAACGTGGTCCTCGCGGCGCCAGATGCCGCGCAGCTGGTAGCTCGCCCAGGACCCCTGGACCTCGCCGCTGATCTCGTCGTCGCCGACGAACTCGAACTGCCAGCCGCGCGCCTCGAACAGGGAGGCGAGCATTTCGACCGGCGCGGCATCGTCGTCGCGTTCCATGTCGTTCTGGCTGGTCCTCACATCATCTCCTGTCCGCGCGCCGTCCGGTCATCGGGAACCGTGGCCTTGCGAGCGCTGGATGCTTCGGGCGGCGCCGGTTGCACAATGCGCGGTTAACTACCACCTGCGCAAAACTCGACAACGCTGTTTACAAGGTGTGGAAAAGACAGGGGTTCCCTGTGAGCAACACTTCATCACCGCGACGGCAGCGCGTCGACGACCTGTCCCGCCGGGCTGGTCCACACGAAAGCGTCGAGATCGGCCTTCTTCGCCTTGGCCAGGAAGGATTCGGCAGCGGCTTCGGTTGCGAAGGGCCCGGCGAGCAGGCGATTGGTGCGCCCCCAATCCGAGATCGAGGCCGACTGGCCCTTGAACAGCGCAGGGTTGTCCTTGACCAGCGCGCGCCAGGTGAAGCCGAGCGCCCCCGTATCGCGGCCCGTGCCGACCTGGACCCAGATGCGGCTGGGGTGGGCAGGCTTGGGCGGATTCTTGGCGGCCTCCGCACGGGCGCGGGCCTCGGCCAGCTTGCGCACATCGACCGCACCGGGAGCCGGAGCAACCGTGCCCTTCGGTAAGACGGCAAGATCGGCGAAGGCGTCTGCCAGGCTGCGCGCCCGGGCCTTGGGCTGGGGCGCGGGCGGCGCGGAATGAACCGGTGCCGGGGCTGGGGCAGCGGCAGGCGCCGGTGGTTGCGCCGGTGCGACAGGGGCCGGAGCGGGCGCGGCGGACATCCGCCCAAGGTCGAACCCGGTGCCTGAGGTCAAGCCGGGACCGGTGAGCGCAGCCGTCCGCGTCGGGGACGACGACGGCAGGACAGCAGGGGCGGCAGCGACGGTCGATTGCGGCGCCCGGGCGACCACGGGAGCGACTGCCGGCGCCACGGCAGCGACCGGCGGCTGCGCCGGAACGGCAGCTCGCGCAGGCGCGGGGACGGGCGCGGGAGCCGGCGGCGAAACGGCTGCAGCAACCGCCATCATGCCGCCGGGACGCTGAGCCGGCAGGTCGGAGCGGGTCGGCGCGATCTCCGGGGGAGCGGTACGCACGGGTGGCGGCGTGGGTGCGACGGCGGTGCGGACAGGCTGGCGCGGCTCGGGCTGGCGCGAGCGGCCGCGACCTAGCGGTTCACCGCTAGGCACGAGGGCAGAGCCGACCCCGCCGGACACTGCCCTCGGCGGCGCATAGAGGGCCACGCGCGGATCGTCGCGGCCGACATCGGCCGCGCGGGGGAACCGGCCGAGGTTGGCGGCAGCCGCCTGCTGCGCGGCAGTCAGCCGCGGCATGTAGCGCAAGTAGGGCGCGATGCCGTTGGCAAGTTCGGCCGGCATGACCTGGTTGGCGATTGCCACGCCTTCTTCCGGCGCGCCGAGAATGGCGAGTGCGAAGGCACGGGCGCGCCAGGCCCCCTTGTCCTGGCGCTGGAGCAGCGGCGAGAGCGTCGCCTCCATGCCCTTGCGATCGCCGGCGATGGCCTGGCTCAGCGCCAGCCGCCGCACGGCTTCATCGTTGGGACCTGCCGCCAATGCCTGGCGATAGTACCGCTGGGCCGAAGCATTGTCGCCGACAAGATCGTAGGCCAGCCCGCGATCGACAGCGAGAACCGGGTCGACCGCGCCCGCCCGCTCGGCCTCGGCGAACAGCGGGATCGCATCATAGGGGTTTTCGCTTCGCACCAGCGCCCCGGCCAGGCCCGCCTTGACCCGCATGTTGTTGGGCGAAAGCTGGTCGGCACGGGCGAAAAAGCCGATTGCTGCGTCAACATCGCCCATCTGCAATGCCGCGTTTCCGGCATCGATGAGGGCCGCCAGATCGCGCGGATCACGCGCCAGACGGCCAAGCGCGGCATTGAGCGTCTGTCCTGCGGGAACGGCAGGTGCAGGTTGCACCAGGGCCTGGGCGCTCGCATGGGTAGCGACCAACATAGCCCCGGGGCCCATCACTATAGCGGCTGCCGTGAGCACAAATCTTGATCTGGTCATGCGCCGTCCACGCGTGTCAGGTTCCCGTCCGGTCACCGCCGGCTCTTGCCGCCCCGTGCGGGCCCGATGCGCCTTCATGGCTGAACCGGAACCGAACGGAAGCAGCCGGGGCCCCACCCCGGCCGAACGCGGTTTATTGGTTGTTCTGGCGGCCCAGGAAGCGCGGAATGGAGATGGCCGGACCATCGCCATCGTCATCGCCGTCGCTGTCGTCCTTGCGCCCGCCGCCACGCGACAGGTTGGCCATGCGCTCGAACAGGGTGCTGCCGCCACCGGACAGGCGCGGTGTGCGCTCTTCCGGCTCGGAGACCAGCGGCCGGCGCCGGCCAAGCGGCTCCTCTGCCGCCGGTTCGGCCGGTTGGTCATCGGCAAGGCGGCCGGCGTCGAGCAGCAGTTCGTCGGCCTGGCCGGCATCGCCGCCCTCGGGATCGGCCACGGCATCGAGCTCCAGCTCAAGTGGCTCGGCCTCGACCGGTTCGGGCTCATAGGCTACCGGTTCAGGCGCGGCGGCGACAGGAGCCGGTGCCGGCTCGGGCTCTGCGCCGATGGGTTCGGGAGCGGGCGCAGCGACCGGGGCCGGAGCAGCCTCCGGCTCGCCGCTGCGGGCCATGCCCGGGCGGGCGATGCCACCCCGGCCGCTACCCAGCGAAAACCCGCCGCGGCTGATTTCCTGCTGTTGCTGTTCGGTCTGCTCGATCCCGGTGGCGACCACCGACACGCGGATCTTGCCCTGGAGATCAGGATTGAAGGCCGAGCCCCAGATGATGTTGGCGTTGGGATCGACCAGGTCGCGAATGTGGTTCGCCGCTTCGTCGACTTCGAGCAGCTTCATGTCCTCGCCGCCGATGATCGAGATGATCACGCCCTTGGCGCCCTGCATCGAGACGCCATCGAGCAGCGGGTTGGAGATGGCGCGCTCGGCCGCTTCCATCGCCCGGTTCGGGCCATCGGCCTCGCCAGTGCCCATCATCGCCTTGCCCATCTCGCCCATGACCGAGCGCACGTCGGCGAAGTCGAGGTTGATGAGGCCGGGCATGACCATGAGATCGGTGATCGAACGGACACCCTGCTGCAGCACCTCGTCGGCCAGCTGGAAGGCTTCCTTGAAGGTGGTTTCCGCCTTGGCCACCAGGAACAGGTTCTGGTTGGGAATGACGATCAGCGTATCGACGTGCTTCTGCAGTTCCTCGATGCCAGCATCGGCCGAGCGCATCCGGCGGGTGCCCTCGAACAGGAACGGCTTGGTCACCACGCCGACCGTGAGCACGCCCTTGTCGCGCGCCGTCTTGGCGATGACGGGAGCCGCGCCGGTCCCGGTTCCGCCGCCCATGCCGGCGGCGATGAAGCACATATGGACGCCGTCGAGCGCGCGCTCGATCTCGGCGATGGTTTCCTCGGCCGCCGCCCGGCCGACCTCAGGCCGCGAACCGGCGCCGAGCCCCTGGGTGATATCCGGGCCCAACTGGATGCGATGCTCGGCCACCGCATTGTTCAACGCCTGGGCATCGGTGTTGGCGACGATGAAATCCACGCCCTCGATCTCGGCATGGATCATGTTGGCGATCGCATTGCCGCCGGCTCCGCCCACGCCGATGACGGTGATCCGGGGGCGTAGTTCCTCGACTGCCGGCGGTCCGATATTGATGCTCATCGCGGTCTCCAACGGGCCGCTGCAGCCGGCCCTTCGCCATGTTTAAGATTCACTTCGCTTGATGCACCTTCAGCAACTGCCGACCAAGGGCGCCCACAGCTTTGTCCACAGCCACAAATGCAAGTTTTTGGCTAAGTAATTATCCTAGAAATACTCGAGCACTGCCCGATAGATCCGGCTCAGCAGGCCCATTCCACCCGATTGCTCGCCCGCCCGGTAGCGTGGGCCGACCGCACGGATATCCACAGGATCGGCCGCCGCGAACAGGACCATGCCGGCCAGCGTGGCGAAACCAGGCCGAACGTAGGCTTCCGGCAGGCCCGGCAATTGCGCCGGTCGGCCGATCCGCACCGGCTTGCCGAGCGCCGCCTGGGCATAGTCGGCCAGTCCCACCAGTTCCGCCCCGCCACCGGTGAACACGACCTGTTGGCCGCGCTGGCCGGTGAAGCCAAGCGACTTCAACGCCCGATTCACGTCTTCCATGATCCGCCCGAGCTGGCCGGTGATGACCGACACCAGCTCCGCCCGCGGGATGCGGTTCTGCTCGTCGGCATGACGGGCGAGCGGCCCCGTGGTTTCCTCACCGGGGCCGTTGATCGTGATCAGCTCCCGGTGATCGGCCGGGCTCGCCAGGGCCGAGCCGTTGACGCATTTCAACCGCTCGGCCTGGAACCGGCGGATGCCGAAATGCGAGGCTACGGCATCGGTGATATCGGCAGAGCCCAGCGGGATAGACGCGAGGCCAAGCAGCATCCCGCCGGCGTGGACCGAGACATTGGTCACATCGGCGCCGAATTCGACCAGGGCGACGCCGAGATCGCGCTCCTCGGGGGTGAGGCAGGCGAGGCCTGCGGCAATCGGCGAGCCGACCACGGCCTCGACCGCAAGATGCGCCTGCTGGACCGATTCCGTCAGGTTGCGGATCGGCGCGCCATCGGCGAGCATGACGTGGATGTCGACGCCCAGCCGCTCGGCGTGGAGGCCTTTGGGGTTGGCCACGCCATGAGCGCCATCCAGCGTATAGTGCGCCGGCTGGGCGTGGAGGACCATGCGGCCATCAGGCTGGATGACCTCGCGACCGGCAACCAGCAGGTGATCGATATCGTCCTGCTCGATCCGGCGCCCGCCGATCTCGATCTCGACCTGGGCGACCTGGCTGACCAGTCCAGCACCGGCCGTGGCGATCAGGACCGGGCCGACATTCGTCTGCGCCTGCTTCTCCGCCCGCTCGATGGCGTCGCGTACGGCATAGGTCGCGGCGGACATGTCGGTCACGTAGCCGCGCTTCACGCCCTGCGCGGCGCGGTGGGCGGAGCCGAGCACCATGAGCTCGCCCGTCTCGGTAATGCCGGCGATGATCGCGGAGATGCGGAACGAGCCGATGTTGACGGCGCTGATCACCCGGGTAAGCCGCGGCGGAGCCATCAGGTGTCCTCCCGCTTGGCGGGTTTGCGCGTGGCGTCCTTCGTCGGCGCCCTGCTGGCCTCGACCGGCTTATCGGCAGCGCCGCCAGAAGCGGCCTTGTCCGCCCGATCGGCTGCGGCGGCGACCTTGGCGGCGGCGGCCGCGGCAGCAGCCTTGGCCTCGTCCTCGGTGCGGCCGGGAACGCGGAAGTAAATTCGGTCGGGCGCGCGCATGTCGAAGGCGGCGACCCGTCCGCCGAGCAGGCGGTTGACCCCGTCGAGCCGGGCGAAAGCCATCAGCGAGCCGGCTGCAGCCTTGTCACCCTCGGGCAGGGCGAGGACCTGATCTGTCTTGAACGTCAGGTTCCACCGCCGGTTGCCGACCCATTCGGCTTCCTTCACCTGCGGCTTCAGCGCCGGGGCGGCTTCGAGCAAGGTGCCGAGGGCTTCGATCTGCTGCCCTGCCCCGGGGCCGGAGACGATCAGCCAACCCTTGGCCCGCTCGGGCGCGATCGGCTCCAGCTCGGTGCCAAGGGCGTCGATCAGGACCAGCTTGTCGGGCTTGCGCAGGACGGCGTGGGGCTTGCGCTCGACGATGTCGATTACCAGCGTATCCGGCAGCTGGCGCGAGACCCGGGCATCTTCGACCCACGACAGCTGGAGCAGGTTGGCGCGCAGGGCATCGATGTCGACCAACGGCAGGGCCTGGTCTTTCTGGACGAGCGCGGTTTCATAGACCTTGAGGCCGTTGAGGTGATTGACGCCGCGCACGTCGACGCGGTGGACCGCGAAACCGGCGTTCGCCGCAACCATGCCGAACTGGTCCCGCGCTAGGGTCGGCACGCCGGCCATCAGGGCCACGCCCCAAACGCCGGCGATCGCAAGGGCGAAGATCAGGCCGAGGAAAATCCGGTGAAGCTGCTCGTCGCTGAACGGCAGCCAGCTCATCACCGCGTCCAACACCGAGCCGGTCCGCGCCCGCGCCTCCTTGGCCTTGCGCGCCTTGCCCTGCTGCGCGGCCACCTGGCGCACGCTGGGGGCCTTGCGCTTGAGCGTCTGGCTCATGCCGGGGCGGCCTCCCCAGTGGCTTTGCGGCGGGCGGCGGCATCCTTCAGCGCCTCGGCGACAATGGCTTCGACCAGATCCTCGTAGCTCATGCCGCAATGCTTCGCCTGCTCGGGGACGAGGCTGAGCGGGGTCATGCCAGGCTGGGTGTTCACCTCCAGCAGGAACAGGCCTTCCACGCCGCGCTCGTCGTCCCAGCGGAAATCGGAGCGGCTGGTGCCCTTGCAGCCGAGTAGCTGATGGGCGCGCAGGGCGGTGTCCTTGCAGGCCTGGGTGATCTCGTCCGGCAGCTCCGCCGGGCAGACATGTTCTGTCAGGCCGTCGGTGTATTTGGAATCGAAGTCGTAGAAGCCGCTCTTGGGCTTCAGTTCGGTGACCATCAGCGCCTGATCGCCAAGGACGGCGGTGGTCAGCTCCTTGCCGCGGATGAAGGGTTCGGCGAGGAGGCGCTCGAACTCCTGCCACGGGCCCTTTGCCGCGCGGCTGATCGGATTGCCCATGTTGCCGTCGGCGGTGACGATGGCGACGCCGACGGAGGAGCCTTCGTTCACCGGCTTCAGCACATAGGGCCGCGCCAGCGGATCGCGGATGTAGAGCTCTTCGCAGTCCACGATGCGACCGCCGGGCATGGGGATGCCGTGGGGGACGAGGGCCTGCTTGGTCAGCTCCTTGTCGATCGCGATGACGGAGGTGGCGAGGCCCGAATGGGTGTAGGTGAGGCCCATCAGGTCCATCATCCCCTGCACGGTGCCGTCCTCTCCCGGCGCACCGTGGAGGGCGTTGAACACGACATCGGGCGCAGCCTCCGCGAGGCGCTGGGCGACGTCGCGGCCCATGTCGATGCGGGTGACCTTGTGCCCGCGCGCCTCGAGCGCCTTGGCGACGCCCTCGCCGCTCATCAGGCTGACCGGGCGTTCGGACGACCAGCCGCCCATCAGGACGGCGACATGCAACTTGGGGAGGCTCACGGCTTTCCCACCCTCTGGATTTCCCACTCTAACTCCACGCCTGAATTGGCCTTTACCCGCCGCCGCACTTCCTCGCCCAGTGCCTCGATCTCGGCGCTGGTGGCCTCGCCAGTGTTGATGAGGAAGTTGGTGTGCTTCTCGCTGACCCGGGCGCCGCCGAGCTGGAGGCCGCGGCAGCCGGCGCGGTCAACCAGTTCCCAGGCCTTCTCGCCCGGCGGGTTCTTGAAGGTGGAGCCGCCGGTCTTGGAGCGCAGCGGCTGGCTGGCTTCGCGGCTGGCGGAGATGCGGTCCATCTCGGCCTGGATCGCGGCGGGCTCGCCCGGGCGCCCGCGGAAGCGCGCGGCGACGACGATGGCGCCTTCGGGCAGTTCGCTGTGGCGGTAGGTGTAGCAAAGATCGGCGACCGGCAGGGTCACCAGCTGGCCCGAGCGCAGGACCACGTCGCAGTCGACGAGGATGTCCTTGACCTCGCTGCCATAGGCGCCGCCGTTCATGCGGACGAAGCCGCCGACGGTGCCGGGGATCGAGCGGAGGAATTCGAGGCCGGCCACGCCGGCGTCGCGGGCGGTGGAGGAGACGAGGATGCCGCTGGCGCCGGCGCCGCAGGAGAGGGTTAGTTGATCAAGTGCATCCACGCGGGCAAAGGGCTTGCCGAGGCGGATGACGACGCCGGGGACGCCGCCGTCTCGGACGATGAGGTTGGAGCCGAGGCCGAGCGCCATGACCGGGACGGCGGGGTCCAGCGCAGCCAGGAATTGCTGTAAGTCATTGATATCTTTAGGTTCAAACAAGAACTGCGCGGCTCCACCGGCCTTGAACCAGACGAGCGGGGCCAGGGGCGCCTGGGCCGTCAGCTTGCCGCGCACGGGCGGAAGGGCAAGCGTGGTGGTCACGCGGGGGCCTTCTCCGCGGCGATTGCGCCGGCGAGGCCCGCCGCCCACCTGGTGATATCGCCCGCGCCGAGGCAGACGACCATGTCGCCCGGGCGCACGGTCGCGGCCAGGTCGCGCGCCAATTCCGCCGGACCGGCGATCAGGTGGGCGCTGCGGTGGCCGCGCGCCTTGGCGCCCGCCACCAGCGCGGCGCTGTCGACGCCATCGATTGGCTGCTCGCCGGCCGGGTAGACGGGCGCGGCATAGACCACGTCGGCATCGTTGAATGCCCCGGCGAAATCATCGAGGTGATCGCGCAGCCGGGTGAAGCGGTGCGGCTGGACCACGGCGATGACCCGGCCCTTCACCCCTTCGCGCGCAGCGGCGAGGACGGCGCGGATTTCGACCGGGTGGTGGCCATAGTCATCGATGATGGTGACGCCATCGATTTCGCCGACCTTGGTAAAGCGCCGCTTGACCCCGCCGAACTTGGCGAAGCCGCCGCGGATGCAATCGTCCGAACAGCCCATCTCGACGGCCACGGCGACGGCGGCGAGCGCGTTCTGAACGTTGTGGCGGCCCGGCATGGGCAGGACGATATCCTCGATCCGGCGGAACGAGCCATCGCGGGCGCGCAGCACGGCGGTGAAGCGGTTACCACCCGGAACCGGGGTGACTCCCTCCCCGCGCACGTCGGCCTGGGCGGAAAACCCGTAGGTGATGACGCGGCGATCGCGCACCTTGGGGATGATCGCCTGGACTTCCGGGTGATCGATGCACAGCATGGCCGCGCCGTAGAACGGCACATTCTCGATGAATTCGACGAAGCACTCCTTCACCCGGTCAAACGAGCCGTAGTGATCGAGGTGCTCGGGATCGATGTTGGTGACAACCGCGAGGGTTCCGTCGAGCCGGAGGAACGATCCGTCGCTCTCGTCCGCTTCCACCACCATCCAGTCCGATGCGCCGAGGCGGGCATTGGAGCCGTAGGAGTTGATGATCCCGCCGTTGATAACGGTCGGATCGATCCCGCCGGCATCGAGCAGGGCGGCGATCATCGAGGTGGTGGTGGTCTTGCCGTGGGTGCCGGCCACGGCGACGGTGTTCTTGAGCCGCATCAGCTCGGCCAGCATTTCCGCGCGGCGAACCACGGGGACGCGGTGCTCAAGCGCGGCGACGACTTCGGGATTGTCCCGCTTGACGGCGGTCGACGTCACGACCACGGCGGCTTCGCCAAGGTTCTCGGCCTTGTGGCCGATCATGACCTTGATGCCCCGCTGGCGCAGGCCTTCGACCACATAGCCTTCGGCAATGTCGGAGCCCTGCACCGTGTAGCCAAGGTTGTGCATGACTTCGGCGATGCCGGACATGCCGATCCCGCCGATGCCGACGAAGTGGATCGTGCCGATGTCGGTGGGGACGCCCTTCATGCCGCGTTATCCCTTGCGAAGGCCTCGTTCCCCGACGCCACTGGCGCGTCCCCGCCGACGCGGATCACGTCCATCAGGGGGGCGGCGCCAAAGCTTTCGACGAGATCGGCGAGGTCCTCCGCGGCCTTGGGATAGCCGCAGTTCCAGGCGGCATGGGCGGCATTGGCCAGGCTGTGGGGATGCTGGGCCATGGCCTGGATCTGCTTGGCCAGTTCGACCGCGGTGAATCGTTCCTGGCGGATCGCCCGGGCGCCGCCGGCGGCGACGATCTCGCGGGTGTTGGCGGCCTGGTGATCGTCGGTGGCGATGGGCAAGGGCACGAGGATGGCCGGGCGGCCAACCGCGGTCAGCTCGGCAATGGTGCTGGCACCAGCGCGGCCAATGAACAGGTGGGCATCGGCCAGCCGCTCGGCCATGTCCTCGAAATAGGTGGCGAGTTCGGCGGGGATGCCGTGGCCGGCATAGCGCTGGCGCACCGCGTCGACATCCTCCGCCCGGCACTGCTGGATGACCTGGAGCCGCCCGCGCAGGGCCGGCTGGAGCATCGACAGCCCATCGGGCACGACTTCGGAGAGGACGCGGGCGCCCTGGCTGCCACCGGTGACGAGCACGCGCAGCAGGCCATCCTCGGTGAACTCGGGATAGGGCTGATCGCGCAGGGTGAGCACTTCGGCACGGACCGGATTGCCGACAAGATGGACCTTGCCGAGCAACTTCGAATCCAGCCGGTCGACCTCGGCATAGGCCGTGGCGATGGCATCGACCCGCTTGGCGAGGAACCGGTTGACCCGGCCGAGCACGGCGTTCTGTTCGTGGACGACGCTGGGGATCTTGGCGGAGGTTGCCGCCAGCACGGCGGGCAGCGCCGGATAGCCGCCGAAGCCGACGACGGCGCTGGGCGCGAAGCTATCGAACAGGCGCAGCGCCATGCGGCGGCCTTCAAGAATGGCGCGCAGGCCCTTGAGCCAGCCGAGCGGGTTCATGCCTTCGATCCGGCCCGCCGGGATGACGTGGGCGGGGAGGAAATCGGGCTTGCCGGGAATGGCGGCGCCCCGTTCATCCGTGACGAGGGCGACGTGGTGGCCGCGCCGGTCAAGCTCCGCCGCCAGCGCGAAAGCGGGGATCAGGTGTCCGCCGGTGCCGCCCGCGGCGAGGACATAATGACGGGAAACCCCACTCATTTCTTCAGCACTCCCGCCTTCGGCAGGCCGGTCTTCAGGCCGGCGCTCGGCACTTGCGGGCCGCGGCCCACCTCGCGCAAGGTTACGCGATGGCGCTGCAGATAGGGGTTGCGCCGGGTGATCGCCAGCAGGAACCCGACACCCAGGCACAGCGCCACGGTGGACGACCCGCCATAGGAGATCAGCGGGAGGGTCATCCCCTTCGACGGGAACAGCTGGAGATTGACGAGGATGTTGATGAAGGCCTGCCCGCCGAGCTGGGCGGTAAGCCCGGTGGCGGCAAGGACCGTGAACAGATCATCCTCATCGATCAGGCGCAGCAGGACGCGGGTGACAAGGGCGAGATAGAGCACGACGATGAGGCCGCAGACCAGCAGGCCGAACTCCTCGCCGATGACGGAGAAGATATAGTCGGTATGGGCTTCGGGCAGCGACAGCTTGCGGGTGCCGAGCCACAGGCCCGAACCGGTCCATCCGCCGGCCGTGATCGTGCGGCTGGCGAGATCCACCTGATCGTAGGCCGTGCCGCCGCCGAGGAAGTTGTCGATGCGGTGACGGGCGTTGTCATAGAGGAAATAGGTCGCCACCACGGCGACGATCCCGCCCGCGCCGAGCACGGCGATCTGCTTGACCGGGAGCCCCGAGAGCAGGACCAGCACGAACCAGACGCCGACGAACAGCACGGTCGACCCGAAATCGGGCTGGAGCATGAGGAGCCCGGCGACCAGGGCCATCATGCCCGAGGCCAGCCACAGCACCGGCAGGTTCGGATCGCGCAGCTTCCAAGAGAGCACCCAGGCCATGGCGATGGCATAGGCGGGCTTGAGGAATTCGGACGGCTGGAGCGAAATGCCGAGATTCAGCCAGCGCTTGGCGCCGTTCACATTGGTGCCGATCACCGGCACGAGCATCAGCGCGAAAATCATCGCGAAGCCGAGCACGATCCCGGCCCGCCGGGCCTGCTCCTTGGGCAGCATCGAGGCGCCGACCATGGCGACCAGGCCGAGCAGCTGCCAGCGGACGTGGAGGACGAAGAAGTGCAGATCGTCCAGCCGCACGGCGGCGGTGGAGAGGCGCCGGGCGCTGGCGGGCGAGGCGGCGGCCACGGCCACGGTGCCGATGGCCATCAGGGCCAGGACCAGGGCGAGCACCACGCGATCGATTTCGCGCCACCAGACGAACAGTTCATGCCCGCGGTTGCGCCGCTTGCGCAGGCCCTGCGGGACCACACTGGCCCGCGGCACGAAGGGGGTTTGCGCCTCGGCCATGCTCTTGGCGATCGGAGCACTCATGCGCAGTCCTCCCCGGCGAGCAGGGCGCCGACAATCTGGCGAAACGAATCGCCGCGCGCCTCATAGTCGCGGAACTGATCGAAGCTGGCGCAGGCGGGCGAGAGCAGGACGACTTCGCCGGGCTTCGCGGCGGCCAGGGCCTCGCGGATCGCCTCGCACATCATTTCGCTGCGGTGGACCGGCAGGTGCGGTTCGAGCAGCTCGGCAAAGCGGGGGCCGGCATCGCCGATGGTGTAGGCCTCGGCCACATTGCCGAAGAAGGGGGCGCATTCATCGAGATCGTCGCCCTTGGGCAGGCCGCCGACGATCCAGTGAATCCGGGGGTGCCCCGCGACGGGCGGGAAGGCGGCGAGCGCGGGGGCGGCCGAGGCCGGGTTGGTGGCCTTGCTGTCATTGATGAAGAGCACGCCGTTCCAGTCAGCCACGCGCTCCATCCGGTGGGGCAGGCCCTTGTAGCTGGCCAGGCCGGCGCGGCACTGATCGGCGGTGAGGCCCATGGCGGCGCACAGGGCAACGGCGACGGCGGCGTTCTGGAGATTGTGCGGGCCCTGGAGCGAGGGCCATTCGCCCTGCCAGGCGGCGATATCGGCGCCATGGACCTTGTGGATCAGGCCGGGGCCTCGGCGCAGCTCTTCGCGGGCCGCAATGGCGAGGGTATCGGCATCGTTGATCCCGAAGACGGCGGGCTGATCGGCCCGCTGCATGGCAAAGAGGCGGGCCTTGCTGGCGGCATAGGCGGCGAAGGTGCCGTAGCGATCGAGATGATCGGGGGTTAGGTTGAGCAGGGCCGCGGCGTCGCAGGCGAGGGTCTGCGTGAGGTCGATCTGGTAGCTGGACAGCTCCAGTACGTAGACCCCGGTGCCGTGGTCGCTGGGTTGGAGCGGTTCCTGGCCGAGCACGGGCAGGCCGATGTTGCCGCCCATCCGGCTCGGGATACCGTTGACCGTAAGGAGGTGGTGGACGAGCGCGGTCGTCGTCGACTTGCCATTCGTCCCGGTGATGCCGATCACCCGGTGGGGCGGCAGGACGGGCCGGGCCATGGCGAACAGTTCGATATCGCCGATCACGGGCACCCCATAACGGGCGGCGGCCTCGCTGATCGGGTGGCGGTTGAGCGGGACGCCGGGGGAGACGATCACGCCGGTGCAGCCGGTGAGATCGGCGGTGGTCGGATCGGCCAGGGTGACCCGCGCGCCGAAGGCGGCGGCGACGGCGGCGCGGGGTTCCTCCCGGCTGTCCCACGCGATGACTTCGGCCCCGCTGGCCAGCAGCGTGCGCACCACGGCCAGCCCGGTGCGGGCGAGGCCGAGGACGGCATAGCGCTTGCCGGCGAAAGTGGCTGAAGTGATCATGGGGAGACGATCATCGCAGCTTGAGGGTCGACAGGCCGATGATGGCGAGGATGATCGAGACGATCCAGAAGCGGATCACCACGGTCGATTCCGCCCAGCCGAGCTTTTCGAAGTGGTGGTGGATCGGGGCCATCAGGAAGACGCGTTTGCCGGTTCGCTTGTAGACGAAGACCTGGATGATGACCGAGACGGCCTCCATCACGAACAGGCCGCCGACGATGGCCAGCACGATCTCGTGGTGCGCGGCCACCGCAATGGCGCCGAGCGCGCCGCCAAGGGCGAGGCTGCCGGTGTCGCCCATGAACACGGCCGCCGGGGGCGCGTTGAACCAGAGGAAGGCGAGGCCCGCGCCCATGATCCCGGCACAGAGAATGGCGAGTTCGCCGGCGCGGGGGACGTGGGGGATCCCGAGGTAGTGCGCATAGTCGATACGGCCGGCGAGGTAGGCGATGATGGCGAAGGTGCCCGCGGCGATGATCACCGGCATGGTGGCGAGGCCATCGAGCCCGTCAGTCAGGTTCACCGCATTGCCCGCGCCGACGATCACAACGGCGGCGAACACATAGTACAGGGGGCCGAGCGGGATGTAGCGGCCGCTGAGGAAGGGCACGTAGAGATTGGTGCTGATCTGGCTGACGATGATCCAGGCGGCGATGCCGGCCACCACGAACTCCATCGCCAGCCGCACGCGGCCGGGGACGCCCTTGTGGCTGTATTTCGTGACCTTGTCGAAATCGTCCATGAACCCGATCACGCCGAAGCCGACCGTGACGGCGAGGCAGGCCCAGACGAAGGGGTTCGTCAGGTCCATCCATAGCAGCATCGAGATGACCAGGCTGATCAGGATCATCAGGCCGCCCATGGTCGGCGTGCCGCGCTTGGCGAGGTGGGTGGCGGGGCCGTCCTCGCGGATCGGCTGGCCCTTGCCCTGGCGCACGCGCAGCATGTTGATGAAGCGCGGGCCGATGACGAGGCCGATGAGCATCGCCGTGATCAGCGCCGCGCCGGCGCGGAACGACTGGTAGCGGATCAGGTTCGCCAGGCCGGGGAAGTGCATCCATTCGGCGAGCAGGTAGAGCATGTCTTCGCGGACCTAACCTTTGTCGTCGAGGAGGGCGGCGACCAGCTTGCCGAGCCCCACCGAATTCGAGCCCTTGACCAGGATCGCGTCGCCGCTTGCCAGGCCGAGGTCCGCCAGGGCGGCGATCGCCGCGGCGGTGTCCGGGCAATGGGAGAACTGCACGGTTTTGCCAAGCGCGGGGCCGGCCGATTTCCCCAGTTCGTCGGCCAGGGCGCCCATCTCGTCGCCGACGAGGATCGCGTGATCGACCTGGGCCGCGGCGAGGGGCCCGGCGAGCTCGGCGTGCATCGCGGGGCCGTGTTCGCCCAGCTCCTTCATCGCGCCGAGGACGGCGATGCGGCGGGTGGCCGGGGTGGCGCCGAGCTGGACCAGGGTGGCGGCCATCGAGGCGGGGTTGGCGTTGTAGCTTTCGTCGATCAGGAGCGCCGTGCCGCCGTCGGGCGTGGGCAGCTCGTGGCGGGCCCCCCTGCCCTTCATGCCGGCGAGTTCGCCAAGCGCGAGGCCGGCCGCGCCGAGATCGCCGCCCGCCGCGCGGACAGCCGCCATGACGGCGAGCGAGTTCGTCACCCAGTGCTCGCCGGGGGCGGCGACGGTGTAGCACAGGCGGCGGTCGCCCATGTCGA
>Ga0070669_100000349_pt1 | contig 35996 bp, 34 predicted proteins | sample KBSS53metaG_FD_64680 | JGI IMG/M metagenome (GOLD analysis project Ga0070669, IMG submission 64680) | Switchgrass rhizosphere microbial communities from Kellogg Biological Station, Michigan, USA - KBS S5-3 metaG | ecosystem: Host-associated > Plants > Roots > Rhizosphere > Soil ...
AAGACCTTGAACCCACCGGTGTTGATCAGCTCCCGCAGCCGGCCACGAATGAAGACGTAGCCGCGATCATCCCTCATCCCGAGATCGCCGGTATGAAGCCAGCCGTCGACGATCGTCTGTGCCGTCATGTCCGGCCGGTCGAGATAGCCGCTCATGACGAGCGGGCCGCGCACCACGATCTCGCCGGACTCCCCGTTAGGCAGCAGATCGCCCGCCGGCCCCATGATCGCCACCTCCGCCACCGGCGACGGTCGGCCGATCGACGCCACGTTCTCGTCGCGAAGCAGCTCGCCGGCACGCATCGCGGTCACGATCTGCGGCGCTTCCACCTGTCCGTACGCCGTCTCGATCACCGGCCCGAACACGCGCTGCGCCTCGCGGATCTGCTCCGGTCGCATCGGCGCGGCCGAGTAGATGACGTGGCGCAGCGATCCGTAGCGGCGGGTGCGGGCGGAGGAGTCGCCGAGCATACCATAGATGAGCGTCGGCGGCGCGTACATTGTCGTGACGCCGTGCGACTCGATGGCGTCGAGCACACGAGGCGGCTTCGGGTCCTCGACAAGCACGTGCCGGCCGCCGGCGGAGAGGATCGGCAGGACGAAGCACGACGCCCCGTGAGTGAGCGGCGCGGCGATCAGATTCACGTCGCTCGCCTCGAGCTCGAAGCACGCGAGGATGCCGTCCACCTGTGCGTTCACGCAGCGCACCGGCTGCACGACCGGCTTCGGCACGCCGGTGCTGCCGCCGCTGAACTTGATGATCTGCGCGTCGTCGTTATGGCGGTCGATCACGGTCGGGGTACGGCCGCGCCATTCCTCGATGAGCCCGCGGAGCGTCGGCACGCCGGGCCGTGCGTCGCCGGTCTTTGCCAGAACGAGGAGCGCGTCGGTCGCCGAGAACCGATCGAGGGTCGACTCGTCGGCGATCATCAGCGACGGCCGCGTGGCGGCGATCATTCGATCGAGATCGGCGCGGCCGTTGGTCGGGTTGAGCGGCACCCACACCTTGCCGGCGGCGTACGTCGCGAGCAGCGCGATGAGATGCTCGACGGTGTTGCGCGCGCAGATGCCGACGCGGCTCCCGGGCTCGTCGTCGAGGGACTGGAGCGCCGCCGCCACGGCCTCGACCGCCGATACCAGCTCGGCGTACGTGAGCGGGTCGCCGGGCCCGGCGACCGCAATCGCGTCGCGATCGCGATCGAGCCCGCGGTAGAGGTGGGTGATCGGTCGCGGCATCGACCTCGTGTCCGTCATCGCGAGAGCTCGACTGCGCCGCCGGCGAACAAGCTACAGGTACTTCTCGCGCAGGATCTTGACGTGGTGCATGAGGTGGCCGGCCGTCATGTACGCGAGCGCGCGCACGGTGAACGGGTTGCCGCTCGCAATTCCCCGCCGCGACCACGCGTCGTCGGGCATGTGGTTGAAGAGCTGCACCGACGCGCCGCGAATCGCGCGGAACTCATCGATGTGGGTACGCCATGCGCGCGCGTCGGCCAGCGCCGCCGCGCTCGCGATGTTCTGATCGAAGCTCGGGAGCGGCGTGTCGAAGGCCCGGGCAAACCAGAACGCACGAAACGTGAACAATCGTTCGGTGTCGTTGATGTGGGCCAGGACCTCGCGCACGCTCCACTTGTCGGGCGCATACCGGTGCAGCGACTTCTCGTCCGACACGCCCGCGAAGAACGCGAGCGTCTCGTCCAGCTGCGCCTCGAGAATCCGCCGGACGTCACCGTCGCGCGGGACCTGATCGATGTACGTGTAGTAGTACTCGGCGGCCTCGGTACGGTCGGGGGGTGTAGGTATCATGGCGTCAACATAACGGCTTGCCCCGCACGCGGCGACGACGCTACATCACGGCATGACCTCTCCGATTCTCGGTCTCCACCACGTGACCGCCACCGTGGCTGACGCCCAGGCCGATCTCGATTTCAGCGTCGCCGCCCTCGGCATGCGCCTCGTGAAGAAGACGGTCAACTTCGACAACCACTTCGTCTACCACTTCTATTACGGCGACGAGGTCGGCCATCCCGGCACCATCTGGACGACGTTTCCCTACAAGGGCAAGGGCGTGCCGATCGGCCTCAAGGGCGCTGGGCAGATCACCGTGACGTCGTTCTCGGTACCCGCCGGTTCGCTCGATACGTGGAAGACACGCCTTCGCGAACGGGGCTACGCGCTGACCGACGCACCGCCGAGGTTCGGCGAGGAGTCGATCCTCATCACCGACCCTTCCGGGCTCATCATCGAGCTGGTCGCGAACGCCGCCGACTCACGCGCACCGTGGACGACGAGCGGCGTCGATGCGAAGTCCGCCGTGCGCGGCCTGCACAGCGTTTCCCTGGAGGTCCGCGAGCCGCGCCGAACGGTCGAGTTCATGCGCGACATGCTCGGCTTCGAGGTCGTGAACGAGATGGAGGGGCGCATTCGGGTGGCCGTCAACGGTGACGGCCCGGGCAAGGTCATGGATATCGTTGCCGCCGGCGACGCCGGGTGGGCGAAGAACGGCCTCGGCACCGTGCATCACGTCGCGATGGCGGTCGGGAGCGAGGACGACCAGTTGAAGCTGCGCGAGGAACTGGTCGGGCGGGCGCAGGTCACGCCGGTGCGCGACCGGCAATACTTCAAGTCCATCTACTTCCGCGAACCCGGCGGCGTGCTGTTCGAGGCGGCGACGATGTCGCCGGGGTTCCCGGTGGACGAGCCGGTGGCCGAGCTCGGGCGCGGGCTCAAGCTGCCGCCGTGGGAGGAGCCGCACCGCGCCGAGATCGAGGCTCAGCTGCCTAACGTTCGCCATTGACCGACAGCTCCCCTTCCAAATGAAGCCACACGCCAATCAGCCGATCGTCCGCACCGGCGCGGACGACGCGAGCGCCCGCGCAGCCATGATCATGATTCATGGCCGCAACGCCGCCCCCGCCAATATTCTCGATCTCGTCCGGGTGCTCGACCGGCCCGACTTCGTGTACCTGGCGCCGGCCGCCGCGGGCGGGACGTGGTACCCGGTCAGCTTCATGGCGCCGCGCGAGCGGAACGAGCCCGGGATCTCGTCGGGGCTGTTCGTGATCGAGTCGATCGTGACCGACCTGCTCGTTCGCGGATTCGCGTCGCAGCAGATCATGCTGCTCGGGTTCTCTCAAGGCGCGTGTCTGACGTCCGAATTCTCGATCCGACATCCGCGTCGCTACGGGGGAGTGATGGCGCTGAGCGGCGGTCTGATCGGCGAGCCGGGCACCACGTGGGACGACGTCACGACGTCGCTCGATGGTACGCCGGTGTTCCTCGGCTGCAGCGACGTGGATCCGCACATCCCGGCGGAGCGCGTTCTGGAGAGCGAGGCGGTGTTCCGCCGGCTCGGCGCAAGCGTGACGCGCAAGCTGTACCCGGGCATGGGCCACACGATCAGCGCCGACGAGATCGACAACGTGCAGCGTGTGATGGACGAGGTGCTCGCGCACGCGAGCTAGCGGTCATTCCGGAACGGCTCCCGGGACGCTCTGGCCCGCCACGGCGGACGCCGTGACCAATCATGGCTCCCCGTCAAACAGCACGGACAGGATGGACAGGATGGGCAGGATGACACAGGATCGGAGGATGGACTGCAGCTGAACCTCGCCACGCCGCCGCCCGGCGAGTCACGGGTCCATCCTGTTCCATCCTGTCATCCTGTCGGCCGTTGGCCTTGGTTCAAAGGTCAGAGTTGTTTGAAACAGCGATTGCCAGTTTTCAAAGGCTCGTTTTCAAGGGCTCTGACCCTCTTGAAAAACGCACGCACCGGAGGGATGTAAATCGAGTCTGACCCCAATTTCCCAATTTCGTGCTACCGCGCCGCCACCCTGGCCTCGACCTCGCGCCTAACGACCGGCGCGACCTCCGTCCCGAGCAGCTCGATGTGGCGCATCATCCTCGTGTGCGGCACCACGCCCGACACCTGCGCCAGGAAACGCTGGTGGCCGAAGATCTCGTGCTGGAAGAGCATCTTGTCGATCACCTGCTGCGGGCTTCCCACCGCCAGCGCGCCACGAAGCGTGCGTCCCGCCTCGAACTGCTGTCGGGTCAACGGCGGCCATCCGCGCTCGCGGCCGATGCGCGTCATCACCTCGGCGTACGGTGGGTAGAACACGTCCGACGCCTCCTGCGAGGCGTCCGCCACGAATACGTGCGAGTTGATGCTCACGGGCAGCGTTGCCGGATCCCGACCAGCCTGACGAGCCGTGTCGCGGTACAGGTCGACCACCGGCGCGAATCGCTCCGGCGCGCCACCAATGATCGCGAGCGCCATCGGCAGTCCCAGCGTGGCCGCGCGGACCACCGACTGCGGCGTTCCGCCAACCGCAATCCAGACCGGCAGCGGGTTCTGGATCGACCGTGGATACACGCCCTGCTCGCGTAACGGCGCGCGCATCGTACCGTGCCACGTGACGCGCTCGCTGTCCCGCAGCTTCAGCAACAGGTCGAGCTTCTCGGTGAAGAGCTGGTCGTAGTCGTCGAGGTCGTAGCCGAATAGCGGAAACGACTCGATGAACGACCCTCGGCCCGCCATGATCTCCGCTCGGCCGTTCGAGATCAGGTCGAGCGTCGCGAAGCTCTGAAATACGCGAACGGGGTCGTCCGAGCTCAACACGGTCACCGCACTCGTGAGGCGAATACGGCTGGTGCGTGAGGCCGCGGCGGCAAGCACGACTGCCGGAGCGGAGATGGCGTAATCCGGCCGGTGATGCTCTCCGACGCCGTAGACGTCGAGCCCGACCTGGTCCGCGAGCTCGACCTCCTCGATCAGATCGCGCAGACGTTGCCCCTCCACCGCGGACCGGGACTCGGCCGGCGTCTGCGGCACGTCTCCAAACGTGTAGACCCCGATTTCCATTCGGCGATGCCTCAGCGGTACCCGATCCGCTCGTCGAGGGGCACTCGACTCGGCATGAACGTGCCGCTGCCCCGCGCGATCTCGCGCCCGTCCCCGTCGACGAGCACGCCGTCACCGATGATCAACCGCCTGGAACGGTTGACGATGGTACCGCGCGCCGTCATGACGCCGGCCGAGATCGGTCGCAGGAAGTAGATGTTGAACGACGTCGTGAGCACGAACACGTCGTCGACGAGCGAGCTCGCCGCGAAGAACGTCGCATCGTCGAGAAGCTTGAAGTACACGCTCCCGTGGACGGCGCTCGCCGCGTGAAAGAAGTCCGGGCGCACGATCAGGCGCACTTCCGCTATCCCGTCGTCGATGCGAATCTCGGGACGAAAGTACTCGTTGGCCGGCGCAGCGAGGTACATGTGCTCGAGTCGGCGGTGATGGGCGTCGCGATCTGTCATGGGTGATACACGTGTGAGGCGCGGCGGGGTCGGTTCGAATATTATTGTGGCGTGCCCTACGTTGCCCTCGCCCAATCGTCCATCCCTGCCATGGCTTCGAGCTTCTTCGATCGCGCGGTCGCGCAATGACGCGACGGCTGCCCTGGCACCTCACCGTCGCTGGAGCTGCGCTGGGGGTACTCGCCGCGTGCGACGGGCAACGGATCTCAGCGGACGGCCAGACAAGGACCGCGGCTGATTCCGCCGAGCAGCTGTTGTACAACGCGAGTACGGTCCTCACGGCGAACGGCGAGCGGCGCGGCGACATGCGCGGCGACACCGTCGGCACGTTCGAGTCCATGACGCGCTTCCGATTTCGCCGCATCGAGGTCCGGTTCACGACGCCGATAGGCCGGCCGCTCGCCGTCCTGACCGCACCGTTCGGTGACTATTGGCTCGCGACCGGAACGCTGGTGGCCGCCGACACCGTGACGGTGGTGTCGGATTCCAGCGGGCGTCGCCTGGTGGCGGAGGCCCTTCGCTATGACGTCGCGCGGAATCAGCTGGTGAGTCACAGCTCGTTCACTGCGAAGTCGGGAACACGCAGCCTGACCGGCGTCGGGTTCACCTCGGACCCCGGGCTCTTCACCATCAAGTGCGCCGCGCGGTGCGTCGGGTCGCTTGGTGCGGCAGGCGGGACCGCCCCGCGGCCACGACCTCCCGCGGCGGAACGGAGACGCGCGCCCGCCGATACGGCGCCGGTGCCCGCCTCGCCCACGCCCTGAGCGGCAAGCTCCGCGATCACCACGATCACCACCGGCGGATGACCTGCATGCAACGCCTAACGCTCGTGCTCCTCGTGCTGGTGGCCGCGCGCTCGAGCGCGCAGACCCCGGCGGCTCCCGCATCCGCCGAGCCGCCGCGGCAAACGGAGGCCGACGCGTACACGCGGTACGAGCTGCTCGCGCCGGGCACGGCCAAGTTCCGGATCATCTACGAAGTGAGCGCGACGACGGCGGGTGCGCGCTACTACTTCAACCCGATCCGGCGAGGGAGCATTGCCAGCGACGAGCGCGTCGTCGACCGCGCCACGGGCAAGCCGCTTCGGTTCGACGTCGTGAACGGCACGGTCGCGCGTGCAGGCGGGGTACGCAATGCGGACTCGACGCAGGAATACATTCGCGTCACGCTCGCGCGTCCCGTGCCAGCCGACGGCGGCGAAGCGCGCGTGCTGATCGACAAGACGTACGAGGACACGTCGAGCTACAAGGTCGACGGCGACGCCATCGTCTTCAACCGCCCGCTCGGCATCAAACGCAACGCGGTAGTGCTGCCGAACGGGTACGAGCTCGTGGCCTGTAACTATCCGTCGCAGGTGCTGCAGGAGGCAGACGGCCGAATCAAGATCACGTTCTGGAACGCGACGCCGGCGGAAGCACCGCTGATCCTGCGGGCGCGTCGCGCGAACCGCCTGGCCGCCACACCGTCCAGCGTGCCGCCGTCACGACTCGGAGAGCGCGCATATCAGAACCGCGAGATCGTCTACTTCCTGCAGCAGCCGGAGACGAACGCGTTCGATCTCTACCACGATTACACGGAGTCTCGTGCCGGTGTGAGCACGTACCTCAACGTCGTTCGTGCCGGCAGCACGGTCTCGAAGCCGTCGGCGCGCAATCTCGATACGGGCGAGATGCTCCGGCACGAAGTCCTCGCCGGCGACGCGATCACGCGGGCGAAGCTTGATGTCGAGAACGTCACGCCGACGACCGAGGTCGTGGTGTTTCGCTTCCCGCCGGTGAAGGAGGGCGAGTCGATTCGGCTGCGGATGTTCGAGACGTACACCGATACGGCGCGTTACAAGCGCGTCGGCGATGAGCTCGTGTGGGATCGAGGATTTGGCCGGCCGGCGAACGCGGTCGTCCTGCCGCCGGGGTGGACGCTGACGAACAGCTCGATCCCGGCGACCGTCAGCACGATGGCGGACGGCCGGGTTCGGCTGGACTTCATCAACCCGCGTCCCGACGACATACAGGTGTTGATCACGGCCCGCCGTCGCGGACCTTGATCGCCGCACGCCGGCCCCTTGTCTCCCGAATGGTGCGTCGACAAATGCAGCACATGCAGTCGAACGACCTGTCCTGGAGGTGTGCGATGTCGAAGAAAACCCTGATGATCGATCGATGATGGACATCCGCAACGCCGCCGGCGCCACGCTCGATCTCGCGACCGAGCGCGACATCAGGGACTGCATCATCCGCCTGTTCGTCTCGACGGACACGCGAGACTGGGCGGGCGTCCGCGCCTGCCTGACCGATACCGTCCGCTTCGACATGACCTCGCTCGCCGGTGGCGCGCCCGCCGACGTCCCGGCCGATCAGATCATCGCTGGCTGGACGCAAGGCCTGGCGCCCATCGAATCGGTCCATCACCAGGCTGGCAACTTCCGGATCGCCGTGCGCGGAGGGGAGGCCGACGCGTTCTGTTACGGGATCGCGCTGCACTACCGCCGTACGGGGTCCGGCCACAACACGCGCACGTTCGTCGGGAGCTACGACTTCAAGCTCGTGAACGCGGATGACACGTGGCGCATCAGCGCGTTCACGTTCACCCTGAAGTTCATGGACGGGAACCCCGACCTGGAGCACGACGGCTGAGCGAGCCCTGTCATTACGAGCGCAGCGCCGGAGGCGCGAAGGCGAGGAATCGCAATCATCCCGCTAGAGGGACCCCTCAGCCGGGACGATGGCGATTCCTGGCTCCGCTCGGAATGACGATGGTGCTCGTCGGCGCCAGCACGGCCCTCAGCCAACAGACGCCGTGCGACGTGTTCTGCCATTCGCGCCTCGCCCGCGAGGCCGAAGCCACTCGCGACTACGCGCAGTTCGAGACCCACGTGCGCGATGTCGCGGCGCTCGCGCCGAGCCACCCTGGTGTCGTCTACCAGATGGCGCGCGCGTTTACCCTCCGCGGCGCGCCCGACTCCGCCGTCGCCTGGCTGGGGCGGCTCGGGCGCATGGGCGACACCCGCGATCCAAACGCAGACTCGGTATTCGGACCGCTCCGGTCGCGGCCCGGCTACGCCGACGCGCGCAATCGACTCCTCGCGAATCGCCTCCCGATGCTCGCGGGCACGCGCGCCCTCGAGCTCGATGATCCGGACTTCGTACCCGAGGCGATCGCCTACGACAGCACGCGACGACGCTTCCTCGCCGGCAGCCTGTCGAAGCGCCTCGTAGCCGCCGTCGCGCCTAACGGCGCCACCTCGACGTTCATCCCCCACGAGCCGGAGATGCTCCGCGTCGTTGGCATACACATCGATGCGCCACGCGGGCGACTCTGGTTCGCGACCTGGGCACCCGACACGACCACGCGCGCCGACTCGATCGAACCGCTAAGCATCACACGACTCTTTCTCGCGGATCTCGCGACGGGCCGCATCACGCGATCGTGGGTGCCGGACGGCGGACGCCGCGGTCATCTCCTGAACGACTTTGTCGTCATGACCGACGGCAGCCTCTTCGTCACCGATACTGAGCGTGGCTGGATCTACCGGCTGCGCTCACCCACCGACACGCTGGAGGTGTTCCTCGAGCCGCCGCCCGGCCGGTTTTCGACGGCGAACGGCATAACGACGACGCCGGACGGGCGCACGCTGTACGTCGCGTTTCTCGAGGGCCTCGCCCGCGTGGACGTCGCGACGCGCGAGATCGCGCTGCTTCCGGCGCCCGACTCGGTGAGCACCGCGACCGTCGACGGTCTGTACTGGTACCGCGAGAGTCTCATCGCGGTGCAGGCGACGCCCGAGCGCGTCGTACGGTACGAGTTATCCGCAGACGGACGCAGGGTCGTGTCAGGCGCGGTCCTCGAGCGCGGCTACCCGGTCGTACGGCAGCCGACGACGGGCGTCATCGTCGGATCGCGCTTCTACTACATCGCGAACAGCCAGTATGGTCGCCTCGACGATCGCGGCGGCCCGCTCGCGCCGCAGGCCGGCACGGTGGTGCGCACCGCCGTCCGCGTCATCGAGTTGCGCTGATGAGCCCGACCGCGCCCGGCGCGTGGAGGTCGGGCCGCAGGCACGCGGCCTCCCCGAGGTAGACCGGCTGGAGGCGCCGGCCATCCGCGACACTCACGTGCAATAGCACGCGCACACACCGCGCGAGCATGCCATCCGTCTCCAGCTCGGCCACACACATCAACGGCACGTCCGTCCAGCCGAGCGAACGGGCGGCCGTCGCGGGATTGCGGCTGTGGAGGTCCGGCGTCGCGGAGAAGATCGCGCTCACGATGTCGGACGACTCGATCGCGTTCGCCTCCGTGAGCTCATCCAGCAGCGTGCGGACGGCGGCATCGATTGCGGCAGGCGAATCGGCCGTCACTGTGACGGCGCCACGCACCGCCCGCAACCGCGGCGTGGCAAGGGGCGGGTGCTCCAGGGTTGAGGTCACCAATGGGCACCGTCCTGTGCTCGCACGACGACGAACCGCGTGGCATTCGCCGGGTTGTCCTGCACGCCATCCACGAGCACGGTGAGCCCGTACAGCCTCGCGACGCCGGCGCCGGCGATGACCGCCAGCGCGGTCGGCTCGACGGGCCGGTACGGTTCGAACCACGTCGGCGTGCCCGCCCGCGACGACGGCGACGCGAGCGACCCCAGGCCGCCTAACGCGGCGAGCTCACGCGCGGCACCGGCGGTGTCATGGGCCACGCACGGCTGCAGGTGGCGTCGATTCCCGAACAGGGCTCGGCACTGCGCGAGTGCTGTCGGATGGCTGCCGACATACCGCACCGCGCCGAGAGACGTGCCGGGCAACCCGAGCAGGCAATGCACGACCGGCACCGTCAACTCCGCGACCGTCTCCACGCGCGAGGCATGATGCGTCAGCAGCAACGTCGTATCCAGGATCTCCCCGATCGTGGAGTTCCACACCGGGATCACCGCGTAGTCGGCGCCGCCGCGCCCGAGCAGCGATAGGGTTTCGGGGAACGTCGTCGCACTGACCGGCGTCGCCTCCCCGCCCCACTGGCGCATGATCGCCAGCTCGCCATACGCGCCCGGCTCCCCCTGGTATGCGACGCGCGGCGCTGCGGTTCGCACGGCGGTCATGCGCACACCCGGAGCGCCACCGGCGCGCCCGTCTCCAGCGCCCCTGCCGGCGTGCCTAACGTCGCACCTGCCGGAACGGCGACCGCCAGGTCGAGCGGCCTGCCACACGTCGCGGCCAGCGGGGCGAGCGTGCGCATCAGGTTCGCGAAGGCGTCGATCGTCAGCGATTGCGCGCCATCCGACAGCGCCGTCGCCGGATCCGGGTGCACCTCGACGATCAGGCCATCCGCACCGACCGCGACCGCCGCCGCCGCCAGCGCCGGCACCAGGTCCGCACGACCGGCCGCATGGCTCGGGTCCACGATCACCGGCAGGTGTGTCTCCTGCTTGAGGACCGGGATGGCCGAGATGTCGAGCGTGTTGCGGGTGGACGTCTCGAAGGTCCGGATGCCCCGCTCGCACAGGATCACCTGCGAGTTCCCGTGCGCCATCACGTGCTCGGCCGCCAGCAACAGCTCGTTCACGGTGGCCGACATGCCGCGCTTGAGCAGCACCGGGGTGCCGCGCTCGCCGACCGCGGCGAGCAGCGAGAAGTTCTGCATGTTGCGCGCGCCGATCTGAATCATGTCGGCGACCGCATCGACGGCGTCGAGGTCGCGCGCGTCCATGAGCTCGGTCACGATCGGAAGTCCCGTCACCTCGCGCGCCTCCGCCAGAAGCGCTAGGGCGGCGTGGCCCAACCCACGGAAAGCGTATGGCGAGGTGCGTGGCTTGAAGGCGCCGCCACGGAGGAGTCGAGCGCCGGACGCGCGAACGCCGGACGCTGTCCGAAGGAGCATTTCGCGTCCTTCGACCGAGCATGGTCCGGCGATCACGGTGAACGCCGCGCCGCCGACGAGCTCCTCGCCGACCTGTATGGCGGTCGCGGGCTGAGTCGGGGTCGATCGGGCGGTGAGTCGCGTGTCCAGCATCTTCGGGCTCCTTGCTCCGGCAATGGGCGGAAAACAAAAGAGCCCCCGAAAATCTCGGGAGCTCGTGGCAGGCAGTGCGGTGGTGTCGAACTAGTTCGTGCGCGCGCGCCTGTAGCTCCCGGAGGTCATCCAGTAGCTAAAATAGAAATAGGTGGCGGCGCGGCAGTTCGACATGGTCCGCAACCTTAACCACGCTCCCCTCGCCGACGCAAGCGAAATGTTGGGGATCGTTACGATTGATTTTACGACCGATCGGTCGTACTATTGGCGTCATGGCGAAGGGGAATACCACACGCGCTCGCATCGTCGAGACGGCACTGCGAGCCGCCAGCGTCGACGGCCTCGAGGGCATATCGCTTGGTAAAGTCGCTGGCGACATAGGGATGTCGAAGAGCGGCCTGTTCGCCCACTTCGACTCGAAGGAGGCGCTGCAGGTCGACGTCATCGAAGCGGCGGCCGAGAAGTTCGCTGCTGTCGTGGTAGTGCCTGCGCTGTCGGCTCCACGAGGCGAGCCGAGACTCCGGGCGCTGTTCGAGCACTGGTTGAAGTGGGAGCAGAACGAAAGCCTTCCCGGCGGGTGCGTTTTCATGCATGCGGTGGCGGAGCTGGACGATCGCCCCGGACCGGTGCGGGATGCGCTGGTGCGTCAGCAAACGATGTGGCTCGACACGCTGGCGAAGGCCGTTCGACTCACGATCGACGCCGGGCAGTTCCGGCGCGATGTCGATCCTTCGCTGTTCGCCTTTCAGCTGTACGGGATCGTCGTCGCGTACTACCACGCCTCGCGCTTGTTTCGCGACCCCGCCGCGAAAGAGCACGCCGAGCGTGCGTTCGATGCCGTGGTGGCGGCCGCACGTATCTAGCGTCTTTTACTTCGGGCCCGACCTTCGGGCCAATCAGGGATTGCCGGATTATGACGATGAACGCTTCGAAAAATAGCACGACCGATCGCACACTTCCACTCAACGTGCGCGCTCTGCGACTATGGTTCGCCGTCGAATCGCGTGTTTCGCCTCGAACGGCCGAAAACCGTGCTGCGCGCATGTTCGCGACACCACCGCAACAGTCCAAGCGCTCCAAAGCCAAAGTCAAGGCTCAGCCATCGTCATTGGCTACATATTCCACGAGGACCGAGATCGCCGTGAGAGACCGGGCCGGAGAGGTCGTCGCAACATCGATCGGCCACGGACCGACCGTGATGTTCCTGCACGGCTGGGGTGGATCCGCCATGGACATGAGCCCGTTGGCGAACACGTTCGCCACGGCCGGATACCGATCGATCCTCTTCGACATGCCTGGACACGGTCGCTCGGCCAGGCGGGAGAGCTCGCTCGTAGAGTTCCTGAAAACGATCCGGAGCATCGCGGGCGCCCTTGGCCCACCAGACCTGATCGTCGGCCACTCGTTCGGCGGCGCCGCAGCGGTCTTCGCCATCACGGAGCTGGGGCTGCCCGTGAGAGGTGCGGTCCTCGTTTCGCCGGCGCCGGGACCGGCCTATTACGTCAACCGGTTCGTGCGCGCGGTGGGGCTTCCCCGTGAGCGCACCGATGGCATGATCCGCCAACTCGTCCAGCGCGTGGGACGCTCGCTCGAGTCCCTCGATGCGGTGGTCGCGGCGCGCGACGCGACCGTGCCGGCACTCGTATTCCACGACCCGGCCGATCGCGAGGTCCCATTCGAGTTCGCGACGAGGATGAGCGAGGCGTGGCGCCAGAGCCGGCTCGTGCCCACGCCATCGCTGGGTCACAAACGGATCCTCCGCGACCCGGGAACGATCGCGGCCGCGATCGAGTTCGCGAATACGGTGATCGGGGCGTCATTCCGGGCCGGGCGCGCGCGTTTGACCGGCGGATGATGAATCCTTGCGCTCGAAGTCGAGGAGTTAGCCGGTCGGTCTGGACGTATCGAGAACTGCAACTGCCAAGACCGCGCGCGGATGACGGTAGAGTAGGGACCAAGGATCATCCTTGGTCCCCCTCATCAAACCGGACGAGCGGGTTTCCCGCATCCGGCTTTCCCAACACGTTCACCGGAACGCTATCGCGGAGCGGCGCCGACGGAGAGCAGCTTCAACCCCAGATGGCGGGTGAAGAAGCCGTACTCGGACATACCCGCCGGTGGGCGGCAGGGGCGTTGACTCCGACGACCGAGATGACAATGCAGACGGTGTAACACAAAGGCGTTGATCACGCGATAGGCCCGCTGCGGACGCCCGAGGTGGAAATACTGCTGCCACCCGCGCAGCAATCGCGTGCACTGCCCCACCATCACCGACACGGGGACAGATGACCGGCGACTACTGGTGAGCTCCCGCAAGGATGCCTTGAGTCGAGCGATCGCTGCCACCGAAGGTTCGACGGTGAAGTACCGGGGCCGCCGCCCCGTCCGATCCTCGCGATACCGACACGTGTAGCCCACAAACGTTAGGCTGTCAGCCCGTGTCGGATCGAGCCGAACGATTCGGGTTTTCTCCCGATTGATCGTCAGCCCCAGCCACCCCTCCACCGTCCGCTTCACCCAGGCCTCAATGGCAGGCCCGATGTGCGTCGCCTGGATCACGAAGTCATCCGCATAGCGCACCAGTTGGGCCTGGGCCCAGATGCCTGGTCCGCTCTGCCGGTGAAACAGCACATCCATCCAATGGAGATAGAGATTCGCCAGCAGCGGGGAAATCACTCCCCCCTGTGGTGTGCCCTGGGTCGGCCGGCGCCGGGTGGGCCGGCCGTGCTCGTCTCGCTCCTCCACCGGGGCCGTTAGCCACTGGCGGATCAGCCGCAGCACCGAGCGATCGGCGATACGCTGCGCGACACACGCGAGCAACTTGTCGTGTGGGATCGAGTCGAAATAGGCTTGGAGGTCCGCATCATAAATCGCCGTCTTGCCCTCGTGCACGCCGCGGGCGATGGCCTGCACCGCCTCGTGCGCCGAGCGGCCCGGGCGATACCCATAGGACACGTCCAGGAAATCCGCCTCCCAGATCGGTTCCAACATGAGCATCGCGGCGGTTTGGACCACGCGGTCCCGCACCGTGGGAATGCCTAACGGCCGGCGTTTCCCGTTGGGGTTGGGAATGGTCACCCGTCGCACCGCCTGAGGCCGATAGTGTTTGGTCCGCAACTCCTCGTGCAGCGTCGCAACGAGTGTGGCGATCCCCCCGGGCGCGGCGATGATCGCGTCGATCGTCACCCCATCCACCCCCGGTGCGCCGTCGTTGGCGGCGACCTGGGCCCAGGCGGCCTCCAGCACATCGAGCCGAGCGATCAGGCCATACAGCGTATAGAACCGGAACGTCGGCTCGCGCTTCGCCTTCAGGTAGAGCGTCTGTCTCAGTGTGAAGAGTTTCTCGGGCAGGCCGTTCCCATTGACCGCAAAGGCGGCGGGAAGGGCCAGTCCTGCACCAGTGCCCAATGGTCCGTCGTGGCGAGGGTTGTCTCGCAATCGGCCCTCCACAGATCTGACTCCGCATCGTGTTGGTAGGAGCCCTTCGCTCCACGGCCGTTACGCCGCTTCGTCGCTACTACGGCTCCCTCCGACTCCCGGCCGAGCCGTCCGACTCGTTATGCATTCCGAGTCGAACGCGTGGGGCACGACCCCCGCTCGCCGGGTCTCTCCGGTTCCTTCCCCTGCTGTCCGAACGCGCCGCCCCACTCTACCCCGGGGAGCCGGGTGACTACTCGCCTATGCCTGGATCGTCTCGCGTTGATCCGATCGCCACCCGTGCAGGCTTCACCGAATCCGGCCGGCTGGCCGCTCCCGTCTTTGCGTCTCGAGGCCTCAACCATGGGTTCACTTGCGTTGCGGCTCGCTCCTTCGCGTCGCGGGGCTTCGACGTCTCGATTGCTCGAACCCGCCGCCCGCGTTGCTACATGTGTCACAGGCAGTTCACATGGTGAGCACCTTTCAGCTCACAAGACAGGGTAAGACTTCCTGACGCACCGGATGACGCGGACTCGCTCCGGCGGCATTAGCGGCTGGCGTCTCGGCCTGTCCAGTCCCTGGTCTTCTTGGGAACCGCTGCGGGACGCTTTTGTCATTCCGAGCGGAGCCGCGCAGCGGCGGAGGCGAGGAATCGCCATCGTGCTGGTAGAGGGGCCCCTCGGCCGGGAGGATGGCGATTCCTCGACTCCCTTCGGTCGCTCGGAATGACAATTGGCGCCTAACGAACCGCTCGCCGATCATCGCTGCCGTTCGCTGCCAGCCGCGCGCCGCTCGCTGCGGAGCCTCGCCCCGCAGCGTCACCGACTGGTAGCTTCACGACGTGAAGATCGGTCGACTCTGGCTGCTGATCGCCGCGGCGTGTCTCGTGCCCGCTGTCCTCGATGGCTCACTCAGCTACCTCCAGGCCCGACTCGCGGGACGTGTGCCCGACTGGCAGGAGGTATTCTGGCAAGCCAACGAATGGCTCATCCTCGGCGCCCTCACGCCGATTGCCTACTGGCTCGCGCGCCGCTATCCCATTCGGCCACCCATCATCGGGCGCAACCTGCTCGCGCACGCCGGGGGCGCGCTGCTGCTCTGCATCGGCTGGGCAACGGCCGGCGCATCGCTCCGCTGGGTACTGGGCATCGGCCCAACGGAGATCACGCGAGCCCAGCACCTCACCAGTTGGCTCCTCACGACTATCCCGTGGGGCACGTTCATGTACTTCACCACGCTCGGCTGCGTGCACGCGTTCGGCTATTTCGTCGAGGCCAGACAGCGTGAGTCGCAGGCCGCCCGCCTCGCGGCGCAGGTGGCCGAAGCGCGGCTGGGGGCGCTCCGGATGCAGTTGCATCCGCATTTTCTCTTCAACAGCCTGAACGCGATCACCGTGCTCGTTCGCGATCAGGACACGGCGAATGCTGCGCGGATGCTCGAGCTCTTGAGCGACGTCCTTCGACAGGTGCTTCGCGCCGATCCGGCGCACGAGGTGGCCCTCGCCGACGAGCTCGGATTTCTCGAGCGCTACCTCGCCATCGAGCAGGTGCGATTCTCCGATCGACTGCGGGTGCGATTCGACGTCGACGACACGTTGCGCGACGCGGCAGTTCCCGCGTTTCTCCTGCAGCCACTCGTGGAGAACGCCCTGCGCCACGGTATCGCTCAGCGCGCCGACGGCGGCGATGTGGAGATCTCCGCGAAGCGCGACGGTGACGTGCTCCTGCTCTCGGTCACCGACAACGGCCCGGGGATCGCCGCGGTCCTGCCCGGGCGCGAGACCAGGGGCAACGGCCTCGGTCTCGCGAACACGCGCGAGCGCCTGACGACACTGTACGGCCCGTCCGCATCGCTCGAGCTTCACGCGAGCGGTGCCGGAGGTGCCGGGACCGTCGCTCTCGTCCGCCTCCCGTACCGCGCGGCGCCCACGCGCGGCGTCGCCTCCCCGGCTGATTCCTCAGTCGGTCCCTGATCCCAAAGCGCCGATGTCGATTCGAGCCCTCATCGTCGATGACGAACCACTCGCTCGCCGCGGCATTCGTCAGTTGCTCGAGGCGTACGATGACGTCCACGTCGTCGGAGAATGTCGCAATGGACGCGAGGCGCTGGCTGCGTTCGACACGCTCGTGCCGGACCTCGTCTTCCTCGACGTGCAGATGCCGGAGCTCGACGGGCTCGAGGTCGTGCGCCTGCGTGGCGTCCCACGCATGCCGTACGTGATCTTCGTGACCGCGTACGATGAATTCGCGGTCCGCGCCTTCGAGACCCACGCGCTCGACTATCTCGTGAAGCCCGTGAACCAGGCCCGGTTCGCGGCCGCGCTCGAACGCGTGCGGGACCGCATGCGCTTCGCCGAGGCACTGGAGCTGACGCGGCGCATCGGCGACCTGCTCGCGTCGCAGGACCGGAGCGACAAGGAGGGCGACGCGGACACGGCGCTGCGCGCCGCCGCGCTGATTCCCGCCCGTCGCCTCGTCGTACCGACGTCGACGGGCGACCTGGTGCTCGATGTGGACGAGATCGACTGGATTCAGGCCGAGGATTACTACGCCGCGGTGCACGCGCGCGGACGCCGGCACCTCATTCGCGAGTCCCTGGCATCGCTCGAAGCGCGCCTCGACCCCGGCCGGTTCGTCCGCGTGCACCGCGGCGCAATCGTCAGGCTCGATCGCGTCCGGGAGATGCGGTCGGCGTCGGCCGGCGAGTCGGTGCTCGTGCTGCGAGACGGTACGCGCGTTCCCGTGAGCCGGCGACGACGGGAGCAGGTGGCGGACCTGATTCGCCGGACGACGCGGTGATGGTCGCCGCCCCCCGCTCGCTGCCCACGCGCGGCCGTTCACCACGCACGACCACGCATCGGATCGCGTCGATCGACATTATCCGCGGCGCCGTCATGGTCCTCATGGCGATCGATCACGTACGGGTGTTCTCCGGCGTCCCCGCCGGCGGTCCGACACCGGGCGTGTTCTTCACCCGATGGATCACGCACTTCTGTGCGCCCGCGTTCATCTTCCTCGCCGGAACCGCGGCGTTCCTGTACGGGGAGAACGTGCGCAACCGTGGAACGCTCGCGCGCTTTCTGCTCACGCGAGGCGTGTGGCTCGTCCTGCTCGAGCTGACGGTGCTGCGGTTCGGATGGACGTTCAATTTCGACTACGCGCACTACGTGCTCGCCGGCGTGATCTGGGTGATCGGCTGGTGCATGATCCTCATGTCGGCCCTGGTGTATCTGCCGGTGGTCGTCGTCGGAACGATCGGCGGGGCGATCATCGCGCTTCACAACGTCAGGGACTCCTTCCCGCTCGCCCGGGCGGCGAGCCAGAGCACCTTCGCGTGGCTCTGGCAGGTGCTCTACTTTGGCGGGCCCATCTCGCTCGGCGGTGGCGAGGACGGCCCGCAGCTCGCCGTGCTGTATTCGATCATCCCGTGGATTGGTGTCATGGCCGCCGGATTCGGATTCGGACGCGTTATGCAGATGGAGGCCGGCCGCCGTCGCCACGTGTGCCTGTCGTTAGGTGCCGGAGCGATCGTTGCGTTCCTGATCCTGCGCGGCTTCAATCTGTACGGCGACCCGCGGCCCTGGGGCAACGCAACCCCGCCTGCACCCACGCTTCTCCAGTTCCTCGGCACCACCAAGTATCCGGCGTCGCTGCTGTTTCTCCTCATGACGCTTGGTCCGACGATTCTCGCGATCCCGTTGCTCGAGCGCGCGCGAGGACCGATCGCGAACGTGCTGACCGTGTTCGGTCGGGTGCCGTTCTTCTACTACGTGCTGCACATCCCGCTCATCCACCTGATCTTCGTGTGTCTTTCGCTCGCGCGCTTCGGCAGCGTGATCCCGTGGATGACGGCGAACCATCCGATGTTCAACCCACCTCCGCCGTCCGGGTACACGTACAGCCTCACGGCGCTGTACGCGATCACGCTGTTGGCGGTGACGATCCTCTACTTCCCCTGCCGCTGGTTCGCCGGCGTGAAGGCGCGCCGACGTGATCGCTGGCTGGGCTACCTGTAATGTGACCTCGCCGACGCGCCTCTTGCCGTCGGCGAACTTCGGTGGTGATTAGAGGAACGGTCGGGCGGGCGCGGATATGGGTACGCATCGTGCCCCGGTTCCTCTCGATCAGGAAGGAAGCGAACACCACCAGTTCGTTCAGGCCGGAGGCGCAATGGCGCACAGCCACGGGCACGAGTACGAGCCCGACCACGAGCACGACGAGGGACACGACGAGCTCCAGCACTGCATCGAGGAGTGTCTGAACTGCCACGCCGTGTGTACGATGACCGCCCAGTATTGCCTCACCGAGGGTGGCGAGCACGCGGACGTGAACCTGATCGGCGTGTTGCTCGACTGCGCCGAGATCTGCCAGGTGAGCGCGAACTTCATGTTGCGCGGGTCGCCGCATCATGTGGTCACGTGCATGGCCTGCGCCGAGCTCTGCCGTGCGTGCGAGGAGGCGTTGCGATCGATCTCCGGTGACGAGCGGCTCGTCCATTGCGCGGAGATCTGCGCCGTGTGCGCGGACTCGTGCGAGAAGATGGCGAACGGCGGGGCCGAGGACAGCGAGGACGTAGAGGAAGACTGAACGACCTGCGCTGTTCGGCGCGGGGGTTGCTTATCGCTCGAGCATGAATGAGCGAGTCAAGGCAGCCACCGAGCAGGTGCGTGAGCTGAGTGAAGAGGAGCTCCGCGAACGTATCATCCGGCTGGCGTTCGGCGGAGACCGTGAACGGTTCGAGCTGTTTCGCAGTGCCCTTCGCGAGGCGTTGCCCGACGATGTCACCGTCGTGTTGCGCGGGAGCGCGGTCATCGGCGTACGGTGGGAAGACGGCGCGCCATTCGACGCCGACGGACGGGGCACGAGCGACCTCGACCTGACGCTCGTGGGCGGCGACATGCTCAAGCTGTGGAGCGACGACGCCTTCTACATCCCGAAGCTGCACACGGCGCCGCTGAACGATGACACGTCGCACACCTGCCCGTCGCTCGTGCCGCTTCGTCGCGCGCTCTGCCGGATCTCGGAACGCGCGGTGAACATTCAGGCGACGTCGAGCTTCGTGCAGTATGCGCGCGACGTGCTGTTCGATCAGCCGTACGTCAAGCTCATCGATGCCGACGAGAACACGAAGGAGGAGTCGGCGCAAGAAGCCCGCGCGTGACGCTTCGGCTCCTCAGCTACAACATCCGCTTCGGTGGTACCGGGCGTGAAGACGCCATCGCAGCAGTGATCCGTGCGTGCGCGCCGGACGTCGTCGTGCTGCAGGAAGCGACCGACCCCACAGTCGTGAAACGGGTGTCGGACCTCACCGAGCTGACGCACTGGGGCTCGCGCATCGGACACTCCACGGGATTTCTCAGCCGTCTGCCCGTGGCGCATCACGCGTGGCACAGTCCGCGCGGCGCTCGGCACCCTTTCCTCGAGGTCGTCCTGGACGGAATAGGGACGCGCATCTTCGGCCTCCATCTAAGCGCGTGGTTCTCGAAGTGGAGCGAGCGCCGCCGTGCGCGCGAGATTCGACTCCTGCTGCACGGGATCCGCGAGCACCAGGATGGCTTTCACGTGATCGCGGGGGACTTCAACGCGCTCGCGCCGGGCGAGCGGCTTGAGGTGCGGCAGTTCCCGCGGTGGATTCGCGCGATGGTGTGGGTGAGCGGCCGCGACATCGCGCGCGAGACGATCCAGGTGATGCTGGACGAGCGCTACGCGGACGCCTGGCGCCGGCGCAACCCGGTCGGGGATGGGTACACGTTTCCGACCTGGGGTGCACACGTTAGGCTCGACTATATTTTCACGCCGGAGCGCTACGCCTCCCGTATCGCCGAGTGCGCGGTCGTGAGGGAGGTTGCGGAGGCGAAGGCGGCGTCGGACCATTTCCCATTGTTCGCGGTGATCGCTGCAGCGGGTGACGGGTAGCGGGTGACGGGTAGCGGGTGACGGGTAGCGGCGGCGAAGCCGCCGGGAACTGGGAACGGGGAAACTGGGAACTGGCGGTGTGAGCCGGGGCTCCTTGCGGCTGGTGGCAGCAGCGAGCAGCTCGCAGCTTTATCCGGCTCGGTCTGTCCCAAGATTGAACTGGTTTGTCTCGGCTACGCGTCTCCCGCTACCCGACACATGGCAGGTATCCTCGAAGCGATCTGGTTGAAACGAGCCCACCGCGGCCCGATGGATTCGCGGTCCTCCGCGATGCTGATCGTGGGCAAGGGCATCGAGGGCAGCGTCGGTCGCAGCAGTCGGCGGCAAGTCACGCTCATCGAGCGCGAGATCTGGGAGGCGCTGATGCGGCAGACCGGGAGCAACGCTCCGCCATCGACGCGGCGAGCGAATCTGATGGTGAGCGGCATCTCTCTGGCCGACACCAGAAAGCGAATCCTCCGCCTCGGCGACACGCGCCTCGAGATCGCTGGCGAGACGAAGCCGTGCGAGCGGATGGAGGAAGCCGTGCCCGGCCTGCAGGAGGCGATGTACGGCAATTGGCGCGGCGGCGCGTTCGCGAAGGTTCTGATCGGCGGGGAGATCCGGGTGGGGGATGAAGTGGACTGGCTGTAAAACGGGAGACGGGAGACGGGTAGCGGCGGCGTAGCCGCCGGGAACTGGGAACGGGGAACTGGGAACTGGCGGTGTGAGCCGGGGCTCCTTGCGGCTGGTGGCATCAGCGAGCAGCTCGGAGCAGTAGCATGCAGCCGTCGGCGAGCGCCAAGCAGCTGCTTGCAGCTCGCAGCTCTGTGCCAACTCGGTCTGTCCCGGGAATGAACCGGTTGGTCCCGTCCGCTCTGGCGTCGATTCGTCCCCCGGTGCACGATCCACGTGGCTCGTCGATTCGTCCCACTAGCCCAGTGATCCGATGTCCTCACTGCTCACGGACCTCGCGTACGCGTGGCGCACGCTGCGCTCGAGTCCCGCGTTCTCCATCACCGCCGTCCTCACGCTCGCGCTCGGAATCGGGGCGAGCACGGCCATTTTCAGCGTCGTCAACGCCGTCCTGCTCCGGCCGCTGCCGTACCGCGATGCCGAGCGGCTGACGATCATCTGGGGCGACATGGTGAAGCGCGACGTGAAGGATTTTCCCTTCCCGCCGGGCGACATGCCCGACCTGCGCGAGCAGGGCACGTTGTTCCAGGAGATCGCCGGCGTGTCGACCGGGCAGCAGCCGCTCATCGGCGACGGGGGCGAGCCGGAGCAGGTGACGGTCGCCGGGGCCACGCCGAATCTCTTCACCGTGCTCGGCGCTCGTATCATGCTCGGCCGCAATTTCACCGAGGCCGACGCGACGCCACCCCCGGCGCCACCCCCGCCGGCGCCCGGCGCGCCGGCGGGGGTGGCGAACGCGCAGCCTAACGCGCCGCCCCTCGTGGCGAGCTGGATCCTCAGCTACGGATTCTGGCAGCGACGCTACGGCGGCGACCGGAACGTCATCGGCAAGATGATCGACGTCGGCAACGGCCGCGCCGAGATCGTCGGCGTGCTCGCGCCCGAGTTCGAGCTGCTCTTTCCGCCGACCACGAACGTGGCCCGCAATCCGGACATCTACCTCGCGCTGCGGATCAATTACGCGACGGCTTCGCGCACGAACGTCTTCCTTCGCGTCATCGGACGGCTCAAGCCCGGCGTGACGCTTCCTCAGGCACAGCAGCAGCTGAATGGCATCGCCGCCGACCTGCGCAAGCGTTTCCCGATCAAGGAAGCCGCGGGACTCCAGCTGCGCGTCGAGTCGATGCGCAGCGATCTCGTGGCCGACGTGCGGCCGGCGATCATCGCGCTCATGGGTGCCGTGGTGTTCGTGCTGCTCATCGCCTGCGCGAACGTCGCGAACCTGATGCTCGTCCGCGCCGCCGCGCGCGAGCGCGAGCTCGCGGTCCGCTCGGCACTCGGCGGCACGCGCTGGGGGCTCATCCGCCAGATGCTGGCGGAGAGTCTCCTGCTTGCCGCGTTAGGTGTGGCGGCCGGGTTCGGGCTCGCGCAGGCCGGGATCAAGCTGCTGCTCATGCTCGCCCCGGAGAACCTCCCGCGGATGGACGCGGTGTCGGCGGATCCGCTCGTGCTCGTGTTCACTGTGCTGGCGGGCGTGGTCGCGGCGGCCGCGTTCGGCGTTGTCCCGGCGATCCGTGCGTCGCGGCCCGACCTGGCCGACGTACTGCGCTCGACGGGGCGCACGGGCGGGCTTGCCCGCGGGCGCACGCTCCGGAATGCGGTGGTGATGGCGGAGGTCGCGCTGTCGTTCGTGCTCCTGATCGGCTGCGGGCTGATGCTTCGGAGCTTCCTCGCGCTCCAGCGGGTGGACCCGGGCTACGATCCGAACGGCCTGCTGACATTCTTCGCGGCAAGCCCGCGGCAGGGCGGCCCGGACGCACGCGCCGCGCACGCCCGCCAGCTCCAGGAGCGGTTGCGGTCGGTGCCGGGGGTGACGGGGGTGACGGCCGCGTCGCCGTTGCCGCTCGATGGAGGCATCGCGAACGCGCGCTGGGGGACCGAGGCTGCCGTGACGGATCCCAGCAAGTTCCAGCAGGCGAACCTGCACGTCGTGCTCCCGGGTTACTTCCAGGTGATGCGCACGAACGTGATCGAGGGGCGGGTCTTCACGGATGCGGACAACGCACCTAACGCGGTGCTCGCGGTCATCGACCGCAACTTTGCGGCGAAGGCATTTCCGGGCCAATCGGCGGTCGGCAAGCGCCTCCTGATTCGCGTTCGGTCGAACGAGCCGGAGTGGTTCGAGGTCATCGGCGTCGTGGACCGGGAGCGGCACGAGTCGCTGGCGGTGGACGGACGGGAGACCCTGTTCGTGACCGACGGGCTGTTCGGACACGGCGCCGCGAATCGGTGGGCGGTCCGGACGACGGCGGACCCGATGACGTTGGGGCCGGCGGTGCGCGCGGCGGTCAAGGAGGTCGACGCCCAAGTCCCGGTGTCCGAGCTGCAGCCGATGACCGCGCTCGTCGATCGGGCCATGGCGTCCACACGGTTCGCGCTGGCGCTGATCACGGTGTTCGCCGCGATCGCGGTGATGCTGGCAGCGGTCGGTCTCTACGGCGTGCTGTCGACGGTCGTGCGACAGCGGACGGCGGAGATCGGCGTGCGGATGGCCTTCGGGGCGCCGACGTCGAGCATCTTCCAGCTCGTGATCGGCCAGGGCCTCCGTCTGAGCGCGGTGGGCGTGGCGTTAGGCGTTGCCGGGGCGCTCGCGCTGACGCGTGGCATGTCGACGATGCTCGTGGGTGTGCGGCCGACGGATCCGCTGACGTTCGTGGCGATCGCGGTGCTGTTCATGACGATCGCGGGCCTGTCGTCGTGGCTCCCCGCGCGCCGCGCGGCGGCGCTGGATCCCAATGTGGCGTTGAGAGAAGAGTAGACGGGAGACGGGAGACGGGAAGCGGGAGACGGGAGACGGGAGACGGGACAGCCCTCGGGATGCCTCTCGAAGCGAGACGAGCGTCCCGAGGGTTTACCTTCTCCCGTCTCCCGCTTCCCGTCTCCCGCTCGGTCAGTCCACCGGCTGTATCTGCGCCTCTACGCCGCCCATGATCGCGATGCCCGTCACGCGCACAACCGGTGCGTCCGCGGGCGCGATACCGGGGTCGTGCACGCGATCCTCGAAGCCTCCCATGATCGCGACGCCGTCCGTCTCCAGACGGACGCCGGGCGCGACGCGGATCTCGAGCCCGCCCATCAGCACGAATGCCGTGATCTCCGTGACCCCCGGCGGCAGTTCGGCCTGACGGAGGTCGAGCTCGACGCCGCCCATGATAGCGACGACGCGGAGTCGCCGCGGAATCTTCCAAAGGCCGCGCCGCACGATCCCCGACATGATCGCGACCAGGCGCTCCTTGAGCTTCGGCGTCGGCGCGTAGGCATCGGGAGTGACGATGACGGGCGCGCCAAGCGCCAGCGCCGGAAGGTCGGCCACGAGCGCGTCCACCTCGGCCGGCGTCGTGGCGGCATAGACGCGTGCCATGCGCGTCTCCAGCTCGTCGAGCGACAGGTGGTCGCGCGCGAAATGCTCGCTGAGCGCCTCGACGATGCGCTCGCGAACCTGCTCGATGGGCCGCACCGGGAGCGGACGAGGATCGGTCACACCTGAACAGTCGCGCATTGCCACGACCGAGGGTAGTGGACGACGACGCTCGAGAGACGCACGGGGACGCACCGGGCGCAGCGCTTGCGCACCGATTACGATCAACATCGACCGCGTCGTCCGTCACGACGACCTGTAGACCGTACCAGCCACCACGTCAAATGACGAGCCCGCAGCCTGGCCCAACCACGCCGCTCTCTCAGAGCGCCCGACAGCAGCTCGACGAGGTGCGTCGTGGACTGCTGCGGGTCCACAAGACGCTGCTGGAGGACGCGCGCATTCGCTACGAGCGCGAGCAGGGGCGCATCGAGGGCAGCGGGGCGCTGCTGCGTCTCGTGTTGAACGATCCGTGGTTCGCGTGGCTGCACCCGCTATCCGGGCTGGTGGTGCAGATCGACGAGCTGCTCGCGGCCGACGAGCCGACGAGCGCGGATGGAGAAGCGCTGCTGAACCAGGCGCGCAGCCTGATGCGGCCCGACGAGAACGGTGAGGGGTTTGCGCGGAGATACCACCGGGCGATTCAGGATGTGCCGGACGTGCTCATTGCCCACGTCGCGCTGGGGAAGCACCTCCTGTGATACGTTGGCGACTCGCCGGCCGGTCGGATTCGTACGACCGCACCGTTCAGTGATTCCACCGCGGAGCGGGCGGAGCACGCAGAGAATGGCCTGACCAACTCTTCGCCGCACAGGACGCCAAGTACCGCTCCCAACAATTCTTCGGGACACAACGCGCCTTTTTGACGTGAATGACGAAGAGGCATCGCGAGATTGCTCGACGGTGGCATCACGAATGGTGGGCTGCCGTACTTCGCGTTGGAGCTCGTCGACGGCGAGCCGATCGATCGCTATTGCCAGTCACGCGATCTCTCGATCGACCAGCGCATCGATCTGTTCGGGCGTGTGTGCGATGCGGTGTCGTACGCGCACCAGCACCTCGTCATCCATCGGGATCTCAAGCCGTCGAACATTCTCGTGACCGGCGACGGGCAGGTAAAGCTGCTCGACGTCGGGATCGCGAAGGTCCTCGGCCCACGAAGCCCCGGGGATCTGACGCAGACGAGTTCTCGGTGATGACGCCCGAGTTCGCGGCGCCCGAGCAGGTGCGAGCACGTCGATCAGCACCGCGACCGATGTCTATTCGTTAGGTGTCCTGCTGTACATGCTGCTGACGGGTGAACGCCCGTACGATGTCCGCGGGAAATCGCCTGCCGAGATCGAGCGGAACGTGTGCACGGAGGTGCCGCCGAGACCGTCGTCGCAGCTTCCGCCGGCCGTCGCGGGAATCTGGTCGAGACCACGCTCGAGGCCCTCGATTCCCTGTTCAATCTCGACCGGGGCGCGACGTGGGACTCGACGGCGAATGGTGGGATCGGCGGCATCGTGAGCTCGAACGCGCCACCGGGTGCCCAGAGTGCGCGCGTGGTGTTGGTCGGGCTGTATGCCGAGCGCGATCACTCGGCGGGATCGTCGAGCGTGCGTTTTCGGAGAACAGCGTTCGTGTTCGTCGACACCTACTCCCGCACGACGCTGAGCGACAACAGCGAGATCAGGGGGGATATCGTGTTCAGGTTCCTGAGGTTCGGGCCCTGGTGTGTTAGCCCGAGAAGCTTCGCTTCTCGGGGTTGCAACGCCAAAATCGCCGCGATGGGGTATCATGCAGAGTCGCCGAAACGCGCCTCTACATGATACCCTTTGGCATTGCAGGCTTGGCCAGACGTTGCCCACTCGTGATCGCCGCTACAGCGGGCATCGCGTGCAGTGGCCGTGTGAAAAGCACGTCGACGTCCACCCCCCGCGTCGATCCTCCTGCGTGCTACGCGATACCGGAGCGCGCGACACCGGCGGACTCCATCAACGTCGTGTTCACGTCGCCCATAAGCGTGGATGCCGCACCTGCCCCATCGACTCCGGCTGAACAGTTCGTTTTTGCACACGCGTACGAGACGTTGCTTCGCATCGGCTGCCGGGGTGTTTTGGAGGCTGGGCTCGCGAAGTCGTGGAGCGCCATCGAGGGCACCGATCGATGGCGCCTGGTACTTTCGTCCGATGCTCGGTTCTGGAGTGGCGTCCGGGTTACGGCTGGCGACGTCGTCGCCACATGGCGCACGACCGGCCAGCGACCGGCTGCCGCGCTCGCGCGTCACCTTGCCGGTCGGGCGACGGTCGTCGATGACACCACACTCGACTTGAGGCTGGGACCGACACCGGTTCGAGCGTTAGGCTCCGAAGAGCTCGCCGTGGCGCGCCGAACGCCCGGATCGCGATGGCCAGAAGGGTCGGGTCGATATCGTATCGACGACAGTCGACCCCGCACACCGACCGTACCCGGCCGGACAACGGTGACGCTCGCGCCGCTCGTGACCGGACTCCCGCGCGTGGTCGTTCAAGCCACCAGCGCATCCGACGCCCGCGATCTCGTCGATTTGGGAACTGATCTGCTCATCACCGACGACCGCGCGCTGTCGACGTACGTGGGGTCGCGCACCGTTACAGCGTGGCACGCACTCGATATGGCGGCGTGGTCGTGGGTCGTCGTGTCTCGTGGGTCGCCCGGCTCGTTCGACCGGTCCCCGCCCTATGGGATCCCAGGTCCCACTTCTGTCGGGGACCAGGAGGCCTACAAGCTGTCAGCGTCGCTCGCAGCCGATGTAGTGCGCGTACACGCCCGACCTACCGGGGGAACCTTCTGGTCGCGGCCTCGCGCGCCCTGCGATTCCATGGCGATCCCACAACCAACATCCCCACCGAGCAGTCTCGCGGCCGCGCGAGTGGTCTATCGAGCTGACGAACCCATTGCCCGGGCGATTGCCGAGCGGGTGGTCGCGCTCGCGTCGTCCGGGGATCACCGCGTTGGGTTTCTCGCCCCTGGTGTCGCGCGCGCCGGCGACCGGGTGAGTGCGGCCGCTCTCACGCCTAACGAGTTCGCTGCCGCGCTCCGGCAGGGTCAAGAGCTCGCGTTTATCGTCCCGATACGACGGCATCCCAATTTGGGGTGCGTCGAGTCACACCCACTGTTTTACCAGGCCCCTTGGGTCGTCGACTCGGCGCTGTCGAAGGTTCCAAGCACTATTGCGTCGTTGATCGAAACGCGGCCGATGGCGTACGTATTCACTGACCGTGCCCGATTCTCGCCGACTGATGGAGGTACGCTTCTCCTTTTCCCCATCGCGGCGGGACCCGAGAACCGTCGGTGAGCTTCCGATCCAGGCTGTTGATCGCGTTTCTTCTGGCAAGCGCGATACCCCTCGTTTTCCTTGCCATCGGCGTTCGGCGACAGCTCGACGCACGGATCGTCGCACAATACGAGCGACGCGTACGAGGTTTGGCGCAGATCGTCGAGCAGGACATTGACCGCGAGGGCGCGAGCATCGCCGCGCGTCTCGCGAGTCTCGGAGGATCGCTAAGGACGGACGATCGATTTCGACTCGCGCTGGTCGGCGAGAGTGGCGACCGCGAATACGTGCTCGATTGGGCACCACAGGCGATGCGGACCGCTGGGCTCTCGATGCTGCAGGTGCAGGATGCCAACGGTCGCATTCTGAGCTCCGGGCACTTTCGCAATGAGTTCGATCGGCTCGACTCCGGTGTCGTCCGCGGGCTCGTCTCCGCCAGGCGAGCGGCGATTGTTCAGGCGCGAGCGCCGAGCGGGCTTTTTCTCGCGTTGGCGCGGGTCGATTCGGTGTTCTTCGCGAATCGGCGATTCGACCTCGTTGGAGGTGTAACGATCGATAGCGCGTTCCTTCAGCGCTTCGCTCGCGAGGAAGGAATGAAGGTCGACCTTGTCATTCCGAGCGTAGGCCCGAAGGGCCGGAGTCGAGGAATCGAGCCTGTGCCGTTGGAGGGCTCTCGACAGGGAGGATTCCGATCCCTCGACTCGCTGGCGCTCGCTCGGAATGACACCGCAGCCTCTCTACGCGGCACGACGATTCCCTATGCGGGCAGCGCAACGCCGGCACGGATCGAGATCGCGTACACCAACCCCGAGCTCGCGGCGCTCCAAGCCGATGTCCATCGATGGTTCATCCTGGCGCTGGCGGTCGTCATCGTCCTGGCTCTCGCGCTCGCGATGCGGCTCTCGGCACACCTGAGCGGGCCGCTCGCCAGCCTAACGCAGGCTGCATCTACCATCGATCTCGAAGGTCCTGAGCTGCAGATCGCGGCACAGCGCGACGACGAGATCGGCACGCTCGCGCGACGCATGGGCGGTCTCTCGACGCGGCTCCGCGCGAGCGCCGTGCGTCTTCGCCAGGCCGAGCGCCGTGCGACCGTCGGCGACATGGCCCGGCAGGTCAATCACGACATCAAGAATGGGCTGATTCCCATCCGGAACGTCCTGCGACATCTCGTCCAGGTGCAGGAGCAACAGCCGCAGGAGCTCGCGACCGTATTCGCCGAGCGGAGGTCGACGCTCGAGTCGAGTGTGGGATATCTCGACACGCTCGCGCGCACCTACGCACGCCTGACGCCGAGCGTCGAGCAGCACGCGATGGACGTGAATGGAATCGTTGCCGAAGTGGCAGAGTCGACCGCCGCTCCCGCAAACATCAACGTCAAATCGAGACTCAGCGAATCGCTCCCCCGTGCGCTGGGCGACCGCATCATCGTGCGCCGGATCCTCGACAATCTCGTGCGCAATGCGATCGAGAGCATCGATGCCCGCGGTGGAGACGTCACGCTCACGACATCGCGGGCACAAAACGGCGGCGTGCGCATCGTCGTCGCCGACACTGGCCGCGGGATGAGCGAGTCCGAGCTCGCACGCGCGTTCGACGATTTCTACACGACGAAGGCCGACGGCACCGGTCTGGGACTCTCCGTCGTGCGGCGCCTGACCGCCGACCTCAACGGGTCGCTGCGCGTCGAGAGCGAGCCGGGTCGCGGCACGACGTTCACCATCGAGCTTCCCGCATGTACACCGTCCTGATCGTCGACGACGTGGCCGCGATGGCCGAGCAGTACGCGTACGACCTGCGTCGCCTCGCAAGCGTGGATGCGCGCGTCGCGTCGAGTGGCGATGAAGCCCTGCAGCTCGTCGCGACGGAGAACGTCGACTGCATGATCCTCGACCTCGAGATGCCCGGCAAGGACGGTTTCGCGGTGCTCCGTGCGCTCAAGGAGCGAGGCGCGGACTTTCCGGTCATCGTCTACACGGGCACTGGAAGCTTCGACCGATGCGTGCAGGCAATGCGGCTGGGCGCCTACACGTTCATCGACAAGGCCGACCCAGTCGAACGCGTTGCGCGCGAAGTCGAAACGGCGATCGAGCGACGTGTCCTGATCGCCGAGGTGACGTCCCTGCGTCGTTATGCGGCGGAGGACACGGCGCTGCGGGGTTCCAGCGCCCCGATGCAGAAGCTCAAGGACGCGATCGCCCGCGTCGCACCGATCCCGAGCCCGATACTCATCGTCGGAGAGAGCGGCTCCGGGAAGGAGCTCGTTGCCCGGGACATTCATCGCCTGAGTGGGAGAACGAAGGAGCCATTCATCGCCGTGAACTGCGCGGCGTTGCCCGAGCAGCTCGTCGAGAGTGAGCTGTTCGGTCACGAGCGCGGCGCGTTCACGGGCGCGCACGCGACGCGAAAGGGTGCGTTCGAGAGCGCGGGTAAAGGCACGCTGTTCCTCGACGAGATCGGCGAGCTTCCCTTGCCCGCACAGGCGAAGCTGCTGCGTGTGCTGGAAGAGCGAGTCGTCGTCAGGCTCGGCGCCACGCGTGGCGTGGACGTGCCGGCCCGCGTCGTTACGGCGACGCATCGCAACCTCGATGACGATGTGAAGGAGAGCCGATTCCGGCAGGATCTCCTCTTCCGGCTCAACGTGCACGTGCTGCGCGTCCCTCCGCTGCGAGATCGGTTATCGGATCTTCCCGAGCTGGCCGACCACCTGACGGCCGCGATCTGCGAGAAGTTCGGAGCTCGCCGGAAGGCGATCGCTCCCGCCGCGATGGAGCTGCTCGCGCGCTACGACTGGGCGCGCAACAACGTCCGCGAGCTTCGAAACGTGGTCGAGCGAATGGTGATCGACAGCGACGGCGACATCATCGGACCAGAACACGTACCGGCGGAGCTGATCGGCTCAGGTGGCGAGCGCGCCGCCGCGAACGAGGCCCGAACGTTCGTCGAGCGAAAGGCGGAGGCGGAGCGACAGATCGTGGTCGAGGCACTCGAGCGAAACGAGTGGCACATCACGAAGACGGCCGAGGAGCTCGGGTTGGCGGACCATGCGAGCTTGCTCAAGATCATGCGGCGGCACGGTGTGAGTCGACGCTAGACCATGTGTCCACCCGGACACAAAGAGGCGCCGAGAGGCGTGTCCGCCGGTACACGAACCCCTAGCATCCCCAATCTGGCTAGCAATGTAACGTTACCCGTAATAACGAGTTACAAACCACAACCATCCTCCATGAGCCATGGGCCCGCGATTGCCCTTACGTCGCCCCGCAACTCACCCGACAGCGCGCTTCTCGAAAGCGCCTCACATAGGAGGATGTCATGTTTCGCTCCGCCCGCACCGCCCGGATCACGCTCGATGCCCAGTACATCATTCGCGCGGCGGGCTTCGCTCTCGCCGGCACCGCCCTGATCGCCGCCACGACCGCGTGCGGCGTCGAGATCAAGGAGCCCAAGGACGTCGCCATCGACCCGGCCGTCGTGCCGGCGCCGGTAACCGACACATCGGTTGGCGACATCGCGCCTAACGTCGTCCCGAAGGTGTCGCTCTCCGATGGCGAAATCGCGTTCAAGGACAAACGCTACGCCGAGGCGGCGAAGCTGTTCTCGACGTACGCCGACCAGAACCCGAGCAATCCCTGGGGGCACTACATGCTCGGCCTGTCGGCCTGGAAGTCCGGCGATCTCGATCTCGCCGAAACGGCGTTCGGCCATTCGCTCGAGCTCGATCCGAAGCACGTGAAGACGCTGCACAACCTGGCGCGCGTGAACCTCGAGCAGGGCCGGGCGCGCGACGCCCGGGATCGCCTGATCGAGGCGCTCGAGATCGACTCGTCGTCGGGCGAGACGTACCGGCTGATGGGACGCGTTCGCTCGGCGATGAACCAACCTAACGAGGCGATTGCTGCCTATCGCGTCGCACTGGCGAAGGACCCGACCGATGTGTGGTCGATGAACAACATGGGCCTCGTCATGATTCAGCAGGGGAAAAACGAGGAAGCGCTCGGCCCGTTGGCTCGTGCGGTGCAGCTCGACTCGACGGTGGCCGTGTTCCAGAACAACCTGGGTATCGCGCTCGAGCACACGGGTCGGTTCGCGCTCGCGACGCAGGCATACAAGGCGGCCGTCGCCGTCGACGGTGGCTACACGAAGGCGAAGCTGAGCCTCGCTCGCGTGGAGGGTCGTGTGGAGGACCCGTCGATGGTGCCGGTCGAGCTGGCAACACTGGCGCAGACGTTCGATCGTGAGATCCGGGGCGTGCAGATGGGCGGCCCGGTTCCGCAGAACTGAAAATTGGGGTCAGAGTCGTTCACCATCAATGGTGAACGACTCTGACCCCAATTTTCCGTTGGGCGGAGCATCCCGGGGTCGTTCACAACGGCGGGCCGGTGAAGGGCTGGAATGTGCACAAGAACAAAAGCAAACGAACAACAGCACAACACCTACGGCACAAACCGAGGGCTACGCGGCAGGCAACTCATCTCGCTAGTGCTGTTCATCCTGTTCATCCTGGCCATCCTGTCAGGCAGTTGTCGGCCTCTACGTCCGGGATTTGTGTTTGAACTCCAGCCGTCCAGCACTAGAAACCAGCAGCAGGCCGGTATCCAGTTCGGTCGCGGTCAGGGAGTTGACGAGCTGTGCCTCGTCCCTGGAAGCGAGTGCGCGGATCGGCTTGTTCTCGACGAGCACTCGGCCTTCGACGAGCCTGGCTGCCTCGTAACGTTCCCCCGCCAAGGTCTTCATCGGCGCCCTTCACGTCCCTAACGGCGAAGAGTTCATCTCTGCGTGCTCCGCGCCCTCCGCGGTGAATCAACCGCGACGCTAGGATTCCTCACCTGCCTGCCGGCTGCCCTCTGGGCGGGTGCGGCACCCGTGGCCTGCGGCCTCCGCCCGGAATGACAAGCGACGGCCTTGTGCTGCGATTATACAGTTTTGTATAATCGCCCCATGTCGACCGACATGAAGCGCCATTGGTTCTACATCCTGCTCTCGCTGGCGGATCGCGACCGCCACGGTTCCGGCATCGTCCGCGACGTCCTCGACCTAACGAGCGGCGAGCTCCGGCTCTGGCCGGTGACGCTCTACGGCTCGCTCGACGAGCTCCGCGGACACTCGTGGATTCGCGAGCTCGACACCGCGCCCGACGCCGATCAAGACCGCGGCCACCGCCGCTGGTTCCGCATCACGCCGCAGGGACGACGCGCGCTCGCGGCCGAGCTCGAGCGCATGCAAACGCTCGTGAGCGTAGCGCAGCGTCGGCTGGCCCGCGTCGGCGAGTCGACATGACACGCCAACCCGAACGACGATCGCCCGCGATCGCCATTTATCGCGCGCTCCTCATCCTCCTCCCGGAGGACATGCGCGAGCGCGACGGCGACGAGATCGACACGCTATTCGCCGACGAGGTCCGAGCAGCACGCGAGCGTGGCACTCTGGCCCATCTGTGGTTCGTCGTCGCGGCCGTGTGGGACATCGTGCGGCGCGCACCGTACGAGCACTGGCGCCGGCGCGGCCGCCGCCGCAACGAGGAGTCCACGATGCGTTCCTTCATCGCCGATCTGCGCTTCGCCGTCCGGTCGTTCAGCCGGCAGCCGGGCGCGACTGCGCTCATCGTCCTCACGCTGACGCTCGGCGTCGCGGCCAACACCGCGGTGTTCGCCATCGTCGACGGGCTGTTCCTGCGACCGTTCCCATTCCCACACGCGGAGCGACTCGTCTATGTGAACGAGCGCGCGCCGACCTGGAACCTCGAGTTCACCGGGATCAACTACCCGGACTTTCACATGTGGCGCCAGCGGGCTCGCGCGTTCGAGGCAATGGCACTGTGGAACCATACGAGCATCAACCTCGCCGATGACGCAGGCGCCGAGCGCGCCGACGGACTCGCGGTCACCTACGATTTTCCGAAGGTGTTAGGCGTTCGCCCGATCCTCGGCCGGACGTTCACTGCCGACGAGGACGGACCGAAACCGACGCGCGTCGTGGTCATTGGCTATGGGCTCTGGCAGACACGCTTCGCCGGCTCACGAGACGTGGTCGGGCAGTCGATGCGCATCAACAGCGTGCCCTACACAATCATCGGCGTTCTGCCGCGTGAGGCCGAGTTTCCCGGAAACACGAAGTTCTGGGTGCCGCTGAACGGTGACCCGAACCAGGAGGGTCTGTCGTACGCATTCGAGGGCCTCGCGCGCATGAAGCCCGGCGTGACGGTCGAACAGGCTCGAGCCGATCTGTCGAACGCGCACGCGCCCATCTGGGCGGCGCACGACACGGCGCGCATCGTGAGCCCGCGGGTATCGGGGCTCCGCGAGCAGTTCGTCACCGAGTTTCGCGTGATGGGCAAGGCCCTCGGCGCCGGTGCGCTGCTGGTGCTGCTGATCGCATGCGCGAACGTCGCGGGCGCGATGCTCGCGCGATCGATCTTCCGGCGACGCGAGGTCGCGATCCGGATGGCGTTAGGCGCGAGCGCTCGCCGGGTCGGCCGGCAGCTCATCACCGAGAGTCTCGCGCTCGCCGCGTTCGCGGGGCTCGCCGGGACCGTGCTCGGGCGATGGGGCATTTATCTGCTGATCGTGTCCGCGCCCGATCAGATCCCGGGCTGGGTGCAGCTCCAGGCAAACGGCCGTACATTCGCCTTCGCGATGCTCGTGATCGTGCTGACGGCGATCGTCTTCGGTCTGGTACCGGCGCTGCAACCGCGACGCGCCGATGTCGCCGGCTCGCTGGCGTGGGGCGGTGGTGGAACGCGGTCGAGCGTCGGTCTTCCGCAGCGCCGCCTCCTCGACGCGCTCGTCGTCGTGGAGATCGCGCTCGCGCTCGTCCTGCTCGCCGGAAGCGGTCTGCTCGTTCGTGCCTATGGCCACCTGCGCCACACCGATCCCGGCTTCCGTACGGAGGGCGTGACGACGTTTCAGCTCGCATTGCCGGGAGCCAAGTATGCGAACGGTCGTGCCCAGCAGCAGCTCTACTCGACACTCATCGACCGCCTGACCGCCCTGCCTGGCGTCCAGGGCGCGGGCATCGTGAGCTGCCTCCCGTTTGGCTGCCACTGGGGCAACTTCGTGCGTGCCGAGGGTGCACCGCCGCCGTCCGCGAACGAGGCGAATCCGGTGGTTCTCATGCGCCTCGCATCGCCCGGATACTTCCAGACGATGGGGATTCGCCTCGTCCGCGGCCGCTTCTTCGCACCCGGCGAGGGCAGACCCGGTGGTCCGCGTCCGGTGGTCATCAACGAGCAGCTCGCCAGACAGCTCTGGCCTAACGTCGCCGACCCGATCGGCAGGCGAATGGGCCCCAACTCGCGCGACACGACCGGGATTCGGTGGATGACGGTCGTGGGCGTGGTGCGCGACGTTCGGCACTACGGCCTCATTCAGCCGATGCGACCAGGGTACTATCTGTCGACGACGGACATCGACAGCACGGACTCGTATGGGTACTTCGGCGTCGCGGTGCGATCCACGAGCGATCCGGCCACGGTTGCTGCCGCGGCTCGTGCCACCGTGCGCGCGCTGGATCCCGAGCTGCCGCTCATCGATCTGCAAAGCGCCGAGACCGCGGTGAACCGCTCGATCGCCAACCGCCGCACGATCGCCTTCGCCTTCGCGGCGTTCGGCGCGGTAGCGCTGGCGCTCGCGTTAGGCGGTATCTACGCGGTGCTGTCGTACGTCGTCGGCCGCCGTCGTCAGGAAATCGGGATCCGCATGGCGCTCGGGGCGCGACGTGGACAGGTCCTCGGCCTGGTGGTCCGGCAGGGACTGCGGCTGGTCGCATTCGGTGTGCTGTTCGGCCTGCCCGCTGCGCTGCTGGCGTCGGGGTTGCTGTCGAGTCTCTTGGTGGACGTCAGCGCGCGTGACCCGCTCACGTATCTCGGCTCGATCGCGCTGCTGGCCGGCGCGGCGATCCTGTCGGCGCTCATCCCGGCGCGGCGGGCGGCGGCGGTCGATCCGAAGACCGCGTTAAGTGACGGGTAGCGGTACGGGAGACGGGAGACGGGAGACGGGAGACGGGAGACGGGAGACGGGAGACGG
>Ga0070669_100000355_pt1 | contig 35508 bp, 36 predicted proteins | sample KBSS53metaG_FD_64680 | JGI IMG/M metagenome (GOLD analysis project Ga0070669, IMG submission 64680) | Switchgrass rhizosphere microbial communities from Kellogg Biological Station, Michigan, USA - KBS S5-3 metaG | ecosystem: Host-associated > Plants > Roots > Rhizosphere > Soil ...
ATCGTCCCCGGCATGGGCGACATCTGCGGCTTCAGCGGCTTCGCCGCCGACGACCGCATCAACGTCGTGCAGTGGGTCGACCCGTACATCATCGCCCACGAGCTGGGGCACAACTTCGGCGCGCCGCACTCGCAGGCGTACACCTGCTACGACGCGGGCAACGTCCGGTTGCCGCTGGCGCCCGACAGCCAGTGCATCAGCGACCAGGAGTACGGCGACCTGCACGACGTGATGGGCCTCGGCCTCCGTCACATGCACGCCTACAACAAGATGCGCCTCGGCTACCTCGCCCCCGCGAATCAGTCCACCTGGGCGGCCGACGGTGACTACGTCCTCGGCCCGATCGAGCGGCACCAGACCGGCCTGCAGTCGCTGCGGCTGCCGCGCCCGTCCAGCACCTACTTCGAGGGCAGCCACCTCTACCTCGAGTTCCGGCAGCCGATCGGCATGTTCGACACGGTGTTCCCGCCGACGCACCCGGTCTTCAACGGCATCACGCTGCGCCTGGCGGCCGACGCCGCGGTGATGGGCCCGCACTCGCACATCCTGGACACGCAGCTCGACACGCCCGAGCCGACCTACGGCAACGAGGACGCGACGCTGCAGCTGGGGCAGGCGTTCTACGAGCCGATGGATCACTACACCGTGCAGCCGCTCAGCGTCTCGGCGGCGTCGGCGTCGGTGCGCGTGCTGGGCAACCGCAACCCGATGAAGATCAACTTCCAGCCGGCCGCCGCGCCGGTTCCGGCCGGCTACCTGGTGGACAGCGGCGCCGTCTACGGCAACCGGGGCAACGGCTTCAGCTACGGCTGGAGCGCCAGCAACGCGAACGCCGTCGACCTCAACTCAGCGGAGACGCCCGGGCTGGATCAGCGCTACGACACGTTCAACAAGCTGCAGGGTGGGGGCTCGTCGACGTGGGAGCTGGGGGTCGCGAACGGCAGCTACCTGGTGCGCGTCGCCGCCGGTGACGTCTCGACGAACGCCGTCTACAAGATCATGGCTGAGGGCGTGCTGGTGCTGGACAAGACGCCCGTCGACGGTGAGAAGTGGTTCACGCGGTCGGCGGTCGTGACCGTCAATGACGGCCGCCTGACCGTCACCAACGGCGCCGGCGCGTCGAACAACAAGATCAACTTCATCGAGGTGATCTCGCTGGCGCAGGCGTCGCAGGTGTTCACGGCGAACTTCAACAGCACGTCGGACAGCTTCACCTACGCGGACAACTCGTTCCGCGGGGCGACGCAGGGGAGTTACGCGAACGGGGTGCGGCAGGCGACCGGCGGGGTCGGCAACACCGGCAACCTGCAGGTCACCCTGGGCGGCATCAACGACAACGACATCCTGGGCATGTCGGGCGGCTGGTCGCGCAGCTTCTCGCTGACCACGCCGTCGTCGGGCGCCGTCACGTTCAGCTACAACCTGACCCAGACGGCCGAGTACGAGAACGACGAGTACAGCGAGGTGCTGGTGTCGATCGACGGGCGGCTGGTGGGCATCGGGCTGAACGACTACGTCGCGCGCGTCTTCGGCGACGGCCCGGGCGGCGCGCCGGTCACGACCGGCTGGAAGACGGTCACCGTGAACCTGGGAATGCTCGGGTCGGGGAGCCACACCGTGACGATCGGCGGCTACAACAACAAGAAGACCGACGCCAACGAATCCACCGACCTCCGCATCGACGACGTCACCGTCCGCAAGAACTGACCCCTCACCCTAACCCTCTCCCCGCTTCGCGGGGCGAGGGGATCGGATGCAGGACCCCTCACCCTAACCCTCTCCCCGCTTCGCGGGGCGAGGGGATCGGATGCAGGACCCCTCACCCTAACCCTCTCCCCGCTTCGCGGGGCGAGGGGATCGGATTCAGGTCCCCTCTCCCGCGTCAGCGGGAGAGGGCTAGGGTGAGGGTCCGGCCGGTCCGCTCACCACGTAGCGAGCATGTACCAGAACCACGTTTGGTACAGGGCCCACGCGGTCCTGATGGCGAACGCCACCCAGAGCAAAAGCACGACCAGCCGCCAGCGCGGATGCCGTCCCAGCGCCTTCGTGATGACGAGATACGGCGGTGCGACGACGACGACGTAGAAGCACACCCACCAGATCCACCACCCCGGACGCGTGCCGTTGCCGTTCCCGTGATCGACGAACGCGAGCCCCGCAGCGCACACCGCGACGACAACGAGATCCGCAACGACGACCTGACGCCAGGTGTTCGTCGCCCCTCGGAACGGGTTCAGCGTGGGCATGTAGCTGTTCAGGCGTCAGCGCGCGGTGCAAAGAACGTCGGCGGTACGTCGACTGTGATGAAGTCGCCGAACTCGGGTTCTGCGGAAGCCTGATGGCGTGAATAGGGGAGGTAAAAGAACCTCGAAAACCCCGGAGCCTCCAGATGGACTCGAATCCCGTCGGGGAAGGGTGGCTGATACGCAGGAGGGATGTTCACGTCACCGACCAGGGCAATCGCAGACGCTTCGCCGTTCAGCACCAGCTTTCTGAGGGCTTCTTCCATCCGTCGGTAGACGTCGTGGCGATCCGGATGCTCCTGGCCGTCGTGAACAGCGAGATGGTTCACCCGTCCGTCAGCGTCCACGTAGCCGCCGAACGCATAGAACTCGCCAGCCTTCGCGACCATCAACTTCGCAAAGTCGGTCACGGACTCGAGCAGTGTCGCGAGAACGTGCGGATCCATCAGCGCTGCTCGTCAGCCGCCAGCCGGGTCCAGCCTGATCCAGTCCTTCGATTCAGGGAGCTTCGCCACGGCCTCCTCGTCGGCGAACAGGCGCGTCAGGCCACAGTTAGCGCAGACCACGACCTGGAAGTGGGCATGAGAAAAGAAGTCCCCAAGTCCGGGGAGAAGGTATGGCATCTCGACGGTCGTCGCGTAAAGAGTTCCGCCGCTGCAATTCGGACACGGCGCTGCTGTTCTGATCATCCTTGAACCACCTTTCGATCTACTGACGGCGGCAAGAACAGCTGCCGCCTCTTTCTGAAGTAGATGACGTTCGGCACCGCCCAGATCGCGAAGTAGAAGAGCAGGCCCCGCCACCCGGCCAACGAGCGATAGGACATCGTGGACACGGTCATCGCCAGGTAGATCCAGTTCAGGTAGTAGGCCCACCCCTTCCGCCTGATCATGCCGGGAAGCAAGACGCCCATGAGACCGAGCTCGAACGCGCGGAGGGCAAGCCATCCAGCGCTGAGCGCGCCGAAGTCTCGGATGAAGAAATACAACTCTCCGAGCAGGTCGACAGCGATGAAGAAAATGTAGAACTTGAGCCAGCGTACATTCCGGAGAGGCGCATCTTGCCGGTCCTTGGCGCTCTGTTGCTGGAGCTTCTCGTCTTCCTGCGGTGACGGCGCCTCGATGCCGCGGCGTCGCAGCTCGGCCCACGCGACATCGAGGGCTTCCTTTCGGTAATCCCCAGCCTCGACCGTCACGACTTTCAACAGCTCGTCGTCGGTCATCGCGGCGATTCTGCCCCGTATGACGTCGAGGAAGTCTCCGTTCGTGGAGCCCGTGCTGCTCACGTGAGAGCCTCTACGCCTTGCGCACCGGGTAGCGCAGGTGCGTGACGCCGACACCCGCGATCACCTTCGGGTTGCCGAGGACGGCGGGCGTGGCGGCGAGGTGGTCGAACAGTCGAACGCCGGAGCCGAGAAGAACCGCCGCGATGTCGACGTGGATCTCGTCGAGGAGGCCGGCGTTCAGGAGCTGCTGGATGGTATCGGCGCCGTGGACGCCGACGGACTTGCCGGCGGCGGCGGCCTTGGCTTGTTTCACGGCGCTCTCGATTCCGTCGGTCACGAAGTGGACGTTCGAGTTGGGTCGCGGCCATCCGGCGGGGATGTGGTGGGTGAGGACGAAGGCCGGTCCCCAGGAGTGGTTTCCGCCCCAGCCCTGGGCGGCCTCGAACGTGCGTCGACCGGTGAGCATGGCACCGAGTCCAGACGTGAGACCGCGCAGGTGCTCGGCGCTCGGCGCGGACACCTTGAACGTCATGCGGTCCGCCCCGCCGGTGTGGAACTCGACGTCCCCCGATTTGAAGTACCAGTCGAACACCTCGGCCACGCCGTCGTTGAGATCGGCGACGTAGCCGTCGAGCGACATGGACATGATCGCGACAACCTTCGACATGGCGATGTTCCTTTCGAGGGGACGATAATGCGGTTCAGCGGCGGGTGGGGCGGCATTCATAGATGTCGCCACCACCTCTTCAGAACCTCTTTGTTGCGTCCGCCCGTCGCGCGACTGAACAGGTGGATCGCGAACCGAACGACGTGCGCGACTGCTGCGAGGGCCCCGAGAACGCCTCCGACGACGAAGAACGTCGAGAACGACGTGCCGTCGTCGGGAACGAGGAAGCAAAAGATCGTCGCGCCGAGCGAACAAGGGAAGCCAAACAGGAATTTCCAGCCACTCGGCGGCCCGAGGTGGGTTCCGAGACCGATCACCCACGCCACGATCAGCGGCAGCAGAACCCAGAACGCAGCGACGAGTATCAGCGGCCCGCCCGGCACATGGCCGGATGCAAGAGCTGTCAGAGGCGGGCTCACCGGCCCGAGTCTACTTCGGCGCGACGAACCCCGCCGCGATCGCCCGACTCTGGTACAGCGTGTTCTTCTGGTCGTCGTTGTAGACGGTCGAGAAGCTGGTGCCATTGGTCGAGCGCGCGATCTTGCCCTGCCAGTCGGCGCGCAGGTACGCGCCGTCGTACCAGGACGAGTCCTTGCAGTCGGTCTCGCTCTTCCAGGTGTTCTCGCAGTAGGTCGCTTGCTCGATGCCTGACATCGTCGTCCAGGTCAGCGCGTCGTCGGACTGGTAGCTGGTCTTGGTGTCGCCGTAGGCGACGAACTTGCCGCCGCGGTAGATGAGATAGACGTGGGAGCCGGTGCTGGGGATGGTCGAGTGATTCGTCCAGGCGAGGCCGTCACTGGATCGGAACACCTTGCCGTCGCAAACGCCGTAGAAGTACGGGTCCTTGTAGGCGAGGCCCTCGATGATCGCGCAGGACTTCACGGGGCCGTCCTTCAGCTTGCCGTGGTCGGTCCAGTGGACGCCGTCGGTCGACGTCCACAGCTTCCAGCCGGTGGCGACCCAGATGCCCTTGCCGTAGACGACGGCGCGCAGGAGGACGTCGTCGTCGCCGCCGCTGGTCGTTTCGTACGAGCGGTCGCCCCAGGTCTTGCCGCCGTCGCGCGACAGGATGCGGATGCCGCCGTAGCCGACGCCGATCAGCGCGGGGACGTAGCCGGCGGGATCGCCGGTGGTGCCCGCGGCGCCGGTGGTGCCCGCGGCGCCTGTGGTGCCCGCGGCGCCTGTGGTGCCCGCGGCGCCTGTGGTGCCGCCACGTCCTGCCGCGCCTGTGGTGCCCGCGGCGCCTGTGGTGCCGCCGCGTCCGGCGGCGCCGGTGGTTCCCGCGCTGCCCGTCGGATCCCCGCCCGCCGCGCCCGCGACGCCGCTGGAGCCCGCTCCTCCGCTCGACCCGGACCCGCCGGCCGCGCCCTCCGCGCCTGCGACGTTGCCGGTTCCCCCGGTGCCCGGGTCGAGGGAGGTGCCTGCCGCGCCGCCTTTCGACGACGCTCCTGAATCTTGGTGATGGTCGCCGACGGCCCCCGCGCACGCGATGAGTCCAAAACAGGCGAACGCGAGGGCCCTGGAGGGGTCGGCGGCCATCCGGCACGTATGAGCCCCGAGGGGGCGCAGGCGGTCCAAGGTGCGATGGCGAAAGGACGCCTACTTGCGGCAGCCCGCGCCGACCAGGACGGGGCCCGCGACCTCCGCCGGCATCGCATCGTTCGTCGAGCGCAGGGCGACGTCGTAGACGAGGCGCATCGGGGCGCCGCACGTGCCGTATTCAGGGCGGAAATCGATGACAGCGTCCTGATATCCAGGCATCGAGACGGTCACGGGGCCGGCGGCGGGCGGCGAGGCAGCGTGCGAGCAGACGGCGGTGAAGCAGGCCTCGGAGGTCACTTCGATCGGCAGTTGCACGCCATTCTGGCTGAGCGTCGCGTTCGGCAGCGTTTCATGCGAGACGGCGTCGTAGACGAGGGCGTACAGGGTCGGGTATGCGCAGCGCTCGGGGGTACTGCACGGGTCGCCGCATGTGCTCGCGAGGAGGAGGGCGGGGAGGGTGAGGGCCAGAGCGAGGGCTGGCGGGAGGCGCATGCGGGCATTCTAGCGGGGACCCCCTCACCCGGCGCCTGCGGCGCCGGCCTCTCCCCCCTCTCCCCCTAACAAGGAGGGCATTGAAAGGGGGAGAGGCGATAAGAAAGATCTCCCTCACCCGGGCGCCTGCGGCGCCAGCTCTCCCCCCAGATCAGGTCCCCTCTCCCCCTTGGGGGAGAGGGTTAGGGTGAGGGGGTCCCTCTTCCCCGGTCTCCCGTCGGAAAACCCTGGACCGTTTGCGAGGGGCCGGGGGTCGTACTCGGCAGGATGCGCGGCCTCTGGGCATACCTCGCGCTGCTCCTCGCTGTGACCGGGTGCGTCGGTCAGGTCAGCGGCCGCAGCGGCAGCGGCGGCAGCGGACCCGGCAGCGGCGCGGCGGCGTCGTCCGGATCGGCGGGCGCCGGCAACGTCGGCGGTCCGGGCGTCGGAGGCAGCGCGGGCGCCGGGAACATCGGCGGGCCCGGCGTCGCCGGCAGCGGTGTCACGCCCACGCCTGTGACCTTCGCGTGCGACGCGAACGCCAAGCCGCCCGTGGCCACGCTGCGCCGCCTCACGATGACGCAGTATCGGAACACCGTCGCCGATCTCGCCGCGTGGGCGGTCGGCGGCTCCAGCGCCGGGCAGACGGTCGTCACCGAGATCGCCTCGCCGCTGAACGCGCTGCCCGACGATCGCCGCGAGGCGGTGCCGCAAGATCTGCACGGCAGCTACCGCCGCCTCGATCAGTCGCTGCAGCAGATCCACGTCGAGTCGACCTACGACGTCGCCGTCGCGCTCGGCGCCGCGCTGACGACGACCGCGCGCCTCGGCACCGTGGTCGGCACCTGCGCCACCGACACCAGCACGTCGAACGACGCCACCTGCCTCGACGCGTTCATTAAGAAGTTCGGCGCGCGCGCGCTGCGCCGCCCGCTGGCCACCGACGAGGTCACGTTCTACACGACGGCGTACGGCAGCAGCACGACCGCTTCCGCCGCCGCCTACGCCGACCTGATCGCGCTGTTCGTGACCGCGCCCGAGTTCATGTACTTCGTCGAGCACGGCGACACGGCGATCTCTGGCCAGACCGGCGTCTACGACGTGTCGCCTTACGAGCTGGCCTCGCGCCTGTCGTACCAGCTGTGGCAGACGGCGCCCGACGACGCGCTGCTGTCCGCCGCCGCCGACGGCAGCCTGCGCGACGCCACCACGTACAACGCGCAGGTCGCGCGCCTGCTCGCCGATCCGCGCGCGCGCCCGGCGCTGGACGAATTCTTCGCCGACTGGATGAAGGTCGAGGATCTGCCCGCGCTGGACGCGAAGAACGCCGACGCGACCTTCAAGACGTTCGCCGGCGCCGATCTGCCCGACGCGAAGCTGCGCCAGGCGATGATCGACGACGTCGTCGGCATGCTCGACTACTACACGTGGACGACGCCCGCCGGGATCTCGGCGCTGCTGACCAGCGACCTGTCGTTCGCGCGCGACGCGCGCCTCGCGAAGCTGTACGGCGTCGCCGCCTGGAACGGCACCGGCGCGCCGCCGACGATGCCGGCGGGCCAGCGGCCTGGCCTGCTCACGCGCGCGCTGTTCCTGTCGACCGGCACCGCGAACACGCGCCCGATCATGAAGGGCGTCTTCCTGCGCACGAATGTCCTGTGCGACACGATCCCGCCGCCGCCGCCCGGCGCCAACGCCAAGCCGCCCGACCTCGGCCCCAACATGACGACGCGCGAGAGCGTCGAGGCGATCACCGAGATGCCGGGGACGATCTGTCTCAGCTGTCACGGCATCGCGATCAACCCGCTCGGCTTCGCGACGGAAGGATTCGATTCGCTGGCCCGCTTCCGCACCACCCAGCGCCTGTTCGACGCCGCCGGCGTCGAGACCGGGACGAAGCCCGTCAACACGATGTCGGTTCCGCAGGTCGTGTACGGCGACACAACCGCGGTGTCGACGCCCGCCGAGTTGATGTCGCTGATGGCCGGCAGCGGCAAGATCGAGGCCTGCCTGGCACGCAACTTCTTCCGCTACACCTACGGCCGCTGGGAAGACACGACGATCGACGGCTGCGCGCTCGAAGATGCGCGCAAGACGCTGGCGAACGGCGGCACGATCGCCGACCTCGCCGCCGCCGCCGTGAAGACGGCGCAGTTCAAACGACGGACGTTCCAATGAAACGCCAACGACAGCGACAGGTCATCGACATCTCGCGACGCCAGATGCTTCGGGGCATCGGCGGCGCCACGCTGGCGCTGCCGGTCCTGCCGTCCCTGCTGTGCAAGACCGCGTACGCCGCCGATCCGGTGTTCACGCGCCCGCCGCGCCTGTGGTGGGTGACGACCGAGCACGGCGGCGCGTTCGAGGCGAGCATGTTCCCCAGCACGTCGCTGCTGACGAACAGCCTCGCGCTGTACTCGGACCACACGGTGAAGTCGGGCACGCTGACGTCGACCACGTCCGGCAGCGACACCGTGGTGTCGCCGGTGCTGCGCGCGCCGTCGTCATCGCTGTCGGCGGCGCTGGTCGCGAAGATGAACGTGCTGTGGGGCCTGGACGTGCCGTTCTACATCGCGCACAACACCGGGCTGCACCTGGGCAACTACGCGCGCAACGACGGCAATGGCGGCGACGGCAAGGCGGTGCAGGCGTTCCCGCGGCCCACCATCGACCAGATCATGGCGTGGTCGCCGTCGTTCTATTCGAACCTGTCGGGCATCCGCGAGCGCGCGATGATCATGGCGAACCGCCCGGTGTCGTGGAACTACACCGACCCGTCGATGACCAGCAGCACGATCGAGAACGTGCGCGGCTACTCGAGCTCGCTGGATCTGTTCAACAAGATCTTCGTGCCGACCGGCGGCCCGGCGCCGCGCGCGCCGATCGTCGACAAGGTGCTGGCGAACTACAACCGCCTGCGCAACGGCAACACGCGCCTGTCCGCCGCCGACAAGCAGCGCCTCGACGATCACGTCGCGCGCATCGCCGAGCTGCAGCGCAAGCTGACCACGACGGTCAGCGGCGCGTCTTGCTCGACCGTCACGACGCCGACCGACAACGCCAGCAAGCACAACGCCAACACGCCCGAGGACGCGGGCAAGCAGCTGCAGCTGTGGAACGAGGTCGCGACCGCTGCGTTCATGTGCGGGACCAGCCGCATCGGCGTGCTCGCGTACGGCGACACGTCGCGGTTCGTGTCGTACGGCGGCGACTTTCACCAGGAGGTCGCGCACCAGTGGCAGCTGGCCGACAAGCAGGCGCTGCTGGTGCAGTCGTATCAGCGCTTCTTCGCGTCGGTGTTCGTCGACATGGCGCGCCGACTGGACGCCGTCGAGGAAGCGCCCGGCCTGACGTACCTGGACCACTCGCTGCTGGTGTGGACGCAGGAGAGCGGCATGGAGACGCACGGCTCGGTGTCGGTGCCCGTCGTGACGTTCGGCAGCGCCGCCGGCCGCCTGAAGACGGGCCTGCTGTGCGACTACCGCCGGATGGGCAATTCAGGATCGACGTACGATCCGGGCGCGGGCGGCAAGCAGACGCTGGGGCTGCTCTACAACCAGTGGCTGGCGACCGTGCTGCAGACGATGGGCGTGCCGCCCAGCGAGTACGAACGCTGGGGCTACAAGGGTTACGGCTACCCGTTCATCACGAAGGAGAGCTGGACGCCGCCGTTCGCGAAGCACTACGGCGACACGTCGTCGCGCTACTTCAAGGACGCCAGCACGATCCTGCCGTTCTTGAAGGTCTAGCTCTGGTCCGGAGTATCCGGTCCCCTCGCCCCGCGAAGCGGGGAGAGGGTTAGGGTGAGGGGTCCGCGCGTTACGCGCGCGCTGCTAGTAACAGCGGCCGCTGTCCGGGTTCGTTCCGGCGTCGAACGTGCATTCGCAGACGCCGGCGTCGGTGCAGTGTCCGTGGATCGACGAGATCAGCGGGCTGTCGTTGCACGTCTGGTCGGCGCCGAACGTGCAGACGGCGCCGCCGTCGGGGCAGGGCTGCTGAATGCAGCCGTCGTCGGCGTCGAGGCCGCTGATCTGGAAGACCCCGTTCGTGCACCGCCAGCCGGTGGAGCAGCAGCCGTGACAGGTGCAGAACGACGTGTACCGGCAGGCGAACGAGCCGGTGCACGCGAGCGGCGTCTTGGGCTCCGACGGCGGACAGCTCGAGAGCGTGATGCCGCCCGAGCCGCCCGTGCCGCCGCCCGCACCGCCCGTGCCGCCGCCCGCGCCGCCCGCGCCGCCGGAGCCGCCGCCGCTGCCGGCGCCGCCGTCGGTGCAGGGCGGACCCAGCGAGCACGTGTTGTTGACATCCGTCCCCATGAGATATCCCGACACACAGTTCCAGAGGTCGGGACAGCAGCCGTGACAGCTGCAGACCTGGTACGTGCAGTTGAACGCGCCGCTGCAAGGCACCGAGGCCGTCGGGCTAGACGCGGGACAGGTGGTGATCGGCACGCCGCCGCTCCCCTTGCTGCTGCAGGCCGCCGCCGCGACCACACCCGCGAGGAGGATCGAACGCAGTAAGCAAGCGAATCTCATGCGGCAATCGTACACCCGCACCTCTACCGCCTCGCGAACGCGGTGCCGCGAATTTCGCGATCTCGATCACGACATCGGGTTGATCCCGCAGAGCACCCTCGCACTTCGCGCGAGAGCGGCTACCTTTCAGGCGCATGTTGCGTCTCGCGGGGGCAACGATCTTGATCGTCGCTGTTGTGGCGGCCGCCGGCTGCGCGCACGAATTTGCGTACCGGCCCGTCGACGCGGCCGCGGCGGGCGCGCCGGCGTCGCGCTACCAGATTCCGCCCGAGGCGCCGCGCGGCGAGGTCTACGTGACGTCGTTCGGGTTCACGCAGATGGACGTCGCCGAGGGGCGAAGCGCGCAGCTGATGCACGCGCGCGTGGTCGCCGTGAACAACGGCCACGACGGCTGGACCGTCGACGGACGCGCGCAGCAATTGCTGTATGCGCCGGCGGCCGCGCCGCTGACGCCGGCGTACGTCAACACGGACGCGGGCACCGGACCCGTGTACGCGGTGCCGCCCGCGTCGCATCGCGTGTTCGACCTCTACTACGCCGTTCCCGCGCCGCTCGATCAGCCGCAGCAGCTGGGCGCTTTCGAGCTCAGCTGGCGCGTCGACGTCGCCGGCCGCCCGGTCACGGAGCGCACGCCGTTTCAACGCTTCGAGGGAGCCCCCGGTGGCTACGACCCGTACCCGCCGTACGTCTTCGTCGGGCTGGGGTGGGGACCCGGCTGGTGGTACGGCCCGTACTTCCCGTACGGCTACCGCCCCGTCATCCGCACTTACTATTACCCGCCGTCGCGGGTGCGCTCGTACGGCGCGTGGCAAGGCGCGCCGCGCACCGCGCCGCCGGCCGGTTCGTCGGGTTGGCGTGGATCGCCGCCGTCGTCCGGGTGGCACGGATCGCCGCCGCCGTCCGGTTCGGGCTGGCGCGGTTCGCCGCCGCCGGCGCGCGTCGGGCCCCGGGGCGGCGGCGGTCGTCGCTAGGCCGCGGCTTTACGCGCGCTGCCGCCGTCGCCTGCACGCGAACACGACGCCCGCGCTCAGCAACAACATCGACAGCACTGTTCCGCCCGTCGACACCGCGTCGACGACCGCGCAGCCCGCATAGCAGCTGCACAGTCCTGTCGCCGTGTTGCAGCTGTTGACGCATTCGTCGGCGAGCGTGCAGGCCTCCCCTCCGGCTTTCTTCTTTCGGCAGATGGACGCCGAATCGCAGTAGGCGCCATCGACGCAGTCGGAAGCGGCGCACGAGGTTCCGATCGCCGCCAGCGTCGGCGCGGCCGCGCACGTGCCGTCGACGGCCGGATCGGTCGAGGCGCCCACACAGTTGTTGGTCGTGCATTCGTACCCTTGCGCGCAGGCGCCGCCCATGGCCACCTTGGCCACGACGAACGACATGCAGGCGTCCGCGTTGGCGTCGATTCCTTGCTTGAACTCGTCGCAGGTCATCGCGTTGAGCGCGTCGATGCAGCTCGCGCTCGCGGCGACATCGTAAGTCGCGCGTCCCTGCGCCTGCGACGCGTCGATCTGCGCCGTGAGCACGGAGATCACCCCCGCGTTGTCCATCAGGCACTGCGACATCGTGTGGTCGGTCAGGTCGCTCCCGCTGCAGCACGTGAAGTTCTTCGTGCACAGCGCCTCGGCGTATCTCTGCGCGAAGTTTCCGATCGTGACCGCGCTGCCGCCGGCGCCGCCCATACCACCCGTGCCGCCGCCGCTCGTGCCGCCGGTGCCCATCGACTTGGACCCGCTGCTGCTGCATCCAACCAGGAACACGATTCCGATGCCGACCCGCCCCAGCGTCTTCGTCATTCGCCTAGCGTCGCCGATCGACGGCTTTTGCGAAAGGGTCAGGGCGTGGAGCTCGCGTCCGGCCGCGGCGGCAGGGCCTGGTAGCAACGCCCCGTCTCCGGATTGATCCCGCTGTCGAAGCATTCGCACGTCCCCGCGTCTGTGCAGCGCCCGTAGATCCCCGCCCAGTTCGGGCTGTCGTTGCACGTCGCGCCGTTGCCGGGCCGGCAGACCGTACCCGCGTCCGCGCAGGTGACGAAGTAGCACTCGTTGCTGACGCCCAGGTCGATGAAGGTTCCGTTGTCGCAGCGGTGCGTCCACCCGCAGCAGACGCCGCACCGGCAGGTCTCTGGATACTTGCAGAAATAGTAGCCGTTGCACTGGGTCCCGTTCGCCGGGCGCTCCGTCGGGCACTCGCCGTCGCCGCCCGCGCCGCCGGTGCCGCTTGCGCCGCCCGGGCCCGCGCCACCCGCGCCGCCCCTGCCGCCAACGCCGGCGTCTTCGCAGGTGACGACGACGCACGCGTCGCTGGCGCCGTAATAGACGTAGCTTCCGTTCGTGCAGGCGAACGCGAACGAGCAGCACGCGCCACATTCGTTGCAGCGGTCGACGTACGGGCAGATCGCGGTGCCCGTGCACGCGGTTCCGATGACGGGCTGTGTCGCGGGACAGGCCGAGTTGCCGCCCGCGCCCGAGTTGCCGCCCGCGCCCGAATGCCCGCCCGCGCCCGCAGCCGCATCCTGCGTCTTGTTCTTGCCGCCGCCGCACGCCGCGACGGCGAGTAGCGCGGTGAAAAGCAACCCTCGTCGCACGGTCGTAGGATACCGCGGCTATTGCGCTAATCGGTCGGTTCCAAACCGCGTTTCTTGAGCGCAGCTCGCAACCGGATCAGCATGCCGGGGCCGGTCGTGGTGACCAACTCCGCTTTCATCGTCTGCTGCAACTCTCCATACTTCTTGCCGGTCGGACTGCGGAAGAATGCGCCGATCTCCTCGAGCTCGCGCTTGTTGAAATACTTTCCATAGATTTGCGTCGCCGACCTGATCATGTCGTCGTACGACATGGACTCCTTCAGGGCTGCCCTGATCGCCCCCACCTTGTCCTCGGGCCCTTTCTGTCCGGGTAGTACGCGCACCTCTTCCACCCACTGTTTGGAAATCCTCTCCATGGTCGCGTCGTACTCGCGGGGCGTGATAAGAGCCCTCGTGACGTCTTCTTCAATGGGCTTGGTGCCGGAGCCGTCAGCTCTCGGGGCGCCGGTGGTGAAGAGTACGGCGGCGAGAAACGCGGCGAGGATGTAGCGCATGGTCGCGAGCGTAGTTCGAGTGCTTGGAGCAATCCAGCGGCGCGGACCCTCACCCTAACCCTCTCCCGCAAGGCGGGAGAGGGGACCGGATCTCTTGTCCCCTCTCTTGCTACGGCGCTGGAATTCGCAGCATCGTCACGCTGCGGTCGACGGTGGCGGTATCGACGCCGAGCTGGCGCGTGGTGTTGTGGCCCATGCACCACACCGATTCGTCGGCCTTGCGCGCACAGGTGAAGAAGCGCCCGGCGCGCACCTCGATCCAGCCGGACGTCGGATCGGCGCGCATCATGTTGGGCAGCGAATCGACCAGCTCGGGCGCGCCGATCTGGCCCTCGGTGTTGCGGCCCGCGCACCAGATCTCGCCGCCTGGTCGTAGCCCGCAGGTGTGAAATGTGCCGACGGTCGACGCAGACCAGTCGGTGTACGTCGGAACCTGCGCCGGCGTCGGCCGCGGCGCCGTGTCGCCCATCGCCAGCGCGCCGCTGCCCTGCGAGCCCCAGCACCACAGGCTGCCGTTGCGCTTGCGCGCGCACGTCGTCGATTGCGAGCAGCCGACCTCGATCCAGTCGGTGTCGTCGCCGACCTGGGTGGGCGAGCGCAGCTGTTCGGGCTGGGTGAAGCCCTGACCCAGCTGCGAGTCGGTGTTCCGCCCCCAGCAGTACAGCCGGCCCGGCGCGCGGATGCCGCAACCGTGTCCCTGGCCGGTGGCGACGAACGTCCAGTCGCGCGTCGACCCCAGCTGGATCGGTTCCAGGTGGTCCTCGCCCGGGTGCGTGTCGCCCAGCCCCAGCTGTCCCTCCCAGTTGTAGCCCCAGCACCAGGCGGACGCGTCCGCGAGCACGGCGCACGTGAACTCGAACGCGGTCCGCACGTCGACGGCTTTCGCGGGCAGCATCACCTGGCGCGGGTCGGGGCGCGACGTGCGATCGCCGCTGCCCAGCTGGCCGTTCGCGTTGCCGCCCCAGCACCAGACGCCGCCGTCGCTCGCCAGCGCGCAGGTGTGCGTGCTGCCGGCGGCGGGCGCGGTCCACGGACCGCCCGGGACGACGACGGGCGCTTGCCCCGTGCCGCCGCCGTCGCTGGTGGCGACGCCCAGCTGCCCATCGCCGTCGTCGCCCCAGCAGTACATCCGACCAGCCGCGACGGCGCACGCGTGGCCGAATCCGGCAGCGACGCGGACGTCGGTCAGCTGCAGGACGACCGGTGCGCTGCCGTCGCTGGGCCGCAGCACCTCGCCGCTGCGATGGCAGCCGCCCGCAGCGAGCGCACACGCAACGGCGGCGCCCCGGATCCAGAGGGCCATGCTGTACTGGCGCTTCACGGCGACTCCAATCCGATGTTAGCGCCCACCAGCACGCCGCGCGCGCTGGCGACGGCTGAGCCTGTGTCCGTCGCTTCCACACTGACCGCGGCGCCGCCGATGTCGACGCCGGCGGTCACGTGCAGCGCGCGCCCGAGCGCGATGCGCCCGACCACGCGCGCCCGGGCGACAACCAGCAGGTCGGCGTACGAAAAGCTGTCCGCGCCCGGCGACGCCTCGGCGCGGAACGAGAGCCAGCTCGCCGCCGCGCCCGCGCCCGCCGCCAGCGACGCGCGCCGCCCGCCGGCCACGCGCACGAACAGCGACACGCTGCCGCCCAGGCCCAGCGCGCTCACGCGCCCATGCGGCGCCGTCGTCGCGGGCGCCGCGCGCAGCTCGCCCGCGATCTCGAGGTGCCAGCGCGGCGCGACCATCCGCCCGAACGCGTCCACGCCCCACAGCGTCAGATCGCTACCGCCGAGAAATCGTTCGAACACGCCGCGCGCCCCGACGGCGCCCACGTCGCCGGTCGGCGCGGGCGCCATCACTTGCTGGACCGTGCCCACCACCTGCGGCCGTGCTTGCGCCTGCGCTTCCCGCGCGCGCGCCGTATCCAGCGCCACCTCCGCCCAGCTGGCGCGCAGCAATTCGTCCGCCTCGATCGCGATGGCGGCCGCGCGCCCGTCGTCGGGGATGCGCGACAGATCGACGTCGCGCCGCACGCGCTTGTGCGTGACCGCGTCGCGCACCTCGATGTCGACGGTCGCTTTCGCCTTGTCCTCGGGCGACAGGTCGACGGTCAACGTCGCCAGCGCCGCGGCGGACGGATGCGCGTCGCTGGAGCACGCCGCGATCCCCTGGCCGGCCAGCGTGTGCTGCAGGTCGGAAAGCACCGCCGCCCGCTGCGTCTCGCTCCACCCTTCGGCGCCGAGCTGCAGCTGCACCCACGGTCCGTCCCCCGCGCAGCCCGCCGCCGCAGCGGCCATCGACGGAGACACTGCGCTCGCAACACACAGGGCGAGGAGGACCGTCCGACCGCGCATCGGCCGTCCATGATAACCCTCCCGCCGTCAGACCGGGTCGATCCCGCCGGATTGCATCGTGCAGATGCCGCCGGAACCGCTGGCGTCGCTGCGCGTGCACATGCCCGGGCCGGGGACGACGCAGATGATGGCGGGACAGAAGATGGGTGGTGTGCAGCCGGCCTTGTTCCACATCGCGCGAATCGCGTCGGGGCCCTTCGTATCGGTGACGCGCACCTGACACTGGGGGCAGCCGAGGCCCGTGTCGACCAGTTGCTGGCACTGGCCGGCGGCGTCCGGCGTGCACGCGCGCGCTTCCTGCACCGCCTTGGAGTACTCGGCTTCGAGCTCGCTGCAGCTGAGGCCGCCGTCATTCTGTCCGCCCTGACCGCCGCGACCCGCGCTGCCGCTGGTGCCCGCGCTGCCGGTGGTGCCGCCGCGACCGGCGCTGCCGGTGGTCCCGCCGCGGCCCGCGCTGCCCGTGGTGCCCGCGGCGCCGGTGGTGCCGCCGCGACCGGTCGTGCCCGCGGTGCCGCTGGTGCCCGCGGTGCCGGTGGTGCCGCCGCGACCCGCGCTGCCGGTGGTGCCGCCGCGACCGGCGCTGCCGGTGGTGCCCGCGCCGCCGGTGGTGCCGCCACCGCCGGGGCCAGAGCCCGCCTGGCCCGTCGTCCCGCCTTGTCCCGTCGTCCCCGCGGTGCTGCCGGCCTGGCCGGTGGTGCCGGCGTTACCGCCAGCGCCCGAACCCGCGTGCCCAGAGGTGCCGCCCTGACCCGAGCCGTCTTTTACTTCGGTAACCGAACCGCAGGCTGCCGCGAGCACGATCGCGAAACTCGTCAAGACAAGGGGGATGGATCGCCGCATGGGCCGATTTTGCCAGCAACTGCCGGACCATTGCGAACGCGCGGTCCGCCGGCACTTCCGCGCGCCCGTCGTCAGAAAACTGAGACGCGGCAGGCCGCGATGCCGCCCGGCGACTACCAGAGAAGCGCAGGGTTGGAAGGAGGCGCGTCGTCCAGGAAGGGCGTCACCATCGATTCGAGCAGCTTGGCCTCCCCGGAGATCGCAACGTGAGCCGTCGCCGGGAGGATCACCAGCCGCGCGGCGGGAACCTTCTGGACCTTCCCCGTTGCGGGCGCCGCTTCATCGCCGCCACCCCGCAGCTTGAACATCGCCACCGCGTGTTCCGGCTTCACGGCGTCCGCATCACCCACGATGACCATCGTCTTGGCTGAGATCGCGCGCATCTGATCGTCGGTCATGGTGTGGCTGTTGATGTTCAACACCTTCATCTTCTCGACGTAAGCCTCGAACGCTTTGGGATCCGGCGTGTGTTTCTTGAACGTCGCTTCGACCGGGGTACCCGCAAACGCCTTGGCGTTCAGGCCCTCGAGCGCCTTGGCCACCGCGGGGTACCAGCCGTCTTTGCGATAGGCGGCCGACATCGAGACCAGCTTGTTGACGAGCTTGGGGTGACGTGACGCCATCTGCAGCGCCACCTCTCCACCCTGGGAGTAGCCCATCACGTCTGCGCGCTCCACCTTCAGGGCCTGCAGCAACGCCGCAGCGTCATCGGCGAACTGCTCGTACGACATCTTCCGCGACGTGTCCGCGGTCCGACCGTGCCCCTGTGGATCGAAGACAATCACGGAGCGCTTCGGCGCGAAGGCCGCCACCCAGGGCTTCATCGAGTCTGTGGATTGGAAAGACCCCGCCATCAGCAGCAGCGGCGCTGTCCTGGACTTGCCCAGCTCCCCGTACACTTCGTAGTAGAGCTGCAAGCCGTTGATGGGCAGATAGCCGCTGCGTGAAGCTCTCGGCGGCTTCGATGCCCACGCCGTCGCCGCGATGGCAACGAGTCCGATCACCAGCATCCATCGAAACATCCGGCTAGCCTCCTCGCGCCCGGACCTCACGGCAAGCCGAAAAGGCGCTGACACGCGACTCGACAGCAGCGGCGGTCCGTGCGGAACATACGGACCCGTGGGATCCCGAAACACCGGTACGCGCCGGTACGCGGCGTTTCTTCGCGCCGTCAGCCCGATGAACGCCAAGATGCCCGAGCTGAAGCGATCCTTCGAGGCGGCTGGATTCGCCGACGTGAACACGGTGCTGTCGAGCGGCAACGTCATATTCGGCGCGGCGGCCGCCTCCAACGCAGCCCTGGAGCAGCGGGCCGAGGCGGCGATGGAGAAGGAGCTGGGACGCTCCTTCCTGGTCGTGGTGCGCTCACTCGACGACCTTCGAGCCATCCTCGCATCCGATCCCTGGAACGCGTTCCGACTGCCGGTGGGCGCGAAGCGTGTCGTGACCTTCCTGCGGCACACGCCGCGGTCGAAACTTTCGCTGCCGATCGCGATCGACGGAGCCCGCATCCTGTGCGTGAAGAGCCGCGCCGTCTTCACTGCCTACGTTCCGAGCAAGAGCGGGGCGGTCTTCATGAGATTGATCGAGAAGACATTCGGCAGCGAAGTGACGACGCGGACGTGGGACACGATCAGGAAGGTCGTCACGCGGACATCGTGACCGCCGTGCAAGCCCGGCGGCCGCCGACCTACCGCCAGTAGCGCGCGACGGCGAAGTCGTAGTTCGAGCCGGCGTTGGCCTGGCCGGCGACGAGCACGCGCACCGCGGGGATGCGGTCGTCGGTCTGCAGCAGGATCGCGTTGCCCTGGTCGGCGCGCGTGCCTTCGGCCATCGGCGTGATCACCATGCCCGTGCCGCCGAAGGTGGTGTCGAGCTGGCCGTCGGTCAGGTAGCGGAGCACGGCGAAGTTGCCGGCCGACGAATTGGCCTCGGTGGCCCAGCCGGCGACGATGATCTTGCCGTCGCCGTCGATCGCCAGGCCCTGGGCCTCGGCGTCCCGCGACGACGGCACGGGGGTGATCACCTTGCCCGACGAGCCGAAGGCGCCGTCCACCCGACCGCCCGCGTCCAGGCGCACCAGCGCGAACTCTCCGCTGACGTGGCCGGCGAGGACGATCTTGTCGTCGGCGGCGACGCGGACCGCGCGCGCGGCGCCGATCGACGAACCCATCAGCGCCGTCACCTTGCCGGTGCCGGCGGCGCCGAAGGTGGCGTCCAGCGTGCCGTTCGGCAGGTAGCGCGCCACCGAGAAGTCGCCCTCACCGCCAGCGGCGACGATGCGCGCCTCGCCGGCGACGGTCTGCAGCGTCAGCGAATAGATCGAATCGCGGCCGCTGAACGCCGCGAGAGCGGTGGTCACCTTGCCGGGCGTTGAACTTTGCCCGAACGTCGCGTCCAGCGTGCCGTCGGTGTTGTAGCGGGCGAGCGCGTAGTCGATGCCGGTGCCGCTGCTTCCCTGGTTGCTGTCGCCGCCGACGACGATCTTGCCGTCAGGCTGCAGCAGCAGCGCGTACGCGGTGTCGCTGTCCGCGCTGAAGGCGGTGGTCAGCTTGCCGCCGCTGCCAAACGTCGTGTCCAGCGACCCGTCGGCGTTGTAACGCGCCACCGCGAAGTCCAGGCCGCTGCCGGCGACGATCGTGTTCCCGGCGACGACGATCTTGCCGTCGGGCTGCACGGCCACCGCATAGGCAATGTCGGAGCTGGCCCCGAAGTCGGTCAGCACCTTGCCCGGCGACGTCGACGGGCCGAACGTGGCGTCCAGCGCGCCGTCGCGCTCGAGCCGCATCACCGCGAAGTCGGTGCGGTTCTCGGCGGCGCGGCCGACGGCGACGATCTTGCCGTCGGGCTGGACGGCCATCGCGAGCGCGTAGTCGTCGGAGGCGCCGGCCGGGATGAGCACCTTGCCGCCGGTGGCGCCGAAGCTGGTGTCCAGCGACCCGGGCGCGCCCGTGATCGTGACGGTGAGCGGCTTCGTCACCTGCTTGTTGCCCGCCGCGCCGCGGATGGTGACCGCGGTCGGCAGTGAGTGCGGCGTGCCCGCTGGCGCGGTGACCGTCAACGTCGACTTCGTCTGGCCGGCCGCCAGCGTCTCGGGCGCGAAGCTGGCGGTCGCCAGGGGCGGTAGCCCCGCCGGCGTCAGCGTGACCGCGCCGTCGAAGCCGCTCGTGCGCGTCAGCGTCACCTCGATGGTGGCGCTGCTGCCGGTCAGCACCGGCAGCTTGTCGGACGACAGCGCCAGCGCGAACGAGGTGGCCGGCGGCGTCGGATCGGGATCGGGATCGGGATCGCCGGGCTGGGTCGCGCCGCCGCTCGAGCAGGCCTGCGCGAGCAGGGCCAGCGTCGACGCGAGGATGGCGGTGAGGACGATTGATTGCGATGCGAGCTTCGGCGATGTCATGGCTTCGATCTCCTTCCGGGTGAGTCGGGTGTTTGTTGGGGCTCGCACCTCCAAGTGGAGCGAGCCGCCCGTTTGTTACGAAGCCACGCTACCGAAACCGATTCGTGCCGTTCGCTACGTGTTCCTTAGGTGAACCCTAAGAATTCACTAACGGCCGGTCGTCAGCGTCCGGGTTCTTCGGGGAACGCGCTGGCGAGCGCGGCTTCGAGGCGTTCCGCTGCGGGATTTTCGCGGGCTGCGGCGCACGTCCGTTCGCGAACGCCGGCGTCGAAGCGACGCGCGGCGAGGCCCGCGACGGCCGCCTCGGCGTCCTGGACGGTTCCGCTCGCGACGATCTTGAGGAGAACGGAGAGCGCGCGATCGTTGCGCTGCAAGCCGAGCGCGCGCAGGGTCGGTGCCCGTTCGCTCGCCCGCGGCGCGATGTCGAGGTGCGCAAGCAGTGTGTCCAGCGCCTCCGGGCGCGTCGATGGACCGAGCGCCAGCGCCGCCAGCTCACGCGCGCCGTCGTCGGCGCCATGCAGAGCGTCGCGCAGCCGCGGCAGCGCATGGTCCGGGGCGAGCGCGAGCAGCCCGGTCATGCAGGCGAGCGTGACCAGCGGGTCTTCGTCTCCGAGCTTCCATCGCAGCGCGAGCGCGCCGGCCAGCGCCCGGTCACCGTTCGCCGCGAGCGCCTCGGCCGCGGCCTGACGCACCGGCGACTCCGGATCGGCGAGCAGTCCGCCGGCCACGAGCGACAGATCGGGATGCGCGAGGCGCGCCAGGGCCAGCACGCCACGCGCCCGGACGCTGCTCGCGGTGTCCACCGGGGGCCCCCAGGCAGGCTCGGGCTGGAAGGTCCGCGTCGCCTCGAGAAACACCGTCTCGTCGTCGTGACTGCCGAAGTCCAGCGCCTCGAGGGCGGCCAGCTTGCCGAGACAACCCGGATCGTTCTTGACCGGATCGACGAGCAGGCGGCGAAACGTCGCGATCAGATCGTCGTCGAATCCTTCGAGCGCGTGCTCACGAACGATCTTCGCCGCGCGCGCCGCGACCAGCCCGGGAGCAGTCCGAAGCGCCTCGCGCAGCCGCGAATGCGCCTCGGGCGACGACGCGTCCGCCGCAGTCGCTTCGAGCACCGCGAGCTGCGTTTCGACCGGCGCGCGCTTGCCCGGAGCGCGCGCCGCGGCGCCGGGCGGGTTCGAGCCGGACCGTCGGGCTGTCACCGCGCCATGCTACCGCGAGCGCAACGCCACCGCGTCCTGGATGCCGGGGTCCGGTCCTCCCTCGACCGGCGGCAAGCTGTGCAGGTAGCGGAAGATCGCGCGCAGGTCGTCGTCGTGCATGCCCTTGAAGGCGTGCCACGGCATCGGCGTCCCCTCCCGCTGCTTGCCCATGTGCACGCGCGCCACGAACACCTCCTCGGGCCAGCTCGCGATCCAGCCCCAGCGCGGGTGCGGCGTCAGGTTCGGGGTCACGAACTTCTTCGCCGGATCGGCGGGCGACTCGTGAATCGCGCCGCCGCCGAACAGCGGCCCCGCGAACGCGCCCGTGCGCATGTCGACCTTGGTGTGGCACATGGCGCAGTTGCCGACGGCGTTTGCCAGATAACGGCCGTTCTCGACGGTCGCTTCCGACGGGACGTTCTTGACGATGGGGCGCGACGGCGTCTTCGGCTTCATGACGAGCGCCTTCACCACCTGCCCGAGCACGTTGGGCGCGTGCGGCGCGACAGCGTGGCGCACCGGCGGCATCGTCCGCAGATAAGAGATGACGGCAGTCAGATCGTCGTCGGACAGATCGGCGAACGGCATGAACGGCAGCACCATGTGCCCGTCCGCGTGCACGCCGTGGCGCAGGATGCGGGCGATCTCGCGATCGCTGTAGCGCCCTGTGCCCGTCTCCGGATCGGGCGTGATGTTTGGGACGCGAAACGTCCCGACCGGCAGGTGGAACTCGAAGCCGCCCGACAGCGGCACGTCCTGCCCCGCCTCGAGCGCCGCGCGCTGGTCGGGCGCGCCGTGGCAATCGGCGCAGTGCGCCGCGCCGCGGACGAGGTAGCGGCCGCGCTCGATCACCGCCGGATCGCGGCTGGCCTGGATCTCGGGGTAGGGCGCGTCCAGCTTGCGGTCGAGGCGAACGGCGGTCAGGACGGCGACGCCGGCGATCAGGGCGGCCAGCGTTCCGGCGGCGCCGAGCAGCGTCTTCTTCAGGATGGTCTTGGCGCGGGGCTTCATCGTTTCTTCCTCCGCCCCGCCAAGTGGAGCGACGGCCGCGTTCGTTACAGGCGCCCCGTCGCTTTTTTGGGGGGTCCGCCCGCGCAGCGGATCTGCTACCGTTTCGGGCCATGTCGACGATTGCTGCACCGGTCGTCGCGGCCGAGTCCACGGTCGCCGAGCTGGTGGCGCGCGCCGCCGCGGGTGATCGCGAGGCAGAGTCGGCGCTGTGCCAGCGCTTCGAGGCCGCCGTGCGCCTGTTCGCCCGCCGCCGTCTGCGCACGGCCGAAGCTGTCGATGAGTTCACCCAGGACGTGCTGCTGATCCTGATCGAATCGCTGCGCACGGGCGCCGTCGACGATCCGGCGCGGCTGGGCGGGTTCGTGCTCGGCATCTGCCGCAACCTGGCGCTGGATCGCGTGCGCCAGAAGGAACGGCGCGCGGCGCTGTGGGAGCAGTACGGCGCCGCGCTGGTCCCGCTGCAGGCCGCCCCGGCGGGCGACAGCGACGAGGTCGGGTACGAGGTGATTCACCTGGAGGATTGCATCAGCCAGCTGCCCCAGCGGTCGCGCGACGTCGTCCGGCTGGCCTACGCCGAGGCGCGCAGCGCCGACGAGATCGCCGGCCACCTGGGCACCAGCGCCGTCAACGCCCGCGTCCTCCGGCACCGCGCGCTGCAGGCGCTGCGGACGTGCATGTCGAAGCGCATCTCGTGGGAGGCGGTGCGATGAGCGCGCCGGCGGAGCCTTTGCTGCGCCTGGACGACTACGCCTCCGGCGACCTGCCCGACGCCGAGGCGTCGTCGTTCGAGGACGAGCTGTTCGCCGCGGCGGCTGATCGTGAGGCCGCTGCGGACGTGTTCGCGCGCGGCGGTCTGGCCGCCGATGCCGCGTTCCTGGATCGCCTGACGCGGATGACGCCCGATCCCGCGCGGCAGGGCGTCTTCGCGGGCGGCGCGACGCGCGCGCAGGTGGACGCGCTGCTGGGTTCACCGCTGCCCGTGCACTACGTCGATCTCGGCGCCGGCGGCGAGCACGTGTTCCAGCCCTGGAAGCCCGGCGTGAAGTTCGTGGTCGCCCGGCTCGCCGTCGATCTGCGCGGCTGGCAGGACGTCGACGTCGAGGTGACCGGAAGCGACGGCACGTCGATCAAGACGTTCCGCGACGTCCGGTGCGCGCCGGAAGACGGCGCGCTGTACGCGGTCTGCCACGAGCCGCTCGCCCGCCTGGCCTTTGCGCGCGGGCGGACAATCTCGCGCATCGTCGCCACGCGGGCCGGCGCCCGCGAGACCGTCGCCGTGTTCGACGTCCGTCCGCCCGCCTGAATCGAGCCGATCTAGCCGACCGGCTCCCGAACGTGGAGTATGCTGCCTTCGAGGTTGCGGCCCGCGGGCCTGCGGGAGCGCCCACGCGGAGGACCTCCATGCGCAGTCCGGTTCGCTCGCTCACCGCAGCTCTGATTGCTGTCGGATCGATCGCGGCCTGTTCGGTCGATGAAACGGGTCTCGGCTCGGCCACCGGGGGGGCGGTGGCGGGTCGAGGTGGGACGAGCGGCGTCGCCGGGGCATCGGGTGGCGGGGGCGGTGCTGCCGGAACGGGTGTCGCGGGCATGGGCGTTGCGGGCATGGGCGTTGCCGGAACGAGCGGTTCTGGTGGCGGCCCCGGTGGGACGGGGCCGGGCGCCGGAGGCATGGCGGGGACGGCCGCTGTGGCGGGCAGCGGCGGCACGAGTGACGTTGCAGGCCAGGGCGGCGGCGGTGCGGCTGGTACCGGGACGGCCGGGATGGGTGGCGCCGGCGGCACCACCGACCCGACCTGCGGCCCGAACAGCTGCGCGAGCTGCTTCCGCTGCGGTGCGCAGGGCAGCTGCGAGCCGACGCCGAGCGCGCGCTGGACGGTCATCTGTCAATCGGCGGTCATCGCGGCAATGAAACCGAACGGGATGACCTGGGACGCGCCCCCGCCCGCGACGTCTGGAACCGCGCCGGACACGTTCTGTGAGCTGACCATCGACAACGACGACACCGGTGAGACCGCGGTCGTGAGCGACTCGCTGACCCCGATGTGGAACGAGCCCGTCAACCCCAACGGCGGCCAAAACGTCACCGCCTCCTTGCTGATGTCGGCGCAGAACCGCTGGAGGATCGCGATCATCGATCGCGACATTCAACCGCCCGGCTCGACGGAACCCGTCTGCCAGATCATGCCTCGCCTGACGGCAGAAGACCTGATGCACGGCATGGTCAGCCTGATGTCGGGGTCGTGTACTCAGGTGAATCTGGGACTCGCCTGCGACGAGAACTAGCCGGACGGCGGTCAATGCAGGGCCGAGCGCGGCACGTCAATTGCTCCGATCCGGCCGCATGCCCGCCTCAACGCTCAAAACCACGACATCTCTGTCGCGCCTGCCGTTCCTCCCGGCGCTCGCCGTCGCGCTCGCGGCGGCCGCCTGCGATGGCGCCTCCGCATGCCCCACCAACTCCACGCCCGTGAACGGGACGATCGTCGAATGCCTGTCCACCGTCGGCAGCGTGCAGGTTGCGTCGTCGACACTTTCGCTACCCGCGACGGCCGTGCCCGGCGTCGGCGCCACGACCTGCCTCGCAATTGATCAAACCTGCAGCAACGAGTCGGTCACCGCGTTCGCATCCGCCAGCACCATCGGCGAGGGCGGCATCCTGTTCGGCATCAGGATCGCGCCCACCGACGCGCCCGGTACCTACCCGCTCGCAGGAGACACGCCTCGGTTTTCATCTCCCCTGGTCAGCGACGGCGTCAGCTACACCGGCGATCTGACCGTCACCTCGGGCAACCTCGTCATCATCCGCAACGACACCCGCGATCTGAACGCCACCTTTGCCGTCGAGCTGCAGACCACAGATGGCCAGCACCAGGTCTCACTGACCGGCGGCTCGCTCCACATCAGCTCGTGCAGAGTCGTGACCCGCACGTTCTGCGAAACCGCGAACTAGCGGCGCAGCGCGCAACACCGGTCGTGGCCGTCCGAACAGTACGGCGTGCAGGTGCTTCGGGTAAGATTCAAAGGCTCGAAGTCGTCGGAGGAGATGGGACCATGAGCACGTGGCACACGCAGGACGAAGTCGATGCTCTGGTGCGCGAGCGGGTGTCGGACCAACTGCGCAAGGACATTGCCGCCTATGACGGAGCGCCCGAAGCCGCCAAGGAGATCCTTCGAGGCCTGGCCGCGGCCCGGATGATGGACATCGATCTCCGCCCGTTCGAGGACGCTCTGGCGGAAAAGCACCGACACCTGGACACGAGCGCCGCCTAATCAGGCGGCATTGCCGTGTTGAATCGCGTGTGGCTCATCGTCTTCGCAACGGCAACTGCGTGCGCCGAGCAGCGGCTCGATCCACACGTCCCCGGAGATCGGTGCTTGCAGTTGTGTCCGGACGGGATGGTCTGCGTCGGGACGACCTACACGCGAGCGCGCGCGCACCCCGGCGTCTGCCAGCTGGCGCGGAACCGCTGCATGGTCACGGAGGATTGCCGCCCGCGCGAGCGCTGCATCCGGCCCGGTCGCGACCCGGGCGTCTGTCATCCCGACGGCCTGCTCTAGTTCGCGACCTTGCATGAGCGGGGCGAGTCTCGCGATAGTGCATGCACCATGAAGGACGTCGAAGCGTTGCTGGCCGACCTCCGCCAGTTCGTCGCCGAGCGCGACTGGCAGCAGTTTCACGATCCGAAGAACCTGACGATGCTGCTGGCGTCCGAGGTGGGCGAGCTGGTGGCGGAGTACCGATGGGTCGCGGGCGATGCGGCCGACGCCCATTCGCGCGACGCTGTATCGCGGGCGCGGATCGCGGACGAGATCGGCGATGTCGGGATCGCGCTGTTGCTGCTGTGCGATCGGACGGGCATCGATCTCGGCGAGGCGATCGCGGCGAAGCTCGCGAAGAACCGCGGCCGGTACCCGGTGGAGACGGCGCGCGGAAAAGCGGAGCGGCCCGTCTAGCGCCCGGGCGCGCGGGATCCGCTCACAGATGACGTAAGCGCAAGTCGCGGCCGCACGAGCGCGCGTGCTGGGCCGCGCCGGCGAGCTCGCCGAGCGCGCGTCCGAACACCTCGACGAACGGCAGCGCCTCCAGCTCGACCTCGCTGCCGGCGAACAGCTCCTCGAAGCCGTCGGGCGAGATCGGGATGTTGCCGTCTTCGTCGGCGGGCTGCAGCGATCGCCCGGGCAGGTCCTCCAGGCGCGGGATCACCGCCTGGGCGTAGCCGGTCGCTTGCTTCTGGGCGGGCAACAACTTCTCGTGCAGCCAGCCGGCGGGCAGCTTGCGCGCCGTCAGCGTCGGCGTCAGCGACGCAAAGACGGAGTAGTCGTCGCCGCCCGCGCGGAAATAGACGGCGCGGCCGGTCCGGCCGGGGGCATCGGCGCGGTGCAGCCACACGCGGTAGAGCGTCGGCAGCGCGAGCGCGTCGCCCGCGCTCTCCCAGGCGATGAAGTCCGCGGCGGCGACCGATCGCGCGTCGCGATTGCCGTCGGGCTTCGACGGAAACGGGAGCGGGATGGTCTCCTCGAACTCGGGCGCCATCCGGTTGACCAGATGGGCGCCGCAGTCGCAGTTGACGTAGAGGTACTGCACCGTCAGTTCACCCTGGCCCGGGCGGAGGGCCAGATCAAGGCGAACCCTCACCCTAACCCTCTCCCGCAAGGCGGGAGAGGGGACCGGATCTCTCTCCCTCTCCCGCTTGCGGGAGAGGGTCGGGGTGAGGGTCAGCCGCTTACAGGTAGCGGTTGACGATCGTCTCGAGCATTTCCTGGCGCCCCGAGCGTGGCTTCGGGTCCAGCTTGTCGGCGATGGCGCGGTCCGCCAGGTCGGCCAGCGAGAGCTTGCCGGCGAGGATGTCCTTGCCGAGCTTCTCGTTCCACCCCGCGTACCGCTCGTCGACGAACGCCTGCAGCTTGCCGTCGGTCAGCATCTTGTCGGCGATCAGCAGCGCGCGCGCGAGGTTGTCCATGCCGCCCACGTGCCCGTGGAACAGGTCGGAGAGGTCGTTGCTCTGGCGCCGCACCTTCGCGTCGAAGTTGAACCCGCCGGTCTTGAAGCCGCCCGCCGCGACGATGCGCGCGACGACCAGCGACAGCTCGGCGATGTCATTCCCGAACTGGTCGGTGTCCCAGCCCAGCTGCGGATCGCCGCGGTTCATGTCGATGCTGCCGAAGATGCCGGCCGCGAGCGCGTAGGCGACCTCGTGCTCGAAGCTGTGGCCCGCCAGCGTGGCGTGGTTCGCCTCGATGTTCACCTGGAAGTCTTCCGGCTTGAGGCCGTACTTCTGGAAGAACGCGTGCACGGTCGCCGTGTCGTAGTCGTACTGGTGCTTCGTGGGCTCGCGCGGCTTCGGCTCGATCAGCAGCGGTCCCTTGAAGCCGATCTTGTGCTTGTAGTCGACGACCAGGTTCATGAAGCGGCCGAGCTGATCGACCTCCTTCTTCATGTCGGTGTTCAGCAGCGTCTCGTAGCCTTCGCGGCCGCCCCACAACACGTAGTTCTCGCCGCCGAGGCGCTTGGTCACGTCCAGCGCCTTCTTCACCTGCGCGGCCGCGTACGTGAACACTTCCGGATCCGGGTTGGTCGCGGCGCCGCCCATGTAGCGCGGGTGCGAGAACAGGTTCGCCGTCCCCCACAGCAGCTTCACGCCCGTCTGCTTCATGTTCGCTTCGAGGACGTCCGTGATCTTGTCGAGGATGTCGTTGGTCTCGGCCAGCGACTTGCCCTCGGGCGCCACGTCTCTGTCGTGGAAGCAGAAGAACGGCACGCCCAGCTTGCTGAACAGCTCGAACGCGGCCGCGGCCTTGTCCTTGGCCAGCTCCACCGCGTCCCCCTCCCGGTGCCACTGCCGCCCGAACGTCCCCGCCCCGAACACGTCGAACCCGTTCCACACGAACGTGTGCCAGTAGCAAACGGCCATGCGCAAGTGGTCTTCCATGCGCTTGCCGCGGACCTTCTTGTCCTTGTCGTAGTAACGGAACGCCAGCGCGTTGGCGGGCGCGTCGGGCTGGTAACGGATGGGCTCGATTCCGGGGAAGGCGGGCTGCTTGGACATGCTGCTTCCTTATCGTGTTGGGGGCGTTTGGGCCAGTAGCTCTTTCAGTCGGTCCTGAAGCTGCGTTTGTAGTCCCTCATAGGTCATTTTTGATCCCTGGTCGGGTGCGACGCGTCGGTCGAGGTCGGGGGCGGCGAAACGGGCGAACAGCTCCGACCAGGGGCGCCCCTCGACGGCCTGGGCGGCCCGCAGGGCGCCGCCCAGTGCGGACGAGTTTGCGACCCGCAGCGGCACGATCTCGGCCTGGAAGACGTCGGCCAGGACGCGCAGGATGCCGGCGTTTTTCGACGCACCGCCCGTCACCAGGATGCGCGACGGCGGGGCGCCGATGAAGGCCGAATGCAGGCGCATGGACAGGGCCTGGGCCTCGACGACGGCGCGGGCCGCCGCCGCCGCGTCCTTGCCGGCCACGAAGTCGGGCGCCCCGAACCAGCGCTCCGCCGGGGCGGACAGGCGGGGGGTGATCTCGGGGACGAAGTAGGGGAGCAGCATGTTGCCGCCGTTGCCCGGCTTGGTTTGCTGCAGGATGCCGCGCGCGAAGTCCTCCCAGCCCAGGTTGACCTTCTTGGCGACCGCCTCGCGCGCCAGCGACCCGTTCGAGAAGCAGCACAGCGCCATGAAGCCGCCCGCCGGGTTGCCGAACACGTTTCCGTAACCCTTGGGGTCGGTGCGGGGAGCCGCCATCGCCGCGAACATCGTGTCGCTGGTCCCGAGGCTGACGACCGCGGTGCCGGGGTCGCTGGCGCCCATGCCGACCAGGCTGGACGGGTTGTCGCCGGTGAAGGCGATGACGGGCGTATTGGGCGCGAAGCCGTAGCGCTTGATGAAGTAGTCGGCGACCGTGCCGGCGTACGTGTCGCTGGGGACGGGCGCCTTCAGCTTGCGGCCGAGGCCGGGCGCGGTGGCGTCCAGCAGCAGCGGGCTCCAGGCGGCGGCGCGCAGATCCAGCAGGTTCATGCCGGCGCCGTCGCCGAGATCGATCGGGACGGTGGTTCCGGTCAGCAGCGACGCCACGAACGACGACACCAGGTGAATCTCGGCGGTGCGCTCGTAGGCGGCGGGGTCGTCCTTCGCGAACTTGCGGATCTGCGGGCCTGTAAATCTTTCGATGGCGACGGAGCCGGTGATCTCGACCATCCTGGCGACGCCGCCGGCGGCCTTGGTGATCTCGGCGCATTCGGCGCCGGTCGACGCGTCCATCCAGATGGGCGCCGTCTGGCGGGACAGCAGTGGGCGCACCTGGTCGCAGAGCGGCGCGCTGGCGTCCCACTGGCCGGCCTCGGCGATGGAACGGCCGAGGTACACCGACCCGTGCTGCTGGCCGGCGCCGCTGACGCCGCGGATGGAGGACAGGTCGATGCCGGCCGCGCGCAGCTCGCCCAGCAGCAGGTCAAGCGCCTCGACCCACATCAAGGGGTCGCTGTGCTTCACGCGCGGGTCGGCGTGGGGCAGGAAGCCGTTCGGCGACTTGTACTGCGGCAGGCGCGCGCCGAATTGGATGCTGCGATCGATGACCTCGCCGGTTTCGGTGTCGACAATCAGCGCGGTCAGGCTCTGCGTGCTCGAATCCAGGCCCAGGAATCGCATCGGGGCGCGAGCGTATAATACTGGGCGAAATGAGGCCATCGGGGACGTCCCGACGGGCGCTGGCGGCGGTCGCCACGGCTCCGGTCATCCTGCTTCTGCTGGGGGCGGGGGCAGGCGCGGGCGCGGGGTGCAGCAGCGGCGGCGCGGCCGGGGAAGGCGGCACCGGCGGGCTGGGCCCGGGTATGCCGCCCGCCAAGGTCGATCCGATGGACCTGATCAGCGACTTCGAGGAGGGCCGCGCGCTCGTCCTGCCGCTGGGGACGCCGGCGCGCGGCGGGTCCTGGTATTCGTACAACGACGGGGCCGGGACGTGTCTGCAAAGCCCGGCGCACGGCACCGTCTATTACGCCAGCACGTCGTCCGTGCCGCCGCCCGGGGTCAGCCGCGGGCGCGCGCTGCACGCGAGCTGGAACGCGTGCGCGACGTGGGGCGCAGGCGTGGGCGCCGACTTCAACGGGCCGGGCGGTGACGGCGGCGTCTCGCCGCAGCGGATGCCGTACGACCTGACCGGGTTCGCGGGCATCGCGTTCTGGGCGATGGCGTCGCCGGGCAGCGAGTCGACCGTGCGCGCGAAGGTGGTGATGCGCGCGTCCACGCAGATCCAGGACCACGGCACGTGCGACGAGGCGGTCCTGGGGGTCGATCGCTGCGGCGACGAATGGGGCGAGCCCGTCACGCTGCCCGCCGACGGCAGCTGGAAGGCGGTGACCGTGAAATTCTCCGACGCGATGTTCAAGCAGGAAGGCTGGGGCCAACCGTTCGCGTGGAACCCGGCCGACGTCCTCGGCGTACAATTCCAGTCGGCGGACGCGGGCGGTCTTTACGACTTCTGGATCGACGACATCTATCTCTTACGCTAGGAGCCGGACATGAGGCGAATCGCGATCGCGATCGTGATGGTGTCGGCGGCGGTGGTGGGCGGTTGCGAGGCGCGGAACCTCGATCCCGATGCGGGCGGCTCGGGCAGCCTCGGCGGATTGGGTGGCGCGGGCGTGGGCGGCGCGGGCGCGGGCGGCGCGGGCGGCTCGGTCTGCTTCTACTGCGGCGAGCCGCCGTTGCTCAGCGACTTCGAGGACCCCACAGTCGCCACCATCGTGCGGTACGGGTCGCCGCCCCGGAACGGCTACTGGTACACGTACAACGACGGGACGTGCACACAGACGCCGACGCCCGGGGACCCGAACATGCCGTACGTCGGCCAGGCGCCGCCGACGGGCGTCCCCAACGCAGCGATGGGGGCGCTGTCGCTCCATGCAATGTGGTCGGGCTGCACGACCTGGGGCGCCGGCATCGGCGCGGAACTCAATGTGCCCATCTCGACCGATGGCGCGATCTACGTCGGCCCGAAGCGGCCCTACGACCTCACGGCGTACGCCGCGATCACGTTCTGGGCGCGCGGAGAGCTCGGCTCGGCTCGTTCGTTGAAGATCAAGCTGCCGATGCGCGCGACGACGTCGATCGAGAACGGTGGTACCTGCGACGAGGAGATCCGCGGCGTCGGCATGTGCGGCGACGACTGGGGTGAGGTCTTCGTCCTCCCGGCCGCCGACAGCTGGAAGCAGTTCACGATCTACTTCTCCGAAGTCGCCTTCAGGCAGGACGGCTGGGGCGCCGAGATCCCGTGGGATCCGAAAGACGTGACCTCGATCCGGATCGAATCCGTCACGCTCGGCGCCACCTACGACTTCTGGCTCGACGACATCTACCTCATTCGCCTCCGCTGACTCCTCCCTCTCCCGCTTGCGGGAGAGGGCCGGGGTGAGGGCAATCCGCTTGCGGGCGACGCTCGCGCGGGAGAGGTTCCGATACCCTCTCCCGCTTTGCGGGAGAGGGTTAGGGTGAGGGCACGCCGCTTTCGGGCGACGTGCGCGGGCCAGTTCCCCGCGTCAGTTTCCACCTTACGTTGCTCTCGATCGGGGGCACGAGATGTTGGCTTGGCGACGGCGACGCGGGGCTTGGGCGGTGTGGTGCGTGGTCGCGCTGTGCGGAGCGTGCCGCGGCGGCGCGCTGACGTCCGATCGACCAGCCTCCTCGATCGGCGGGGCGACCGGCGCCGGCGCCGTGCCGGTCTCCGGCGGGGCCGGCAGCGCGCAAGGCGCGGGTGGCGCGCAAGGCGCAGCCGGCGCAGCCGGGATGACCGCCGGCGATCCGCCGGCCGGCGCACAAGCTCAGCCGCGCCTGTGCGAGGAGGACCGCTGGTGCTGGTACAACCCGCTGCCGCAGGGACGCGGCCTCACCGCCGTGTGGGCCTCGTCGGCCACCGACGTCTGGGCGGGCGTCGACGCGCGCACCGCCGTCTTCCTGCACCGCGACGCGAGCCGCGTCTGGACGCGCGTCGCGACCGGGCTCGCCGTGCGCGTGGAGGCAATCTGGGGCTCCAGCCCCAGGTCCGTGTGGGCGGTCGGCGCGCGCACCGATGTTCCGCTGGTGAGCACGATCCTCCACTGGGACGGCGCCACCTGGACCGAGGCATACCGCGCGGACGACGCGCTCCTGCACGCCGTCGCCGGCAGCGGGCCGAACGACGTGTGGGCGATCGGCAGCGGCGCGCACGGGTTCGCGTACCACTTCGACGGCGCCGCCTGGACCGTGGACGCCAAGGCCACGGCGTTCCTGACCCCGCTGGGTGGGCAGGCGGCGCGCATCAGCGCCCGCGCGCCCAACGACGTCTGGCTCGCGACCAACGGAGCGCTGCTGCACTTCGACGGGCGCGCCTGGACCGTCGACCACACGGATCAGACGGCGTACGTGAACGACGTGTGGGCCACGGGACCGAACGACGCGTTCCGCACCGTCACGCGCACGAAGACAGTGGGCGTCGATCGCTGGAACGGATCGACGTGGTCGGCGTCGTTCGCCGTCAGCTTGCCGCCGGTCCCGTCGCCGGAAGGGTCGTGGCAACAGCTACGCATCGATCGGGTGCGCGGGCGCGCCGACGATCTGTGGACATTCGATACGTCCGGGACCGCGTATCACTTCGACGGCGTGGTCTGGGGGCGGTTCACGACCGGCGCGCGCGCCGTCATGACCGACATCTGGGTGGACGGTGGCACGGCGCTCGCCGTGGGACAGTACGGCGAGATGCTCGAGGTGGCCGGTTACAACTGGCGACGCATCACCACGGGCACGTCGGCGTTCCTTTACGCCATCCACGGGTCAGGCCCCGACGACGTCTGGTTCGGCGGCGCGCCCACCGCGCTGATCTCGCGCGTGCCGCACCTTCTCCACTGGGACGGGCGCGCGATCCGCGGCGTCTCGCTGCCGACAGCTGCGGAGGCCGGCGATGCGTACGGCGCGCCGAACGGAGTGACCACGGTCTGGGCCCCCGATCCGTCGACCGTCTGGATCGGGGGCCTGCGCGGCCTGCTCGCTCGCCGTCACGGCGACGACCCCTGGCAGACGTTCGCGATGACGACGGACGACATCCAGCAGATCTGGGGCGCGGCCGCCGACGACGGCTGGCTGCTCGCCGCGTCGCCCGCCAGGGAGGCGTTTCGCTGGCAGGGCGACACCTGGACACCGGCGCCGCTCCCGCCCGACGTCACCGCCGACCCCGCGATCGTCTGGACCAACGCGCCCGACGACGTCTGGGCCGTCCGCACCACACCGTACACCAGCGAGCTCCAGCACTTCGACGGCACGACCTGGACGACCGTCCGCTCCTTCTATCAGGAGGGCATCGGCAGCGCGTGGTCGCCCGGCCCGAACGAGGTCTACACGAGCGGCGATCGACTTCACCATTACAAGAACGGCGCGTGGACCGATCTCGACACGCCGCCGATCCGCGTCTGGGGCACGGCGTCCGGCGACGCCTGGGCCATCGCTCAGGACGGCAGCGGCGCCATCCTCCGCCACTGATTCCCTGAGCGAGGTTCGTAACGCCTCATCCGTGTGGGCGTCACCATCTCGGGGCATCCCCGACGCAACGGCGCGGTTTCCGGGGTTGCCACCGTGGCACGTCGCTTGAAAGTTGGTTCAAGGCGAAATGCAGTCGACGGAGCACACGGGATCCCTGGCGAGGGAATCAGGGGAGCAGGGGCGTGTGGGTAGCCGATCGCTAATGGGGGGCGATCGGCGCGCCGGGGAATCCCGTGTGCTTCCGTTCGGCGGCGCGGACGGCGTTGGGTTTCGCATCGGCGATCTGCCGATCCGGCCGATCCCCGTCGTGCCGGCGGATCTGCCGGTGTCGGGCGCGCGCAAGGTCGCCGCGCTGAAGCGCGCCTCGCTGTTGCTGGTCGAACGGAACGAGCAGGTGCTCGGATCCGTCGACGAACGCGCGCTCGCCGCGGCGGCCGACGCGGCGCCGATCTCGACGGCGACGCAGCGGTTCGCCGTGTGCCTCCGCCCGGGAATGTCCCTCGCGCAAGCGCGCGAGCTTTTCACCCGGACCGGCGCGGTCGCGCTGCCGGTGATCGCGGGCGGGTTCTTGCTGGGCGCGGTCGCGCGCGGCGACATCGAACGCGCCGCCCCCGACGCCGACCGCCGGTAAGACCTACTTCGGCAGCGTGCGGATCTCGTAGGACCCGCCAGCCGCGCTCGCGATCCAGTAGATGTCCGTCGCGCCGACGACCGGTGCCCCGACGTTCACCTGCTCCGCGGCGAGGATCTCGGGTGTCTCCGGCGTCTGGCCTCTGATCATCCGAAGCACGGCGCCGTGGGGGCTATTGCTCGCCCAGTACAGCGTGGTGCCGTCGCGAACCACGCGCGCCACATCGATGCCGCTGGTCCCGGGAGAGATGAGGCGGGGCGCGCCGCCCACCTTGGCGATGGCCCAGATCGCGCTCGCGCACGTGGCCGGCGTGTTCGTCCCTTCGATGAAGTCGATGTCGTCACCGTCGACGGTGGGGAACGTGATGGGCGCGGTCGACGTGCGCATCGTCGTCGTGTCTCCGCCCGTCAACGCGCGTCGATACAGCGCGCCCCCATTCGCATACGCGGCCCAGTAAACGTTCGTCTCGTCGACCGCGAAGCCCCAGACCACACCGGTGAGACCTGCGACCGGCGTGTTCACGGAGCCCGCTGGATCGACGCGCATGATCACGTTGTTCTGCGCGAAGTAGACGCCGGACGCATTCGAGGTGACGTACGCGATTTGCGATCCGATCTGCGATCCCGTCGCGATCATCCGTGGCGTTCCTCCGGTCGCGGGGATCGCGAGCAGCGACGAACCACCACTGCGATCGTTCGTCACGTAATACAGCGTCGAGCCGTCGAGGTGCAGCTGGCTGACGATGACGTTGGCGGCGAGCAGCGTCGACGGTCCACCGGCCAGTGGCATCGAGCGGACCTCGCCCAGCGTCTGGTTCGGATA
>Ga0070669_100000357_pt1 | contig 35454 bp, 31 predicted proteins | sample KBSS53metaG_FD_64680 | JGI IMG/M metagenome (GOLD analysis project Ga0070669, IMG submission 64680) | Switchgrass rhizosphere microbial communities from Kellogg Biological Station, Michigan, USA - KBS S5-3 metaG | ecosystem: Host-associated > Plants > Roots > Rhizosphere > Soil ...
TTGCCCAGGCAATGCGGCTCGATTTTTGCCCATTGGGCATCTGTCAGTACGAAGCGATCCATCAAAAGTGTGAATCATATCTCCGCCGTCTTGGGAATCCTGAATCCCCACAGGCCCTAGACTGGCTTCCGTCATGGGAGACATTTCGAGTTATTTCCGGCTTTCAATGGTGGAAGTTCGTCAATCGGTCGCGCGAGTATCTCCTCAAAGCGGAACGGCGGTTGTGTATTTCACTTGGGACAGCGCGAAGTGGGATGAGCCGGTCGCGACGGAGGCGTGCCGCAGCACCGTTCGCATCAGGAAGCGGTTGTAGTCTTCCACATCGGCAACGAGAATCCGCAACAGATAGTCCCAATCCCCAGACATCGAATAGCATTCGATGATCTCGTCGCGTGAAGCGATGAAGCTTTCAAAAGCTTCCGTCGTCTCGATGGAATGGTTCTTGATCTTGATGTGGCAGATCACGTTGACGCCGCGGCCAAGCCGCGCGGCATTCACGAGCCGGACCTGGCGACCCAGTACGTCATCGGCTTCCAGTGCCCGCATGCGGCGCCAGCACGAGGCTGTCGACGCGCCGACACGCTCGGCGAGTTCGGCATGGCTGATCGACGCGTCGCGCTGCAGTTCATACAACAGCTTGCGATCGATCGCGTCGATCTTGCGTTCCACCGTCATGCGCGTGCTCCATCTGCATCGGCATCGGGTTGGCGCTCGGGCGCTGCGCGGGCAAATGCATCGATTTCGCCGCACCGGGCATCCACCGCCAGCAGTTCTGGAAAATCGGTCAGGTCTACATGGAAGCGGTGGGCGTTGTAGATCTGCGGAACGAGGCAACAATCCGCCATCGTCGGCGTGTCACCGAAGCAAAAACCCCGTCCGTGGGTGCGGACCATGGCCTCGAGCGCGGCAAAGCCTTCCCTGATCCAGTGGGCGATCCACTCCTGCACCGCCTGTTCTGATGCACCCAGTTCCTGCCGGAGGGCTTGCAACACCCTCAGGTTGTTGAGCGGATGAATGTCACACGCGATGGTCGAGGCCATGGTCCGGACTGCGGCGCGCTCCATCGGGCCGGCGGGCAACAGCGGCGGGTACGGGTGCGTTTCCTCCAGCCATTCGAGGATCGCCAGGCTCTGCGTCAGGTTGCCGCCGTCGACTTCGAGCGCAGGCACGAGGCCGAGAGGCGCTATCCGGCGCAGCGCCGGCATTCGTTGCTCGCCTCGTCTCAGGTCGTAGCTGACCTGGTCATAGGCCAGCCCCTTGAGGTTGGCGGCCAGGCGCACCCGATACGAAGCCGATGAGCGCCAATAGCCATGGAGAGTCATCGTCATTTGCTTCACCTTCGGCCGCCGTGATGAGTCGCCCGCTGCGGACTCGACCCGCGCATGGTTGCACGAAATACCTGATCGATTCAAATCCCGGATTGGCGATTGGTGATGTCTTTCATTCAAACGCTGCCCGATAAGTCCGATGCCTGAAACGATCTTTCACTGTGGTATGATAGATTGTCGTCATGGCAAGCACAGACCCTCTGCCGCTTGGTGCGGCGCCCGACTGGACCATTCCGCAGGACTGGGCCTCCTACACGGCGCAGGAGCATGCGGTCTGGGACCGCCTCTTTGCGCGCCAGGCCGGGATGCTGCCGACGCGCGTGGCTCCCGCCTTCATGGAAGGGCTCGATGTGCTTCGCATGTCGAAACCCGGCATTCCGGACTTTGACGAACTGAACGAACGGCTGCATCGCGCAACCGGCTGGCAGGTCGTCGCGGTGCCCGGTCTCGTGCCCGACGAGATGTTCTTCGACCACCTTGCCAATCGCCGCTTCGTTGCCGGCCGGTTCATCCGCACGCCCGAGCAGCTCGATTACCTGCAGGAGCCGGACATCTTCCACGACGTGTTCGGGCATGTGCCGCTGCTCGTTCACCCGGTCTTCGCCGATTACATGCAGGCCTATGGCGAAGGCGGCCTCAGGGCGGCCAAGCTCGGCATGATCGAGGCGCTGGCGCGCCTCTATTGGTACACCGTCGAGTTCGGACTGATCCGCGACGGCGGCGATCTCAAGCTGTATGGCGCGGGCATCGTCTCGTCCTATGGCGAGAGCCTGTTTGCGCTCGACGATCCTTCGCCCCACCGCATCGGCTTCGATCTCGAGCGGGTCATGCGCTCGGAATACCGGATCGACGATTATCAGCAGAACTACTTCGTCATCGAAAGCTTCGAACAGCTGTTGCAGCAGACGCGCGATGCCGACCTGGGCCCGATCTACGAGCGCCTGCGCGGCCGCGAGCCGATCGAGGTGGCAGCGCTGCTCCCGACCGATCGCGTTCTCCATGCAGGAACCCAGGATTACGCGCGCGCAAGGGCTGGAGCATGACGGCCTTGCCGCCTGACACAAATTTGCGAGAGGAAGACGATATGAACCTGTTCGACAATCCCATCGGTCTCGACGGCTTCGAGTTCGTGGAGTTCAGCGCGCCGCAGAAGGGCCTGCTGGAGCCGATCTTCGCTGCCATGGGCTTTACCCGGATAGCCCGGCATCGCTCGAAGGACGTGCAATTGTGGCGGCAGGGCGGCATCAACCTCATCGCCAATTACGAGCCGCGCAGCCCCGCTGCCTATTTCGCGGCGGAGCATGGCGCGTCGGCCTGCGGCATGGGCTGGCGGGTCAAGGATGCGGCAAAGGCGTATGAACTCGCCATCGCGCGCGGCGCAGAGCCGGTGGAGGTGAGGACCGGCCCCATGGAACTGCGTCTGCCCGCCGTGCGCGGCATCGGCGGATCGATCATCTATCTCATCGATCGCTATGAGGACGAGAGCGGTAGCCTGTCGATCTACGACATCGACTTCGTTTACGAACCCGGCGTCGATCGGCATCCCCAGGGTGCGGGCTTCAAGATCATCGATCACCTCACGCACAATGTCTATGGCGGCCGGATGGCCCATTGGGCGAGCTTCTACGAGCGCGTCTTCGGCTTTCGCGAGATCCGCTATTTCGACATCAAGGGCGAATATACCGGCCTTACCAGCAAGGCGATGACCGCGCCCGACGGCAAGATTCGCATCCCCCTCAACGAGGAAGGGAAGGGCGGCGGCGGCCAGATCGAGGAGTTTCTGCGCGCCTATAACGGCGAGGGCATCCAGCATATCGCGTTGCTGTGTGACGACCTGATCGCCGCGTGGGATCGTTTGAAAGCGCAAGGCGTGCCGCTGATGGCCGCGCCGCCTGCCACCTATTACGAGATGCTGGACGAACGGCTCCCCGGCCATGGCGAGCCGGTGGGCGAATTGCAGGCGCGCGGCATCCTGCTTGACGGATCGACGCAGGACGGCGATCCGCGCCTGCTGCTCCAGATCTTTGCGCAGCCACAGATTGGCCCGGTCTTCTTCGAGTTCATCCAGCGCAAGAAGGACGAGGGCTTTGGCGAGGGCAATTTCACCGCCCTGTTCCAGAGCATCGAACGCGATCAACTGCAGCGCGGCGCGCTCGACGTGGGACAACCGGCATGACAACGGCACCGGAACTCAAGCGCATCCACCATGTTGCCTATCGCTGCAACGATGCGAAGGAAACGGTGGAATGGTATCACCGCGTGCTCGGCATGACCTACACCACCGCCTTCGCCGAGGACAAGGTTCCCTCCACCGGCGAGGACGATCCGTACATGCACGTCTTCCTCGATTGTGGCGGCGGCAATGTGCTCGCCTTCTTCGAGCTGCCGAACCAGCCGGCAATGGGGCGCGACCCCAATACTCCGGCCTGGGTCCAGCATCTGGCGTTCGAGGTGGAGGATGAAGCCGCGCTGCTCGCCGCCAAGGCGCATGTCGAAGCGCAGGGGATCGACGTGCTCGGCCCCACCTTCCACGGCGTATTTCGCTCGATCTACTTCTTCGATCCCAATGGTCACCGCGTTGAATTGGCCTGCAATATCGGCACCGACGCCCAATATGCCGAACTCAGGCGCGTCGCGCCGCTGATGCTGGAGGAATGGAGCCAGACCAAGCGCGCGCCCCGCCATGCTGAATGGCTGCACAAGGACCCCAATGCATGAAGCTTGCCAGCCTGAAGAACGGCCGTGACGGCCGATTGGTCGTTGTGACGGACGATCTCTCTCATTACGCCGAGGCTGGGGAGATTGCCCCGACCTTGCAGGCGGCGCTCGACGACTGGGCCGCTGTCGAACCGAAGCTCAGGGCGCTCGCCGGCGATCTGGCGAGCGGATCGGCTGCGGGCAAGCCGCTCGATCCCGCTATGCTCGCGGCGCCTTTGCCCCGCGCGTATCAGTGGGCGGACGGCTCTGCTTACGTGAACCATGTCGAACTGGTGCGACGTGCGCGCGGGGCGGAACTGCCCGCAAGCTTCTGGCACGACCCGCTCGTCTATCAGGGCGGCTCCGACCGGTTCCTGGGGCCATGCGACGCCATCCCCTTGGCCGACGAGGCTTGGGGCTGCGACATGGAAGCCGAGGTCGTCGTCGTCACCGGCGATGTCCCCCAGGGCGTCACGCCGGAAGACGCACGCTGCCTCATCCGGCTCGTCGGCCTGGTCAATGACGTGTCGCTGCGCAACCTGATTCCGGGCGAACTGGCCAAGGGCTTCGGCTTCTACCAGTCCAAGCCGGCCAGCGCGCTGTCACCCGTCTTCGTGACGCCCGACACGCTGGGCGAACGGTGGAGGGATGGCAAGCTGCACGGCACGTTGCATGTCGATCTCAATGGTCAGCCGTTCGGCCGCGCCGACGCCGGCATCGACATGACTTTCGACTTCGGCACCCTGATCGCGCACTTGGCGAAGACTCGTTCGTTGGCAGCCGGCACGATCGTCGGTTCCGGCACCGTCTCCAATCGCGACGCGGACGGTGGCCCCGGCCGGCCTGTTGCCGATGGCGGCCTGGGCTACAGCTGCATCGCCGAAGTGCGCATGGTCGAGACGATCCGCGATGGCGCGCCCGCAACGCCTTTCCTCAACTATGGTGACAGGGTGCGGATCTGGATGGAGGATGACAAGGGACACGCCATCTTCGGCGCGATCGACCAGAGCGTGGAGGCCATCTGATGCAACGATTGACCGACCTGGAACGAACCGAGGCGCTCGCGTCGCTTCCGGAATGGACGCATGAACCGGATCGTGACGCAATCGTGCGGACGTTCCAGTTTCCCGATTTCGTGACCGCGTTCGCCTTCATGACGGCCGTCGCGCTCGAAGCCGAGAAAGCCGATCATCACCCGGAATGGTCGAACGTCTACGGGCGCGTTTCCATGCTGCTGACGACCCACGACGCCGGCGGACTGTCGCAGCGAGACATAAAACTGGCTCGGAAGGTGTCGGCGCTTTCTTTCCGTTCTGAATGAGGTGGGGAGCCGCTCTGCGCGGACCTGCTTGAACAGCGATCCCGTGGGCGGCGCCCGAGCCGACGACCAGGAAGCGCGTGCTGAAACGCACGGCCTTGCCCAGACGGGTCGGTCTCACTGACGATTTGTGTGGCTCCCTGAGTAGGATTCGAACCTACGGCCACTCGATTAACAGTCGAGAGCTCTACCGCTGAGCTATCAGGGAACAGGCCGGCGTGCCGGTTATGTGCGTTCTTGCGCCACCAGGGCGGAAGAAAATGGCTCCCTGAGTAGGATTCGAACCTACGGCCGCTCGATTAACAGTCGAGAGCTCTACCGCTGAGCTATCAGGGAGCAGTCCCGGTTGCCCAGGACAGGTGCGCGCTAATAGCATTCATTTCGCTCATGGCAAGCGCGCGCCGTGCAAATTTTTCCACAGCGGGCTGTGCTCAACTCAGGAATTGCTCGGCAAAGATTCGCTCATCCAGGCTGCGCCCGCGATCGAACAGCAAGGTCAGTTGGTGGTCGCGCCAAGCGCGTACGCGCACTTCGCTGATGTCGCGCACTTCCTTCTGGTCGGCCACCACCAGCAACGGACGCTTGTCCGCTTCCAGCACGCGAAACACGATTTCGGCCGTGTCCGGCAAGATCGCGCCGCGCCAGCGCCGGGGGCGAAACGGGCTGATCGGGGTGAGTGCCAGAATGTTGGCGCCCAGGGGCAGGATCGGTCCATTGGCCGAGAGGTTGTAGGCGGTCGAGCCTGCCGGCGTTGCTACCAATACCCCGTCGCACGACAGTTCGGGGATGCGCACCTTGCCGTTCACCATCACTTCCAGCTTGGCCGTCTGGCGGGTTTCGCGCAGCAACGACACTTCGTTGATGGCATAGCAGCTTTGCGTTTCCCCACCGGCCGTCACGGCTTCCATGCGCAGCGGGCTGATGGCCACGGGCCGAGACTTGGCTATCCGTTCAAGCAAGGCCCGGCTGCTTTTCTGGCTGTTCATGAGAAAGCCGACAGTGCCCAGATTGAGGCCGTAGGCCGGCATCACACGATCGTTGTCGAGCATGTAGTGCAGCACCTGGAGCATATAGCCATCGCCGCCCAGCACGACGACTGCCTCCGCTTCCTCGAACGGCACCCAGGCGTGCGTCTCGGACAGTGCCTTGGCCGCTTCCTGCGCGCGCTCCGTGGGCGAGGCGACGAGTGCCAGCCGTTCGAAGTTGGCCCTGTTTGCCGGTGCATTCGATGCCATGTTCATCCATCCCTGGCCGCGTACGGGCGCGGTGATCGACGTGTCGCTTGGTGCGCAGCCAACCCGATGGCCTGATATGGGCCGACCCATTATGACGCAACGCGAAAATGCCTGAGGTGCGGCAACGGGCAGACAAGCACGCGCCGTCTCTGCTAGGGCAGCGCGACAATGACAACGCGCGCCCGCACAGATCTGCCCCAAACCTTTCGCGATTCAAAGACATGCATCGGGCAAGACGGGTTGACGGGTCTGGCCGACGCGACAGCGGCGCGCGATTGGCTCGATCGTGCGGCGCTGGTTGGTCCGGTGCACGCCATGCTGATCGGCCTCAATCGCTTCCAGGCGGTGAACATGGCTTTTGGCCACGGCGGCGGCGATCGGGTGCTGGCAGAGGTGGCGCGGCGCATTGCCCATTTTGCCATCGAGGAATTGGCGCCAGGCGAAGGGCGTGAGAACGCGCTGCTGGTTGCGCGCATTTCGGGCGGGGAGTTTCTGGTCGCTTCGACCATGTCGCTGACGCCGGAGCGGTGGCAGGTCTTGGCAGAGGGGCTGGTGCGCAGCGTGGCGCGGCCCCTGGCGCTGGAAGGCGGCGTGGTGCGCCTGTTGCCACGCATGGCCCTGTTGCACGAACAATCCGGGGAGAGCGGGGCAGGGCTGCTCGATCGGCTGGACCAGGCACTGGCGCAGCTGTTGCAGGGTGGCGCGCGCCGTCTCGGCTGGGTCGATGGCAGTCACCGTGCACGCGGGCTCAGTGTCGCCCGGCTGGAGGCTGACCTTATTGGCGCCCTGCACCGGCAGGAAATCGCCGTGCTCTATCAGCCGCAGTTCCGCGTGGGTGATGGAACGCTGGCGGGGGCAGAGGCGCTTGCCCGCTGGGAGCATCCCGGCGTTGGCCGGATCGGGGCGGAGACTCTGTTCACCGTGGCAGAGCGGGCCGACCAGATGGCGCCGCTGTCCCAGGCCGTGGCCGGTGCCGCTCTCGCCGGTGCGCGCGCATGGCCTGCACCCTTGCGCCTGTCGCTCAATGTCACGGCGCAGGATTTTGCCTTGCCCGATTTCGCGCAAAGCTTGCTGGCAAGGGTCGCCAATGCCGGATTTGCGCCCGACAGGCTGACGATCGAGATTACCGAGCAGACCCTGATTGACGATTTCGACGGATGCGCGCAGGCGCTGCGCCGGCTGGCAGACAGTGGCGTGGCCGTTGCCCTCGACGATTTCGGGACGGGCTTTTCCAACTTCCGCACGTTGAAGGCGTTGCCGCTCGATACGCTCAAGCTCGATCGGTCGCTGGTGCGCGACGTGGCGCATGATCGGCGGGACCGGGCGATCCTGGCCGCGATGGTCGCCATGGCCCGCGCGCTGTCGCTGGGCGTGGTGGCCGAAGGTGTGGAAAGCGCAGAGCAGCTTGCCGTGCTGGCGCAGGAAGGCGTCGACCTGTTCCAGGGATTCCTGCGTGCCGGCCCACTCGACGGCGCGGCGATGGCCCAGATGGCGGCCGGGGCGCGATAAGCCCCCCGGCCGATCCGATCAGAAGCGCGTGACGAGCGCAGCAACGACCTGGTGACGACGAATCGAAATGCCGGTGTCCTGGCCTTCGATGTGCGTGCGGCCATAGTCGGAATAGCGATATTCCAAGCGGGCCACGATCGGCTGGCTCACGGCCACTTCCACACCGCCGCCCAGGCGGAAGCCGCCGTTGTTGAAGCCGTAGCTGGTGTTGCCGTCTTCAAGGTTCAGGCGGGCGTTGGTGTAGCCGCCCTTGGCGTAGACCGAAACCTGCGGGTTCACGGCATAGGCTGCGCGCACGCCGGCATAGAGATCGCGGCCGGCCTTCAGCGCCACGGAGCCATTGCGTTCCTTGGTGGTGGAACCGTCGACTTCGGCTTCCACGCCCAGGCTGCCCTGGCCCAGATTGTAATCGTAGCCAGCGACGATGCCGTAAACGAAGCCATCCTTGCTGCCCTTGTCGCCCGGAACTGCCAGGGTCACGTGATCGTAACCGCCAACAACACCGACCGAGAAACCACCACGATTGGCAACATCCTGAGCAGCAGCGGGAGTCGCGCAAGCAACAGCGGCCGTGGCAACGCCAAGGGCAAAGATCTTCTTCATGTTTTTATATCCTGCAAACTGAATTTTATATCGCCGACAACATCATCGAGATGTGGCCGTGACGCGCCACTAGTTCCAGTTTGATGATATCGTCAACGCCATGTCATGAAGTGTAACACACTGTACTATAACATGTTGCAAAAATGCCGCATTGCAGCGGGCGCGACGCCGTTCCCAATCGTCTTTCACACAAAAGCGATCCAACACAACCACATAATGCGGGTTTTCTGTGGAGGAGCGCAGGCGCGCCGCTCAGGCCGCCTTTTTGGTCGCGCGGCGGGCAATGGCCGAAAGGCCCTTGGTCAACTGTACCAGCCCGTTGAGGCGCCCCTGGGCATCGCCCCAGGCGCGCTGGATCACGAGCTTGTTGTCCGGGCGTAGCTTGGCCGTGCCTTTCAGCCGCTCGACATAGGCGATCAACCCCATCGGATCGGGGAAATCGTCGTTGTGGAACGAGACGAGCACGCCCTTTGGACCCACGTCGATCTTGGCAATGCGCGCCTCGATCGCCTGGCGCTTCACCTCGATCAGTTGCAGCAGGTTCTGCGTCGGCTGGGGCAGGGGCCCGAACCGGTCGATCATCTCGGCGGCGAGGGCTTCCACTGCATCGGCGCCTTCGGCATCGTTCATGCGGCGATAGAGCGCCATGCGCACGGCCAGATCGGGCACGTATTCTTCGGGGATCATGATCGGTGCATCGAGCGTGATCTGCGGGGAAAGGGCATCGCGCTCGCGCGCCATGCCGATTTCGCCGGCCTTTGCCGCCAGGATCGCGTCTTCCAGCATCGACTGGTAAAGCTCGAAGCCCACTTCCTTGATATGGCCCGATTGCTCGTCGCCCAGGAGGTTGCCCGCGCCGCGCAGGTCAAGGTCGTGGCTGGCCAGCTGGAACCCGGCGCCCAGCGAATCCAGGTCTCCCAGAACCTTGAGCCGCTTTTCCGCGATTTCGGACAGGGCCTGGTCCTGCGGATAGGTGAGATAGGCATAGGCGCGCAGCTTGCCCCGGCCGACGCGGCCGCGCAGCTGGTAAAGCTGGGCCAGGCCAAAGCGGTCTGCCCGGTGGAGCACGATGGTGTTGGCGCTGGAGATATCGATCCCGCTTTCGATGATCGTGGTCGAGAGCAGCACTTCGTATTTCTTTTCGTAGAAGGCGCTCATGCGGTCTTCCACTTCGGTCGGGCTCATCTGGCCGTGCGCCGTGACAAAGCGGATTTCCGGCACGTTCAGGCGCAGCCAGTCTTCCACCTCGGCCATGTCCGCAATGCGCGGCACGACGATGAAGCTCTGCCCGCCGCGCTGGTGCTCGCGCATCAGCGCCTCGCGCATGGTCACATCGTCCCACGGCATCACATAGGTGCGCACGGCCAGGCGATCGACCGGCGGGGTCTGGATCGTGGACAATTCGCGCAGGCCCGACATCGCCATCTGCAAGGTGCGCGGGATGGGCGTGGCGGTCAGCGTCAGGACGTGGACGTCGGTTTTCAGCTCCTTGAGCTTTTCCTTGTGCGTCACGCCAAAGCGCTGTTCCTCGTCCACGATGACGAGGCCCAGACGCTTGAACTCGACCGACTTGGACAAGAGCGCGTGGGTGCCTACCACGATGTCCATCGTGCCATCGGTCAGGCCGGCACGCGTCTGCGTTGCTTCCTTGGCCGGAACCAGGCGCGACAGGCGCCCGATTTGAATGGGGAAGCCCGAAAACCGCTCCAGGAAATTGCTGTAGTGCTGGCGCGCGAGCAGCGTGGTCGGGGCAACGACCGCCACCTGATGCCCGGCCATCGCCGCCACGAATGCGGCACGCAGGGCCACTTCGGTCTTGCCAAAGCCAACGTCGCCGCAGACCAGGCGGTCCATCGGCTTGCCTTCGGCCATGTCGGCCAGGACATCGTCGATGGCGCGGTCCTGGTCCTCGGTCTCTTCCCACGGGAAACGATCGACGAACGGGCCGTAGCTGGCTGGATCGACCGCCAGCACATCGGCCTGCCGCAACGCACGCACGGCGGCCGTGGCCATCAGTTGCCCGGCCATTTCCAGGATGCGCTCGCGCATGCGCGCCTTGCGCCGCTGCCAGCCTTCGCCGCCCAGCTTGTCGAGGCTGACGCCCTCGCTCTCGTTGCCATAGCGCGAGAGCACGTCGAGGTTCTCGACCGGGATATAGAGCTTGTCGTTGCCCGCGTATGTCAGTTGCACGCAATCGTGCGGGCTTTGGCCCACGGTGATCGCTTCGAGGCCTTCGTAGCGGCCGATGCCATGGTCCATGTGGACCACCAGATCGCCGGGGGAGAGTGCGGAAAGCTCGGCGAGGAACGCGTCGGCGTCCTTGCGCTTCTTCTTGCGACGCACCAGGCGGTCGCCCAGGATATCCTGCTCGGTCAGCAGTTCCAGGCTATCGGTGGCAAAGCCCTGCTCAAGCGGCAGCACCACGGCCACAGGGCGCCCACTGGCAGCCAGCCCCAGCGCTTCCTGCCAGCTATCGGCCAGGGCCGGCGCCTGTTTGCCCGCTTCGGCCAGCAGCGAGGCCAGGCGCGAGCGCGAGCCGGTAGTATAGGCCGCCACGATCGGCTTGAGGCCACGCGTGCCCAGCGCAGCCAAGTGCTTGGCCGCCGCTTCATAGATGTTGGCGCCCTGCGCGCGATCGGGCGTGAAATCGCGCGAACTGGCAAAGCCGAAGTCGATGACGCTGGCGCTTTCCGGCTCGGCAAAGATCGTGGCGCGATGCACCGGCCAGCCAGCCAGCGCGCGGTCGAACTCCTCGCGCGTCAGGTAGAGGACGTCGGGCTTGAGCGGGCGATAATTGCCCGATTGCCGCGCGGAGGCCTCTGTCCGGGCGGCATAGTAATCGGCAATGTCGTCCAGCCGGCTTTCGGCGGCCTTGGCGGCGGCGGCATCGAGCACCACCAGGTCACTTTCGCCCAGATGGTCGAACAGCGTAACCATCCGCTCTTCGAACAGGGGGAGCCAGTGCTCCATGCCGGCCAGGCGCCGGCCCTCGCTGACGGCCTGGTAGAGCGCGTCGCTGGTGGCATTGGCGCCGAAGATCTCGCGATAGCGACTGCGGAAGCGCTTGATCGACGTTTCATCGAGCAATGCTTCGCTGGCGGGCAGCAGCAGGTGGGTTTCCACTGGCTGCACCGAACGCTGCGTGGTGGGATCGAACAGACGCAGCGTTTCCAGCTCGTCTCCGAAGAAATCGAGCCGCAGCCCGTGGTCGAGCCCGGTGGGGAAGATGTCGAAGACCGAGCCGCGCACGGCATATTCGCCCGCATCCACCACCGTGTCGGTGCGCGAATAGCCCTGGCGCTGGAGCAGGGCGATCAGGCTTTCCCGCCCGATTTCCACGCCGGGCGTCAGCAGCCGGGTGGATTCGCGGATGCGAAACGGGGTGAGCGTGCGTTGCAGCACGGCGTTGATCGTGGTCACCAGCAGTTGCGGCCGCCCATCGCGCTTGTGCTGCAGCTTTTGCAGGGCCGCCATCCGCCGGGCGCTGATAGACAGCGCGGGAGACGCGCGGTCGAACGGCAGGCAGTCCCACGCCGGGAAGTCGATCACGTCCAGCTCGGGCGCGAAGAAGCCGGCGCTTTCCATCACCGCGCGCAGGGCCGTGTCGTCTGGCGTGATGAACACGCAGCGGCCCTGGGTTTTGGCCGCAGCCGCCGCGCGGGCCAGATCGGCCATGACCAGCGGCTGCGCGCCGCGTGCCACGCTGGCGAGCGTCAGCGGGCTGCGGGCGGAAAGGATGCGGGACAGGTCTGGCATGGCTGGTTTCTTTTGGCGGACGTTGCGTGCGCGCCCTTCGACAGGCTCAGGGCGAACGGAGGTTGGTTTGTGGTTCTTGGACGGACTCAAGCGGTGGTGCCAGGGGCTTCGACAGGCTCAGCCCGAACGGACAAAACACGGAACATCCGGACTATGTTCCGTTCGCCCTGAGCCTGTCGAAGGGCCCGTCCCGAGCTTGTCGAAGGGCGCAAGCGCAACGTCAGCGCGGTATCTCGACGTAGTCCAGCTTGCGCATGCGGTCCATCAAGGGCCCGGCATATTCATCGGGCACGGACAGCGTGCCCAGCGCCCAGCCCAGGATGTCGACGTCTTCCTCGTCCATCAGGGTTTCGAACCAGACGGCCTCGGCTTCGCCCCATTCTGCATGGAAGCGGTCGAAATAGCAGCCGATCATGTAATCGGCCTCGCGCGTGCCGCGATGCCAGGCGCGGAATTTCATGCGGCGCAGGCGTGCCTCGTCCAGGGGGCCGGAATCGGGATTCGCAGTCGTTTCGGTCATGACGGCTGCGGGTAAGCCAGCTTGCCCCATGGCGCAACGGCCCGTTGGTGATTATGGGAGCGCTCATGCGCCCCGATCTGCTCAATCCCCTGTTTGCCGAGGCTACCAGCCTGAAAGGCGTGGGCGCGGGCCTTGCCCGCCCGCTCGACAAGCTGGGGCTGACGCGGGTGCGCGACTTTCTCTACCACCTGCCCGATCGCTTCGTGCAGCGGCGGGCAGTGGCAACGCTCGATGAAGCCGCGCTGGGCGAGCAGATCATCGTGGCCCTGACCGTGCGCGAGCACCGCCAGTCGGCCGGGCGCGGCCCCTTTCGGGTGGTGGCCGAAGACAGCGTGGGCAACCATGTGTCGATCACCTATTTCGGCCGGGCCGCCTATACCGCCAAGAAGGCCCTGCCGGTGGGTGAAAAGCGTTGGGTGGCCGGGCGGCTCGACCAGTATGGCCAGACCTGGCAGATCGTCCATCCCGATCACGTGAGCGAGGAAGCATCGGGCCTGCAAGGGCATTTGACCGAGGCGGTCTACCCCTTGTCCGAAGGGCTGACCCAGGGGCGCATTGCCACGCTGGTGCACCAGGCCCTGGCCCAGGCACCACGCCTGCCCGAATGGATCGAGCCGGGCCTTCTGGCGCGCGAGGAATGGCCTGCCTGGCACGAGGCGCTGGCGCGAAGCCATCAGGCGCCCGACAAGCGCGCCAAGGACCGGCTTGCCTATGACGAGCTGTTCGCCAATGCCCTGGCCCTCATGCTGGTGCGTGCGGCCAATCGCAATCGCGTGGGCCAGCCGTTGCACGGCGACGGGCACTTGCGGGCCAAGCTGAACCTGCCCTTCGCGCTCACCGGCGCGCAGACCCGCGCCATTGCCGAGATCGAGGGCGACATGGCGCAAGGTTCGCCCATGCTGCGCCTGCTGCAAGGGGACGTGGGTTCGGGCAAGACCGCCGTGGCGCTGCACGCCATGCTGGTGGCGGTGGAGGCGGGCGGGCAGGCGGCCCTGCTGGCGCCCACCGAAATCCTTGCACGCCAGCATGCCGATACCTTGGCCAAGATGGCGCGCGGCACCGGCGTGAACATTGCCCTGCTGACCGGCCGCGACAAGGGCCGCGCGCGCGAGGCGCTGCTGATGAACCTGCTCGATGGCGGGATCGACATCCTGGTGGGCACGCACGCGATTTTCCAGGACAGCGTGGCCTATCGCAATCTCGCGCTGGTGGTGATCGACGAACAGCATCGCTTCGGCGTGGGCCAGCGCCTGATGCTCACGCAAAAGGCGCGGCGCACGCCGCACTGCCTGGCGATGACCGCCACGCCGATCCCGCGCACGCTGACCCTGGCGCAATATGGCGAGATGGAAGTCTCGCGGCTCGACGAGATGCCGCCGGGCCGGCAGGCGATCGACACCCGCGTGGTGGCGCAGGAGCGGCTCGCCGACGTGATCGACGGGATCGGCCGGCACATCGCCGCCGGGCACCAGGCCTATTGGGTGTGCCCGATGGTGCGCGAGGCGGAGAACGAGGATCTGGCCGCTGCCGAGGCGCGCCACGCCATGCTGTCCGAACGCTTTGGCGAGAAGGTGGTGATGGTCCATGGCCAGATGCGGCCCGAGGCCAAGGACGCGGCGATGGAACGCTTTGCCAGCGGGCAGGCGAGCCTGCTGGTGGCGACCACGGTGATCGAAGTGGGCGTGGACGTGCCCAATGCCACGCTGATGGTGATCGAGCAGGCAGAGCGCTTTGGCCTGGCGCAGCTCCACCAGTTGCGCGGGCGCGTGGGGCGGGGCAGCCAGAAATCCACCTGCCTGCTGCTGCGCGGCGACATGGTGAGCAAGGTGGGGCGCGAGCGGCTGGCGCTGATGCGCGAAACGCAGGACGGGTTCCTGCTGGCCGAGGAAGACTTGCGCCTGCGCGGCGGCGGGGAATTGCTCGGCACGCGGCAATCGGGCGATACGCCGTTCCGCGTTGCCGATTTCGAACAGATTGCCAATCTGCTGCCTATCGCCCACGATGATGCGCGCCTGCTGATGGAGCGGGACGGCGGGCTTTCCTCTCCGCGTGGAGAGGCGGCCCGCGTCCTGCTCTATCTGTTCGAGCGGGACTGGGGCGTGCAATTGTTGCGAGGTGGATGACGATGGGCCGAAAGATCGTGCGCGTGCTGCTGGGCTTGCTCTATTTCGCGGCTGGCGTGCTGCATCTGGCGGCGCCCGCGCCGTTCATCGGGATCACGCCCTCGTGGGTGCCCAATCCGCCGCTGGTGATCATGCTGACTGGCCTTGCCGAGCTGGCCGGCAGCGTGGGCCTTGTGCAGGGCTATAGCCTGCGCCTGCGCCACGCCGCAGCCTGGGGCCTGGCCGCCTATGCGCTGTGCGTGTGGCCGGCCAACATCCACCACATGATGATGGACCTGGCGCGGCCCGATCATGGCCTGGGGCTGCGCTATCACGTGCCGCGCATGCTTGCGCAGCCAGTGCTGATCTGGGCCGCGCTGTGGGCCGGCGGGGTGTGGCAAAAAGTCTCGGCCCGCAGCGTGCCCGATCGCGCCTGAAAGCGTTGAGCGGACAATCCCCTCACGGATTGCTCGTTCAGATTGCCGGGAGCCTGCCTGCGTGACCGCCGACAAAACCGCTGCCGATCGCTTTGCCCAAGCCATGCATCAATGCCCGTTGCTGGCCGTGCTGCGCGGTGTTCCTGCCGAACAGGCAGAGGCAATGGCCGACGTGCTGGCCGAGGCCGGCTTTGCCATGATCGAAATCCCGCTCGACGCGCCCCATGCGACCGAGTCCATCGAACGGATTGCCGCCCGCCATGGCAATCAAGTGCTGGTCGGCGCGGGCAGGGTGCTCAGCGTGGCCGATGTCGACGCGGCCCGCTCCGCCGGTGCGACGCTTATCGCCGCGCCCAATGTCGATCCCGCCGTGATCGCCTATGCCGTGGATACCGGCATGGTGATGCTGCCCGGCTATTTCACCACAACCGAAGCGTTTGCCGCCCTGGATGCCGGTGCCCATGGCCTGATGCTGTTTCCGGGCCAGGCAGCCAGCCCGGCCGTGGTCACCGCCCAGCAAACCGCCATTCCGCGCCATGTGCCGATCCTGGTGCGTGGCGGCGTGACCAAGGAAAACCTGTCGGACTGGATGGCGGCCGGGGCGGCGGGCGGCGCCTTGGGAAATGCGCTTTACAAGGCCGGGAAGAGCGCGAGCGACGTGGCGGCTGCGGCCAAGGCCTTCACGCGCGAAGTGCACCGCCTGATCGACCGGACAGACGATGCCAGATCACGCACCGTGCTCGATAATCGTTTCCATGGCCACGTAGGTTGAAGTGCTGGCCACGTTGGGCAGGCTGGAAATACGTTCGCCCAGCACGCGGCGATAGGCCAGGATATCGGCGGTGCGGATCTTGAGCAGATAGTCGAAATTGCTGGCGATCATGTGGCATTCCTCCACTTCCTCCACCTGGAGGACAGCGCGGCGGAATGCATCGAGCGCCTTTTCTCGCGTATCTGAAAGTTTCACATGCGTGAACGCGATGTGTGCCAGGCCCAGCTTCTGCGGATCGATCACGGCGCGAAAGCCACGGATCACGCCATCGGCCACCAGCCGCTTGAGCCGCGCCTGGCATGGCGTCTTGCTCAAGCCCACGCGGCGCGCGAGTTCGTTGATGCTGATCCGCCCGTCGACGCGCAGTTCGTCCACGATCTTCAGGTCGATGCGGTCGAGCGGGGGCTGTTCCACCAGCAGGGCGCTCAGGGCCGGGTTGAGCCGCGCACGACAAGGCGCACCGGCACGCGCCGCGCGGTGGCGGGTTCGCCCGATATCTTGGCCAGCAGGCGATCGACCAGCAGCGATCCGGCCACTTCGAAATCGGATTCCACCGTGGTGAGTGGCGGCGTGGACCAGGCCCCGGCGCGCACCCCGTCGAACCCGACGATGCCGATCTGGTCGGGCACGACCAATCCGCGCGCGGATAGTTCCTTGAGCGCACCGAGTGCGATTTCATCGCTCACGCCGAAAATGGCATCGAAGGGCGTGCCGCCCTCGATCAACGCGGCGGCGGCCCGGCGGCCCTGTTCTTCGCGCGGCAGGCCACGTTCGATGCGCTGGAGCATGGGCTTGAGGCCGGCGCTTTCCATCGCGGCGGCATAGCCGTCATAGCGTTCCTTGAACTGCCGCTGGGGCGACGTTTCCGATCCCAGGCACACGATCTGGCGATAGCCGCGCACCAGCATGTGCCGGGTGGCGAGCGTCGCGCCGGCATGGTTGTCGCTGCGCACCCAGGGGAAATCATCCTGCGTCGCGCCCCAGCACACCCAGTGGCTGCCTTCGGGCAGGGCGCCGAAATAGTCCCATGCGGCGGTGTTCTCGCTGGTGCCGATCACGATCATGCCATCGGCCTTGCGGCGTTCCTGATAATGGCCCCAGAAATTCTCCGGGCTGTCCTGGAACGCCACCAGCACTTCATAGCCCCGCGCAGAAGCGGCTGCGCAGGTGCTGCCGAGCATGGCGTAGTAGAAGGGATTGAGATCCTTGCGGTCCTGCCCCGGCCGACAGACCATGACCACGGCCAGCGTTCCGGTCTTGCCACGGCGCAGGCGGGCGGCGTTCTCGTCCACCTGATAGTTCAGCTTGCGCGCCGCTTCGGTTACCCGCTCGCGCGTGGGGGCGCTGATCGAAGGATCGCCTGCCAATGCACGGCTGACGGTGGACTGGCTGACGCCGGCCGCTTCGGCAACATCGAAACTGGTGACGCGGGTGAGGCGCTTTTCGGCCATGGGTCAAAGTCTCTTTCGCGGAGTGCCGGTCAGCGGAAATTGTCCTTGGCCGCGCGCAAGGCGGCAAAGGTGGCAACGGCATCGCCGCCGCCCCAGCGCGATTGCAGCGCCGGATCGTCGGCACGCAGGAACGGATTGGTTGCCAGTTCACGGTCCAGCGAGGTGGGCACCGTCGGCAAGTCTTGTGCCCGGCATTGCGCCACTTCATCGGCATAGGCGGCCAAGTCTGCATTGTCCGGGTCTGCATGCACGGCAAACCGGGCGTTGCTGGCGGTATATTCGTGCGCGCAGTACACCAGCGTGGCCGCAGGCAGTGCTTTCAGCCGCGAAAGGCTGGTCCAGAACTGCGGCGCCGTGCCTTCGAACATGCGCCCACAGCCCAGCGCGAACAACGCATCGCCCACAAACGCGGCGCCGGCATCGGGAAGGTGATAGGCGACATGGCCCAGCGTATGCCCACCCACGGCGAGAACTTGCGCCACATGATCGCCCAGGCGCACGGTATCCCCTTGGTCCACCGTGCGGTCCACGCCTTCGATCTTGGCGGCTTCGGCAAGAGGCGCGGTGATGGTGCAGCCGGTGGCGGCCTTGATCGCCGTGTTGCCGCCGGCATGATCGGCATGCCAGTGCGTATTCCAGATCTGGGTAATGCGCCAGCCGCGCGCTGCGGCCTCTTCCAGATAGCGCCCGGCATCGGGTGTATCGATGCACACGGTTTCACCGCTCGCGCCATCGTGAACGAGATAGCCATAGTTATCGGACAGGCACGGAAACTGGTGAATCTCGATCATCGCCTTCGCTCCTGACCCCAGGCATTGCTTCTCATAGCGTAAATGCTGCAAAGCAAAAGACGGCAAACGGAAGTTAACCTGCCAAGCGCGCCAGCTGCGCGACATAGGCAAAGGCATCACGCGCGCCCGCCACCGCCGCGGCTTCGCCTGCCTCGTCCAGCGGCACGGCATCGAATGCCGCGGTAAAGGTCCGCCAGTGCGCGGCCGGTCCTTCCTCGGCCGGGGCCAGATGCCGCGCACCAAACGTGTCGGACAGCCCGATCTGCGCCACCAGCTTGCGTAGGACGGCAGCCCCCAGGTTCGATCCTTCTGCCACATAGAGCCAACCAAGCGCCTCGCCCAGCCCCATGGGCGGCAGAGCAGCGTCAGCCTGGGGCAGCGGCAGGTCCAGATCGGTGATATCCCGTTCCAGCAGCGTCAAGCGCTCGCGTGTCGCGAGGCCGGGCAGCACGGCCTGCAAGGCCGGATCGTCATAAAGCGGCGCCACCGCGCGATGAAACCCCAGCTGCATCACCAGGAACGGCGCATAGCCTTCGCGGCTGGCAAAGCTTTCCCGCGCCATCAGCGCCTCATCGAGCGCCGCGTGCACGTCCCGCGTCGCCTCGCGCAGGCGCAGCGCGCGGCCGGGATTGGGCTGTGGGGATGCGTGCATGTGTGTGGTCAGTTCCCGGAATGGTTGGGGATTTCTAGCGCTCTCATCCGTCCGCCCTGGAAATCCCCAACAATGAGCTTGTCGAAGGGCCTCTGCGCGGGCGCTGCGCTTCTCGTCCTTCGACAAGCTCAGGACGAAAGGAAACCGGATGAGGCTATCGGGTGACGCAAAGGCGTGCCCGGAATGTAGGCCAGGCAGCACCAAAAGGCCATCCCACGAAAAAGCCCGCCCGGCGTGTGCCGAGCGGGCCTTTTCTGGTCATCTCAGGCAGCAGGGGCGCAAGGCCCCTGCCACACCGGGATCAGCCGCGAGCCTTGAGGGCTTCGCCCAGGATGTCGCCGAGCGAAGCGCCCGAGTCCGACGAACCGTACTGTTCCACGGCTTCCTTTTCTTCGGCCAGCTGGCGGGCCTTGATCGAGAAGTTGGGCTTCTTGGAGCGATCGAAGCCGGTGACCATGGCGTCGATCTTCTGGCCCACCTGGAAGCGGTCGGGACGCTGTTCGTCACGGTCGCGGCCCAGGTCCGAACGCTTGATGAAGCCGGTCGCGCCGTCTTCGCCAGCCTGCACTTCGAGGCCGCCATCGCGCACTTCGAGGACAGTGACGGTGACGACTTCGCCACGACGCAGCGAGCCCGAGGTGGCAACGCCGCCCGCGGCCGGAGCACCCTTTTCGAGCTGCTTCATGCCGAGCGAGATGCGCTCCTTGTCGACGTCCACGTCGAGGACCACGGCCGAAACCTGCTCACCCTTGCGGTGCAGGGCCAGCGCGTCTTCACCCGAGATGCCCCAGGCGATGTCGGACATGTGGACCATGCCGTCCACGTCGCCATCCAGGCCGATGAACAGGCCGAATTCGGTGGCGTTCTTGACTTCGCCTTCCACGATCGAGCCCACCGGGTGCTTTTCGGCAAAGCCTTCCCACGGGTTCTGCTGCGCCTGCTTGAGGCCCAGGCTGATGCGGCGCTTGTCGCTGTCGACTTCCAGAACCATGACGTCGACGCCCTGGCTGGTCGAAACGATCTTGCCGGGGTGGACGTTCTTCTTGGTCCAGGACATTTCCGAAACGTGGACCAGGCCTTCGATGCCCGGTTCCAGCTCCACGAAGGCGCCGTATTCGGTGATGTTGGTGACAGTGCCGTGCAGCTTGGCGCCAACCGGGTACTTGGCGGCAACGCCATCCCAAGGATCGCTTTCCAGCTGCTTCATGCCCAGCGAGATGCGCTGCGTGTCCTGGTTGATGCGGATGATCTGGACGCGCACGGTGTCGCCGATGGCGATCACTTCGCTCGGGTGGTTGACGCGCTTGTAGCTCATGTCCGTCACGTGGAGCAGGCCGTCGATGCCGCCAAGGTCAACGAACGCACCGTAATCGGTGATGTTCTTGACGACGCCGTCGATGATCTGGCCTTCCTTGAGGTTCTGGATCAGGCCCGAGCGCTGTTCGGCGCGGGTTTCTTCCAGAACGGCGCGGCGCGAGACCACGATGTTGCCACGGCGGCGATCCATCTTGAGGATCTGGAACGGCTGCGGCATGTCCATCAGCGGGGTCACGTCGCGCACGGGGCGGATATCGACCTGCGAGCCGGGCAGGAAGGCCACGGCGCCGTCGAGATCGACAGTGAAGCCACCCTTCACGCGGCCGAAGATCACGCCTTCAACGCGCTTGCCTTCGCCGAATTCGGCTTCGAGCTTGTCCCAGGCGGCTTCGCGGCGGGCGCGGTCGCGGCTGAGCATGGCTTCGCCTTCGGCGTTTTCCACGCGGTCGACGAACACTTCGACTTCGTCGCCGACCTTGAGGCCGTGCGGCTGGCCGGGAGCGGCGAATTCGCGCAGGGCCACGCGGCCTTCGCTCTTCAGGCCCACGTCGATGACGGCCTTGTCGTTTTCGATGGCGGTAACGGTGCCCTTGACGACGCGGCCTTCAAAGCCACCGGTGGCGCCAGCGCCAAGCGATTCGTCAAGCAGCGCGGCGAAATCGTCGCGCGTCGGGTTGGTAGACATGAAAAAGTCTTCCTAGTGTCTATGTTTCCGGCCAGGCGGTTGGATCCGCCGGTCTTTTCTCCACCGCCTGCCCCATGCAGGATGGTGGGCCAAAAGGGCCGAGCTGCCCGTGCGGGCCGGATGCCCACGCAGGCGTTCTTGCCAAATGCAGGGAAGAACGTGGCGCGCTTAGGCCGTGCCCCTGTAAAATGCAAGCAAAACCGCGTGTTTTGCAAATGTCGCTTTGCGCAAGGTCAAGGTGTGCGGCGTGGCTTGGGGATAGGGCACCCCCATCCAATCCGGCCGACAGGAGATGCCGCCATGACTGCCGATACCACACCCACCTTGGCCGCCCTGGCGCGGGCTGCCACGGTCGTCACTCGCCATGGCGTCACCCTTGCCGTGCGGCAGGCCTTTGCCGAGGATGAAGACACGCTGGCCGCGTTTTTCGATGCGGTGCTGCCCGAAGACCGCCGCTTCCGTTTCCTGGCGGCGGCGGGCCACCTCGATCATGCGCGGCTCCTGCCGATGACGCATGTCGACCACTGGCGCACCGAAAGCTTCCTCGCCTTCGACCAGGCGAGCGGCGAACTCGTCGGTTCGGCCATGCTGGCATGCGATGCCGCGATGGAAACCGGCGAAGTGGCGGTTTCGGTGCGCGGCGACTATCGGGGGCAGGGGGTGGGCTGGGCCTTGCTCGACATGCTCGCTCTCGAAGCCGAACGGCGCGGACTGGACCGCGTCGTCGCCATCGAGGACCGTGCTAACCAAGCGGCCATCGACCTGGAAAAGGACTATGGCTTTGTCGCGCATGGCGTGGAAGGCGATCCGCACCTGGTGATGCTGGAAAAGCGGCTGGGTTGACGGAGCAAGGCCGGCCTTGCCGTCAGGGCAGGCTGGCCAGCACCTCGCGCGCAAACAGCGACAGCGTATCGTCGCGCGCGCCCATGATCACGATCCGGTCTTCCGGGCGGGCGATGGCAGCAAGCCTCTCGCCCGCCTTGGCGCGCTCGGCCACATGCTCTGCCCGGCCGCCGTGGCTGTTGACCAGGTCGACGATGCGTTCCGAGCCTTGCGTGCGGTCGACCGTGCCGCCGAAATAGACCGGATCGGTCAGGATCACATGGTCGTCGGGGCCCAGCCGCGTGGCGAGCACGTGTGCCAGTTCGGCGCCCATCTGCCGCAGCGGGCCATAACCATGCGGCTGGAACAGCGCGAGCACGCGGCCGGGATGGGCCTTGAGCGTGGCGAGCGTGGCAGCCACCTTTTCCGGGTTGTGGCCGAAATCGTCGATCACCGTCACGCCGCCGGGGCTCGTGCCCACGATGTCGAAACGGCGGGCCAGGCCGGCATAGCCCGCCAGCGCCTGGGTAGCGTCGGCCAGCGGCAAGCCGGCCGCGCTGGCAGCGGCAAGCGCGGCGAGCGCATTGGCAAGGTTATGGCGGCCAGGCACGGCAAGGGCGAGAGGGCATTGGCCGCCGTCGCGCCGATCGATCACCATGGCAGCGATTCCGGTGGGGCTTTCGCGCACGGAGCCGGGCACCACGCCGATCGCCGCATCCGGCGCAAAGCCAAAGGTGAGCGCGGTCCGGGCGCGATGGCGCAAGGCCATGCTTTCCGCATCGTCGGCATTGATCACGGCAACATCGGCTGTCGCCAGAAAATTGCCAAACAGTTCGCGCAGTTCCTCAAGACTCTTGTGATCGAGACTCACGTTGTTGAGCACGGCGATCTGCGGGCGGTAGAGCGCGATGGAGCCGTCGCTCTCGTCCACTTCGGACACGAACACGCCGCCGTTGCCTACGCGGGCCGACGCGAACGGCGCGTCGGGCGTGGCGAAGTTTTTCATGACGGCGCCATTCATGATCGTGGGATCGCGGCCCATGGCCGTGAGGATCCAGCCGATCATCCCGGTCACGGTGGATTTGCCGCTGGTGCCGCCCACCGCAATGCCACGCGGCGCGGCGTTGAACAGCCGGGCGAGCAACTGCGCTCGGGTAAAGCGCGGGCAGTGCAGTTCGCGCGCGCGCAAGACTTCGGGTACGGTGTCTTCCACTGCGGCCGAAGCGACGAGCGCCTGATCGGTCGAGACGATGCCGCTGCCGTCCTGCGGAAAGAGGGCAAAGCCCAGGCTTTCCAGCCAGGCGAATTTTTCCGGGGTTCGGCCCTGGTCGCGGCTGCGATCCGATCCGGCAACTTGCGCGCCCGCGCCCTTGAGGATCAGGGCAAGTGGCAGCATTCCCGATCCGCCGATGCCGCAAAAGAACCAGGGATGGGCGGTGAGCGCAGGATCGATATCGGCCATGGCGCCAAGGCACTACAGAATTTGCCTGCCGTGACAAGAAGGAGAGGCGCCAGTGACCGGGCGGGGACCGGAAAGGCAAGGCCGGAGCCAGTGTAACCCAAAAAAGGCGCACAGGTTCGGCCAAGCCATTCGGCCAAGCGCCCGGTTGCAAAGGCGCAAGGTTGACAGCACCGGAGCGGCCCACGCAGCCTTGGCGGCGTGCCCGTTCGGCCCTGTCAGCCCCTCAACGCCGGCCGCGGCCAAACCTTTCCCGAAATCCGAACCCTCAGTATCCGGGTCATATTCGTTTAACCAAGTCCGATGGACGAAGCGGCTATCGCGCCCTACACCGCTGCCCATGCTGCGCATCGCTGTCTGTGCCCCATCCACCCCCTATGACCGCGAGGATGCGGTTCGGGTTGCCGCGCTGGTGGCAGGCTATCCAGGGCTGGATATCGTGTTTCACGACCAATGCTTTGCGCAGGAAGGCCATTTCGCCGGGCCGGATGCAGTGCGGCTGGCGGCCTTCGTGGAATGTGCCAACGATCCGGGCGTTGACGCCGTGTGGTTTGCGCGCGGCGGCTATGGCGCGGGGCGGATCGCCCAGGATGCGATGGGCTTGCTGGGGCCAGCGGCACGCGCCAAGCGCTATCTTGGCTATTCCGACGGCGGGGTCATGCTGGCGGCGCTCTATCGCGCCGGCATCGGGCACCCGATCCACGCGCCGATGCCGGTGGACCTGCGGCGCGAGGGCGGCGAAGCGGCCGTGCGCCGCGTGCTGGACTGGCTTTGCGGCCAGGATTCGGGGCTGGAACCCTCACTCGATGGCGCAACGCCGGTTGCCGCGTTTAACCTCATGATGCTCTCGATGATCCTGGGCACGCCAGTGATGCCCGATCTGGCCGAGCACGTGGTGATGGTGGAGGAAGTGGCGGAATACGATTATGCGGTAGACCGCCTGCTGTTCCATGTAACCGCCGGGTTGGCGGCGATGAAGGTGGCCGGCCTGCGACTTGGCCGGATAAGCCAGGTGCCTGAAAACGATAGGCCTTTTGGCGTGAACCACGAAGAGATGGCCCGCCATTGGTGCGCGCGGGCAGGCCTGTCTTACCGGGGCCGGGCCGACATCGGGCATGATGCCGATAACCGCATCGTGCCGTTCGGGCTTGCAGGAACCCCGCCGGGTCAATAGGGCGCGCGCCAGTTTTCAGGAGGCTTTGAACAATGCGGGCATTCGTTTTTCCGGGGCAGGGCAGCCAGAAGGTGGGCATGGGCGCCGAACTGGCCGCTGCCAGCACCGCCGCGCGCGAAGTGTTCGAGGAAGTCGACGACGCGCTGGGACAGAAGCTGTTCCAGATCATGACGCAGGGCCCCGACGATGCCCTGACGCTGACCGAGAACGCGCAGCCCGCAATCATGGCCCATGCCATTGCCGTGCTGCGCGTGCTGGAAAAGGAAGGCGGCATCCAGCTTGCCGACAAGGCCGATTTCGTCGCGGGCCACAGCCTGGGCGAATATACGGCGCTCTGTGCGGCAGGCGCATTCTCGCTGGCCGATACCGCGCGCCTGCTCAAGCTGCGCGGCCAATCGATGCAGGCGGCTGTGCCGGTGGGCGAAGGCGCGATGTGCGCGCTGCTGGGCGCGGATATCGACAAGGCGACGGCGCTGGCGGAAGCGGCTGCGGAAGGCGAAGTCTGCACCGTGGCCAACGACAATGATCCCACCCAGGTCGTCCTTTCGGGCCACAAGGCCGCGATCGAGCGCGCGGTGGCCATGGTCAAGGACCACGGCATCAAGCGCGGCGTGCTGCTGCCGGTTTCCGCGCCGTTCCACTGCCCGCTGATGCAGCCGGCGGCCGATGCCATGGCCCAGGCGCTCGCCGCCACGCCGCCCCAGGCTTTCCGCGTGCCGCTGTTCGCCAACGTGACCGCCGCGATCGTCACCGATCCGGCGCAGGTCCAGCAATTGCTGGTCGAGCAAGTCACCGGCCGCGTGCGCTGGCGCGAGAGCGCCATCGCGATGAAGGACGCGGGCGTCGAACGCTTCGTGGAACTGGGCGGCAAGGTCCTTGCCCCCATGATCACCCGCTCGGCCGGCGCAGACCTTGCCGTCACCAGCGTCATCACCATGGCCGACATCGAAGCCCTGGCGAAGGAGCTTTGAAGCGGCGTTAGGCGGCCAGGAAGAATGTATCGCGCAGAGGCGCAGAGGCGCGGAGGAGTAGTGTATGACAGACATCGACTCCATCAGCGGCGACGTGGTTGATGCAGCGATGCGGATTCACAAGGACCTCGGGCCCGGGCTGTTGGAAAGCGTCTATGAAATCGTCCTCGCCGCAGCCCTTGAGTGGCGCGGATACAAAGTTGACCGGCAAAAGCCGGTCGATATCGAATTTGATGGCATGCGCTTCCCGGCCGCTTTTCGCGCCGATCTGGTCGTTGATGACAGATTGATCGTCGAGATCAAATCGGTGGACAAGCTCGGCGCGGCGCATGCCAAGCAGGTGCTAACCTACCTGCGCTTGATGAAGCTGCCCGTTGGCCTGTTGCTGAACTTTTCCGGCGAAACGATGAAGGAGGGCATCCGGCGGCTGGTCAACAGCTACCGCCCTCAGTCCTGAACTTCTCTGCGCCTCCGCGCCTCTGCGCGAACACTATAAAAATCGGAGCCAAGATTATGGAAAACCGTCTTTTCGACCTGACCGGCATGACTGCTCTGGTGACCGGCGCGGCCGGTGGCATCGGTTCGGCGATCAGCCATGCGCTGGCCCGCCAGGGCGCGCGACTGGCGCTTTCGGGGACAAACCCGGCCAAGCTGCGCGCGTTTCGCGAAGAACTGAATGACACCTATGGCCACGACCATGTCGAAGTGACCTGCGATCTTTCCAGCGCCGAGCAGGTGGAGCGGCTGGTTCCGGCCGCGCTCGACACGCTGGGCAAGATCGATATCCTGGTCAACAACGCCGGCATCACGCGCGATAACCTGGCGATGCGGATGAAGGACGAGGAATGGGATGCGGTGATCCGCGTCAACCTGGAAGCCGCGTTCCGCCTGATGCGCAGCGCGACCAAGCCGATGATGAAGGCGCGCTTTGGCCGCATCATTTCGGTTACCAGCGTGGTGGGTGCCACCGGCAATCCCGGCCAGGTCAACTATGCCGCTGCCAAGGCCGGCCTTGTCGGCATGTCCAAGAGCCTTGCCCAGGAACTGGCCAGCCGCAACGTGACGGTCAATTGCGTGGCGCCCGGCTTCATCCGCACCGCGATGACCGACGTGCTGCCCGATGCGCAGAAAGATGCGCTCAATGGTCGCATCCCCATGGGGCGCATGGGCGAAGGCCAGGACATCGGCGCTGCGGTGGCCTATCTGGCCAGCAAGGAAGCCGGCTATGTCACCGGCCAGACGCTGCATGTGAACGGCGGCATGGCGATGTTCGCCTGATGACCAAGGGGCGGCGCGCGCTGCTGGCACTGGCCATGGGGCTCGCGTCCCCGTGGCCGGCCCTGGCGCGGCCGCCCGAGACGATGGCCTGCGCGGTCAAGGCAGCGCCCGAAGGGCTCGACCAGAAAGTGGCCGATGCGATCCTGGCGCCGGGCACGCCCGATGCCAATGCCACCCAGGCCGATCTGCGTGCGATTACCGACGCTTGCGCGGCAGAGCAACTTCTCGGCGAAAAGCAGCGCGAGGCCTTCTTCAGCTATAGCTGGGGCCGCATGGGTCGCGATGCGCTCGATGGTCGACTTGCCGCCCTCGGCATCCGATCGGTCCTTGTCGACCAGGCGCTCGATATCGGACCGGGCAATGCCAACAACCCCGCCGACAAAGTCACGCAAGGGGACCTGCGCATCGTTGGCGAGGCTCTGGACAAGGCGGGAAAGCCGCCCGCGAGCGTGACCAGCCAGGGATGGCAATTGATCACGGCGTGGATCGTGGCAACGGCCCTGATGTTTGACGGGCAGCGTGATCTGGACTGAACCAACGCATTTTTTCGATTTTTACGGTCATTTATGCACAGATTCACTTGGCGAAGGCTTGCGCAGCCTTGCCCAAGGGGCGCTCCACGCTAAGAAAGGTGGTCCGAATTGCCACGCCGCTTGCCATGATTCCTTGGCGGGTCGGTGTGCAGCCAACCCGGACGGCGCTTGTCCGTCCTGTCTGGTCCGTTTCAGTTCAAGGCTGAGGCGTGCCGGTACCGAGACTGGGGATCGAGACGAGAATGAAGGCGACTATTGAACGCGCGACTCTTCTGCGCTGCCTGTCCCACGTCCAGTCGGTTGTCGAACGCCGCAACACCATCCCCATTCTTTCCAACGTGCTGATCGAGGCATCGGCGGACAATTCGGTGCGCCTCATGGCGACCGACCTCGATCTCCAGATCGTGGAATCGATGCCGGCGGTCTCGGTGGAGGGTGCAGGCGCCATCACGGTATCGGCGCACTTGCTGTTCGATATCGCGCGCAAGCTGCCCGATGGCTCGCAAGTGAGCCTGGAAACGGCGGACAACCGCATGGTGGTCAAGGCCGGACGCAGCCGTTTCCAGCTGCCCACCCTGCCGCGCGACGATTTCCCGATGATCGTGGAAGGCGACCTGCCGACCAGCTTCGAAATCCCGGCGCGCACGCTTGCCGAACTGATCGATCGCACACGCTTTGCCATTTCGACCGAAGAAACCCGCTATTACCTCAACGGCATTTTCTTCCACGTGGCCGATGAAGTGCTCAAGGCCGCCGCCACTGACGGGCACCGCCTGGCCCGCTACACGCTGACCCGGCCCGAAGGCGCCGAAGGCATGCCCGACGTGATCGTGCCGCGCAAATGCGTGGGCGAACTGCGCAAGCTGCTCGAAGAAGTGCTCGATACCAATGTGCTGCTCGACCTTTCGGCCAGCAAGGTGCGCTTCACCCTGGGCGGCGAACACGGCGTGGTGCTGACCAGCAAGCTGATCGACGGGACCTTCCCCGATTACAGCCGCGTCATTCCCACCGCGAACGACAAGCTGCTCAAGCTCGATCCGCGCAGTTTTTACGAAGGCGTCGATCGCGTGGCGACGATCGCCACGGAGAAGACCCGCGCTGTCAAGATGGCCTTGGAAACCGACCGCGTCACGCTGTCGGTAACCAGCCCCGACAACGGCACCGCTGCCGAAGAATTGCCGGCAGACTATACCGCGCAAGGCTTCGAGATCGGCTTCAACGCCAACTATCTCAAGGACATCCTTAGCCAGATCGATGGCGACACGGTGGAACTGCACCTGGCCGATGCCGGCGCGCCCACGCTGATCCGCAAGGACGACAAGGCGCCTGCGCTCTATGTGCTGATGCCGATGCGGGTGTGATGCCGCGCCGATACCGGATTGCGGTACGTTAATGAAGAAGGGCGGGATCGCAAGGTCCCGCCCTTTCATCTGGTTTACCGCTTGGCCTGCGCCATTCGGGTTTGTCCTTAATGTATTTTTCGGTCGTATTGACGTCGCTCGGCTACCCTGTGCTTTGCAACTTGTACAGGATTCCCCGATGGCTCTCTCCCAGCAGGACATGGATACCAAGCTGGCGTTCTTCAACATTACCGGCGATGACGTGGCCCGCTTCGGGCAGCTTTCGACGGCGATGGAGAGCCTGGGGCGCCCCGCGCTGGAGCGTCTGTACGACCGCATTGCACTGACGCCCGAAACGGCAAAATTCTTCAACTCGCGCGAAGCGATGAACCATGCGCGGGACAAGCAGCTCGATCACTGGGGCAGCATGTTCAGCGGCGTGCCGGGGCCGGCCTACGCCGCGCGGGCACAGCGCATTGGCGACGTCCACGCCCGCATCGGCCTGGCACCGGGCTGGTATATCGGGGCCTATGCCTCGGTTCTGGAAGACGTGATCGTGCGCTTTCTCACGCGCGGGGTGGGCGTGGCGGGCGCTGGCCGGGCAAAGGCGGTGGCAACGCTGGTGAAAATGGCGTTGCTCGACATGGAAGTGGCTGTTTCCGCTTATTTCGAAGCCGAAGATGCCAAGCGTCAGGCCGTAGTCGCCCAAGTGGGCCACACGGTGCGCAAGATGACCGAGGGCGATTTCACCGTGGCACTCACCGGCTTGCCCGAAGCCTACGCCGCGCTGGAAAACGATCTGGAAACCATGCGCAAGAAAGTGAGCAGCGCGCTGGGTGCGGTATCGCAAACCTCGCGCGCGGTGGATACCGGCGCGCGGGAAATCCGCGAGGCATCCAACGACCTGGCCCAGCGAACCGAACACCAGGCCGCCTCGCTCGAAGAGGCATCGGCCTCGATCACCACGCTGGCCGGGACGGTGGGCGTAACCGCCGGCGAAGCGACGCAATTGCATTCTGCCGTGCAGGAAGCCCACGGCGATGCGCGGCAGGGCGGTGGCGTGCTGGAAGAAGCGGTGAGGGCGATGAACGACATTCATCGCTCGGCGGCGGAAATCGGCAAGATCATCGCCGTGATCGACGGCATCGCCTTCCAGACCAACCTGCTGGCACTCAATGCCGGGGTGGAAGCCGCCCGCGCGGGTGATGCTGGCCGCGGCTTTGCCGTTGTGGCCAACGAAGTGCGCGCGCTGGCGCAGCGGTCTGCCGAGGCGGCACTCGACATCAAGAAATTGATCGGCGAAAGCTCGGTCCAGGTGGAGCGGGGCGTGACTCTCGTCGGACAGACAGGCGAAACGTTCGAACGGATCGTCAACCGCGTCGGCGCAATTGCCGATGTCGCCAGCAGCATTGCCCAGGGCGCCCAGGCCCAGGCCGCGAACATTCGCCAGATCCAGGCGACGGTCAACGAACTCGATCTGATGACCCAGCAGAACGCCGCCATGGTCGAGCAGGCGACGGCGGCATCGCGCAGCCTTGCCGGAGAGGCCGATCGCATGGCCGAACTGGTGGGCCGCTTCCAGGTGGAGGGCGAGGCGACCTCCCAGCAAGCGCCACGCCGGGCTGCGTGATGAGCGTGGCCGCGGCGGTTTCCGGCCGAGAGGGACGGTAGGTCCCCCGGCTTGCATTCACTGCTCGCTGTTCTGGCTAATGCCTACGCGGCATCCAGAAAAGCGCGCAGCGTGGCGGCGAAGGCTTCGGGATCGGCCAGCATGAACAAGTGCCCGCCACCCCGGAACATTTCCAGGCGGCTGCCGGGGATGGCGGCATTCAGGAAATGGGCATTGGCGGGCGGGATGAGCTGGTCTTCCTCGTCGTGCATGATCAGCGTGGGCAACGAAAGCAGCGGCAGGAACGGTGCGCTGCTCCAACTGGAAAAGGCGCCCATCTGGCAGGCCCAGCCGACCGGCGATGGCGGCATCGCGGCGTTGAGCGATACGGCATGGCGACCGCCGCCGTTGTACAGCATCGCGAGGTTGCGTTGCAGTGTGCGGGCCACGGTATATTCGCGCGGATCGGCCATGTGGCCCAGCGTCGCAGGGTTGCCCGGCACCATGGCGATACCGGCTGCCGTGGCGGCCAGCGCCAGGCGTCCGATGCGGGCGCGATGCTGAAAGGCAAACTGCTGCGCCAAGGCACCACCCCAACTGATGCCCAGCACATCGACGCAATCGATATGCAGCCGATCGAGCAGTGCAGCCAGGGTCAGTGCCATGCAGGGCATGGTATAGGGGATGATCGGATCGGGAGACTTGCCGATGCCGGGCATGTCGAAGCTGATCACCCGGCGGCACGACAGGGCGCGGGCAATCGGTTCCATCAGTTCCATGTTCATGCCGATGCCGTTCAGCAAGACCAGCGGCGCGGCATCCTGCGCCCGGGCATTCCATTGCCCCACGCGCAAACGCCGGCCGGCCACGCCCAGCATCGAGTACTCAGCGGTCAAACTCGCCACGATCCCCTCAACTCCTGCCTCCTACAGACCCCGGCGCCGCCTAGCAGGTTCATTCCGGTGGTAATAGTGGGCAGATTTCTAGCGCCATCGTCAGGGCTGCTTAACGGTTTCTCAAAGCCGTTCGGGCATGCGGATAGGCATGGCAGATGTATCCGTGGCACAGCACACCGAATCCGAAACGCGGGGCGAGGAACGCCGGGACTATGCGCGCACGCAACGGCGGCGCGAGCGCGTACCGTCCAGCCATGCGCCCCTTACGCGCCAGGGCAACCGTCTGATTGCGCGGGAATGGCCGCAGATGGCCGTGCCGATGGCCGTCGGGCTGATCGGTCTTGCCGGTTTGAATGCGACGATTCCCGATGGGACGGTCGTTTCGGTGGGCGTGACTGCCGTGATTCTGGCCTTGCTCGGCGCTTTGGCGGTCCGCGTGGAAAATGCCGGCGTGGTCGGCACCGCGCCGCGCATGATGCTGATGGCGTTGGCGGTGGGGATGCCGATGTTCCTGTTCGGCGCGGCGGTGGGCCATTGGGCCGATACCGGCACGGTGCCTTGGTTGCAGGCGCTTGCCCTGCTGGTGACCGTCTCGCTGCTGGCCACGGTGTTTGAAAGCGGGCAGCTGGCCGGCATTCTGGTGGCGCAAGTGGCGATCTGGGCGGGCGTTGCCTGTGCCGCCAGCCGCCTGGGCGGGCTGATCACGCTGGGTATCGGCATGGCTGTGGCCGTTGCCGCCTATTTCCGCCAGCGCGAAATCGAGGCGCGCGCGCGCGAGCAGATGGAGATGGAGAACCGCATCCAGACCCGCGCGCAGGAAATCCTGGCCGACTACGAAGAGACCGGGCAGGGCTGGTTCTGGGAAACCGACCGGCGCGGCCAGATCACCTATCTGTCGCGCCCGGTGGCCCAGATCCTGGGCCGCAGCGTGGAAGAACTGATGGGCCGCCCCTTTCCCGAGCTGTTCAACCTGGCCGACCAGGCCGGCGAGGGCGAGCGTACGCTGGCTTTCCACCTGTCTGCGCGATCGAGTTTTACCGAACTGGCCGTGCGCGCCGCGACCGACCTGGAAGAGCGCTGGTGGCAGATCAATGGCCGGCCGACTTACGATACCTTCAACAATTTCCAGGGCTTTCGCGGTTCGGGTACGGACCTGACGGAAAAGCGCCGCTCGGCCGAGCATGCCTCGCGCTTGGCGCAATTCGATTCGCTCACCGGCCTGTCTAACCGGCTGCGCATGTCGCAGACGCTGGAAAAAATACTGGTCGCCCCGCAGATGCAGCATCGCACCTGCGCGGTGTTCCTGCTCGATCTCGACCGGTTCAAGCAGGTGAACGATACGCTGGGCCATCCGGCGGGCGATGCGCTGCTCAAGCAGGTGGCGCAGCGCCTGGAAGGCGTGATCGGCAATGCCGGCCGCGTCGGCCGCTTGGGTGGCGATGAATTCCAGGTGATCATGCCCGGCAAGATCGAGCGGGACCACCTGGCGTTCCTGGCCAACCAGGTGATCGAGCACCTCTCTGCGCCCTATTCGATCGACGGCAACCGGGTGATGATCGGGGCATCGGTGGGCATTGCCATCGCGCCCGATGATGGCGTGACCAGCGAAGCGCTGATCCGCAATGCCGATCTTGCGCTCTATGCCGCCAAGGATGGCGGGCGCGGGCGCTATCATTTCTATGCCGCAGACCTGCACAGCGATGCCGAGGAACGCCGGCAGCTGGAAGACGACTTGCGCGATGCCGTCGCCCACGGCGGGCTGGAAGTCTATTACCAGCCGGTGGTCCAGACCGCGACCGAGCGGATCACCGGCTTCGAGGCGCTGCTGCGCTGGCACCACCCGGAACACGGCTTCATTTCGCCCACCAAGTTCATTCCCATTGCCGAGGATACCGGCCTGATCGCCGCGATCGGCGAGTGGGCCTTGCGCACCGCGTGCCAGGACCTTGCGCAATGGCCGTCTGATGTGCGCGTGGCTGTCAACGTTTCGCCACTGCAGTTTGCCAATCCGGCGCTGCCCACCATCGTGACATCGGCGTTGGCCCATGCCGGGGTGGATGCCGAACGGCTGGAGCTGGAAATCACCGAAAGCGTGTTCCTCAACAACGACGAGGGCACGGACCAGATGTTCAAGCAGCTGAAATCGATCGGCGTGCGCTTGGCTCTCGACGATTTCGGCACGGGCTATTCCTCGCTCGGCTATCTGCGCTCCGCCCCGTTCGACAAGATCAAGATCGACCAGTCCTTCGTGCGCGGGGCCACCCAGCCGGGCAGTCGCAATGGCGCGATCATCGCCTCGATCGTCAGCCTGGCAGAAGCACTGGGCATGGAAACCACCGCCGAAGGCGTGGAAACCCTGGACGAGCTGGATCTGGTGCGGATGCTCGGATGCAGCCACGTGCAGGGCTACATCTACGAACGCCCGCTATCGGCTGCCAATGCCGGCACGCGGCTGTCCACCGGCTTGGTTGCCGTGGCGCAGGGGCCACGCTCGGCACGGGCCAGCCGCCAGTCCATGCTGCGCAAGGTCGTGCTGGAAAACGCCGGGCACAAGTACAACGGCACTATCCGCAATATCTCGCTGACCGGCGCTTTGATCGAAGGGCTGTGGAATGTGCCGGCCGGCACCGAGTTCCGCATCCAGCTGGCCGATGGCCATGTGGTTTCGGGCATATGCCGCTGGAGCAACGATGATCGCATGGGCGTGGAGTTTGCAGCGCCGCTCAAGGCCGACGCCGATGGCCGCATCGCCGTGGTCCACGTGCGCGCGCCGGCGCCTCAGCCGCTGGCGGATCGGGTGGTGCAGCGCAAGGTGGGGTGAGGGGGCGGAATAACACGCCCTCCCCAAACCCCTCCCGCAAGCGGGAGGGGCTTTTCTTGTCTCCCCTCCCGTGTGCGGGAGGGGCAGGGGGAGGGCACGTTCCCCACCGCCACAACACCCATCGCCCCTGATGACAGCGCGCAAAGGGCCTGCTAACGGCGGCGCATGACCGACCTCGCGCTGATCCGCAATTTCTCCATCATTGCCCATATCGACCATGGCAAGTCCACCCTGGCCGACCGCCTGATCCAGTACACCGGCGGCCTGGCCGAGCGCGAGATGACGGCGCAGGTGCTCGACAACATGGATATCGAGCGCGAGCGCGGGATCACCATCAAGGCGCAGACCGTGCGCCTCGATTACAAGGGCAAGGACGGGCTGACCTACCAGCTCAACCTGATGGACACGCCCGGCCACGTCGACTTCGCCTATGAAGTGAGCCGCAGCCTGGCTGCCTGCGAAGGCGCGCTCCTGGTGGTGGACGCGGCGCAAGGCGTGGAAGCGCAGACGCTGGCCAACGTCTACCAGTCGATCGAGCACGACCACGAGATCGTGCCGGTGATCAACAAGATCGACCTGCCCGCCGCCGAGCCGGAAAAGGTCAAGGCCGAGATCGAGGAAGTGATCGGCATCGATGCCAGCAATGCCGTGCTGGCCAGCGCCAAGGCCGGCATCGGCATCGAGGAAGTGCTCGACGCCGTGGTGGCCCGCATCCCCCCTCCGGGCGGCGATCGCAACGCGCCCTTGAAGGCCATGCTGGTCGATTCCTGGTACGACCCGTACCTGGGCGTCGTGATCCTCGTCCGCGTGATCGATGGTGTCATCAAGAAGGGCCTGCAGGTCAAGTTCATGGCCGGCGGCACCGAGCACTTGATCGATCGCGTGGGCTGCATGCGCCCCAAGATCGAGCAACTGGCCCAACTGGGGCCGGGCGAAATCGGCTTTATCACCGCGCAGATCAAGGAAGTGGCCCAGGCCCGCGTGGGTGACACGATCACCACGGTCAAGGGCGGCGCTACCGAGGCATTGCCCGGTTTCAAGGAAGTCCAGCCGGTGGTTTTCTGCGGGCTGTTTCCGGTGGATGCGGCAGACTTTGAAAAGCTGCGCGATTCGATCGGCAAGCTGCGCTTGAACGATGCCTCGTTCAGTTTCGAGATGGAAACCAGCGCGGCGCTCGGCTTCGGGTTCCGTTGCGGTTTCCTCGGCCTGCTGCACCTGGAAATCATCCAGGAGCGCCTGAGCCGCGAATACGATCTCGATCTCATCACCACGGCGCCCTCGGTGGTCTATCGCCTGACGATGACCGACGGTTCGCACATGGAACTGCACAACCCGGCCGACATGCCCGACGTGGTCAAGATCGACACGATGGAAGAGC
>Ga0070669_100000358_pt1 | contig 35355 bp, 28 predicted proteins | sample KBSS53metaG_FD_64680 | JGI IMG/M metagenome (GOLD analysis project Ga0070669, IMG submission 64680) | Switchgrass rhizosphere microbial communities from Kellogg Biological Station, Michigan, USA - KBS S5-3 metaG | ecosystem: Host-associated > Plants > Roots > Rhizosphere > Soil ...
GACGTCTACGCGGTCGGCTGCATCATGTACCACATGCTCACGGGGCAGGTTCCGTTCACGGCGGACAACTTCATGGGCATCCTGACGAAGCACCTGCTGGAGCAGCCCGTCCCGCCGCGCAAGCGCCGGCCGGATCTGGAGATCACGCCGGAGGTGGAGGCGATCTGCCTGCGCGCGATGGAGAAGGAGCGCGACAAGCGGTTCCCGGACATGGACGCGTTCTATCGCGCGCTGGGCGCCGCGGGTGACTTCGCGTTCGAGCCGTCGCAGGTGTTCGTGGCGCCGCGCCCGCCGAAGGCCAGCCTCAAGTACCCGACGCTGGCGGCGCTGAACCAGGAGAACCGCGAGTCGCGAACCGCGATCGCGGTGTCGTCCGGAACGTTCGAGGACGAGCGGCCGATGCGCGCCGGCGGAAGCGACGAGGCGCCGGCGGGGAGCCGCAAGCCGCTGGTGATCGCGGCGGTCGTGGGCGCACTGCTGATCGGCGTCGGCGCGCTGGTGTTCGCGCTCAAGCCGTCCAGCACGCCGGCCGCGCCCGCGCCGGCCGCGGCAGCGGCCACGCCGGCGGCGGCGAAGCCCGCGGCGCCGGCCGCGAACACAGCGCCCGCGGTTCCTGCGGCGGCGGCGCCTGCAGCCGCGCCGGCGGAAGCGCCCGCGCCGGCCGCGGCGGAGGCGACGCCCGCCGCCGACACGCCGAAGCCGAGCCGACGTCGGCGCCGGGCGGACGGCGACGAGGCGAAGGCCGATCCGCTGCACCGGGCGATCCCCGTGCCCGCGGAGCAGACGCCGACGCCCGGCGACCTCAAAGCTTTTCCCAGTAACTGAAGTTCGCTCGCCAGAGGCCTGACAGGTGAGAGGCTTTCCCGTCGAGGTGAGCCCGGAGGCGGCGGCGGCGCACGAGGCGGCGCTGGTGCTGGATCTGCACAACGACGTGCTGACCAAGCTGACGCACATGCCGGGCTACGATTTCTCGCGCGAGCACGCGCCGGCCACGTTCTACAACCCGCTGCGGCTGGACCTGGATCTGCCGCGCATCCGCCGCGGCGGCATCGATGCGCTCGGCTGCCTGATGTTCGCGGGGTTCAAGTTCGATCGCTCGCGGCGGCGCTTCTGGCGCCAGCTGGACTGCGCGCGCGCGCTGGCCCAGCGCCATCCCGACGCGATCGCGCTGGCGCGCACCGCCGACGACATCCGTGCCGCGCGCGCGTCGGGCCGGCTGGCGCTGTTCCTGGGCGTCGAGGGCAGCTACGCGATCGACGACGACGTCGCGGGCGGCGTCGCGCGCCTGGCCGAGGCGGGCGTGCGCTTCCTGGGGCCGCTGTGGGAGCGTGACAGCCGTTCGGGAACGTCGTGCCGTACGGCCGCCGATCGCGATCGCGGCCTGACCGATCACGGCCGCGGGCTGGTGCGCGCGTGCAACGAGGCGGGCCTGCTGCTCGACGTGTCGCACGCGAGCAAGAAGACCTTCTGGGACATGATGGAGGTGTCGACCACCCCGCCGTTCTCGTCGCACTCGGGCGCCGAGGGCGTGCACCGCCACCCGCGCAACCTGGACGACGATCAGATTCGTGCGCTGGCCGAGCGGGGCGGGATCGTCGGCGTCATCTTCGTCGCCGCGTATCTGGGCGGCACGTTCTGCTCGCTCGAGCGCGTCGCCGATCACATCGAGCACGTCGCGCGCGTCGGCGGCGACGACTGCGTGGCGCTGGGCTCGGACTTCGACGGCTTCCTGCCTCTGCCACGCGGGCTGCGCGACGCCGCCGACCTGCCGCGGCTGACCGAGTTGCTCTGGCGGCGCGGCTGGCGCGAACCGCGCCTGTCGAAGGTGCTGGGCGGCAACGCCCTTCGATACCTGTCGCAAAGCTGACGAGCTCGAGCTGGATTTCCGCTTTGCGGGCGGAGTCATGCCGCCTATGCTGCGGGGCCATGCGCGTAGCGGCCGGAGTGCTTCTGATCATCGCGGCGGTCATCAACCTGTTCGCGGGCCTGGCTTACCTGGGCGGCGGCGCGCTCGCCGGTAGCATGGACAAGTTCGCTGCGATGGCCGAGGAAGCGCAGAAGAAGCAAGGCAAGGAGATGACGCCGGAGCAGAAGCAGCAGCTCGACCAGTACCACGAGGCGCGCGAGAAGATGACGCCGGAAGAACGGGCGAAGATGGACTCCATCGCCCGTGGAATCATGGGGTACGGATTGTTGCTGCTGATTACCGTCGGGACGTCCATCGCCGGCGCCGTCTGCTTGTTTCGCCGGAAGTCGGTCAAGTTCATTTATGCCGCGTCGGTGGTGTCCCTGGTCGTCGAGGTGGGCAGCTGCGTGGTCATGGCGGCGGTTGTCGGCGCGGGGGTCGGCGCCGGCAAGGTGGTCCTCAGCGCGTTCGGAATAACCGGCGGTATTCTGGGGATCCTCGGCGCAAGGCAGATCTCGATGGCGAACGCGACGCCCGCCGACTTGCCGCCGTCGTCGCCGCCGATGACTCCACAGACGTAGATCCGTGCGCGCCCGTCGGCACATCGGAGTCCTGGTCCGGCAGGATCTGCGCTACACGTTCTCGAGCGCGCGCGGCCTGCTGTTTCTCGTCTTCTTCGGGTTGTTCTGGGGCTTCGTGCTCTCGAAGCTGGCCGGGGGGCTGGCGGACCAGCTGGGCACACCGCAAGCGGGTTTCCTGGTGACGTGGCTGTTCGACAGCAACGTCGCGCGCCTGCTGCAGGAGCGCCCGCCGGCGCTGGCGGCCTACCTCGTCGTCGCCGCGATGCTGACGCCACTGTTCGCGATGCTCGCGTCGTGCGATCAGACGGCGACCGATCTGGGTACGCGCCATATCCGTTTCCTGATCCCGCGCGTCGGCCGCGCCGAGATCTTCGTGGCGCGTCTCGTCGGCGCGTCGATCGTGACGACCTTCGCCCAGCTGCTTGGCGGGATCGCCGCGACGACCGTCGCGCTGGTCGTGAACAAGGAGGCGGGCCAGGCGGGCGCGATCATCAGCTATGGCGCGCAGGTGACCGGGTTCCTGATCATCTATTCGCTGCCGATGGTGGGGCTGATGTCGCTGGTCTCGGCGGGGATGGCGTCTGTCGGGCTGGCCCTGCTGGTCGGTCTCGGCGGCTATGGCGTCCTGGCGGCCGCGCTGGCGCTGGCGCCGCTCAAGGGCGCCGTCGCGACGATCGCGAGCTTTCTGATCCCGGGCGGCCTCAAACCGTATCTGCTGCAGCCGGAGCTGGGACCCGCGCTGGCGGCGTGCGCCGGCGCGCTGGGCTACTTCGTGCTGTATTCATTCCTGGGCTGGCAGGTCTTTCGAAGGCGGAACACCTGATGCCCGACGCGCCGATCATCAAGACCGAGGGCCTGGGGCGCGACTTCGGGCGGACGCGCGCGCTGGACAGCGTCGACCTGACGCTGGAGGCAGGTGCGCCCATCGGCCTGGTCGGCCCGAACGGCGCTGGCAAGACCACGTTCTTCTCGGTGCTGTGCGGGTTTCTGCGGCCGACGCGCGGCTCGGTCGAGGTGCTGGGACGGCCGCCGTTGCACCGCGATGTCCACGGGCGCGTCGCGATCCTGCCCCAGGACGCTGCGTTCGTGCGCGGCGTGCCGGTGCAAAGTCAGCTGGCGATGCTCGCCGAGCTGCAGGGGTTCTCGGCGAAGGCGGCGCGGGCGGAGGCGGCGCGGGTGCTGCAACTTGTCCTGCTGGCCGACGCCGCCAAGAAGGCGCCGGAGATGTTGAGCCACGGGATGCTCAAGCGCATCGCGATCGCGCAGACGTTCCTGGGCGCGCCGGAGGTGGTCTTGCTCGACGAGCCGACCGCCGGGCTGGATCCGACGACCGCGTCCGAGATGAAGAACCTGATCCGATCGCTGGACAAGGAACGGACGTTCGTCATCAGCTCGCACAACCTGCAGGACATCGAGGAGCTTTGCGGATCGGTCGTCATCCTCGACCGGGGCAAGATCGTCGAGCACCGCAAGGTGGCGGAGCTGGTGGGGCGCACCAGCATCCTGACGTTCCGGCTGGAGGCCGATCCGCCCGAGGCGATCGTGGCCAAGCTGACGTCGGTGGCGATGGTGACGCGCGTCGAGCTGGGCCGGCCGGGCGAACGCCGGCTGGCCGTTCACTTCCGGGAAGAGGGCGAGGGCGGCGGGAACAAGACGCAGATCGCGGTGCTGCAGGCGCTGACGGCGGCGGGCATCAACATGATCGAGATGACGCGCGGCCAGTCGCTGCAGGACAAGGTCATCGAGATGACCCGCCCGACGAGCTAGCGCCGGCGCTTCACCTGCGCGCGTAACGAGCGGATCTCCTTCATCGCGCTCTTGCCCATCTGCTTGAGGGTGTCGAGCCAGACCTTCCGGTACGGGCGCAGCGTCAGCACGATCCGTTCGATCACGGCGAGGTTGCGGAACCACTTCTTGTCGGCCGGGACGAGGTACCAGGGTATGTCGCGGGTCGAGCAGCGCGCGAGCACGTCCTCGTAGGCGTCGGTGAAATCATCCCAGAGCGGCACCTCTCGCCAGTCCGCGGGATTCAGCTTCCAGGCGGTGCGCGGGTCCTTTTCGCGGGCGCGCAGGCGTTCGTACTGCTCTTCGGCGCTGATGTGCAGGTAGAACTTCAGCAGGATGACGTCGGCGTCCACGATCAGACGTTCGAACGCGTTGATGTGGTCGTAACGGCCTTTCCAGATCCCGGGCGGCACGATCTTGTGCACGCGCGCCGCCAGCACGTCTTCGTAGTACGAGCGGTTGAACAGCGCCATGGACCCGCGGCGCGGAACCGCCGCGTGCGCGCGCCAGAGAAAGTCGTGGGCCTTCTCCTCCTCGGTCGGCACCTTGAACGGGTGCACGTAGGCCTGCTGAACGTTGGTGAACTCGAGGAGCTTGCGGGCGGCGCCGTCCTTGCCGCTGGCGTCGCGGCCTTGCAGGACCACCAGCAACGCGTGCGTGCCCGCGTACGTCAGCAGGTTTTCCAGCTCGGACAGCTCGGCGCCGAGCTTGTCGACGCGTTCGAGGCCGTCGTCCTTCTCCAGGCCCTGCGTGTCGGCCGGATCGACGTCATCCAGGCGGATCCGGCGTGAGCCGTCGAGCCGGCGGGCGAGGGGGCGGGGCACCCGGGGCAATGTGCTACCGTTGGCGCCGCCGTGCAATCGGAGGCCGTCGAACCGCTGAACCTGCGCAACCTGGATCGTGGCCAGCTCGCGTCCGCGGTGGCGGGTCTGGGCGTCAGCGCGGAGGTCGCGTCCCGGATCTTCGCGCGGGTCCACCGCGACGGGGCGGCGGGGTTTCCGCCGGGATCCGTCCGGGGCCTCTCGCACGCGATCTCCGCCGCGCTGGACGCGGCCTGCGAATGGCCGGAGCTGGAAGTCCTCGACCGCCGCCGGGCCGAGGATGGTTTCTTGAAGTATCTCTTCAAGCTTCCCGACGGCCGCGAGATCGAGGCGGTGCGCATCCCGCTGCCCGATCCCGAGGCGGCGCGCGCCCTGAAGGCCCGGCGCCGGGCGGGGCAGGCGGCGCCGCTGGAGGCGCTGCCCACCGCCAAGTACACCGTGTGCCTCAGCTCGCAGGTCGGGTGCGCGTTGGCCTGCGACTTCTGCGCGACCGGGCGGCTGGGCGGCATCCGCAGCCTGAAGACCTGGGAGATCCTGGCCCAGCTTCGTGTCATCGCGCGCGAGGCCGACCACCCGGTGCGCGGCGTGGTGTTCATGGGGATGGGCGAGCCTCTGCTCAACTACGACAACGTGATTCGCGCCGCGCGGATCATGTCGGATCCCGCGGGGCCGGCGATCGCGGCGAAGGCGATCTCGATCTCGACGGCGGGCGTGCTGCCCGCGATCCGCCGGTTCACGGCCGAGGGGCACCACTACCGATTGATCCTGTCGCTGGGCGCGCCGACGTCGGAAGAGCGGCGGCTGTTGATGCCGATCGAGGACCGCTGGCCGCTGGCCGACGTGATGCCGGCGATGCGTGATCACGCGGCGGCGCGCGGGCAGCGCGTGACGCTGGCGTACGTCGTGCTCGGCGGCGTCAACGCGACGCCGGCGCACGCGCGCGCGCTGGGCGCGTTGATCGGCGAGACGCGCGTGAAGCTGAACCTGATCGACGTCAGCGACGACACCGGGCGCTACCGGCGCGCCACACCCGAAGAGCTTGCCGCGTTTCGCGACGCGCTGGACGCGCTGGGCGTCCCGGTCGTGCGCCGCTACTCCGGCGGCTCCGACATCGCCGCCGCCTGCGGCACGCTCGCCGCCACGAGGCGCGGGGGTCTGGTCAGGATCGGACCCTCACCCTAACCCTCTCCCGCAGACGGGAGAGGGGACCTGACCTGCTCTCCCTCTCCCGCAGACGATCTGATTCCCTCTCCCGCCTTGCGGGAGAGGGTTAGGGTGAGGGCCGGCGCGCTAGCGACGGCGTGGCTTCGCGGTCTCGCAGACCAGCTGGCGCCCGCCGACCTCTTTGCCGCTCAGCGCGCCGATGATCCGCTCGGCGTCGGCGGGGGCGACGTTCAGGTACGTGTGCGTGTTCATCACGTCGACGTCCACGACGCTCGGGCTGCCGGCGTGGGTCGCGAGCAGGTCACGGATCTCCTTCTCGGATGCGCCGTCCTTGCGGCCCAGGTTCAGGTACAGGCGGGCCACGTCGGTGCGCGGCGCCTCGCCGCGGTCGCCTTCGCCGATTCCGGGCGAGGTGTTCTCGAACGGGCTCGACGATGGCGGAGGCGGTGATGCGTCAGTGGTCGCCTCGCCCTGCTGCTGGGCGCGCTCCTCGCTCCACACCTCCCAGAACTCGCGCTCGGCCGGCGGCTGATCGTTGCGCAGCGGCGGCGGCGGCCGTCGCTCGTGGCGTCGTGCGGACCGGTCGTCGCCACCTGCGCCAGCTCCAGGTCCGCGGCTGCGCTCGCGATCCCGATCGCCGAAGCGCGGGCGATCCCGGTCGCCGCCGGGCCGCCCGCGGTCGCGCGGCCCTCGATCGCGGCTGCCAAAGCGCGGCCTGTCGCGGTCGCGATCCCGAGGCCTGTCGCGATCCCCGTCGCGATCGCGGTCGCGATCGCGCGGCTCGCCGGCGGGCGCCGGCGCCACGTCGTTTGCGATCGGTGACGGGACGGGCCGCGGGGCCGCGACAACCGGCATCCCCTCGACGCTGGCGTACGAGTGGGCCAGCAGCGCCGCCACCAGGCGCTCGCCGTCGACAGCGCTCACCAGACGCCGCGCCAGCGCGCGCCACTCCGAACCCGGATCGCCCGCCAGCGCACGGCGCAGCACCTGCACGCGCTCGCCCTCCCGGTGCGATCGGATCTCCGCCTCCGACGGCAGCGAGCGCTCCTCCGGTTTGATCTTGTAGAGCAGCTTCAGGTAGTAAAACGACCCGACCTCGGTCGGACCGATCAGCGAGATCGCGGTCCCCTTCCGCCCGGCGCGGCCGGTGCGGCCGGTGCGGTGGATGTAGACCTCGGGCGCCTCGGGGAACGTGTAGTTGAAAACGTGCGACAGATTCTCGATGTCGATGCCGCGCGCGGCGACGTCGGTCGCGACCAGGAACTTGATCCCGCCCTGGCGCATGCGCCCGAGCACGCGCTCGCGATCGCTCTGCGACAGATCGGACGAGATCGCCTCCGCGTCGTGGCCCTTGCCGCGCAGGAACGCGGCGATGCGGCCGGTCTCCTCGCGCGTGTTGCAGAAGATGATGGCGGACTTCGGCTCCTCGAAGTCCAGGATGCGCAGCAGCTCTTCTTCGCGCTGGATGCCGGGGATCGAATAGTAGACGTGCCGGATGTCGTGCACGCTGACGTAGTCGCCCGACAGCTTCAGGAACTCCGGTTGCTTCAGGAACCGGCGCGCCAGGCGCTGGATCCCCTCGGGCACCGTCGCCGAGAACAGCAGCGTCTGCCGCGCCGTCGGCGTCTTCTCCAGGATGGTTTCGATGTCTTCCTGGAAACCCATCGACAGCATCTCGTCGCACTCGTCCAGCACGGCGCAGCGGACGCGATCCAGCTTGAGCGTCCCGCGCCGCAGGTGGTCGAGCACGCGGCCCGGCGTGCCGCACACGATCTGGCCGCCGTCGCGCAGCTGCTCGACCTGCCGTCCCATCGGCGCGCCGCCGTAGACGGGGACGACCGTGATCTGGCGGTACTGGCAGATCCTCGCCAGCTCGGCGGCGACCTGCAGGGCCAGCTCGCGCGTCGGCAGCAGCACGATCGCCTGCACGAACTTGTCGTCGCCTTTGACGATGCCGTTCGCGAACGGAATCCCGAACGCGGCCGTCTTTCCCGAACCGGTGCGCGACTGCACCATCAGGTCGCGGCCGTCGCGAACCAGGGGCAGCGTCGCCGACTGGACGGGCATCGGGTCGACGAAGCCCATCTCCTCGATCGCGCGCAGCACGTCGGCGTGCAGGCCAAGCTCGGCGAACGTCGGGCCCTTCGGCGCGGCGGCGGCTGCTGCTGCTGCTGCGTCCGCGTTCGCCGCGGAGGCGGCCGCGGCCGCGGCTTCGATCGGTGATTCGGAGGTTGGTGCGGGTGCGGGTGTGTCGTTGCTCGGATCGGTCATGGTTGTGTGGCTCCAGAAGGTGGCGCGGCGCCGGTGGTGCCGATGTGTCGGCCCACCGCTTTGAGTCGCTCGCGCATCTGATCCAGGCGTGGGGCCTGGTCCCGTGCGAAACGGCGAAGTTGATCTGTGTAGGTGGCCTCGGTCTTCTTGAGCTCGTCGTAGATCACGCCGAGCTCATCCCAGCTCTTCGCGAGCGGGCCCTTGCGCCGCTCGCCGAATCGACAGCGCTCGCCGGCCGCCTTCCACTGCCCAAGCCAGAACGATTCACTCTCCGACCAGCGCTGGGCCTCGTCGGTGTCGTAGTGCGCGAGCAGGTTGTGGAAGTTCTCGAGGTGGCGCTCCAGCGCCTCCTCGACGACGCCGAGCTCTTCCAGGCAGCCCTGCAGATCGGCGGGCGAGGCGGCGGATGCGACGGGCGCGCCCGAAGGGACCGCGTTGCGGCGGCGATAGATCGACACGCCTACCGACATGAGCATGTAGACACTGCCCAGCGAGACGAACCCCAGAACCAACCAGGAGAGGAACCGTCGGTAAGGGCCAAACTCGGGAGGAGATGTCGGAGCAGGTTGTTCAGAGGGCATTGCCGCGGTGGCGCGTCAGCGCGTGCGACGGAGCGCCGCCGCATCACGAAAGCCCCGGTGCGCCGGGGCGTCGCCACGAAACCTACGGGCGCCGTCGGGCGGTGTCAACTCATGCGTGGTCGGCCGGGCCCATTCTACCGACAGGACATGGGCCGGCAGATGCCGAGCGTCCCGAAGGCGCAACAGGTCGGCGCCGAGGATGGGCACTGCGCCGCCGAGCTGCAGAGGATCACGCCCCCGGCGAAATCGCACACCATGGACGGGGCGCAGGTCGTGGCGCCGCCCAGGAAGCTGAGGCAGCAGACATTTCCGGCGGTGCAGGTGGAGCCCTCGATGCACCCGATGGTGGCGCCCCCCGGGCACATTTCCCCGGTCTTGACGCACATCGCGCCCGTCGACTGGACGCAGCACGCCTCCGTCACGGGCGTGCAGGTGGTCTGGCCGCAGGGGACCCGGACCGGACCTAGCGTGCCGCCGAAGCCGCCGACAGCCCCGGTGCCGCCGAAACCGCCGCGACCGGCGATACCGGTGGTCCCGCCGATGGCGCCTGCGCCGGTCGTGCCGCCGCGGCCCGCGATGCCGGTCGTGCCGCCGCGCCCCGCGACGCCGGTGGTCCCGCCGGTCGCGCCCGCGCCGGTCGTGCCGCCGCGCCCCGCGGTTCCGGTCGTCCCGCCGCGGCCCGCGACGCCGGTCGTCCCGCCGATGGCGCCCGCGCCGGTGGTGCCGCCGCGCCCGGCCGGTCCGCCCGTCGAGCCCCCGATCGACCCGCCAGCGCCGCCGGCGTCGCCGCCGCCGCGCCCGGCGACGCCTGTCGTCCCGCCGCGTCCCGCCTGGCCGGTTCCCGGTGGCCCACCGTCATCGTCGATCGGTTGATCCAGCTCGGTGCGCCCGCACGCGATCACGAACAGAGCGGCGGCGATCGAATAAGCGACACGTCGACGAAGCATCATCCTGGCTGCTCCAATCATAGACCAATCCGGGCCGGATCTCAGTTCGCGACGATGGCCCGGAAGCGTCCGTTCGTGTCGGTGAACGTCTCGGCGCGCAGGAGCGGCGCCATCGCACACCCCCCCGCGATCGCGCAGCGCGGTGCGAATATCCGGACGGTCGCGTTTGGCAGCGGCACGCCCGCCGCGTCGACAACGTTTCCTTCGATCAAGCCCGGGCGCGGCAGCTGGACCAGGTGGGAGACGCCGCTGGCCATGACCGGGACGCCGAACTCGGTGAACCGGGGCGCGGCTGAGCCCGCCGGCGGATCGTAGTCGAGCTGGTACGTGCCCTCTTCCAGCGACAGAGAGAACTCCCCCGTCGCGTCCGTGGTCGTGGTGAACGTCGTGGGAGCGCTGGCGGCGCAGATCTGGGTCGTCGACGTCGCCGAGGTCCGGCTCGCGACGATCGAAACGCCGGCGACCTTCGTGCCCGTTGCCGACAACACGAACCCATACAGAAGCGGGCGGCGGGGCAGGCTGATCGTCGCGGTCTCGCCGCCGTTCACGATCTGCTGCAGGTTGCAGGCGGAGGCGTATGGCGAGCCCGCCGCCGGCACGACGCTGACCTCGTACACGCGCGCCGTCCGGTTTGCGCCCGGAACGAGATATGCCGAGGCGACACCGCCGGCGTCGGTCGTCACCTCTCGCCAGAAGCGCGTCGTCCCGGGGTTTGTTGAAACCGAGTTCATCGTCGTCACCGCGCGCACGAGCGCACCCGCGACGGGCGTCCCCGGGGCATCCTCGGCCTGAACGGTGAAGACGACCGGGGCCACCTTACCCGGCTCGGGCGGCTGGAAGGCGGGCAGCGTGACAGTGCCGAGGTCGACGTTCGGAGCGCTGAGCGTGATGTCGTCGAACGTGAACCAGGGATCGCTGCTGGACGAAGGGGCGAGCTGGATCGAGAGCGGCGCGGTAACGGCCGTGGGAACCAACATGACGTAGGTTCCGTCGTCCTTCGTCGGCCCGGCGCTGCTGACCAGCGTTCCGCTCTGGTACGCGCGCGCGGTGTACGCGGTCTTCGGCAGCATGAGCGAGTCGAGGACGAGGCCGTGCGGCGTTCGGGGGTCCTTGGGCAGCGTGAAGTCAGGGCCGGCCGTGTTGCGAAACGCATCCACGCCCGCCGGAACGACGGCGGCGAATCTGTACGGCGGGCTCATCTGGTCTGCCGGGGGCAGCGGGATCAACGTCAGTGTGCCCGCCCGCCCGCGGATGGCGTCGGGGACTTTGAGCTCGGTTAGTTTCCCGGCCTCCTTCGGTACCGAGGTTTCGAACGCCAGCCCGGGGCGGCCGGGGATCAGCGCGGGAACCTCGAACAGCACATTGGCGTTCGCAGGAAATCCGGTCGCTGTCGTCACGAATCCCGCGGAGATGGCGACGCTGGCGCTGGCCTGAAGTGCCCACGTCTCGGGAACGGCCGTTATCTCGGTGACGGCGATGCCAGGTGCGCGGATCTCGACCGCGAAGGGCGTCGCGGAGCCGGTCGCTCCCGCCGCGCCGCTCGAACCCGCGGCGCCGGTCGTCCCGGCCGCGCCAGTTGTTCCAGCGTGGCCGTTCAAGCGATCCACGCAGATCCCTGCCACACAGCCCTGCGTAGGCGCGCAGTTCACATCGGTCGAGCAGAGGCGGTCGGATCCCGAGCCGCCGCCACCGTCAGTGGCCGGCGACGCCACGCTCCCGGCGCCGGCGCACGACGCGCACGTCGCCAGCGCGATCCCGAAGAGGAGAAACGCCCTCATGGCGTCGACGGGCAGCTCCTTTCCAGGGTCCAGTTGACGACACGGACGATCGCTTTGTCCTGCGCGGCGAAAAGGTCGCGAGGATCCTCCGGCGATACGAACATTCGATCCGAGATACCGACCGAAATCGTATGGGTGGAGCTCTTCTTGCCGAGCTGCCCGCACTCGGGGGTGAAACTTTGGGGCGGGCGCTTCTCAGAGCCGTCGGCCGGCGCCGAAATGGTGTCCGGTGGGAAAGTGTGTGTCTCGTCAGAGAAAGGCGGGTAATCGGTCACCCACTTCACGAACAGTGGATCTCCGACGTTGACGTCCCCAGGTGTCACGATGAACTCGGCCATCGGGTTCACGCTGTGCCAGCCCTCGACCGGATCAGCCGAGACGACGTAGGGCGGCGCGTTCGCGACGCCGACGGGATCCTGAAAATCGGGGCCCACGGGGATGATGCAGGCGGGCGTGAGCGAAGCGGCGAGCAGTAACAAGAGAGGCTTTCGGTCGAGCTTGTAGAGGTGGTTCCGGAAATGGAGCAGTAAACGTGCCAGCAGCGAACCGCCCGCGCGACGGGCGGTTGTGGCGGGACCGCGCCACACGGGTCGGACATTGGTGTCAGCCGCTGCCATCGTTTCTGAACTACGGAAGGGTTTCGATCAGGCTCCGCCTTCGTGATTTCCGTTGCCCGCAGGAACGATGTCCTCGCCGTTTTCGCCTTTCTCGAGGTGGCGGAAGATCGTGCGCGGGTCGACGCCCAGATCGCGCGCCGTCTTCGTCCGGTTGCCGTTGTTCAGCGTCAGGATCTCGTTGATGTAGTCGCGCTGGAACTTCTCCTTGGCCTCCGCCAGCGGCAGGATCGGCGGCAGGTCGTCCGGTGAAAGGTCGAGGTCCTCCGGCCCCAGCAGCGCCTTGTCGGCGAGCACGACCGCCTTCTTGATCCGGTTCTCGAGCTCGCGGATGTTGCCCGGCCAACGATGGCGCTTGATCGCGGCGATCGCGTTCGGCGTCAGGCCGCGAACGGTGTTGCCGTACTCGGGCGCATAGCGTCCGACCATGTAGCGCGCCAGCACGACGATGTCGTCGCCGCGGTCGCGCAGCGGCGGCAGGTGCAGGTTCACCACGTTCAGGCGGTAGTAGAGGTCCTCGCGGAAGCGGCCCGCCTTGATCTCGGCGTCGAGCTCGCGGTTGGTCGCCGCGAGGATGCGGATGTCGACCGATTCCGCGTTGGTGTCGCCGACGCGCACGATCACCTTCTCCTGCAGCGCGCGCAGGATCTTCACCTGCAAGGCCAGCGGCATCTCGCCGATCTCGTCCAGGAACAGCGTGCCGCGGTCGGCGGCCTGGAAGCGCCCGGTCTTGTTGCTGACCGCGCCCGTGAAGGCGCCGCGCACGTGGCCGAACAGCTCGGACTCCAGCAGGTTCTCGGGGATGGCGCCGCAGTTGATGGTGATGAACGGTTGCTTGGCGCGCGGCGACCGCGCGTGCAGCTCGCGCGCGATCAGCTCCTTGCCGGTGCCCGTCTCGCCCGTGATCAGCACGGAGATGTCCGTGGTCGCCACCTTCTGCACCTTACGGAAGACTTCCTGCATCCGCGGCGACGCGCCCAGGATCTCGCCGAAGCGGATCTGCTCGATGCGGTCGTGCAGCGATCGGTTGTCCAGCTTCAGCTCGTTGACCAGCAGCGCGTTGCGCACCAGCAGCGACGCCTGCGCCGCGAACACCATCATCACCTCCAGGTGCGACTGGTCGAACAGCTCGGCGACGTGGTCGTTGCCGACGTAGATGACGCCCAGTACGTTGCCCCGTTCCAGCAGCGGCACGCACATGACCGACGTCAGCTTCAAGTTGACCACCGACAGCGAGTTCTTGAACGCCTCGTCGTTCAGCGCGTCGCTGATGATCAGCGGCTTGTGTGTCTTGACCACGTGCTCGATGATCGAGTCCGAGAGCTGGCGAACGGCATCGGAGATGGTCTCGCGGCGGATGTTGCGCGCCACCTTCACGACCGGCTCGCCCGATTCCATCAGCACCAGGAAGCCCTTGTCGGCGCTGGACACCTGGATCATGACGTCCAGCAGCTGGTCCAGCAGCGTGGGCAGCTCGTAGCTGGCCATCAGCTTGTGGCTGAACTCGTAGAGCTGCTTGTAGGACGCCAGCTCCGCGCCCTTGCTGTCGGTGACGTCCTCGGCGACCGGCTGGTCGTACAGCGAGAACTCGATCTCGGCGCTGCCGATCCGGATCCGGTCCTCGTGCTGCAGCTTGTGGCGGTTCTTCTTCTTCCCGTTGACGAACACCTCGGCGTCCTTCTCCGTGGTGGCGAGGTTGAACTCGCGCCCGTCGAAGTGGATGTGCACGTGGCTGTCGGCCAGGCCCACGTCGGGCAAGGTCACGTCGGCTTCCTCGCTGCGGCCGAGCGACGTGATCTTCTTGTGGATGCGGTAGACCTTGGCGCCTTTGCCGGGAACCGCGAGCTTCAGTGTGGCCATGTGTCGTTTCCTTTCAGAACACCCACGCGGCGCCGAGGCCGTTGGGTGAAAACGTGAGACGCGCGCCCGATGCGGCGCGCGCGACCTTGGCGTCGCTGGGCAGCGGCACCTCGGGCTGGTGGTTGTGGATGGCGTCGATGACGCCCCAGATCGCGACCGCGAAGAACAGGCCACCGCTCACCAGCTGGATACCCAGCAGCGTGCGCGAGGTGTCCTCCTCCGAATAATCGATGGACCCTTGCGGGCAGGCGATGTTCGGGGCCTGCGGGTCTTTGCACTTGCGATGCGGTGTCAGGCCGTAAAGCCCGAAGTTGGTCGCGAACGCGCCCACCGATGCGGCCCCCAGCAGCGCCTCGGCGCCGAAGAAGAACCAACCCTTGCGCCGCTGGCCGTTCTGAAACTGGCCGGCGCCGAACGGGATGAAGTTGACCGCGAATGAATGCCGCTCGTAGTACACGACGGTGGGCGCCAGGCGCAGGCGCGCGGCCTCGCGCCGGCGTGCCTCCTCGCGCTGGCGCTGCTCGGCGGCCTTCCTCTCGCGCTCGCGTATCTCCCACTCGGCGATGGTCGCCTCTTCTTCCTTGAGCACGCCGTTGAAGAAGTCGACCACCCGCTGCGGGTCGAGCAGCGGATCGAACCGGTAGTCCTTGCGCAGCTCCAGCAGCTTCTTGAACTCACGGCGCGCCTCGTCGGGCTTGTTCTCGAACAGATAGGCGACGCCCAGCATGCGGTGCGCCTGTACCTGCTCGCCCTCGCTGTCCAGCAGCACGACCGGATACAGCAGTGGGTAAATCACCTCGATGGCGCGCGCATACTCGGCCCGGCCGAACGCCGTGCGCCCGCGATCGAAGGCCTCGCGCGCCGCCGTCGTGGTCGTGGGGACCGGTGCCGTTGGTTTCGCGGCGACGAGCGCGCTCGCCATCGCCACGACCAGGCCCAGGCTCGGCACTCGTCTACTGCCCCGCCGTCCTTAACTTCACGACGTGTTTCAGGCGCTGGCCGGCGCGCACACGCACACGCTCGGTGGCGAAGGCGTCGCCGTCGTCGGCCGAGATTTCGACCTCCTTGCTGGAATCGTCGTCGGAGAGGAACGGAACGTCGATCTCCTCGCCGGGTCGCGCGGTGGTCGTCGCCCCGCCGCGGCTGAGATCGCGTACCAGCAGGCGCGAAGTGGTGCCCGCGGGATCGGTCGTCACCACCAGGTGCGCCGGCCTCCACTTCAGACGCCGCGCGATGATCGAATCGGCGGGAAAGGGCTGCTCGGGACCGACCGATATCCGCTCCGGGAAACAGCAGTTCGACGGGCTGCGGAACTCGACGACGTGTACACCGGACCAGGGGATCGAGATCTTCGTGTGGTCGACGTCGTATCCGAACTGGCGCTGGCCGTCGAGGTAGACGTCGACGTTTTGCGGCGTCGGGCCGAGCGTGAACGTGCGCGTCACCACCGGCTCCGTGGGCGCGGGCGGGGTGGGCGGAACGACCGCGACGCGCACGGGCCGCTGGCGCAGCGCGCTCGCACCCGTCCGCTTCGGAGGCGCCGTGGCGGGCGCTGGTTCCGGGACCACGGGCTGCGCCGGCTTGACGACGGGAGGGGCCACGGCGATCCGCGGCGGCGCGGGCGGTGTCGGCGCGGCCAGGAGGGCGCGCGCCACCTCGCGCCGGCGATTCGCCAGCTTCTTCGCGCCCACGGAGATCCCGCCGGCGACGATGGCGCCGATCGCGACGATCGCCGCGACGGTCTTCAGGCGCGCACGCCCTTCGAAGCGGCGCAGCGCCGCCGACACGACGGCGTTCTTGGGATCGAACGCCAGCACCCGGTTCCAGAGCTCGAGGGCTTTCGCCGATCGCCTGGCCGCCAGGTGGCGCGCCGCCGCCGCCGTCAGCGACACCGCCATCCGCTTCGGCAGGTCGGCCTCGTACGTGTCCGGCTTGCCGAAGAACGCGCGCAGCTCGCTGCGCACCTCGCCCAGCCCGGCGTCTTCCAGATACGACCGCAGCTCGTCGGCCAGGGGCCCGACGTCGCTGTAACGCTCCTCGGGCCGGCGCGCCAGCGCCTTCGAGATGATGCGCGACAGCGCCTGATCGACGCCGCGGCCGACCATCCGCGGGTCGGGGAACTTCCCCTCCGTGATCCGGCGGAGCACCTCGTGCGGGTTCTTGCCGGTGAAGGGCAGGTTCCCGGTCGCGAGCAGGTAAAGCATGATGCCCACCGAGAACACGTCGGTGCGGAAGTCCAGCTGCTTGCCCTCGACGATCTCGGGCGCCATGTACGCGGGCGATCCCAGCAGCTGGCCAGTGACCGTCATCCGTTCCAGGTCCAGCACCTGGGCGATGCCGAAGTCCATCAACTTCAGCAGCCCGTCTTTCCGCACCATCACGTTCTCGGGCTTCACGTCGCGGTGAAGGACCCCGACGCCGTGCGCGTGCGCCAGCGCCCCGCACACCTCGATGGAGATCAGCGCCGCGATTTCCGGATACCGCAGCGTCCGCGCGCTGAGGAACTGCTTCAGCGTCTGGCCGTCGATGAACTCGGTGACGATGTACGAGCTCTGCGAGTCGTGGCCCGAGTAGTCGAAGATCTCCAGGATGTTGTCGTGGCGCAGCTTGGCCACCGCCTGCGCTTCACGTTCGAGGCGCGCCTTGGATTCGGGCTCCGCAGCCAGGTGCTGGTGCAGCACCTTGATGGCCACGACGCGCTTCAGGGTCTCGTCCGTCGCGCGATACACGATCGCCATGCCACCTTGGCCCACCTCTTCGATGAGCTTGTATCGGTCGGGGATCTTGGCTTGCTCCATCCGTCACCCTGACGAACGTGTCATACCGGCAAGCTAACGGCCGCATATTACGCGGAGTTGTAGGGCGGCTACAAGCCTACCTACAGTGCCTTCCGTGTCAGGGGTTCCGGTCAGCCTTTTGCGAGGTTGTCGACCGGGTGCGCAAGAAAGTAGGGGAGGGCCTCATGCATGAGGTCCAGCTCGGGGTCCAGCTGCTTGCCGATCCCCTCGGTCACGGCGATCGCGATGTTGACGATGGTGAAGCTGGCGTTCACCCGGACCCGGTGACGACGCATGATGCCAAGCAGGTCCAGCAGGACCCGGCCGACCTGCACATCGCCCAGGCGCTGGCCCCAGTAACGCCCGACGAACTCGATGATGGCGGCCCGCAACCGCTCGAACCGTTCCGTATCGGCGGCAGGGTCCGCCGACCCGGTCGACAATTCATGGATGATGCGGGCCATCCCGTCACCGTCCCGCTGGGCCCAGGCCGCGAACAGGCGCGCGAACCCCTTGCGGTGAGGCTCATCCAGCTCGCCCACCAGGCCCAGGTCCAGCAGGGCCAGCTTGTCGTCGGGGGTGATGAAGATGTTCCCCGGGTGCAGGTCGGCGTGCACGAAGCCGTCCTCGAAGATCATCTTCATCAGCGTCGCCAGGCCCAGGCGCGCCACCCGCTTCGGGTCGGACCGGGTCGCGCGCGTCGCCAGGATCTTCGTGCCCGCGATGTAGCTCATGGTCAGGACGCGCTCGCTCGACAGCGTCTCGACCACCTCGGGAAACACGACGTCAGCGTGCCCCTTGAAGTTGGCGCGGAAGCGGCGGTTGTTGTCCGCCTCGACGCGGAAGTCCAGCTGCGCGAACACGGCGCGGCCGAACTCCTCCAGCGTCTCGATCGGCGACAGCGTCGAGATCGACGGGATGCGCGCGATCAGGCGCGCCCACTGCCGCATCACCACCAGATCGAACGTGCAGATCTCGACGACGTCGGGGCGGCGGACCTTGACCGCCACGATGCGGCCGTCGGGCAGGCGGGCCTTGTGCACCTGCGCCACGGACGCCGACGCGATCGGGACGGGGGCGAACTCCGCGAAGATGCTGCCCAGCGGGCGTCCCAGGTCGGTCTCGACGGAGCGGACGACATCCTCGAACGGAAACGGACCCACGTGGTCCTGCAGCTCTGCGAGCGCGTTCGAAACGTACTCGGGTATCAAATCGGGCCGCGTGCTCATGATCTGGCCGACCTTGATGAAGGTCGCGCCCAGCTGGCGGAAGAGGTCGACGACCACCCGACCAAGCCACGCCTGGCGCCGGGCCTTGCCCGAACGGCGAAGCCACAGCCCCAGCCAGCCGACGCAGAAGCGCGTGCCGTGCTTGGCGAACAAGACGCCAATGACCAGGGCTCGCGTGACCAGCCGCCAGCGAGGCAGGGACTTCGCGGACATTGCCGGAAATTCTATCGCGAAGCCGGACCGATGCGCACCCCACCGCGCAGCCGGGTTATGCTGTAGGCGTCCGATGACCGCCCCCGCCCAGACCCCGGCCGTTTCCGCGCCCACCCGGGTCGCGTCCGACCTGCGCAAGGACGATCCTCCCACAGCGGTCGAGTTGTGGAAGCGGCGCGTGGCCGCCAGTCCGGACGCCGTCGCCTTCCGATACCACGACAAGGACGCCTGGCAGGGGATGACGTTCCGCGAGGCCGACGGGATCGCACGCGAGATCGCGGCCGGCCTGGTCGCGCGCGGCGTGGTACCCGGCGATCGCATCTGCATCGTGTCGCAGACACGCCTCGAATGGGTGCTGTGCGATATCGCGATCATGCTCGCGGGCGGCATCGCGGTGCCGATCTACGCGTCGAACACCGCCGAGCAGTGCGAGTTCATCGTCCGCGACGCGGGCGCCAAGGTCGTGATGGTCGAGGACGCCGCCCAGCGCGACAAGCTGGTCGGCCTGCGCGACAAGCTGTTCACTGTCGCGCACATCATTCAGCTGACCGGCGAGCCGCAGATCGGCCTGACGCCGCCGCCGGTGGCCGGCGCGACGGCGCCATCGCGTTTCGTGCAGTCTCTCGCGGAGCTCCGCGGGGCAGGGCGGCAGTGGGGCGTCGCGCACCCGGGCGAGCTGGACGCTCACGCCGAGACGGTCGCGCCGGAGTCGATGTTCACGATCATTTACACGTCGGGAACCACCGGCATCCCGAAGGGCGTCGTGCTGACGCATGACAACCTGGTCGCCGGGGCCTGCAGCGCGATTCGCGCCATGCAGATCGAGACGATCGACGTGCAGTACCTGTTCCTGCCGCTCGCGCACGTGCTGGGTCGCGAGCTCGAGTGGGCGACGATCCAGATGGGCTGCGAGACGGCGTTCTCGCGCGGCACCGCGCAGATCAAGGAAGATCTCGTCGCGATCCGCCCGACGTTCATGGCGGGCGTCCCGCGCATCTTCGAGAAGTTCCACAGCGGTGTGAAGGCGGCGCTCGAGCAGGGGTCGGGCCTCAAGCGCAAGATCGCCGCGTGGGCGCTGCGCGTCGGTGCGGCGCAGTCAGCGGCGCTGCGCGCCGGGAAGCCCGGGGGCGGGTTCGCCTACTGGCTCGCGGACAGGCTGGTGTTCTCGAAGCTGCGCGCGCGGCTGGGACTCGATCGCGCGACCTTTCTGATCTCGGGCGGCGCGCCGCTGGCGGCGGAGATCGCGGAGTTCTTTCACGGCGCGGGCATCCTGATCCTCGAAGGCTACGGCCTGACCGAGACCTTCGCGGCCGCGTTCCTCAATACGCGGGAGCGATTCCGCTTCGGGACGGTGGGCCCGGCGCTGGACGTCGTCGAGTGCAAGATCGCCGACGACGGCGAGATCCTGATGCGCGGCCCGTCAGTGTTTCGGCAGTACTACAACAACGCGGCCGCGACCGCCGAGTCGGTCGAGCCCGACGGCTGGTTTCACTCGGGCGACATCGGGCACCTCGAAGACGGCTTCCTGCGCATCACCGACCGCAAGAAGGATCTGATCGTCACCGCCGGCGGCAAGAAGATCGCGCCCCAGGCGCTGGAGAACGCGCTGAAGGCGCGGTCGCCGCTGTTCAGCCAGGTGCTGGTCTACGGCGACAAGCGGCCGTACTGCGTGGCGCTGGTGACGCTGTCCGACGACGCGCGCAAGCGGTTCGGCGGCGCCGAGTTCGAGACGCTGGCGGCGTCGCCCGAGGTGAAGGCGGCCCTGCAGGTGGAGATCGACGGCCTGAACGGGACGCTGGCCTCGTATGAGTCGATCAAGAAGTTCGCCGTCCTGCCCGCCGATCTGACCGAGGCGTCGGGCGATCTCACGCCCAAGCTGAGCGTGAAGCGCAAGGTCGTCATCGACAAGTACCGGTCGGTGATCGAAGAGCTGTACCGCGCCTAGCCGCCCCCGCGCGAAGCGCGGGATCGCGGCTACAGAAAAAACAGTAGTCGCACACCGCGCCTGCGGCGCGGAGCGACTAGAGCTTAATCGTTCGGAGCGAGGCGACGAGGGCGTCGAGGATCCCGCGAACCTTGCTGAAACCGGGCTCCGCAATTTCGTACGCGCCCTCGTCCATGTAGAGGTCGCGGCGGAGTTCGATCTGGATGGCGTGGATGCGATCGGCCGGGCGGCCGTGGTGGGTGGTGATGAAGCCGCCCTTGTAGGGATCGTTCGCGACGACGCGCAGCCCGGCCTTCTCGAAGTGCCGCGTCACGTGCTCGGTCAACGCGGCCGCGCAGCTGGTTCCGTCTCGATCCCCCGGGACGACGTCGGCGCGCGCGCGTCCCGGATCCTTGTGGCCGGCCCGCCCGCGTGACGGCATCGAATGGCCGTCGAGCAGGATCGCGTAGCCGAAACGCTCGCGCGCGCGGGCGAGCGCGCGCGCCACGGCGTCATGGTAGGCGGCGTGGATCGCCGTGCGCTCGCGCCATTCGTCGAGCATCAGCGGCCGCGCCAGCGTCGGCACGCCCGTCGTCGTTATCGCCCAGATGAATCCGCGGCCGTCCGTGTTGCGCGGCGCCGGATGCTCGGGCACCGCGCCGACGCTCACGTCGTCGGGATCGCGGTTCATGTCGCAGACGAAGCGCGACGTCTGGGCGGCCACGTAGACCTCGGGCCCCTCGGCCTCGCCCGCGCGATACAGCCGATCGACGAACAGATCGGCGTCGCACCGCACATCCAGCTCGGGATTCAACGTGCGTTCGAACCCCGCCGTGCCCAGCCCCGCGTGCGGAACGCTGACGACCAGCGGCGAGGTCGGCTCGTTGGTGGTTCGTGTCGCCAGCGCCCCTTCGATCATGTCGAACATCATCAACCCCCTAGAACGTCATCCTGTATCCGATGTCGCCGATCAGCCCGGCGCTGTTGCCGGTGATTTCATCCCCTTGCGAAGTTCGCCCCAGCTGGCTCCACAGATAGCGTAGCCCGATTACCAGCCGTCCGGGCTTCAACGTCAGCCCGACGTCGCCGCCCAGTCCGACCGCGGGGGCATAGGCGCTGCCGCTGGCCGTGAAATCCTTGCCCGACGACGCGGTCGCCAGCTTGGTGCGCGCGGCCATCACGCCGCCGGCCAGCTCGGTCGACACCTCCAGCCGCAGCGAAAGCGGAAGCCGCACGCGTGCGACCGCCAGCAGCGGGACCTGCTCGATCTCCATCTGCGCGCCGCCCGTCGCCTCCGGTCCCACCCCGCCGATCTCGGAGCGCAGGTACCCGACGGTGCCGCCCGCGAACACGGAGATGCGGCGGACCGGAAGCGGCCGTAATACCTCGACGAAGACCGCCGGTCCGGCGGCGTGTCCCAGGTTGTAGAAAAAACCGACGCGCGCCGCGGCGACCAGGCGAATGGGCGGCGGCGTCACGTCCAGCGTGGCGTTCGCGCGCAGCGCCTGCGTCGCCATCACCGCCACCACCTGTCGTTGCGGTTCGCGGGTCCGATCCGGCACGTACTCGGCGATGTACTCGCCTTCGCGCGGGACGCGCACGCGGCGGACCCGGCCCTCGGGCGTGTCCCAGCTCAAGCCCGGAACCGCCGTCGGCGTTCCGATCTGGTCGACGGCCCGGACCCGCACCTCGGTGCTCTGATGACCGTCCGCGACCAGGCGCGCGTCGCGAACGTCGATGGTCAGGCGCGCCGGCGGGCCGCCGGTGACGCGCAGATCGTCGGTGGCCCGGATGGCGCCCAGCTTGGCCTCGATCGTGACGCGCTCGCGGCCGTCGAACTTGGCGGGCGCGACGACGCTCAACGTCCCGATGCCGCCGGCGCCGACGGTCACGGGCTGCGGCTGCCCGTCGACGGTGATCTCGACGCCGACCGCCGCCGTCGGATTTCCGAAAGCGTCGCGCGCCGAGACCGCGACGCGCGCGGTCTCGCCGCTGCCCACCACCAGCCGGTGTGTGCTCGGCGCGATCACCAGCTGCGCGGGCGCACCGACGCGCAACGCGACCGCGGTGTCGCTGCGGCTGGGCGGCGGCCCCGCCGCCATGGCGGTGAGCGCGACGGCGCCGCTTCCCAGCTTGCGCGGCGCCTCGAACAGGAACCGCGCCTCGCCCAGCGGGCCGGGCCCGAGCGGGTGCAGCAGGCCGGCGGACGCGCCCAGGGTCAAGCGGGTCGGGTGGGCAGGCGCGCCGTCGGCGTCGACGGCCAGCAGGACGATCTCGGAGAAGCTGCCGACGTCCAGCGTCGTCGGTGCCAGCACGACGACACGCGCGAACGGCGCCGGTTGCAGGTCGACCTCGGTCTCGCGCGTGGCGCCGTTGTGGTCGACGGCGCGCGCGGTGCCGGCGCGGATTCCGGGCGGCACCTGGATCGGAATCTCGACGCGGCCCTGGCGGTCGGCGGCGACCGGGCCGAAGTTGCGGTCCGCCACCCGCATCGTCACCGTGGCGCCGGGGCTGGTGTGGAAAGGGACGACGGTCGATCCCTCCAGCAGGATGCGGGCGGCGACGTGCATCCGGCGCGCGCCGCTGGCCAGCTCGACCACCAGCAGCGCGACCTGGGGATAGCGATCGGGCGGCGGCAGGTAGCGGCACGTGAAATGTCCGGGCGATCCGGCGGCGCGCGGCAGCTCCAGCGTCCCGACGTTCGTCATCGCGCGAACGGGCGCGAAGCCGGCGGCGTCGGCGCCGCGGATGTCCAGGGTGACGTCGACCTGGCTATCGGTGCCCAGGAGCAGCTTCGGGCGCGCCGGCGTCAGGGTGACGGTGATGGCGGGGGCAGGGGTGTTTTCAGGCGCGTCGGCCGCCCGCACGTCGAGCGCCCCCGCGAGCGACGCGATGAACGGCGCCAGCACGACGACGGACCGGCGCGTGATCAAAGCTCCTGCGAAACGGGAAGCGTCAGGCGGAAGACGGTTCCGGCCGGTTCGCTCCAGGTGCCCGGATCGTCGAGCAGCTCGAGATCGCCGCCCGAGGTCCGGGCGATCTCGCGGCTGACCGCCAGACCCAGGCCGGTGCCTTGTTCCTCGCCCTTCGTGGTGAAGAACGACTCGAACAGCCGATGGCGGACGGTCTTCGCGACGCCCGAGCCGTTGTCGGCGACCTCGACGACGGCGAAGCGCGGGTTCTCGGCGAGCACGCGCGCGCGCACCTGCACGACCGGATGCGCGACGCCGGCGATCGCGTCCAGCGCGTTCGCGAGCAGGTTGATCAGGATCTGCTCGAGCGCGTGCGGCGTGATCACCAGGGGCGGGACGTCGGGCGCGATCTGCGTGCGCAGCGTGGCGTTCGCCTTGCGCAACCGGAATTCGAGCAGCGACGTCACGCGCACCAGGACCGCGCCGATCTCGGATCGACGGTGGGTGTCCTGGGTCGCCGGCACCGAGAGCAGGCGCAGGTTCGATACCAGCGCCGTCAGCCGTTCCGATTGCTCGACGATGTGGCGCGCGAAGTCGAGCACCTCATCCAGCTCGACGCGATCCTTCTCGAGCAGCAGCTGCGCCAGGCCCTTGATCGCGAACAGCGGCTGGCGCAGCTCGTGGATCTGCTGGGCGGCGAAGCGGCCGAACTCGGCGAGGCGCCCGGCCGCGGCCAGCAGATCGCGCAGCCGATCGACGGCCGCCGTGGAATCGGCCGCGGGGTCGTCCTTGTTGGTCATTTGTCGCCCTGCTTCTTCCACAGGTCGGTCGCTTCCGGCGTCAGCGCCGGGCGCGGCGGCGGGCGGCGCGTGAGGGTGGTGTTCGCCTGCTTGGTGTGGCCGACGAGATCCTCGGCCTCCACCTCGACCGGCGTCTTGCCGACGCCGACCGGAACGGTTACGGAGAATTGTCCGTCCGCGCCGACGGTCGCGGTCTCCAGTCCGCTGGGCGCGCGCACCGTGACGACGGACGACGGCGAGGCGCGGCCCTTGATCTCGGCGTGCTCGCCGTGGCGATCGACGGTCGGCCACGCGACGTTGAGGAACACGTCCTCCGAGATGTGCTCGGGGTCCTCGGGCGGAGAACCGCCCTTGCTCGCGGAGGCCGTGCCGGCGGGCAGCGCGACGGTCTTGCCGCCGGCCGCGAACCGCGTCGTCCCGGCGATGGTCGCGACGGCGACGCGCCCGTTCTCGTCGGCCAGCACGACGAAGCGCGCGGGCCCCTCGCTGGTCGTGCGGGTGTCGCGCGCATGGATGGACAGCGCGCCGGCGCTGCCGACGCGGGCCAGCACCTTGCCGCGGCGCAGGTCGACGCTGGCAGCGCCTGGTGGCGACGGCGGGGAGCCGCCGGCGGGCGCGGCTGCCGTCGCCGCGCCGCCGCCCGCGCCCGCGTCGGAGAGGCCGCCGGCGGTCCACGCGTCCAGCCGGATCTCGACGCCCGCGCGCAGCTCGATCTCGGTGCCCGCGGCCAGGCGCAGCACGGCGCCGGACGCGACGGAGGTGCGGACGATGTCGGAGCGCGTGAGCTTGTCGCCTTGCCTGATCGGCGCCCAGCCGTCGCCCCGCTGGGCCTCGACCTTGCCGGTCGCGGACATGACCTCGAACACGCGGCTCTCATCGACGCCGGGAGGCGGCGGCGCGGTGGGCGCGGCGATCGCGGTGTGCCGGTCGCCGCTGGTCGCGGCGCTGTCCGGCGTCTCGAACAGACGGCGCGAGATTCGTGTCGCCGCCACGACGATCCCGATCGCGATCAGCGCGACGACGATGGTGCCGATATGTGCGCGGCGCCGGCTCACGTCCGGTGCGCCTTCCCCGCGTCGGCCGGGAACGTCAGCACGAACTTGGTGCCCGCGCCCGGGGTGCTCTCGACCTGGATGGTGCCGCCGTTGTCCTCGATGATGCGGTGAACGAACGACAAGCCCAGCCCGGAACCGGAGCGGTCGCTGGCCTTGGTCGTGAAGAACGGATCGAAGATGCGCGGCAGGTTCTCGGCGCTGATGCCCGCGCCGGTGTCGGACACCGTCACGCGCACCAGCTTGCTGTCGATCGCCTTGATCTCCAGCGTCAGCTTGCCGCCGCGGTGGCCCATCATCGCGTTGCGCGCGTTCTGGATCAGCTGGATGAACGCCTCCTCCAGCTGCGTCGCGCTGGCACGCACCGGCGGCGCCGGCTCGTACTTGCGAATCACCTCGATGCCCGCGCCCGACAGCTCGCTCGGGCCGCACAGCTCGATCGCGTCGTCCAGCGCGCGGGACAGCTCGACCGCCGTCGAGTCCGTACCGCTCTGGCGCTGCGCGAGCCGCAGCATGTTCTGGACGATCTTGCGGATGCGCAGCGCTTCGCGTTCCAGATCCTGCAAGAGCGGCAGGGCGGGGTGACCGCCCGGCAGATCGGCGAGCAACAGCTGCACGATGCCCAGCGCGCCCGTCAGCGGGTTGTTGATCTCGTGGGCGACGCCGGCCCCCAGCTCGCCCAGCGCGGACAGCGACCGCGAACGCAGCAGCAGATCCTGGGCCTGGCGCAGCTCGGCGGTCTTCTCCTCGACGCGTTTTTCCAGCGTCTGGTTCCAGGCCATGATCTCGTTGGTCTGCTGGGTGATCTTCTTCCGCGCGGCATCCAGAGAGCTGGCCATCTGGTTGAACGACGTCGCCAGGCTGGCGAGCTCGTCGCGGCCGTCCTGCGCGATCCGCGTCTCCAGGTTGCCGGCGGCGATCTGCTTCGAACCGGCGGCCAGCGCGGCGACGCGGTCGGAGACACGGCGCGCCAGCAGGAACGCGCCCATGAAAGCGACGATGATCGATACACCAATCCACAGGAACGTCGCCCCGACGATGGTCTCGACGGGCTTCAGCGCATCGCTGACCGTCCGATCGACCACCGCGCCCAGCCCCCAGGGGGAGACCGGCGCGTAGGCGCCGATCAGGTGGCGATTGCCGTTGACGTACTCGGCGACGATCTCGGTGGGCGGCAGCTCGCCCTCGCGCGCGCCCGGAAGACGCTGCGGTTCCAGCTTGTCGATCCGCTGGACTGACCCCGCCGCGAACAGGCGCCCGCGCCCGTCGAGCAGCTTCACGTCCACGTCGCGCGTCGACAGCGACGCGACGTAGTGAGCGAGGCGCTTCAGCGACACCTCGGCGGCGAGGATGCGCTTGCCGCCGCCGTAGCTGGGATCGAACGCGACCGCGAGCACGACGTGGGGCAAACGCAGCGGGCCGCCCAGGAAGATCGGGCCGATCCCCTGGCCCGACGACAGCGCGGCGCCCAGCGGCGCCATCAAGCCGACGCCCTCGACGTCGGTCGGGCGCATCGGCTCGTGGTTCTTCAGCGATTCATAGCGGCTGGGATCCTCCAGCGACGCTGGTTTTCCGATCAGCGCGCCGTGCTCGTCGAACATCGCGACGGCGCAGAAGTCGTCGTTCTGGTGATAGACCAGCCACAGCACCTGGTTCAGCGCCTGCGGCGAGGGCGGCTCGTTCTGCGCGGAACGCGTGAGGTCGAGGATGCGCGCGTCCACGCGCAGCATCGACAGCATGTTCTCGACGTGGCTCGACGCATAGCCTGCGACCTGCTTCGCGACCGTGAGCTCGTTCTGCTCCAGCGCTTCCCGCAGCACGCGCTGGCCGATGTGCAGCGACTGGTACCCCGCCAGCGCGACCGGCAGCGCCGAGACCGCGAGGGCCAGCAGCGTCAGCTTGTACCGCAGCTTCACGGGCCACCTGCGCAGTTCGTCGGGTCGGTGCCGCCGTCGGGCGAATCACCTTCGGGGTCGTAGGTGAAGGTCACCTCGTCGGGCACCGCGCCCGATCCACCGATTTCATCGTACGCCTTGACGGCGACTGCTCCGGGTCCCGTCGCCGAGGGCGGGACGACGCCGTCGATCCGGTTCGGCCCCATGAACACCGGGCAGAGGAGCGGCTGCGTGCCGAACTGGATCGTGGTCTTGATGCCGCGGAAGAAATTACCGGCCACGGAGATCCGGGTGCCGCCCGTGACCGGGCCGTGCGGCGGCTTGACCAGCCGGACGATCGGCGCGGCGACGAAGTCGAAGTACATCGTCTGCTTGCACGCGGCGCCGCCGGTCGAGACCTTCAGCGTGGCGGAGCCGGGATCGTGGGCCGGCGTCAGCGCCTTGATCTCGGTCGGGGTGACGGAGGTCGGCTGGACGGCCTGGTCGCCGAACAGCAGGACGGTGCCCTCGATGAAGTCCGACCCGCCCACGGTGATCTCCGTGCCGCCGCTCGCCGGCCCGACCGTGGGCGTCGCGCTGGTCAGTGACGGCCGCGCCGCCAGCTTGAACATCGCCGGCGTCATCTCTGCGTCGTGCCCGACGCTGTCCGTCGCGTAGGGAGTGATGATGATGACGTCGTTCTCGTCGACGGGGGCGGGCGCCACGAACGCCGTGTGGCAGGAGGTGCTGTGCGCGCCGGCCGGGACGTTGCACGCGACGTCCGCGATGGCCATCGTCGTCGTTGCGATCGACGCGCCCAGCGTCGCGACCACGCCCTCGCCGTCGTCGGCGGCCAGCGTCACCTGGACGGTCGCGCCGGTGCCGATGATCGCGCCCGGCGCCGGCTCATCGACCGCGACGAGCGGCGGCTCCGTGTCCGATCCCAGCGAGACGAACCCGCCCGCGAGTTGCATCTTTCGGCCGCGCGGGTCGGTGACCGCGACGTCGTAGCGTCCGGCGGGTACGCCGGCCGGAACCGTGGCCGCGATCGCCCACGGCGATTGCCAGGTCACGCCTTCCAGCGCGATCGCCGCCTCGGCGGGGCCGTCGATGGGCGTCAGCGTCGCCGAGAAACTACCCACGTCTGTTCCGGCGGCCGCCGCCATCGTGTCGAAGCGATAGATGGGCCGGAAGGCATCGCCCTGGATCAACGCGGGGAACGCGCTGTCGTTGAACGCGGCGGCGGGGGCGATGGCGGTGACCTTACTTTCCGTTTCGGTGTTGGCGGCACATCCCCAGAAGGCACCGATCAGCGCCGTCGCGGCGGCGGACCTCCTCCCGGTCATCGCCGCGATTCTAAACCAGTTTTCTCTGCCTTCTCAGTCGAAGAAGGCCTCGGTCCGGATCTGGGTCTTTCGATTCACGCCCCGGGAAATCAGCTCACGTTTCAGCTCGGTAATCATGGCCCCGTTACCGACCAGGTAGAACGTGGGCGTCGAGAAGCGGGGCAGCCGGTCCAGCAGCGCCGCGGTGATGCGCCCCCGGCCGCCCGTCCAGTCCGGCCCCGGCGCGGTCAGATAGACGCTCAGCTCGGCGCCGGCGGCCCCCGCCAGGCCCTCGATTTCGGCGCGGGCGAAGATGTCGGCCTGCTGCCGCAGCCCCCAGAACACGGTGATTCGACGGCGTTCCTCCGGCGGGCGCAGGGCCAGCTCGCCCAGCATCGGCATCACGGCGGCGACCCCGGTGCCCGTCGCCGCGAAGACGATGTCGCCCGCATGCACCGGGTCGAGGACGAAGAAGCCGTGCGGGCCGGTCATGTTCACGACGCCCCCCAGCGGTAGCTCCATCAGGTAGTCGGAGGCTCGGCCTTCGGGGATCACGCGGATGATGAAGCGAAGCGCGTCGCCGGCGTTGCTCTGTGACGCGATCGAATAGCTGCGCCGTGGCACCGCGCCCGTAACCTCGTCCGTGGCGCCCGACGGCAACGAGAGCGAAACGAACTGGCCAGCGCGGAACACCAGACGCTCGGGTGTTCGCATCGTGAACGTCAGCTCGGCGATACCCTGCGCGATCACCGCGCGGGCGCTCAGCTCGGCGGTCAGCGGTCCGGCCATGGCCGGATCTTATGCCTCAATGTCTGGTAGGGTGCCGCCATGTCGAGCTTTGGGAGCAAGACGGCTGTCGTAGTCGCCGCTGCGTCGCTGACGGCGTTCGTCGCGTGTTCGAAGAAGGACGACACCGGGGCGCCCTCGGCTGTTCCCCCCCTCTCGCAGGGCCTGCCACCGCCCCCGGCGGCGGCGCCGCCCCCGCCGCCCGTGCCGCCACCTCCGCCCCCGCCGGCCCCGCCACCCGCGCCGGAGGGCGCAGCGCCCGCGGCGGCCGCCGGCAGCGGGGGATCGATCACCGGGAAGATCGAGCTCGCGTCCTCGCTCGCGAAGAAGAAGCCCGAGGGCGGGACGTTGTTCCTGGTCGCGCGCCGCATCTCGGACAACCCGACCGCGCGCGGTACGTTGATCGCCGTCAAGAAGCTGCCGGCGACGACGTTCCCGCTGGCCTTCGACCTGAGCGCGGCCGACATGCCGTTCCAGAACGGCGCGTTCGATGGCGAGCTCACGCTGTCGGCGCGCATCGACCAGGACGGCGATCCGATGACCCACCAGAAAGGCGACGTGCTCGGCACGCTGCCCAAGGTGCGGGTCGGCTCGAAGAACGTGCGCCTCACGCTGGACCAGCTGCAGAAGGAGACGGAATCGCTGGCCGGCCCCGGCGCCATGGGCGGCGCCCGCCCGCCGATGATGCCGCCGGGTCATCCGGGGACGGGCCTTCCGCCCGGGCATCCGTAGCGGTCCCGTTGTGGTACTTTCCGCGGCCATGGATTACAAGAAGCTGCGCGACATGGTCAGCCACCGCGTGACCTTCGAGTACGACTCGGGTTCGAGAGTCGTCGGTTACGTCGGCTCGTGCCTGCCGCCCAACGGCCCGGTGCAGATGCTGGTGCTGTCGAAGGTCCAGGTGTTCGACGGTGCGAAGAACGTGATCGCCCGTTACGACGAGTTGCCGCTGGTGCCGAACAACCTGGTCGGCTTCAAGATCACCGAAGGTCCACTCTGAGCATCGAATGATTCGCCGCGCCGGGCTGTTGACGCTCGCGTTCGCCGCCTGCGCGGGGCCGAATCACGAAATCGTCGAGGACCGCTTCGACATCTACGAGTCGTCGAGCAGTCCGGAGGTGACCGAGGTCGCCGACGTCGGCGGCGGTGACGTCGCGCTGTCGGGAAACCTCGCGATGCAGAAGCCCGACGGCGTCGCGGTGATCGGCGAGACGCTGTGGATTCGCGGCCGATCGTTCGGCCGCCAGCCCGCCGTGCTGGTGGGCGGTCGTCCCGCGGCCGTGCTCGGTCGGACGCGCGACGGCGGCATCGTCGTGCGCGTGCCGACGGCGACGCCGTCGGGATCGCAAGCCGTCGTCGTCAGCAACGAGGTGGGGCGCGGCGAGCGGCCGATCGCCGTGCGTCGCTACGCGGCGGTGCTGTCACCCGGCGCCGGCGAGATCGGTTGGGCCGAGGTCGGGCCCGACGGACCGATCGCCGCCGGCACGGCGCCCGCGCGCGGTGGGCGCTGGCTCGCGCTGTCGTCGGACGGGCGCGCCGCCTACGTCGCCGAGGCGTCGCGATCGATCGTGAACGTGTTCGAGATGCCCGCCGCGGGCGGACCGAAGGGCGTCTATCGGCTGGACATGGGCAACGAGGCCATCGTCGCGCTGGCCGCCGCGGGGCGGACGTCTCTGCTGGCGGTGGTGCGCGAGAAGGACGTGATGTTGCTGGATACGTCGTCGCCGTTGCGCCCCACGCGCGGCACGCCGCGCCCGCTGCCCGCGGCGCTGCTGCGCGACCACATCGTCGCCGCGGATCTGTCGCCCGACGGCAAGCTGCTGGCCGTTGCAACCGCCGAGGGCAACCGCGTCGTGCTGCTGGACCTGGTGCCGCGCGGCCGCACCGCGGTGGCGGGCGAGCTGGCCGTGCTCCCGGATGTGCGCGAGAGCGTGCTGGTCGACGTCGCGTTCTCGCCGGCGGGCGACACGCTGTGGGTTCTCTCCGGTGATACCGCGCGCAGCCGCGCGAGCGGACCGCAACCGGCGGAGCTGCGCGCGTTGCGCCTGGGCGGTAGCCCCGAGAGCCTCGCGAATCTGGAGATCGCGCGCGTCGTTCCCGTCGGCGCGGCGCGCGATCCCGCGCGCATCGGCGTCGGTCGGGCGCCGCCGCTGGTCAGCGGAGCGGCCATTCGTCTTCCGCCCGAGCGCGCCACGGTCTTCTTCGCCGCGGCCGTTTCCAAGCCGGAGGCGGCTGGCGATGGCGCGTCCGCGGCGCCGGCGGCGACGACACCCAACGAGGCCGCCGTGTTCAGGGTCGGCGCGGAGGACGCTGCCTCGGTCGCGATCGCCGCGGTCGGGCGGCTCGGAATGCCCGACCTGTCGTTCGACGGCCGCTGGCTGATGGCGCCGGTGACAGCGACCGACGGATCGGTTCGTGTCCTGTCCGTGGCGGTCGATGGGCGCCCCGCGCCCGCGCCCGCGCCCGCCGACGTCATCCGCGCCGGCGCGGGCGACGCACCGCCCGGAGCTCGGCCGACGCCGCAGCTCCGGATCCAGCCGTGAAGCGAATTCGCGCGATCGTGCGCGGCGACGTGCAGGGCGTCGGATTTCGTGCCGCGACGGCCCAGGAGGCGCGCCGCGCGAAGATCGCAGGCTGGGTGCGAAACCTGTACGACGGCAGCGTCGAGGTGGAGGCGGAAGGAACGGAGCAGGACGTCGATGCGTTGATCAAATGGCTGCGTCGCGGGCCTTCATTGGCACGGGTGACCGCGGTCGAGGTGGATGATTCGCTGCCGCCGGCTGCCCTGGAAGGATTTAGTATCCGCTCATGAGCACGAATGATGGAAATGCGTCGGGGACGATCCAGTCGGTATCGCGCGAGGCGCGGCTGTTTCCGCCGTCCGCCGACTTCAAGTCGCGCGCGCTGATCAACGACCCCGCGGCGTACGAGAAGCTCTATCGCCGATCGATCGACGACCCGGAAGGGTTCTGGGCGGAGACCGCGCGCGCGGAGCTGACCTGGATCCGCGACTTCACGAAGGTGCTCGACTGGAAGGTGCCGTATTCGAAGTGGTTCGAGGACGGGCAGATCAACCTGTCGGCGAACTGCCTGGACCGCCACCTGGCGACACGCGGCGACAAGGTCGCGATCGAATGGGAAGGCGAGCCCGGCGACAGCCGCAAGCTGACGTACCGCGAGCTGCACGCGGAGGTCTGCAAGTTCGCGAACGCCATGAAGGCGCTGGGCATCGTGGCGGGCGATCGCGTCGCCATCTACATGCCGATGATCCCGGAGGCCGCGGTCGCGATGCTGGCGTGCACGCGCATCGGCGCCACGCACACCGTCGTGTTCGGCGGCTTCTCGGCGGAGGCGCTGCGCGACCGCATCAACGATTGCGGCGCGAAGCTGTGCATCACCGCCGACGGCGGCTGGCGGCGCGGCAAGTCGGTGCCGCTGAAGGCCAACGTCGACGCCGCGCTGGCGCAGACGCCGTCGGTGAAGTCGTGCGTCGTCGCGCGGCGCACGAAAGAGGACGTCAACATGCAGGCCGGCCGCGACGTGTGGTGGGACGACGTCATGGCCAAGGCGCCGACCGACTGTCCGCCGGCTGCGCTGGCCGCCGAGCACCCGCTGTTCATCCTCTACACGTCGGGGACGACCGGGAAGCCGAAGGGAATCGTCCACACGACGGCCGGGTACCTGCTGGGCGCGCACCTGACCACGAAGTACGTGTTCGATCTGCACGACAACGACATCTTCTGGTGCACCGCCGACATCGGCTGGGTGACGGGCCACAGCTACGTCGTCTACGGGCCGCTTTCGAACGGCGCCACCAGCGTGATCTACGAGGGCGCGCCCGATCATCCCGAGAAGGATCGCTTCTGGTCGATCATCGAGCGGCGGAAGGTTTCGATCTTCTACACGGCACCCACGGCGATCCGCGCGTTCGTGCGCTGGGGGAACGAGTTCCCGCAGAAGCACGACATGTCGTCGCTGCGCCTGCTGGGCAGCGTGGGCGAGCCGATCAATCCCGAGGCGTGGATGTGGTACCACGAGATCATCGGCGGCGGCCGCTGCCCGATCGTCGACACCTGGTGGCAGACGGAGACGGGCGCGATCATGATGACGCCGGTTCCCGGGATCACGCCCGCGAAGCCCGGCAGTTGCGCGCGGCCGTTCTTCGGCGTGGATCCGCAGGTGGTGAAGCGCGACGGTACGCCGTGCGCGGCGAACGAGGGCGGCTTCCTGATCATCAGGAAGCCGTGGCCATCGATGCTGCGTGGGATCCACGGCGATCCGGAGCGCTACGAAAAGCAGTACTGGTCGGAGATCAAGGGCGTGTACTTCACGGGCGACGGTTCGCGGCAGGACCAGGACGGCTACTTCTGGGTGATGGGCCGCGTGGACGACGTGCTGAACGTCGCCGGTCACCGGCTGGGGACCGCGGAGATCGAGAGCGCGCTGGTCTCGCACCCGGGCGTCGCCGAGGCGGCGGTCGTCGGACCGCCGCACGAGCTGAAGGGCCAGGCGATCTTCGCGTTCGTCACGCCGAAGGCGGGCGTCGCGCCGTCGGCGGAGCTGAAGAAGGAGCTCTCCGCCCACGTGGTCAAGGAGATCGGCGCGCTGGCGCGCCCCGACGAGATCCGGTTCACGGACTCGCTGCCGAAGACACGGTCGGGCAAGATCATGCGGCGGCTGCTGCGCGAGATCGCGACCAGCGGCGCCGTGCGCGGCGACGTGACGACGCTGGAGGACATGGGCGTCATCAACCGCCTCGCCGCCGCGCGCGACGACGAGGAGTAAGTCGCTTCCGATCCCCTCGCCCCGCGTAGCGGGGAGAGGGTTAGGGAGAGGGGTCCGCGAAGACTGCGGTGTTCGCGTGATGATCGCGACGCCGCGACCCCTCTCCCGGACGACCTTCGGTCGTCCGGCCTCTCCCCGCTTCGCGGGGCGAGGCGCAGATGTGCTCCCGCGCGTCGCCGCGCTTAGTGGCGGCCGTGCCGGCCCTTGTTGTCGTTGTCCTTGTTGTCCTTGTTGTCCTTGTTGTCGTTCTTGTTGTTGCCGTGGCCGCTGTTGCCGGGCGGAGGGCCGGGCGGCGGTCCGCCGGGCGGCGGCTGCTGGCGGCGCTGTTGTTCCGCCTGGCGCTGCTGCTCTTCCTGCTGGCGCTGCCGATCCTGCTGGCGCTGCTGCTCCATCTGCTGGCGCTGCTGATCCTGCTGGCGGCGCTGCTCGTCCTGCGCCCCCCGCTTGCGGTTCTCTTCGTCCTGGCGGCGCTGCTGCTCTTGCGCCTGGCGCTGCTGGTCTTGCGCCTGGCGCTGCTGGTCTTGCGCCTGGCGCCGCTGATCCTGCTCCGCCTGGCGGCGCTGCTGCTCGGCTTGGCGCTGCTGCTCCTGCTGCTGGCGCTGCTGATCCTGCGCCTGCTTTCGCTGATCCTGCTCCATGCGGCGGCGGTTCTCTTCGTCCTGGCGGCGCTGCTGCTCGGCCTGGCGCTGCTGCTCCTGCTGCTGGCGCTGCTGATCCTGCGCCTGCTTTCGCTGATCCTGCTCCGTGCGGCGGCGGTTCTCCTCGTCCTGGCGGCGCTGCTGCTCGGCTTGCTGGCGCTGCTGTTCCTGCTGCTGCCGCTGCTGCTCCTGCATCTGCCGCTGCCGGTCTTGCTCCATGCGGCGCGCCTGCTCGTCCTGCTGGCGCCGCTGCTGTTCCGCGATCCGCTGCTGCTCGGCCTGCTGGCGCCGCTGATCCTCGGCCTGTCGCCGCGCCAGCTCCTGCTCCTGCCGCTGGCGGGCCGCGTCCTGACGGCGCTGCTCCTCCTGCTGGCGGCGCTGCTGCTCTGCGAACTGGCGCTGCTGATCGGCCTGGATCCGGCGCTGCTGCTCCTCCACCCGGCGCTGCTCGGCCTCGGCGCGCTGGCGCTCGGCGTCGCTGCGCGCGCGCTGGCGCTCGGCCTCGATTCGGGCGCGCTGCGTGTCGAGCTGGCGGCGCTCGTCGTCGCGGCGGCGCTGCTCGTCCACCATGCGGCGTTGCTCCTCCGCCTGGCGCCTGCGCGCCTCGTCCTCCCGCTGCTGCCGCGCCTGCATGTCGCGGCGGAACTGATCGTCCTGGCGGCGCCGCGTGTCCCAGTCGCGCTGGTGCTCGCGGGCGCGCCGTTCGGCCTCGCGCCGCTGCTGATCGTTGAA
>Ga0070669_100000360_pt1 | contig 35329 bp, 28 predicted proteins | sample KBSS53metaG_FD_64680 | JGI IMG/M metagenome (GOLD analysis project Ga0070669, IMG submission 64680) | Switchgrass rhizosphere microbial communities from Kellogg Biological Station, Michigan, USA - KBS S5-3 metaG | ecosystem: Host-associated > Plants > Roots > Rhizosphere > Soil ...
TCCGAGCGGAGGCCCGTAGGGCCGGAGGCGAGGAATCGCCGGACCGTGTCATTCCGAGCGGAGGCCCGTAGGGCCGGAGGCGAGGAATCGCACTCGTCCCGACCGAGGGGCTCGTCCCTCTACCGGGAGGATGGCGATTCCTCGCCTCCGCGCCTTGCGGCGCTCCGCTCGGAATGACAGCCGGTCAGCCCCGCGCTACCTCGGCCGCCAGACCAAGAAAGCGACCGTAGTTGATCGCCGTCTTCTCGATCGCGTCCCAGCCGGCGCGGTCGAGTCGCTTGAATAGCGTCGGCTTGATGACGGCGCGGCCTTTGGCGATCGTCCGTTGCCAGCTGCCAACCACCTCGCCTCCAACGACGATCACCGGCTTGAGTACACCGCCGCCGGCATTCACACGCGCCGCGTATTTCGGATCGAGCACGTCGGTCCGATCGCGGTACGCGACCGTGTACTCGTCCCACGCCGGAAGCAGGTAGGCGACCCCTGCACCACTGCGCGATATCGACGTGCGTGAGTGCCAGAATGCCCGACCATCCTTGTCGACCCGCTCGAGCTCGCCCGCGACGCTCTCCAGCCCTGCGCGAGCATCCGTAACCGTCAATCCGGACCACCACGCAAAGTCGTGCACGGTCGCCGGCCCGTGGCTCGCGTAGTAACGGCGCGCCAGGGCGCCTAACGCCTCCGCCCGCGTCAGCGCCGGCGCGGCAGGCAGCCACTCATCCAGCAACGTGACCGTATGCTGCTTTCCGGCACGCGGGCCGAAGCAGATGAGTCCCGTCTGGGCGAGGTAGCCGAGGATGTGGAGACCACGAGAGTCGTGCGTGGCGATGCCGGCCTCGTTCCAGATCGCATACAGGGCGTCGCGCCGCACGCACTTCCCACCCTCCATCGCGCGCTCGGCCACTCGTGCACTGCGCGCGAAGACCGCGTTGTCCAGCTCGAGCTGTCGGTGCCGGCTGCCAGCACTCGTGATGACTCGTGGCGTGAGCAGCGGCAGCATCCAGCGCGCGTCTTCGGCGGCGACGAAGTGCAGCGTGCCGCGCATGGGCCAGGTGCGAACGATCGCGCGCTGTGCGACTGCGTCTTCGACGCTCGCTTCCGTTGCCCGCTTGCAGCGGAGGCCTAACGCCCAGAGGGCGCCGAGATAATCCTGCGCCTGCACTGCGCCGAGCCACCGGACGACGTCTGCCGCGTCAGTGAACGCAGGTCGGGAGATGTGCTGATTCGCGAGGCGGCTGCGGCCGATATCCATGGGGACGAAAGATGTGGCGCACGGGTAGATGCCACAGCCCGCGTCACGGGCATTTCACCGCCGGGTTCCAGTCCGCGAATAGCCCGGCGGAATTCCGGCGCCAGGCCCAGACGTGGAGCGACCAGAACTTGAACTCATCGTAGCGCTTGAGCTCCTGGCCGAACAGTCGCGGCGCCTTTTCCGACGGGGGGAGCACGCGGTACGGCACCACGTACTCGACCGCGACCAGTTCCACCCTTCCCTCACCCGCCGGCGCATAGATCAGCATCTCCGGCCGCTCGATTTCCAGCTTTCCGTCGAACAGCGTCCGATCGATGAAGTGATGGCCCATGCCGCCTTGGGTGGAGTCGGCGATGCAGCGCGGCATCGTGGACGGGTACCCCGCCGCCTGCGCTGCCGCGAGGTCGTGGAATTTGTCCGTCGCCGCACGCAGTGTTTGGACGTCCCGTCGAACGGTCGCGTCGAACCCATCGGTGAGCTGCGCGACCGGATCCGGTGTCGGCACGGCCGATTGTCCCGCGCATCCGGTGAGGACGAGGCTGGCAGTCAGAACCAATCCGGGGAAGGCACGTTGCATGGCTCGTGAGCTCGGCGTGTAGGAGCAGAGTGAGGTTGCGCGTGCAACCATACCCTGGCCGGTCGGCGCGACAACGACCGCAACGCTCAACGGTGATTGAAAGGGCCGACTCGTGGTGTCGTCCGAGCCACCGATGCCTCCCCTCCAGCTTCCGCCCACGCCGTCGTCGTCACCGCTGTGGCCGATCCTCAGACGGCGAACCCTCCCGAGCAGGCAACTTCCTGGGGGAGTTGGTCAAACTCGCCCAGCAAACGTCCTGACTCAGTCGCTCGGAGTACGCGGGCGGAACATACCCCACGTCTCGAGCGCCGACGTCACCCGCGTGTGGCCCTGTACGCGATACCCGAAGTGCTCGTACAGGGGGACGTTCACGGCCCGCTCCGTCGTTAGGCTCGTCCCGGGGGACACCGGATCCGCCTGGCCGAGATTGTGGACGGACGCGAGCAGCTGGCGGCTCAGGCCCAGCCCCTGATGCGCCCGCCGCACGCCGATCATGTTGAGATGATGGTGCGGTTCCATGCCGTCGAAGAAGTTCGCTGCGGACGCGTATGCGTCATAGCGACGACGGGGCTCCGCCCCGAGCTCGGCCCAGATCGACTCCCGGAGCGCTACCATCGTCGGCGGTGGGTCGGGTGAGCCGGGCAGCGTCATGATCGCGGCGCCCACCAGCACACCGTTCGCATCGCGCACACCCATCAGCGGCTCCTTGCGGTAGGCGCGCTCACTCACGAATAGCTGGACCAGCCGGTGAAGCCGCACGGGATACGGGGAAGCGCCGGGCGCGTCCGGCCCGAGAATGTGCTGCATGACCGGGTAGTCGTGGAATGCATCGCTCAGCACCGACACGATCTCCACGACGTTGTCGAGCGCCAGCGTGGTCACGGTCATGGCCGGTCACCTCCTCGGGCGGTGCGAGCTTCCTCTGCGCAATTACGCGCGCCTCTCGCGCTGCGCTGGAGGTTGCGCGGCTCGCGGAGCGTCGGATGGAACCGCTTGACAAACATAGCACGCTATCTAATTATGCAGATGTACATTGTACGCTATCCATCGCATCGAGGCCATGCCGTTCGACCGACTCGAATCACCCGGTCACACCGTCAACTACCTCGCGCGGCTGTTTGCCCGCGCCCTGCTCAGACGCATTGGGCCGCACGGAGTGAACACCGGCCAGTTCCCCGTATTGCTCATGCTCTGGGAGCGCGACGGCGTCACGCAGACCGAGCTGGTTACGCAGCTCGCCGTCGAGCAGCCGACGATGGCCGGCACGCTCAAGCGCATGGAACGCGACGGTCTTATCCGTCGGGTCCCCGACCTGGCGGATGGCCGCCAGTCACGGATTCAGCTCACGCGCCGTGGCCGGGCGCTCGAGGACACCCTCATCAGCGCCGCCCGCGATACCAATAGCGTGGCGCTGGACGGGCTCACGTCCGCCGACAGCGCGCAGCTCATGAAGCTCGTGAAGCGGATGATCGCCAACCTCGAGCATGACAGCGACACCCATTGAGGTACCCCATGACCGCTCAACTCATTGCCACGCTGTGTGCCGCGATCTTCGCTGGCGCCGCGCTGTACATCAACCTCGTCGAGCACCCCGCCCGCATGTCGCTCGGCGTCGCGGCGGCACTGGCGGAGTGGCGGCCCGCGTACCAGCGAGCCACCATGATGCAGGCGCCCCTCGCCATCATCGGGCTCATCGCCGGTGTGACCGCGTGGGCCATGGGCGCTGGCGCCATGTGGCTCGTCGGCGCCCTGCTGCTCGGAACGGTTGTGCCGTTCACGCTGCTCGTGACGTTCCCGACCAACCGCCAACTGCTCGATCCGGCCGTCGCCACCGACCTCACGCGCGCGCGCGTCCTGCTCGATCGATGGAACCGGCTGCACGCCGTCCGGAGTGCGCTGGGGGTTGCTGCCCTGCTCGTCTTCCTGACGGTGGCGCGTTAGGCGGTTCGGGCGGCTGCGCCGGTAGCGAGCAGCCGCCCGGAACCCGACGTCACTGCCTCGCGGCGGCCTTGGCGCGCATGTCCGCCTCCTGCTTCCGCAGCTCGGGCGTGAACTCGTCGCCGAAGTCATCCTCCTCGAACAGCTGGCGAATCTCCAGCTCGACGTTCTGCTCCAGATCGAGCGCCGGCCAACGCTTCGCCCACTCGATCGCCTCTTCCTTCGAGTCCGCCCGGATCAACATGTAGCCCGCGATGAGCTCCTTGGTCTCCGAGAACGGCCCATCGATCACGCGCGGTTTCCCATTCGTGAACTTCACCCGCGCGCCCTCGGACGAGGGCTTGAGGCCTTCGCCGGCGAGCAGGATGCCGGCGTCCGAGATCTCTTTCATGTAGTTGCCCATCAGCGTGAGCATCTGCTCGCTCGGCATCGCGCCGGCCTCCGTCTGCTGATCGGCCCTGCGAATGATCATGAATCGCATCGTGCGTCTCCCGTGTACGTATCATCGTGGGCACACTTCCCACGGAGTTCCTTCGGCAGGATCCCTCGTCGCCTTCGGCTCCTCGGGATGACACCCACCGGTGCCAGCACTCGGTCCTCACTACTCGAGACTCGGTGCTGTCACCTCGGAACTGCTACTGGCGACTTTGTCGACCGATGACTGACTGCCTACTCTCGGCGGCACACGCCGCCTAGCGCAGACCCACCAACCCCTTGATCGATTCCTTCAGCTTGGCGGAGTCGTAGCCGAGCCCCTTGCGGAAGACCGTCTCGACGTTGCGGATGTCGGCTGGCGTGCGGACCGGGTCGCCAGCGATGACGACCAGGTCCGCCTGCATGCCCGCAGCGATCGTGCCCACCCATTTGTCGAACCCCAGGATCTTCGCGCCGTTCGACGTCATGATCTGCACCGCCTGCTCCGGCGTGAACCCCGCCTCGTTGAGCAGCTCGTAGTTGCGCTGGTCCCCGTACCCCGCGATCGAGCTGAGGCAGCAGGGGTCGGACCCGGCGCCTAACAAGCCACCGGCCTTCACGAACGCCCGTTCGAACGCCATGGATTTCTTGAACGCTGCCACTTCCACGGAATCGGTCGCCGTCTTGCCGCGCTCGTAGTACGCGGAGATCTGCTTTGCGATGTCGGGGTACACCGCGTCCAGCACCCGCTGATCGACCGGAACGCGGCTCGGGCTCGACAGCTCGAACACGTCCAGCGTCGATGTCAGCGCGACCTTCTTCTTCACCATCTCCTGGATCGTGCGCTGGACGTCCGGACTGTCGAGTCCCAAGGCACCGTACATGTCGCCGGTGGAGGCCTGCGGACACTGGTCCGGTTTCTTGCCCGAATACCACTCGGTGTTCGTGAGCATGCCGTGCTCGAGCGCGTCGATGCCTAACGCGATCGCCTCGCGGAACCCGACGGAGCAAAGGTGGGCCGTGACCTTCACGCCGTGCTTGTGCGCCTCATCGATGGCCGCGCCGAGCTCGGCGCGCGAGATCTGCGTGTAGGCCTTGAACCACGTGACGCCCTCCTCGGCCCAGTACCGCACCATGCGACGCGCACTCTCCGGACCGGAGAGCACCGGCATCGTCACGAACCCCGACCCGGCACCCTGCAGATACGGCCCGGTTACCACGATCGTCGGCGCGACGATCTTCGACGAGTCGCTCAGCCGCTTGAGGTTGAGCTCCTGATACGCGTCGACGCTGCCGGTCGTGCGGATCATGGTCACGCCGGCGGACAGGAACAGGCGCGGGTAACTCACGCCCATGAACTTCATGCCGCCGTAGTACATGTGGTCGTGCAGCCCGATGATCCCGGGAATCACCGTCTTGCCCGCGAGATCGATGGTACGCGCGCCAGCCGGTACCTGCACCGAGGCCGCCGGTCCAACCGCCGCGATCTTCTCGCCGCGGATGATGATCGTCTGTCCGTCCCTGACGGGCGCGCCGGTCCCGTCCACGACACGGGCGTTGGTGAGCGCGACGACGGGCTCGTTGACGGTGACGTACGGCTTGAGCGGCGGGGCGAGCTCCCTACCCTGGGCACCGAGCGATGCGGCGAGGAGAACGCTCGCACCAAGGAGACGGAGGATTCGACGCATTGAGTTGATCCGTTGGAGATTGTTTGTCAGTCCGAGCAAAGCGAGGAATCACAGCGGTTATTGTCCTACCTCGAACACGCCCATCATGCCCGCGCCGAGGTGCTCGGCAACGTGGCAGTGTATCATCCACCGCCCGGGATTCGCCATATCGACCAGCAGGTCCACCGTCTCACCTGCCGGAATGATGGCCGTGTCCTTCCACACCAGGTTCGTCGCGGCAACGCCGTCCCGGCTCACGACGAGAAACCGCTGCCCGTGCAGGTGCAACGGATGCTGCATGGCGTGACTCGCGGCTGGGTCGTTGAACACCCGGATCTTCACGGCGTCGCCGACGCGAAAGCGCCAGTCGATGTCCATGTTCTCCTTGCCCGTGTCCGGATCGCGAAGCACCCACCGCACTTCCTTCCCCGTCGAAACCCAGTTCATCATCGCCATGCCGTCGTTCCAGTCCATGGGCGCGTTGATCCCGATGAGCATGTTCGACACGGCGGCCGGCAGCCCCTCGGTGCGCATCGTCAGCACCAGCGAGCGCGCCGGCGGCGCATCGAACAGCCGGCGGAACGGCGCGATCTCCCCCGCCACATCCGCATTGCGCCGCAATCGGGCGAACTGCGTTGCATAACGCGGAGCAACCGCGGCGTCGGTCACGCGCACCGTCCCCAGCGTGTCCTCTTCCGGCGCGAAGAGGCCCACCATGTGATCGAGGGCCTGGACGCGATTGAGCATCGGGACGCGCCCGGCGCGGCCGAACTCGACGTCGACGACATACCGCTCCGCCGGCGCCAGCACGACGCTCGGCACCATCTCCTCGCGCTCGAACTTGCCGACGTCGCTCGCCACGATCTTCATGCGAGTGCCGGGGAACGAGAGGTTGAACACTCGCGCGCTGGACGCGTTCGTCAGGTAAAAGCGTACGACTTCACCGAGACGCACGACGAGGTCATGGCGTGGCTCGCCGTTCACGAGCATCACGTTGCCGAACCGACCCATGAGCGCGTGCGTCGGTGCTTCGGCGCCGTACGGCGTCAGGCCATCGTCGCCGAGGAGCAGGTCATCGAGCATCAGGACTTCTTCGCGGTTCACCGGCGCGTAGTAGCCGCCTGATGGCGGCCGCACGAGCATGTTGCCGTACAGGCCGAGATCCTGCTGGATGTCCTCGCGGATGTGCGGGTGATACCAGTAGAGGCCCGCGTCCGGAAAACGCACCGTGTAGGTGAACCTTTCGCCAGGCGCCACCGCGTCCTGCGTCACGCCGACGGTCCCGTCGAACCGGTTGTCGAGTCTCACGCCGTGCCAGTGAATCGAGCTCGGTTGATCGATGCCGTTCCGGAACTGCACGACGATGGTCGCGCCCTTCGGCACGTCGATGAGCGGACCTGGATGCTGCCCGTTGAATCCGTACATCACGAGCGTCTTTCCGTTGATCGTGCGTCGGACGAGCCCCGACTCGAGACGAAGTGTGTCGCGGTCACGCAGCCGGACCAGCTCGCGCGGTCGCGAGAGGGGGAGCGCCGTAGTGTCGACCGCAGCGCCGACCCGAAGCGGCGCCACCCGTGGGACGAGCCCCCGCATTCCGGGCATGGACGAGCTCATCAGGGCTGGCCTCATGGGCGGCATCGTCCACCTGGCGCGCGAGACGTTAGGCGCCGCGTGCATCGCGGGCATATCGCCGGGCGCTGCCGGCACCGCGTCACGCAGCGCACCGGGCGCCGACGGCTGCACCAGGTCACGATGCGCCATGAGACGCGCGCTCGGAGACGTTCCTCGGAGCACGAGCTTCCCACCACGCGTCGACACGTCGGACGACCGTTCGGCGCTCACGAGCACACGAAACTGTGGATACGACAGCTCACCGAGCGACACGACCCCGTTTCGTACGACGCCGAGCTTCACGGCGCTGTCGAGCGACAGCGTATAGGCCCACGCGACGTACGTCGTGTATTCACCGAGCGACTGCGGTGACGGCAGACCGGCAATCGACGCGACGAGCCGGTAGCGAGGCCGGCCGTCGGCGTGCACGGCGACCCCGAATGGAGTGGCCGCCGGTCGCAGCTGGATGACCGCGCTCGTCGTCTGCAGCTCGGGCACGGGGACGAGCGTCATGCAGTTCAGCACGGAGCTCGCGTTCGGGTCGTCGCTTCCTGCGCATGCGGGAGCACTCACGGGCGCCGGCCGGACTGGCCGGGCCGCGACCCATCGCGCTGTCGCGATCAGGCCGGCCGCAACGCACGTCACCGTCAACCACCCGATCGCCGTGCGACGTCTGTTGACGGAGCGTTCCACTGCGAGAGCCGAGTCTGCTGCCTAACGCCCCTCGTAGGCCATCGCGGCGATCTCGCCAAGGGCCTGTCCAACCACCCGCTTGACCTCGTCGGGCGCGGTCGACACCGACACGTTGTTGACGTAGATCGCGAACGCCAGACGCTCCCCCTGCGCCGTGGTCATGTAGCCGGCGAGTCCCTTTCCGGTCACCAGGAGCCGCCGATTGAGGGGATCGTCCACCGCGAAGGTGCCGGTCTTTGCCATGACGTGCCTGGCCGCACGCGACTGCGGCTGGATGTCCCACAGCGTCCCGTCTCGACCCAACACCGGCAGCGCCGCCTGGAATGTCGAGATGTCCGGCCGCTTCGCCATCGCGGCGAGAAATCCCACCATGAACGCCGGCGTGTAGTGCGCATCCCCGCCGGCGCCGTCGCCCTGCTGGGCGCCCGCGAGGTCCAGACCGAGCGACGTCAGGAACTGCCGCTCGAGATCGAAGCCGGTCGCCGCGGTGTCACGCCCGCGCAATGCCCCGAGCAGGTAGGGCATCATGCTCGCGTGGAGGTTCTGACTCACCTTGAGCGTGACCTTCACCGCCTCGCCTAACGTCGCCGACCGGTGCTCGGCCACCATGTTGGCGGGACCGTACGAGGCACGAAGACGCACGAGCGGTGGATGCACCGCGTAGGGTCGCGCGTTTGCGGCGACGCCGGCAGCGCGCAGGGCGTCGGCAAACGCGACTTCCGCATACCGGCTCGGCTGCGGGACGGCGTAGCTGTACAGGATGGGAGCCTTTTCGCGCGGAAAGACGCCGCTCGCCACGACGACGCGCGAGCCGTCCGCGCGCATGGAATCGGACGACCAGCGAATGGAAGGTCGCGTTCCCGCCGGGGCCGTGAGGACCTTGTTGATGAAATGGACGTACGCGGTCGTGGGCGACACGGCCAGCGAGGCCGGCTGCCCAGCCTCGGCGCCAGGCTTGATCGTGACGTCGACGAGGTTGTCGTTCACGACGATCGGGGAGATCACGACGCCGGTTCCCAGCTCGCGCTCGCCTTCGGGGAATAGCGATGCGTCGACGATCACCGACCCGCGCACCCGCGTGATCCCGCTCTGGCGAACCTGGCGGGCGAGCTCGCGCAGAACGAAAAGCGGATCGCCCGGGACGGCCCGCGTGTTGGGGTCGGCGTCGTACGAATGATCGACGTTCTCGAACGCGAGCGTCCGATCCGCCTTCCGGAGGCGTGCCGAGAGATTCGGATCGCCGCTCGCGAGCAATACGAGATGACCTTCCAACACGCCCTGCCGCACCGGGCCGGTGCGGTATACGCGTGTATTGAACTGATGATCGGCGCCGAGGATGCCCATGGCGGTTCCCATGGTGAGCAGCTTGGTCGTCGAGCCGGGTGTGAACAGCTTCTCGGCGTTCAGCGCGTAGACGACCCGCCCGGAATCGAGCGAGGTGAACTGCATGCCCCACATGGCGTGCGCGAACTCGGGCCGGTCGATCACCGCGCGAATTCGTTCCTCGAGAGGGGGCCGCTGCGCGGCGACTGGCGAGGCAAACGAAGAGGTCGCGAGCAACGTGAGGGCGAGCGTTCGCGAAAATTGCATGAGGGCGTCGGCGCGAGGGTCGGTGGGGAGACGACCCGTTCCATTTGCAGCACGCGACGCGTTCTCACAAGGGCGACATTAGACCGATGCGTTGGGTCAGCGAGAGATCGAGAGATCAAGGGCTCTGACCCCCTTGATCTCGCCCGCCCTTGATCTCGCCGACTGCTTGACCTCTGACCCTCGACACTGACCCCAACCTTCAGCCGGACGCCGTTAGGCGCGGCCGATCCCGCTGCTTACCGGGACGCCGTCGACGGCGCCGCGGCCTGCTGCCGGCGAAGCGACATGTTCCCGATCGCCCCAATCACACCAACGGCGAGCGCTACGGACGCCTCGACCGGGCCGAAGAGCGCATCGAGACCGGTGAGTGAGTCCAGCGAGAACTGGCCGAAGCCCGTGAAGGCGAGCGCGACCGCCGCAACGCTGAACATGACCGGAAGCTCGATGCCGTTGGACTGCGCGAAGTACCCGTGCTTCCAGTGCACCGTGACCGCGGCGACGATCATGACGGACAGCATGAGTGCCGGTCCGATGGGGCCGAGGAAGCCGGCCGCGACGAGGATGCCACTCAGCACTTCCGTGGCTCCGGCGGCCAGAGCGAAGAGACGGCCAGGCTTGAAGCCGAGCATCTCGAAGAATCCACCGGTGCCGGCGAGACCGTGGCCGCCGAACCATCCGAACAGCTTCTGCGAGCCGTGGGCGGCCATCGCGAGTCCGACGACAAGGCGCAGCATCAGGAGACCGATGCTGATGGCGGTGAGCTGAATGGGAAGCGTGGAGTCCATTGTTCTGTCCTCGTTAAACGTGACAACATCGAGACTTATAACACCTATCTATCTAAAAAAGGGGCGCCTACCCAGCACGCACGGAATCCAGCGCGTCGATGAGTCCCCTCAACTGATCCTGCGTCAGTTGTTTGAACCGTTGCTCCATCGGGTTCGAGACCGCTCCAACGGCGTCGAGCAGCTCCAATCCCGCCGCCGAGATCCGCGCGGTCACATGCCGACGGTCGTTCGGATCCCGCTCCCGACAGATGAGCCCGGCTTTTTCGAGCCGCTCCAGCAGGCGCGGAACGTCCGGGACTCGATTGATCATCCGCTCGCCGATCTCTCGGCCGCAGAGCCCGGCGTCGCCCGCTCCGCGGAGAATCCGCAACACATTGAACTGGGTCCCGGTCAGGCCGAACGGACGAAGTGCTTCATCCGTCGCGTGATCGAACAATGCAGCCGTGCGAAGCAGCCCCAGGATCGCCTCATGCTCCAGGCTGGCGAACGGCTTGTTCTGCTTGATCTCGGCTTGCAGGCGGCTAGGCATGGTCAAACAGTAAATGTTATAACAGCTATTGTCAAGTACTGAACTCTGATGGCTTCGTACTCATGACTCTCACTGTCCGACTCGTACTGGCGACGCCCGAACTGATGACTGACTGCCAACTCGACCGTACCTGACCTTCGCAGTACGCTGGCCCAAACGCCTCCACCTGTACACCTTACACGCCTCCAACCATCGCCTTGCATCGGAGGCCGCACGTAGATGCCCGTGCCCACCGAGATCCGTTGCACCGCCTGTGGGCGGGCCACGACCACCGCCGACCGCTACTGCGGCTTCTGTGGGGCTCGGCTCGACGCCGAAAACGCAACGCCGACGGCCGAGACGACCGGTCCGCATCGCCCCCACGTCGACCGGATCCAGACGGCACTCCGCGCTGGCACGATCGGCGAGTACGACATCGCCGGCGAGATCGGGCGCGGGGGCATGGCGGTCGTGTTCCTCGCTCACGATCTGTCGCTGAATCGAAAGGTCGCGATCAAGGCTCTGCTCCCGGAGCTGCTGTACACCGAGGGGATGGACCGGCGGTTCAAGCACGAGGCGCGAATCGCCGCAAAGCTGGACCATCCGAACATCCTGGTGATCCACAGCGTCCGGGAGGCGAACGAGCTCCTGTTCATCGTGATGAAGCTCGTCGAGGGGCTGCCGCTCAGTGCCATCGCGAAGGTGGCGGGGCCCCTTCCCATCTCCGTCGTGCGCCTCGTGGTCCGCCACGTCGCGGAAGCACTGTCCTACGCTCACGGCGAGGGCGTCGTCCATCGCGACGTGAAGCCGGCGAACATCATGGTGGACCGGCGCGGCAACGTGGTCGTCATGGACTTCGGCATCGCCAAGGCCGCGGACGACGCGCATCTGACCCGCACGGGCCTCGTGATCGGCACGCCCGCGTACATGAGCCCCGAGCAGTGCCTCGCCCAGGGTGTCGCGCCGGCGTCCGACCAGTATTCGTTAGGCGTGGTGGCGTACGAGCTGCTGACCGGCCGCACGCCGTTCCGTGGCTCCGCGCTCGAAATGCAGTGGGCCCACGCGACGGCCGCCCCGCCCACCGTGCGCTCGCTGCGGCCGGACTGTCCGCCGGAGCTCGAGGCGCTCGTGCTGCGCATGCTCGCGAAGGCACCGGCTGACCGATGGCCGACGTTGCACGACGTCTTCCACGAGCTCGCCGACGACGTGGCAACCGTCAACGCCGCCCGCGCGACGCTCGTCCGTCTCGTGAACGAAGCGCCGACGCACCGCGATCCGGCGATGCCCACGACGCCGGCGAGTCCCGTGCCGATCGGCCCGGGGCCGATGGCCGCCGGCGAGGCGACGACGGATCCCGTCCGCCGTACCCGGGACGGGGCCGACCGAGACGACTCCGACGCGCCTAACGCTGCGCCAGTCGCCGGCCCTATCCTGACGCTGTCGCGACAGCATATCGAACTGACCGCCGGGGATTCGGTGGAGCTGATCGTCGAGCTCGAGGCGGACGATCGGCCGAGCGACGGCTCGGCGGTCGTCTGGCGGAGCAGCAACGCCAGCGTCGCCGAGGTCTCCGCCGACGGGTTCGTGACGGCGAAGGCCCCGGGGTTGGCCGAGATCGGGTGCGAGTGGCGGGGGCGACACGCGATGTGCGTGGTGCACGTGACCCCGGCGGCCGCGGCGGAACCCATCACCGCTCCGCTCGATGGGCCGCTCGCTCGTGACCTCGCAATGGCCGCAGCCGCTGCGTCAGCGGCGGCGGAGCCGCCAGCACCGGCACCGCCACGGTGGCCCGAGGTCGTACCGCGCGCAACGCCGGTCGCCTCGATGTCGGTATCCGGCCCACGAAAACGCTGGTGGGTCGGCGTGCTCGCGGCTGGCGTCGTTGGTGTTACGCTCTACCGCGGCATGCAGCCGAGCGGCGCCCCGGCGACGTCGACGGCGGTACCGCAGTCCGTGTCCTCTGCCGAGGCGCCCGCTTCACCGGCGGCGCTTCCGGTCGTCGATTCATCCGTCGCAACCGCGTCCGCAAGCGCCGGCGCCAACTCGTCGGCTACCGTGGCACGGCCTAACGCGACACCACCCGGCGCGCCCGTACCGCCCGCCGGCACCGCAACCGCGCCACCGCCGGGGCCGCGGCCACCGCGCGCCGCTGCGCCGTCGCCCGACCCGCGGACCGCGACGGACAGCCGGACGCCGGCCAGCCAACGAACCCTGCCTCCTCCGGTGCCGCTGGCGCGACCCGACACGACGCGGCGGACGTTCGTCCGCACCGATAGCGGTACCGCCTCCGGCGCGTCGCGCGCCGCAGCTCCCGCGTCGGCGACGACCGGCTCCCCCGCGGCTCCCGCTTCCGGGAAGACCAGCTCCGCCACGCCCGCGCCGCGAGACAGTTCGGCCGATGTCATTCCCGTGCCGACACGCGACATCGCGACCGCGCTCTTCCGGGAGTTCGCGAACGTGATCAACTCGCGGACGTACACGCGGATCACTGCCGCGTATTCGCAGCCGAGCGACGCTGGCGATGTGAAGCTGTGGCAGGACTTTCTGGTGTTCGTGCGCGATTACACCCCGCGCGCGACCGTTCGCTCGGTGGGCGTGGACTCGACGACCAGTCCGCCGACCATCAGCGCGACCATCGATTTTCGCTGGTCCACCGACGCGGGATTCGAGCGAGTTCGACCGGCAACTTTCGTTGGGGTGGGGCTCCCCGCCACGACCGGCGGCTGGACCCTGCACCGCGCGCGGCTGACGAAGAAGTTCTGGTAGCCGAGCGTGCGGACCGCCGCGTCAGGCGGTCTTGGCCGGCTTGTTGACCGGGTGGTCGGGCCCGTAGTGGTGTCGCGGAATCACCGGCGCATCGCGCCCGGTGCCGCGCGTCCCGCGCTGCGCGTCGTCGTCCCGCTGCTTCGCGGCCTCTTCGTGATATTCCTCTTCGACGTTCACGCTCCATACGTCGTGCTGCGTGCCCAGCGCGATGTTCTCCGCCGTGAGCATCGCCGTGAACATCGAGTGGTCCTGGTTGTTGTAGCGGTGCATCCCGTTGCGGCCGACCGGATAGACGTTCGACGCGTGCACGTGCAGCCACTCGACGATCCTGGCTACGTTGACCTTGTAGTGCTCGTCGTAGAACGGATACGCCTTCGGCATACGCACCACGTACCCCGCCTCGACCTTGGACGGGTCCACGAGGTTGAGGATCCCCAGCTCGCGCTTGCCCTGCTCGATGAGCTCCGCGTCAGGCTTGTTCCACGTCTCGTCGCCCTCGAACACGAAGAACTCGAGACCGAGACACGTGCGCCCTTCCTTCACCATGTAGGGTGACCACGACCCGAAGTTCTGAATGCGCCCGACCTGCACGTCCTTCGAGTGCACGTAGATCCAGTTGTCGGGGAAGCTGTATTTCTCGGGCACCACGAGCGCGACGGTGAGGAAATCGCGGTAGCGCAGGTCCGCCGCTGCCTTCGATGCCGGCGCGGCGGCAGGCGGACTGATCGCCGGCACGAGCTGGTTCATCGGCATCGACGAGATGATGTGACTGCACGGAAACTCCGTGCGTGTCCCGTCCTTCGCCTGACCCGTCACCGACACCGCCTTGCCGTGCTCCGTGCGGATGCCGACGACGCGCGTGTTCATCACGACCGTGCAGCCCTTCGCCTCGACGAGATCGCGCGCGCGCTCCCACATCATCCCCGGGCCGTGCTTCGGGTACTGGAACTCCTCGATGAGCGACGTGATCGCCTTCTGATTCCGCTTCGGCAGCAGCGCGTTCATGACCGCGTTGTACAGCGAGAGGTTCTTGATGCGCTGTGCGGCGAAGTCCGCGGGGAGCTTGTTGACCGGCACGCCCCATAGCTTCTCGTTGTACGTCTTGAAGAAGTGCCGGTAGAGCCGCCACCCGAAGCGCGACACGATCCAGCCTTCGAGCGTCGTCTGGTCCTTCGGCGGATTGATGCGCGCCCACGTGTACGACGCCACGCATAACGCGGCTTCCCACAGCCCGAGGTTCCTGAGCGCGTTCGACGCCTTGAGCGGGTAGTCGTAGTACTTGCCGTTGTAATAGATGCGGCTCATGCGCGGCCGCAGCATGAAATCCTCGTCAGGCAGGATCTCGTGCCACAGGGCCTCGACTTCCCTCACCTTCGTGAAGAACCGATGGCCACCGATGTCGAAACGCCACCCGTCACGCTCGACGGTGCGGCTGATGCCACCCACCACGGAGTCCGACTCGACGATGGTCGATCTGATGCCGTACCGTTCCACGAGCATGTACGCGGCCGTCAGCCCTGCCGGGCCAGCGCCGATGATCACCACAGGCGGCGGCGTGGCGGCACCGTTGTCGACAGGCTCGTTCATCGGTAGGCGGATTGATTCATCAATTCCGGCCCATCTGTCGCAGGTACTCACGATCCCACGCCGCCGGAATGGATTCGCGTGGCGAGTAGGGACCGGGCTGGTACCGCTGCGATGCGATGCCGAGATGACTCTGTTCGACGATGTGCCAATCCTGGCGATTGGTCACGTCCCAGAACTCGATGGCATCGTTAGGGTTGAACTCCGGATCGGAGGCGCCATCCGGATTGAACATCCACTCGGACTCCACGAGCGTACGATCCGCCGCCAGTGGGGTGACGATGTAGTAGTTCGCGTAATCCGGGTGCATGCTCAGCAGCAGGTTCGGCATGAGCGAATAGTAAAAGGCGCGCCGCCGATCGTCCGTCGGAAGATCCGGGCTCAACAGTCGACCGCACGACCGGCCGCTCATGGTCGCGCTCGCATGCGGCGCCGAGATCTCCATGTAGCCACCGAGGAACGGGCCTTCCGTCAGGTCGTTGGCGCCGCTCTGATACGGCAGGAGCCCTGTGAGTTGCGGGTGGATCATCGGGCAATGGAGGCACTCCGAGTAGTTCTGGAACACGAGCTTCCAGTTTGCCCGGACCTCGTAGGTGACGCGGTGCCCCGCCGCCAGCGCGGACAGGCCGAACCTCGTTAGGCGTCCGATCATGGGCGCGAAGGCCACGTCGAACGGCTCGGGATCCGTCGCCACGTTCACGAACATGAATCCCTCCCACTCGGCCAGGGCCGCCGAGTGCAGCGGGTAGTCGCGCTTGTCGAAGTCCGCGACTTCCTGCATGTGGGGAGCGCCGATCAACCGACCATCGGTCGTGTATGTCCACGCGTGGTACGGGCACTGAATCGTCTCGGAAAAGTGCCCCGACGGGGCTTCACAGAGACGCGTGCCGCGGTGACGACAGACGTTGAAGAACGCGCGCAGCTCACCGCGCCTGTCCCGGAGAATGATGAGCGACTCGCCGGCGACGGTGCGGAGCATGTAGTCCCCGGGATTGATGAGGGCGCTCGCCCGACCTGCGCAGTGCCACGATCGCGCGAAGATGCGGGCGCGCTCTTCCAGGAGGATGTCGGGCGACGTGTAGTACTCGCCGGGCATCGTCCGCGCGCCCTGCTGATAAGTCGTGGTGGTGTGCTGAAACGCCATTACCGTGTCATCCCGAGGGAGCGAAGCGAGCGACGGATCGTCCGTCCGTCACTCGTGGCCAGCATCCGTCCGCTGAAGAGAAGATTCCTCGCTGTCGCTCGGAATGACAATTACTTGGCCAGCGCTCGTTTGGCCGCCAACCATCCTGACGCACCAAGAATTCCCGGACCCGGGTGAGCACCGGAACCGCCGAGGTACAGCCCGTCGATCGGCATGGCAAAACGACCCCAACCGGCAACCGGACGCATGAACAGAATCTGATCGAGCGTCAGCTCGCCGTGCGAGACCGAGCCTTCGGTCAGGCCGTACGTCGCCTCGAGGTCGGCCGGCGTGACGACCGACCGGGCGACCACATGATCCGCCAGCGTGGGCATGGCGCGACTGATGATCGACGTCGCCCCGTCGCCGATGAGGGACGATCGAGCCGCGTCCCAGGTTGCGCCGCCGCTGAGCGCGTAGGGCGCATACTGCACGCGTGCGACGAGCACGTGCTTGCCCTCCGGCGCCAGCCTCGGCCACCGGAGCGACGGGACGATGAGCTCGACGTGCAATGGATCCGAGATCCGGCCGTACTTTGCGGCGTCGTAACCGCGCTCCAGCGCCTCGGTTGAGCAGGTCAGCGTTACCATGCTCGCGAGGGCTGCCCGTGGGTCGGCGAGTCCCGGCGTCTCGGGTAGCGCGTCCAGGGCATACATGACGAACGCGGTGCAGCCACGGTACTTGATCTGACGCACCGCGTGGAGGAACTCGGGATCGAGCCACACGGGGTCGACCATCCCGAGTAGCGTGCGCGACGGGTCTGCGGTGGAGATGACGAGCGGTGCGGTGATCTCATCGCCGCCGGCGAGCACGACACCGGTCACTGAATCGTCTTTCACGCAAATGCGGTCGACCCGCGCATCCAGCCGGATCGTGACGGCTGCTTTTCGCGCGAGCGCTTCCGTCGTGAGCGTGAAGGCGTCGGGTCCGTCGCGCCACCAGCCGCGTGCACGCACGGATCCCGGCGGGGCACCCACGAGGTGGTGCAGCAGCACGAACGATGTCCCGCCCGAGCGCGGCCCCTGCCTGATGTCGCGCACGCCGGCGGCGGCAAGGGCGGTTCTGATCGCCTCGCTCTCGAACCACTCGTCGGCGAGGTCCTGCACCGACATGGGCAGCACGCGCAGCAGCTCCGTCATGTCGGCGCGGCCTAACGAGCGGAACTTGCGGCCGAGCCCGAGCAGTGGCCCGAGCTCGCCGAGCGACAGCTCGGCGTCGAGGTCGGGGGCCGGGAGCTGGTAGAGAGCCTCGAGGAATCCCGCGAGCGCGCGGAGGCGGGCGACGAAGGCGGGCCAGCGCTCCGCGTCGCGCGGCGAAAAGCGGCGGATGCGCTCGGCCGCCTGACGCGCATCGCACGGCAGGGCGAGCAGCTCGGCGCCGGCCGTCGCGACCGTCGTGCCGACGGACGGCTCGATGTCCGCGAGATCGCCGATCCCCATGCCCATGCCGCGTGCGACGGCAGGCGGCAGCCATCCAGCGTCCAGCCCGAGCGGTGACGCGTAAAACCCCGGCGTGAACTCCGTGGCGCGCGAATGGCCCCCGAGTGCATCGCCCGACTCGAGCACGAGCACGCGCTTGCCGGCCCTGCCTAACGTCGTGGCGGCGGCCAGCCCGTTCGCCCCACCTCCGATGACGATGGCGTCGAAGTTCTTCGCCATGCTAGCGCCCTCCACGAAGAATCTCGAGCGCCGCGAGCCGGCCCGACGCGCCCATGATCCCGCCCCCCGGGTGCGTCCCGGCGCCACACTGCCAGTAGCCCCTTACCGGAGTACGGTATTTCGCCCAGGCTGGCGCCGGCCGGAGGAAGAAGAGCTGGTGCAGCGCGAGCTCGCCCTGGAAGATGTTGCCCTCCGACAGGCCCGTGATACGCTCGATGTCAGCGGGCGTCAGCACCTGTCGGTGCCGGATGATCGATCGGATGTTCGGCGCGTAGCGCTCGAGGGTGTCGATGACCGCGTCACCGAACGCCTCGCGCTTGGCATCGGTCCAGCCACCGTTCAGCTGGTACGGCGCGTACTGCACGAAGATGCTCATCACGTGCTTGCCCGGCGGCGCCATTCCCGGATCGATCAGGGAAGGAATCACGATGTCCATGTACGGGTTTCGCGAGAACTCGCCGTACTTGGCGTCGTCGTACGCGCGCTCCAGGTAGTCGACGCTCGGACTGATCGAGATCGCGCCGCGGAGAGCGTTCGCGAGCAGCGGCGACCGGTAGCCTCTGCCCCCGTCGCGCAGAAACGTGAACTCCGGCAGCGCGTCGAGTGCGAGGTTCACTTTGCCCGACGACCCGCGGAACCGGAAATTGCGGATCGCCTCCACGAGCGCGTCCGGCAGGTGCTTCGGCTCGATGAGGTCGACGAACGTGCGGCGCGGATCGAGTCCGGATACCACGATCGGCGCGGACACTTCATCGCCGTTCGCAAGCGCGACACCGGTCGCGTGGCCATCCCGGACGATCACGCGTTCGACGTCCGCGTTCGTGCGGACCTCCGCGCCGAACGCGCGGGCCGCGCTCGCGATCGACTCGCTGATGGCGCCGGTGCCGCCTTTCTGAAAGCCCCAGGCGCGGAACGCGCCGTCGATCTCGCCCATGTAATGGTGCAGCAGCACGTACGCCGAGCCCGGCGAGCGCGGGCCGAGGAACGTGCCGATGATGCCGCTGGCGGACTTGGTGGCCTTGAGCGGGTCGAACTCGTACCACTCGTCGAGGTAGTCGGCGCTGCTCATGGTCATGAGCTTGAACAGCGCATGAAAGCGTTCGGCGCCTAACGAGCGGAAGTGACCGCCGAGCTTCAGCAGGCCGCGCAGGTCCGACGGCGCGAGCGAGGCGGGGTCGGGCGGCACCATCCCCAGAATGGGCTTCACCGCCATCGCCATGTGGTGCATCAGCCGTCCGAACTGGGATGCGGCCTCCGCGTCCCGCGGCGAGTGGCGCGCGATCTCGCGGCGCGTCTCGTCTGCGTCGGGCCAGCCGGCGAGGTAGTCGCCGTTGTCGAGCGGCGTGACCGTGCTCTCGAGCGGCAGGATCTGCAGGCCGTGTGCGGGCAGATCGAGATCGCGGATGATCTCGGGCCGCAGCAGGCTCACGACGTACGAGAAGACCGAGAACTTGAAGCCGGGAACGACCTCCTCGGTGACCGCGGCGCCGCCGACGAGCGGGCGTCGCTCGAGCACGACGACCTTCCTGCCGGCTCGGGCGAGATAGGCGGCGGTGACGAGACCGTTGTGTCCCCCACCGACGATGATGGCGTCGTATCGCGCGGCGGTCATGCCCGTTTCCGCGCCGGGTCGTAGAACGGCAGCGCGCGCACGACCGCGTCGGCGCGTTCGCGGCGATGTTCCACTGTCACTTCGATCTGGACCGGCGTGCCAGCCGCGAAATGCGGCGCCTTGAGGTGGGCGAGCGCGAGCGACCGCTTGAGCAGCGGAGACCAGCAGCCGCTCGTGGCGTAGCCGATCTGCTCGCCGTTGCGATAGACCGGCGCGCTCGTGCGCCACGCGACGTTAGGCAGGTGCGGCGGCAACCCGCGTGCGGCGTACAGCCGCTCCATCGACTCCCAATCGACCTCGATGCCGACGAACGACCACGCCTGCCTGCCCGCGCGCGCACGTCTGAGCGCGCGCCGTCCGTTGTGAGGTCCTTTGTCGAGGTTGACCGTCCACGCGAGGTTGATCTCGTCGGGAAACGACTTCTGGTCCTCGATGAGCGCGTGGTGGGCGGAGTAGTAATCCACGTCGAGCATGACGAGCCCCGCCTCGATGCGGGCGATGTCGAGGGCCCAGATGCCCGCCGGCGTGATGCCATAGCCGGACCCGCAGGCCATCAGCGCGTCCCAGACCGGGACCGCACGCTCGGCGTCGACCCAGAGCTCGTAGCCCAGGTCGCCCGTGTAGCCCGTGCGCGAGATGGTGACGGGGATGTCGCGGATGGCCGTGTGAACGAGACGGAAGTAGCGAAGCTGGCTCAGGTCCGCGGGCGTGAGATGCTGGAGGATGGTCCGCGACAGCGGGCCCTGCAGCGCGAGCGCGGCCGTGCGCGCGGAGATCTCGTCGATGGTCACGTCCAGCCCGACCGCATTCATCCACAGCCACCGCACGTTAGGCTCGGCGCTCGTCAGCCGGAACGTCCGCTCGTCGAGGCGGCTGATCGTACCGTCGTCGATGACCTTGCCATCGGCGTCGCACCACGGGGTGTAGAGCACCTGCCCTACTGCGCATCTGGTCACGTCGCGCGTGACCATGCGGTCGAGCAACCGCGCGGCATCCGGCCCGCCGATGCGGTACTTGTAGAGCGGGGAGACGTCGAACAGCGCCGCCGCGTTGCGAACGGCGGCGTACTCGCGCTCGGGATGCGGATCGTACGCGCTCGCGACCTGGAATCCGGCCCATCGTCGCCACGTCTGCGCGCGGACGAGGGGTGCCGTCCGTTCGTGGAACGGTGTCGTTTTCAGCATGCGCGAAAGGTACACAGCCTACGGCAGTAGGCTATCGCTGCACGCTTGGTCGCGTGGCGCGGCGAGAACGGCGGCGGCGGTCGCCAGTCCGTATCGATTTCCTATTGGGGCGTGATGGCGAAGTCAATCAGAACGCCGTTCACGAAGCTCGCCGAAATCTTCTGCCCGTCCTTGCGATACGCGCGCTTGAGCACCGTCAGCGTGCCTTCCTTCGTCTCCGACGCCGTCGCTGCGGGACCGAGGATCGATTCGACCTCCTCGAGCAGCAGCCCCTTTCGGACCGACGTTGGCGCCGGGCGGGAGCCGTTGCCGGGGGCGAGCGACTGACCCGGTGTGCCTGACGAGCCGCCGGCGGTGCCTGACGAGACGGCGCCGCTCGCGGTCCCGAAGTCCACATACGGCGCGAGTGCGCGCATGAGGCCGTCGGGCGTTAGGGCGTCGCTCGGGATGCCGTTGCGATACCGGACGTTGAAGCGGCTCCCGCTCTCCGCTCGCTTCGTGCGCAGGTTCGCCTCGATCACCGACTGCGCCTGCTTCGCTTCCGCCTCGGCGCGCGCGTTCTCGCGCTCACGTTCGGCGCGCAGGCTCGCGAGCTCGCGCTCGAACTGTTTTCGCTTCGTCGGACCCGTGGCCTTCTTGATCGAGTCGCGGAGTGCCTTCTCCGCTTTCGTCTCGCCCTGACTGACGGAGTTGAGGCCGGACCCGTCCGACGTGTTGTCGCCGAACGTGCCGTACCCGCCGCCGCCCAGTTGAAACTCGATGTGCGTGTTGCCCTTCACTACCACCTTCGTGACCATCACCGGCTGGCCGATCCTGAGCGACGTCGAGTTGTCCTTGAGGCGTTGCGCGACCTCGCGGAAGTCCACGGGCATCGCGTCGAGCGGATAGACGTCCACACCCCTCTGGGTCGCGGGCATCTCGATCTTCATGGCGACGACCTTGCCCTCGAACGCCTGGCGCAGGACGGCTTCGTTCTGCGCGCGGAGCGGACCGGCCGCCGCGACGACGAGCGCGCCGAGCATGACGTATCGCATCTGTTACTCCTGTACTGAGTCGGGTCCTGCCGGAATGTGGTGTTCCCGCGGTCAGCCGGCATGGGTCGAACGACCCCGTTGTCATTCCGAGCGGAGGCCGCGGGCCGGAGGCGAGGAATCGCCGGCCTTCGTCGTTCCGAGCGGAGGCCGTAGGCCGGAGGCGAGGAATCGCCGGTCTGCGTCATTCCGAGCGGAGGCCGTAGGCCCGAGGCGAGGAATCGCCATCGTCCCGACCGAGAGGCCCCTCTACCGTGATGATCGCGATTCCTCGCCTCCGCCTGCGCTTCGGGCGGGCTCCGCTCGGAATGACCGGAGTCTCTCGGTTCGCGGTTCCCTGTTCCCTGTTCCTGTTCCCTGTCAGTCATGGCCGGATCTGACCGGCACCCGTCCCGACCGGTAACCTCCGCCGGATGACCGAATTTGGCACGTTCAGGGCACCTTCTCAACCCGAGGTCCCAATGTTGTCAACGACCGATATTCCGCTCTCGGAGTCCGCGCTGCTCGTCGTGGATGCGCAGGACTCGTTCAAGGTCGATCCCAAATGGGAGCGGCGGAACAACCGCAACTTCGAGCGCAACGTGGGTGCGCTGATCGACGCGTACCGGGCCGCGGGGCGTCCGGTCATCTTCTTTCTGCATACCGATGGTGACCCGGGCTTCGAACGCGATAGCGTTCACCTGCGCCTCATGGACTTCATCACCGTGCGCGACGGCGAGCCAGTGATCCTCAAGGACACGCGCAACACGTTCACCGGGACTACGCTGCAGGCCAAGCTGCTCGCCCTTGGCGTCCGCCGCCTCGCCATCACGGGCATCCAGATGGAGCAGTGCTGCGAGACGACCGCGCGCGTCGCGGCCGATCTTGGGTATGCGGTCGACTTCGTCATCGATGGGACGATGACTTTTCCCATCAAGAACTGGGACGTTCCCGGCGAAGAGCTCGGAGTAGCGGCCGTGGAGGAGCGAACGATCTACGCGCTTCGTCGCCGGTTCGCGCGCATCGTACGCACCGAGACGCTCGTCGGGGAGTTGGAGGCGCTGACTGAGCCCGCACTCGCCGTGTGATCCGTCGGGGTCAGGAATTGGGTCAGAATTGGGGTCAGATTCGAATTGTGCAAACAAGTGCCGGTCTGAGCGCAAATGGTTGGCACAATTCGAGTCTGACCCCAATTCCGCAATGGTTTGGCACAATTCGAGTCTCACCCCAATTCCGCGCGCAACAATAGGATGAAAACCGAGTCTGACCCCAATGCCGCCGACCCGAACCAAACGATGAGCCAACCGTCGCGCCGAGTGATCTTCGCCGTGTTCCCGGGCTGCGAGATTCTGGATCTCGCCGGTCCGTTGCAGGCGTTTCATGAGGCGACGACGCTCGGGACGCGGTACGCGCTGTCGTATCACGCCGCGACGCCATCGATACTCACCGCGCAGGGACTCGAGCTCGGCAACCTGCAGCCGTTCCCCGATGTCGGCCTCGGCGATCGCGTGATCGTTCCCGGATACCCCGTCGCGAGTCATCGCGTCCCACCGAAGCTCGTGGCGTGGCTGCGACAGGCAGCCCGCGCGGGCGCGGAGATCTGCTCCGTCTGCACGGGCGCGTTCGCGTTAGGCGAGGCAGGCGTGCTCGACGGCCGCACGTGCACGACGCACTGGCGCCGCGTGCCGGAGCTCAAGGCACGATTCCCACGGGCCCGCGTCGTGGGCGACCGCCTGTTCGTCGAGGACGATGGCGTCGTGACGAGCGCCGGCATCGCGGCCGGGATCGACATGACGCTCGCGCTCATCGAGCACGACGCGGGACCGGTCGTCGCCGGCGAGGTCGCGCGCGAGATGGTCATCTACCTGCGGCGCGATGGTGCGCACGCCCAGGACAGCGTCTACCTCGACTATCAGACGCATCTGAGCCCCGGCATCCATCAGGTGCAGCAGCACCTCGTCACGAACCCCGCCACGCGTGATACGCTCGCGCAGCTCGCCAGCCTCGCGGGGATGAGCGAGCGGAACCTGACGCGCGTCTTCAAGCGCGCGACAGGCATCTCTATTCACGACTACCGCGAGCAGCTGCGACTCGAGCGCGCGCGCGGTCTCATGCGAAATCCGACGTTGACGCTCGACGCCGTCGCAGCGGCGTGCGGATTCGCGAACGCACGGCAGTTGCGCCGAGTGTGGTCGGCCCGGTTCGGGGAGTCCCCGAGTGCGGGCAGAGCGCGAGTGGTCGACTGAGCACCCAGGGACGAACCCCACTGTAACAGGCGGTCGGCGCGGTCGGTCTAACAGACGGTTTCCAGACACCGTCTTCGACCCCACCGCTCATGCATTCCTTCCCCATCGCGGCGATGCTCGTCGCATCGGTCGCCAGACTCGCCGACGCGCAGTCGCCTCCTTCCGCCTACCCGGCCAAGCCCGTCCCGCTCCCTGACTCCATCGAGATCGCGCTCGCGATGTCGGCGGCGCCGGCCGAGCTCTCGAGCAACGCCACCGTGTACACCGTGCGTGATGGCAAGGTCCTGACGCTTCGTGCCGGGACAAATGGCTCGTCGTGCATGGTCGCGCGCGACTCGCACGCCGGAAGCCTGTATCCAATCTGCTACAACCCGGAGGGCACGCGGACGGTGCTCGAGCGCGAGCTGATGCAGGTGCGCCTCCGCACGTTAGGCGTTGCCGAGGACTCGATCGATCGCGCGGTGGAGGCGGCGTACAAGAGCGGCGAGCTCGAGATTCCGAAGGATGTCGCGCTCGCTTACATGATGTCGCCGCAGCAGGTGCTCTTCTCGAACGCACGAAAGGAGGGTCGCCGAGTCGGCGCCTGGCATCCCCACCTCATGGTGTACGTGCCGGGCGCGACGCCCGCGAAGTTCGGGTTGAGCGACACCGGCACGGGAGATCCGATTCAGGTGGGGGCGCCGGGAACGCCGCAGGCGGAGGTGATCGTGAAGCTTCCGAAGTGGGCGGACGGAAAACCGGTCAGCGGCTCGGACAAGCCCTGAATGTCATTCCGAGCGTAGCCAGCGCGAAGCGCGGGCGGACGCGAGGAATCGCACTCATCCCGGTAGAGGGGCTCTCGGTCGGGACGATGGCGATTCCTCGCCTACGGCCCTTCGGGCCTCCGCTCGGAATGACGTGTTAGCCCGCCGCACGGTTGCGGAGATGCTGATCCCGCTCCACCGCGAGGTCCACCTTCGTGATGTCCGGCCGGAAGAACAGGGCTACCGTCCAGTCCAGAATCATCCGGAGCCGACGGTCCCAGCGCGGCATCTGGAACAGGTAGTACGTTCGCCGTATCCACCACGCGGGGAATCCGGTGAGCCGGACGCCCATCACCTGAGCCACGGCGCTCGTGTGTCCAAGCGACGCCATCGTGCCGAGTGACCGGTAAACGAACGGCTGTGCCGTGCGACCGGAGGCGACGGCCGCGACGTTCCGCGCCACTCCCCGCGCTTCGCGATTGGCGTGCTGCGCGAGCGCCGGGTACGGACGTCCATCCGGTCCCGGAATCGCGGCGCAGTCACCGATGGCCCAGATACCCGGATGGCTCCGGCTCTGCATCGTCGCGTCCACCACGATCCGGCCGCGCGGGTCGTGCTCCACGGGCAGGCGGGCTGCTACGGCGTTAGGCACGATGCCCGCGGCCAGCACGATCGTTCCCGCCTCGATGATCTCCCCCGCGATGTGAATGCGCCCCGGCTCAATGGCCTGAACGGGCGTCGACGCGCGTATGTCCGCCCCGCGCCGCCGCAGCACCCGCGTCGCGGTCTCTCCAAGCGCCGGGTCGATCTCGGGCAGGATCCGCGCGCCCGCCTCGACGAGATGAAAACGCACGTCGTCGCGACGCAGCCGGGGATAGTAGCGTAGGACATCGTTGGCAAACGCCGTCAACTCGCCGAGGAGCTCCACGCCAACGAGGCCGCCGCCGATCACGACGACCGTGAGGCTGCGGCGACGAAGCTCGGGGTCGGATGCGGCATCCGCGCGCTCGAACCGCTCGATGAGATGGTTTCGGAGCACGAGCGCATCCGCCATGGTCTTGAATGTGAACGCGTTCTCCGACCCGGGGATCAATGCCGTGTTCGTGGTCGCGCCGAGTGCCACGACGAGGTGATCGTACGCGAGCTCATACGCCGCGCCCTCCGCCGCAACCGCGTGAACGACGCGCCGATCGACGTCAACGGCGTTCACAGTCGCCTCGACGAAGCGCGCGCGCCGAAGTGCCGGTCGAATGGGCTGCGCGCAATGGCGAAGTTCCAGAGCGCCCGAGCACGCCTCGAACAGGAGCGGCGTGAGCACGAAGAAGTTGTCGCGGCTCACGAGCGTGATCTCGATGCCGGACTGGTCGCCGCACAGCCGCTCGAGTTGGCGCGTGGCGGCGACACCGCCGAAGCCGCCACCGACCACCACGACGCGCGTACCCGTCTTCGCCAAAGAGATCTCGCGATGCTGCCCGATGCCGGTGATCTCTTGGCGACGCTCGGGCGGCACATCCACTTCGGATACGACCGGGGAGTCGAGTCGACGAGCGATCATCGCCCTGCTCCTCCCGCCGATAGCCGGTCGTGCAGCGCCGCCTTCGGCATGAGGTCGAGCCGTCGGCCGAATGGATCGATGACGGATACGGGAGCACGACCAGTCTCGTCCTCTCCGACACGCACGGTGAACCCGGCGTCCCAGCATCGCTGCGCCAGGAGGTCAGGGTCGTCGACGTCGATGACCACCGGCGCGGCAGCGCCGCCGTTCCCAGTCCGCACTTCCACGGTGTTCCCGCTGATGAGAAACCAGAGGCCGGTAGTCGTGCCGCAGCGTGCAGGCCGTCTCAGCTGCCGCCCCAGCAACGCGTCGCCGTAGAAGGCGCGTGCGGCCTCGACATCGCTCGGCGCAGTGGAGTGTACGCGCCCGCAGACGCTGCGTGCGGTCAGGCGCCGCCCGTCAGGTCCGATTCGGCGCATCATACGTCGCACGGTCATCGGAATTCGGTTCATCGATATCCTCCTATGAGAGCAACGTCTCGCTGAGACGCGGTGAAGTCAGCATGTAAGAAAGACGGGATGCACCGCGGCGTGTGACATGCAGCGTCGCACCTGCCGTCCTGCACGCGAGGCGGCGCCTGTGGCCCGCCGTGGGTGTCACATCCGATGAACTCGTCCGTTCTTCCTCCATGATCTCTCGCCTCCCACTTCAGGAGCGCTCGACCGACGTCGCGCTCGAGCATCGCCCGCGTCTCCTCGGCCTCGCCTACCGCATGTTGGGCGACATGGATGAGGCCGAGGACGTCGTCCAAGAGGCGTATCTTCGCTGGCAGCAGGCCCATCAGGAGACCGTGCAATCGGTAGAAGCATGGCTGGTCACCGTGGTCAGTCGCCTCGCGGTCGACCGGCTTCGCCGACTGAGCACCGCGCGAGCAGCATACCCCGGGCCGTGGCTGCCCGAGCCGATCGCGACGGATGCGGGGCTCACGCCCATCGTGCCTGCCGCGCCGCCGCCTCCGGACCGCCGGGCGGAGCTCGCGTCCGACCTGTCGGTCGCGTTGCTGGTGCTGCTGGAACGGCTGGCGCCGGAGGAGCGCGCCGCGTTTCTGCTGCGGGACGTGTTCGGCACGGGCTACGACGAGATCGCTCGTATCCTCGAGCGGCGGCCGGACGCCGTCCGACAGATGGTGCATCGCGCCCGCACGCGCGTGCACGACGAGCGGCCGCGCGTCCCGACACCGCCTGGCACGCACGAGCGGTTGCTCGAGCAGTTCGTCGCCGCACTTTCCGCGGACGACGCGCCAGCCCTGCTCGCGCTCCTCGCTCCGGACGTCGCCCTCGCGAGCGATGGGGGTGGACGGGCACTCGCCGCACGTAACTGGATCATGGGCGCCGGCCATGTCTCCAGATTCCTGCTAGGCGTCTCACGGAAGCTCGGCTCCAGCACGAGCCAGCGCCTAACGTGGCTGAACGGCCAGCCTGCGCTGCTCACCCTGCAGGGCGACGCCGTGGTGGCGACAACGACGATCGATGCGGAGGAAGGCCGCGTCCGAGCCGTGTACATCATGCGGAACCCCGAAAAGCTGCGACGTGCGCTCGCTGGCGTGGGACCCATCGTCTAGCACGGAGGGTTGACCGGCACTACTACTATCCACATAGTACGTGTGCGCAATGTTGCGCTGACGTACTCATTGAGGACCCACATGCGCCGTACTTCGACCACCGCGGCGTTCGCACTCGCGACCGCTGCGCTCTCGCTCGGCTGCGCGTCGACGCGCGTCCGCAAAGCCAACGAGCGCGCGCTCGCCATTGCCGACGCGCGCGTGCTCGAGGGGTGTTATGGGTGCCTGCAGGATGCCCGCGCGACATACGAGCGGCTCGCGGCCGGCAAACAGGGGGCAGCGATCGTTCCCCGGTTGTTCGAGACGAACGTCCTCATCGCGCTTCGCGAGAAGGAGCTCGCGCTCGACTCACGGGCAGCCATCGAGCGAGCGAGAGCACTGGTGCCGCGCGTGCCGACGGCTCTCGATCCGGTGCGTGTGCTCGCGATTGTCGACGCCGTCCTGCCCGATCACAACGGCCTGCCGATGAAGTCATTAGGCGCGTTGCGACGCGCCAACGCAGCGTTTCTCGAGACGATCGATGCCGAGCTCGCCTGGATCGAACAGGCGCCGCTCACGCCGCCGGTGCGCAACTACGTAGCGCTGTCGCTCGACTGCTCCTACCACGACCGGAAGAAAGTGCCGGGCGACACCGTGAACCGGCTCGCGAGACGGCGCGAAGTGCCGATCAACGCGCCCCCGCTCGTGGCCTATCGCGCCGCCTACTGCGAGCGCAGCGACACGCTCGCGCTGAAGCGCATTCTGGTCGCCGCGCCGACGCTCGACGAGACGGCGTACGCCCTGGCCCAGGTCATCGTGTGGAACGCCGGCGAGACTGGCGGCGATGACGCCCTCACACTACTCGACCGAGCGCATGCGCGCTTCCCGCGCGCTCCGGGCATCAGCTTCATCACCGGTTGGCTCAACTCGAACCTCGGCGACTGCGACGCGGCGGTTCGCTCCTTCGACGAGACGCTCGCGATCCAGCCGGCGCACGATCGAGCGCTGCTGCAGAAAGCCATCTGCCTGACGAGTCTCAAGCAGGACACAGCCGCGATGGCGGCGGCCACGCAGTTCATCGCGCTCGACACGCCGAACATCGCGGAGGGGTACTACTGGCGCGCGGTGAACCGGCTGCGCCGCCGCGAGCTGGACCTCGCGCGCACCGACATCGAGGCGGCGAAGGCACGGTCCAGAGGCGGCGACATCCTCTCGCTCGCCGGAATGATCGAATTCGAGCAGTCCCAGTATCCGATCGCGGAAACCGATCTGCGCGCTGCGCGCGCGACGTGGCAGGGCTTCAAGCTCTGCGGTGCGGCGTTCTACCTCGGAAACACGCTCACGAAGCGCGAGGCGTGGCCTGACGCCGAGGCCTCGTTCGATTCGGCGATGGTGTGCTACAACGAGCGAGCGGACGAGACGGCGCTCAAGATCGAACAGGTCCGCGGCAGCACGCGCGGGAGCGCCGCGTTCCGAGCGAAGCGCCTCGCGACTCTCGAGACGGACCTGGCCGACCGTCGCCGGCGTGCCCGAACCGCCGCCTTCAACGTCGCGAGCATGAGCGCGCGTCTCGGGAACTACGCCAGGGCGGAAGAGATGCTGGCGATCGCCCAGTCGGAGGAAGAGCTGACCGAGTCGGTGAGTAAGCTCCGCGAGCAGATCACTCACGCCTCACAGGCGGGCCGACCCGTGCCGTCGCGGCAGCCCGTTGCGCCGTCCCCGACCAGACCCAGGGATCGCTGACCGGTCGATCGGCTCGGTGCTTCACTCGGCCCGCCTATAACGACGAAAGCCGCGGCGACCAAAGCAAACGCGCTCTCCGGGAAGGGCCCCGGAGAGCGCGTCGCCATGCGCTCGAGCCGCGTACTGCCGCAGGTTTACGGCGCCGTGGCCGAGCACCCGGTGAATTCGGGGTTGTTCTTCTCGGCCTGTGCCGGAATGACGACGACGTCTGTGCCGTACGCGCCACCCTTGAAGTAGGGCCCCGTCGGATAGACGCTCTCCGCGGTCCGGCTGTATTGCTTCACGAGACGGCGAAGGTCGCCAAGCCGGTGCGCCGTTCCCCAGAACCAGAACGCGCGCTCACGGAACAGCAGATTCTCCCTTGCCGTCGTCGAGCCCGGATCAGCGAGCTGCGTCAACGCGGGAATCGTCGCGCGCGCCTCATTCAGCTTGGCGAGCCAGGTCGTCGCGTCGCCTTTCTTGAGCGCCGCTTCGGCCTCGATCATCCGCGCCTCGACGCCCGTGGCGATTGGGATCGCTGCATTGCCCGTGGCCCAGACGGTCTGCGTGTAGTGGATGGCCCCGTCCTGACCAGCACGCGGCGTGGGGCTCCCGTCCGAGTTGCGGCGGACGGTCACGCGCGGATCGTTCGCCGTGATGTAGTCCATCCCGTTGCCGCCTTCGCGGTTCGCCGGTGCGTAGTTCAACGTCGCGTTCATCCAGTCGTAGACGGCGTTCACGACGGACGTCTGGGAGTAGCCGATGGCAAAGGAGAAGATGTTCGGCACGGCGGTCACCGCCGCCGCCGCGGCGTCGTACTGCGCGAGATCGAGGAGGACGCGTCCGCGCCCGACCGCCACGGCGGTCCGGAACGGCAGATCGGCCGACGTCGTGCCTAACGTCGTCGCGGCAGAGTCGAAGTACGCCTGGGCGCGCGAGAACATCTGCGCCGTCGTGAGGATATCCGTCTTCGGATCCAGGTCGTCCGCGTTCGCGATCGGGATGCCGCTGCAGTAGTTCTCGGCGAGCAGCGTGTAGGCAAAGCCCTGCAGGAGCATCAGGTGGCCGACCTGCGTCGCCTTCGTCGCCTTCTCGGCTGCCGTGCCTTCGGGCGCGAACTCCTTCAGCGCCCTGATGGCGCGCACGGTCTGCGTCGTGCTCTGCCCGACGAACGCCCAGGTCGTGCTGAGCGGCTGCACGCCCTCGTTCTGCGCGCGGCTGTCGAGATGCTCCGTGCCGCCGCGGGCCGATTCGATCTCGTCGGTGAGCATGCCGCTCGTAATGGTCAGGCCGTGGAACGAGCCGCCGTAGTCGCCACCGTAGAAGGCAGCGAAGTTGCCGAGCGCCGACGCGCGGAGCGACGCCGCTCCGACGGCGCTCTCGGCCTGTTCCGGCGTGATCTGGTCCGGCGTCTCGACGTCCAGCAGGTCCGAGGTACTGCAGGCCGCCGCGCCTGCGAGCAGGAGCGCGGCGACCGCGGTGGATATTTGCGCTTTTCTATTCGTCATGAGATTGGCTCTGGATTCGGTGTCCAACAGACGATCGCGACGGAGGTCAGAACTGGAGGTTCACTCGGGTGATGAAGTAGCGCAGCGGCGGCACTGCCGTCAGCTCGCTGTTTCCACCGCCGGTGTTTGCCACCGAATTGTTGGACTCGGGGTCGATGCCCGGATACTTGCTCCAGGGGTACCCGAGATTGCGCGCAGCGACGTTGATCGTCGCACTGCGCCCTTTCAGCCACTTCTGGACGAAGGCCTCCCGGAACGTGTACGTCGCCGAGATCTCGCGCAGCTTGAGGAAGTCGTTCGGCACGAGGTAGCCCCAGATCGTGCGCTTGGACGAGCTGTTCGCCGCCGTTGCCGCCGCCTGGTCGCCCAGCGGAGCGTCGGGGTCGTTCACCGCCTGACAGTTGCCGCTCGACTGACAGCGCCACTCCTCGTACTGCCAGCGCTTGTAGAAGTCGCCGCGGTAGTCCATCAGCACCGAGAACTGGAGCGACCGGTTGAAGAAGCCGATCGTGGATCCGAGACCCGCCTCTTTCTGCGGGAGGGACGAGCCACGGAACGCGAGGCCGGGCGTCACATCGATTTCGTCATCGCCGATCAGGCCATCGCCGTTCTTGTCGCTGTAGCCGGTGATTGCACGGTCCCAGAGTCCGAACAGCGGATACCCGACTTCGTTGCGTGCGCCCGGTGCGGTCGGGAGCGGCACGCCCCCCGCGTCGACGAGCTTGTTCTTGAGCAGCGAGCCGTTGACGCGGACATCCCACGAGAACGACTGCATGCGCAGGATCTGCGCGTCGACGGTGAGCTCGAACCCCTTGTTCTCCACCGCCGCCAGGTTCTCCCACTGCGTCGGATTCGCCGACCCAATCGCCGTCCCGTACGACGGCGGCAGGGGACGCTGGAAAAGCGCGTCCTCCGACAGCTTCCGGAACATCGTCGCTTCGATGTTGATACGGCCGTTCATGAGCCCGAGGTCGAGGCCACCCTCGTACTCCGTCGTGACCTCCGGCTTCAGCTCCTGGTTACCGATCGACGCGAGGCGCAGGCCCGGTTCATCAGCCGCTGCGCCGGTGGGAAACGCCGCCGCGCCGAGGAACTGAAGCGCCGCAATGGTGCTCGGCTGAACGCCCGCCTTGCCGTACGCGGTGCGTAGACGCAGCCGGTCGATGCCATCGAGTTTCGGGAACCAGTCCTCGTCCGAGATCACGTACGATATCGCGGCGCGCGGATAGACCGTGCGCTTGGCGTCGCGGCCGAAGGCGCTCGTCTGGTCGGTGCGGACGCCGAGGGTGACGAACAGCCGGTCACGCCAGCCAAGGGCCTCCTCGATGAACGCGCCGTACGTCGCTTCCTCGGTCGTGAACTCCCACGACTCGCGCTGGCGCGCCGAGTTCGGGGTGGTGGCGCCAGGGGGCAGACCGTAGCCGCGTCCCTGCGACTGGTACTGGGCGTCGAAGAAACGCTGAGCGCCGACCGACGTGCGAGAGTTGAGCGTCGGCGTGATGTCGCGATTCGCCGTTGCACCGATGTCCATCGTGTAGCGCGCGTTGTTCGAGCGGTCGTAATCCTTCCCACCTTCGTTGGAGATCGGCCCCCACGAGACGCCGACCAGCGGGCCTTCGCCCTTGTACTGCTGGCGATAGCCAAAGGAGTTCGTCTGATCGATGCCCAGGACGCCGCGCGCGGAGAGCCAGCTGAGCGGCTGCCAGTTGAGCGTGCCCCCACCGGTAAAGCGATCGTCGCGAAGCTTGCCTTCCACGCCGAAGATGTCACCAACGAACTCGCGCTGGGTTCCGTTCGTCGCGTTCTTGAACCCGGGACCCGTCATGTACTGGAAGGTCATGCCGGCGAAAAACGTCCCCTCGAACGTGTTATAGAGGTCCCGGCGGATGTACCCGGAGTTGACGTCCAGCGTGAGGTTCGGCTTGATGCTGAGCGAGAAGTTGCCGCGCGCCGAGTTCATCGTGAGCTCGTTCGGGTTGACCTCCCGATCGCGCGGGGCCGAACCACGGAGCGTCGTGATGCGGTCGATCTCGTAGTCGGGCATGGTGTACGGTCCGGTTTCGTTCTGATGCTCGCCGGACAGGAAGTAGCGAAGCACGTCGCTGCCACCCGATACCTGGAGCCCGCCCGCCCAGCGCTTCTGGTTCTCGAACGGGTCCGTCTCGGGCGCGTTCCACGGATTGTAGGACGTCAGCGAGTCGAGCACGCACGCGTTGCGCGCGGCCGCGAACACCTTGCACTGCACCGGCCCGCCAACACGCTGTCCGGACGAGTTCAGGTTGGTGCCCCAGCCCTGGTAGTTCGACGTGAACTCGGCGGGCTGCGAAACGGCACCGCCCTCACCGAAGACCGTCCATTTCGCCGCGCCCGACTTGCCTTTCTTCGTGGTGATGACGATGACGCCATTCGCGGCCGCCGTTCCGTACAGCGCCGCCGCGGATGGGCCCTTGATGACGTCCATCGACTCGATCTCGTCGGGATTCAGCGTCCCGAGTCGGTTGACGCGGATCGAGCTGAAGTTGCTCGCCGCCGGCGAGTTGTCGAAGCGGACCCCGTCCAGGATGATCAGCGGCTCGTTCGTGAGCGACAGCGAGCTCGCGCCACGAATGCGGATCGAGCTCGAAGCGCCCGTCTGACCGGTGCCCTGGATCACCTGCACGCCGGCCGTCCGCGCCTGAAGCAGCTCGTTCACGTTCGTGATCGGCACCTTCCCCACGAGGGAGTCGGCCTTGATCGTGGCGACGACGTTGCCGAACGTCTTCTTCTCCACGTCGCCGGTGGCCGTGGTGATCACCTCGGACAACTGCGTTGCGGCCCGCGTCATCACGATGTCGGCGACGACCTCACCGCCCGCGGGGACGGTCACGTCCTGCGTGATGCTGGTGAATCCAATGCGTCGAACGCGGAGCGTCACCTGTCCGGCGGCGACTCCGTTGATGGTGTACTGGCCCGCCGCGTTGCTCACGCCGCCGAGCGTCGTGCCGACGACGGAGATCTGAACTGCGGGGAGCGGCGACTTGTCCTCGCCGTCGCTGGCCCTTCCGCGGATGCGACCAGTGCCTTGCGCCATGAGCAATGCTGGCGCAGCGATTGTTAGGCTCATCGCAATGACCGCGATGAGACGCACTCTTGTCCAAACCGACGAATGCGTAGGCATGCACACTCTCCATGACGAGGGGACAACGTGTGGTGACGAACCACATCTTAGGCACTGTTGACAGGTTGTCCAGAGTGCCGAGTCGAGTTGGGACGGAACGAACAGCCCAGGCGGGTATACCGGCGGGTATACCGTGGTGGGACGCCACCGGGGTCGGCGCGAGCGCGAGCCATGCAAGCGTCAGGGACGAACCGTAGCGCCGTTAGGCTCGGCCGGACGTCGCGGGGTCAGGCCAGCCTGTACGAACGGAGGCGCCCGGACGGGCGCCCCGAGGGTGGGCCGATCAGAGATTGACCAGGGTTTGAATCACCGGATCCCACTCGCGCAGGCGCTTGCGCGCGGTGGCGTCGGCGATCGTCACGAACGCCGCAGTCACGCCGACCCCGGGCACCCGAAGGGGGGAAACGCAGGCGCTGAGCCACCGCCGCGGCTGGCCCGGCGTTACGATCTCGATCTCATCCTCCCGGACAGCGTCCTCGGTGAGGAGCGCCCGGGTGACGGCCCACTGCAGCGGTTCCAGCCGCTCTATCCGCAGGGCTCGTGCGGCTTCGTTCGCGAACACCACTCGGCCGTCGCGGTCCACCACCAGAAGCCCGACCGGCAGATGCTCGAGCAGGGTGTCCACCGACTCCGCACTTACTCGGTGAGCCTGCACAACCCTGGAAAAAGGCGCAACGCCGCCAGCCAGGATCGGGGGTTCGACGCAGGACGGCAGCGGCAACGCCTCACCGTCGGTGCGCGTAGAGCCGTTCATGCCTTGACGTGGCAGTTGGGATTGGCGGCACGGGTCGGGCAGCATGTGGCCTCCTTCACTGAGGATCATCGA
>Ga0070669_100000362_pt1 | contig 35206 bp, 38 predicted proteins | sample KBSS53metaG_FD_64680 | JGI IMG/M metagenome (GOLD analysis project Ga0070669, IMG submission 64680) | Switchgrass rhizosphere microbial communities from Kellogg Biological Station, Michigan, USA - KBS S5-3 metaG | ecosystem: Host-associated > Plants > Roots > Rhizosphere > Soil ...
CGCCGGCGCCGGAATAGCCCTGCTCGTGCTCGCTGGCTGCACCGATCCTAGGATCGCGCCGGACCAGAAGGTGTCCGAGCCGATTTCGCAGGAGCCGGCGCCCGGAATTTGCAATGGCGCAGCCGCGCAGCGCCTGATCGGCAAAGCCACGCCAAGCGACGCTGAGGCGATGCGCCTGACCGGCGCGACGCTTGTGCGTCAGATCGCTCCCGGCGACGCGGTCACGCACGACTTGCGCGACAATCGTGTCACCATCGAAACGGACCCGACCTCCGGCCGCGTCACCAATGCGATGTGTGGATAGCCGGGGCCTGAAGCACGGGAGAGAAGAGGGATGGGGATGACGAGCTCAGACAGGAGATCGTCATGAAGAAATTTGCCTCCATGCCCCGCCCGCACTGGTCTAACTGGGACGCGATCGAAGAGACCGAGGAGGTCCTTCCTGGCATCTGGTCGGTCTCTACCGCCTCGCACGGTGGCCTCATCCTGTCCGGCGAGCGCCAGGAGGCCATGCCGGAAGCCCTCAGGATCGAAGGGGGCTCCTACGAAGAAGACGTTAACTGGTCGCACGTCGTCCTCGCCTTCGAAGCTGAGTTTCGCGCCCACTCCAATTACCCAGCGGCCTATGTCGATCTTGCGCGCGATTGCGTGCGATCCTGGCACCCAGACGCATTCACCGCATATACCGGCGAAGCCGTGACAGAGGAGGAGTCCTACGTCCTCAAGCGGCGCCGCGCCTACCAGGTCTGCATCGGTGAACTGTGCGTCACCGCAGCTTGGGGCAGTTGGGCGGAATGGGTGCCGGAAGGCAAAACGGGCGTAGTCGGATCGGTGATCCAGTCCGTGGACCACCTTGGCCACGCCACCTACGAAGCTGCCCGCCAGTACGCGCTTGTCGACGCCAGGGCTTACGAAGCGCGCGCGGATCCGGCCTCTTTCGCGAGCCTAGATGCAAAGCTCATCGACTGCCCTGCAGGGATGACACGCTGAGGCCCTCGCCATGATCGAGATCATCCTGGGGCTGCCTCACCTAAGGCAGGGCCCGATCCTTCGCCGCGCGCTGACGCTCAAGGCTCCCGTTCTCGTGTCGGCTAGCGCCCTGGCGCGCTGGCGCACCATCAACGGTTGCCGCCGATGGGGAGGTTGGGATTTCAAGCAGCTCCGCAACCTACCGCCAACAATCGATGCCGTTCTCGACTGCGGCGGCTTTACAAGCCACGTTGTGTACGGCGGTTTCCCGTGGTCCATCGACGATTACCTGGCCCTGGCCGGGGCTCACCCCTTCCGCCACTTCGCAAGCTTCGACTATCCATGCGAAGCCGAGATCGCTGCCGACGACGCGGCAGTGAAGGAGAGACTTTCACGCACGATCGGCGCCAACCGGGAAACCCGGCGCCGCGCCGAGGACGCCGGGATCGCCGACAGGTTCATGCCCGTGCTCCAAGGCCGCCGACCCTGTGACTATGAGCGGTGCGCGGATGCATTTGCGTGGTCCATGATCCCCGGGCGCACAGTTGGCGTCGGCTCGATGTGCCGGCGTGAAGTACGAGGGCCAGAAGGACTGATCGCGGTCGTCGAACATCTCGACCGCATCCTTCCTGCCGGGGTCAAATTGCACTGCTTCGGCGTGAAAGGCTCGGCCTTGCCGTTCCTGCGGCCGTTCGACGAGCGGATCGCGAGCATCGATTCACAAGCGTACGGGATCGCTGCAAGGCATGACGCTTTGCGCCGCGGCGTGTCGAAGACGGACAGCCTCGTCGCCGAGCACATGACGCGATGGTTCCTGCGCCAACGGCGCGCCGCCTGCGGCCCGCCGCGCCTGCTCCCGCCCGCCCTTCGGCCAAGGCCGAAATTGCCGCCGAGCGACCCCTGGGAAGCCGCCGTTGCCAAGGCGCGCGACCAAATTGGCGCCCTGATTGAGAGCGGCGACCTCGATCACGATGAACTCACCGAGTGCTGGGTCGAGCAATGGGCGGCCGACATCTACGCCGAACAACGCCAGGCAGCGTGAAAAGACGAGAGGGAGGGAGGATCCAAGCACGTCCAGCATGCGGCGTGGAGCATCTGGAGCCTCCTCATGGACCAGCACACCCTCGATGTCACAGACCCCGCGACCTGGCTGACCCGAGGCCGAAATCCGGCCGAGGCGGCCGCCCTTGCGAAGGCATGGCGCGACTATCCCGACCTACCGGCCGCCGCGCCCGCAGGGCGTCTACGCTCGCCAGCGCGAGAGCCGTCTCACTCTTGAAGACGCCCGCTGGCTACGGGCGCGCAACGATGCTGCGCAGCAGCCTTGTCCCGATCCTCTTAGGCACCTGACACAGATCATCGAACAGCAAGCGGCCAGGCTCGAGCAGTACCGCGCTGAGCGCGAGGCCGAACACAAGAACTGCGCCGGTGAAGCCGCGACGATCGCTCAGGGCTCCTCGAAATGAGCCGCGCTGCGCTAATAGCTTCAACATCAGGTCGACAGGACGCAACGATGGAACATGCCCGAATGCTGGTGCTCAGCACCGCTCACCTGAGTGAACCTACGGCTCGTGACTGGATCCCGACTTGCCCTTGGGCCTGCTTCGAGAAGGGCGACTACGGGTGGTTCATGTACGTCTGCGACGATGCCGCGATTACCGAGGAGACGGCAGTGCCGCTCGAGGTGCGCTCCGCGATCCACGTCGCCAGGCGTGAAGGCTGCGAGTGGATCATGTGGGACTGCGATGCCTCGTGCATCGACGAGTTGCCCCAGTATGAGTGGGGCGCAGTCATAGCGACGGCACCGGCGTGACCCCGGCCCCGTCACAGGCGCGGCCTGGGCCATCCCGACCACGTCGCCTGCCCGACTACCTCCACCTCCCGCACGCGCCAAGCGTCCTCTCCTATGGCGTCGGCGTCGATTCCACCGCCATGCTGATCGAACTCGTGAGCCAGGGCCGCAAACCCGATCTCGTGCTGACAGCCGACCCCGGTGCCGAGAAGCCCGAAACTTATGCGTACCTGGATATGATGCGTGGATGGATGGCGAGCCACGACATCGAGTTCCACGTTGTTCGCTACGTCACCAAGCGCTTCAAGAACTATCCGCCTTACAATGACTTGGCCGGATCGCTCCTGACGAACGGTTGCCTGCCGAGCATAGCTTTTGGTCGGAGCAGCTGCAGCCTGAAGTACAAGGCCGCCCCGCAGGAGGCCTTCGTAAAGACCTGGCAGCCGGCGATTGAAGCCTGGGCGCGAGGCGAGAAGGTCATCCGCTACATTGGCTACGACGCCTCCAAGCGCGACGGCCAGCGCTACGCCCACGCGGCGACCATCGAAGATCCCCTCTTCGACAACAGCTATCCCTTGCGGGAATGGCTTTGGGACCGCGCCGCATGCGAGGATCGCATTCGTGCCGAAGGTCTGCCGGTCCCCCCGAAATCCAGCTGCGTGTTCTGCACCGCAATGAAGCCCGACGAGGTGCGCGCACTGCCGGCCTATTGGCTGCGCATGATCGTGCTGATCGAGGCGCGCGCCGCTCCGCGCCTGAGAACGGTCGAAGGCCTGTGGCGACGATCGACCAGGTCGAAGCCAGGACGGATGACCGACTTCATTCGTGCCGAGCGGCTGCTGCCCCAGGCCGAAATAGACCACATCGCCGCCTCGGCGCCGACCTCGTTGGTGCGCTTCCAGGAAATGGCGGCCCACCAACCGCTCGACGCGAGACCTACGCTTGAGACCTGGCTCGAGCGCTTTCACGCCATCCCACCACAAGGAGGCTTCCATGCCCAAGCAAGTCCTGAACCGCTGGGTGCCCACGAACGCCGCCGAGCTGCGTGATGCGATGGCGAGATCCTGACGGACATCGCCTGCGAAGACGCCGATCTCGAAACCGTCTATGTCGAGGTGCGAGACATCGTGCTCGTGCGCGATACTTTCACAGACGGGTCCATGGTCATGAACATCGAGGTCGGGAAAACCTGCCCAGTGTGGCCGCACCGTCCTCAGGCACCAAAGCGGCAGCGCTCATCACCAAACTGCCGCGAGTTTGATCCCGCTCGGGCTACGACACGTATGTCGACGACTTCGACTACGCAGCCGAACTTGGCAGCATCATAGAAGAAGCGCACGCGCTGCTTTGACGGCGTCTCGCATAGCCCTCCGTCTCGGAGGCCCAGGCCGTTCCGCGGGTTAGCCTCACACCGGAAGATCAAAGGAGAGGGGGTCATTGACGACCTGCAGCCGTTCCGGAAAGTCCATCGTACCAGGGGCTTCGTGAACCAATGTATATCTTAAAATGCCCGAAACCCAAATCGTGACAGATCGAACTCCGCGAGGCTCGTGGGTGAACACCGGGCCGTCAGAAGATTTGCGATGTGCTGGGCCGTAACCGCAGCTTGGGTAAGACCAAGATGCTGGTGTCCGAAGGCATATGCCAACTTAGGAACTATGGGGTGCAGCCCTATGGCGGGCAGGGAGTCCGGCAATGATGGTCGACTGCCCATCCATCGTTCGGCGCCGCCTAGCGGTATCTCTTTTGAGAAGTAGCGCTGGGCAAACTGCGCTAGGCGATCAGCGCGTGACCAGTCGGGAGCCGCGTCGGGTGATGCGAACTCCACTGTGCCGGCGAGGCGCAATCCTCCCGTCAGCGGGCTCGCGACACAAGACTCGCGATGAAATGTAAGCGGGCGATTGAGCCACCCCGTCGGAAGAGGAAGCCTCAAATGGTAGCCCCGTTCCGCTTGGAGCGGCACAGTAGCTCCCAAGGGCCTTAAAAGTGCTCCCGACGCCATACCGGCGGCCACGACAATGGTGTCCGCCACATAAGATGTCGATCGTCCGTGTACTGTATGTCCATTATGCCGAGGCTCGATCGTAATCGCTTCATCAAGCACTATTTGCCCTCCTCGGCCCTGGAATGCAGCGAGGAGAGCCATTGCGACGTCGAACGGATCGGTTACGTGCGCCGTGTTTTCATGAAGAACTCCGCCTGTGGACGTTTCGCCGATCATTGGCTCAAGCTCTCTCACGTCGTCACCCGACAGCGGACGCGTGCTCAGCCCCATATCGTTCAAACTGCGACAATGACCGGCTAAATCTTCAGGCGAGGCGGGCGCTCGCATAAGTTCGATCATCCCGCGCTCACGTAAAAGCGCACTTCCTCTAATGTCGTTCAAAAGTGCCCGCCATGCAGGCAGGGCCGCTGTGTTTAAACTACCGAGCGCTGTTGAAATGCCTCTTTGTCTTTCAGGTGTCAGGGTCAGTGAAGCGCGCAATAACCAAGGCAGAAGATCCTTAAAGCCAGCCATGCGCATGACGGCTGGGCCGTCACGGTCCAACAGCATTTTCGGAAGGCCGATGACGCGCTTTGCTGAGATGATCGGAAATACTTCCGATGTCGCGATGATACCGGCATTACCGAAGGAACACCCTCGAGCGGGCTCTTCTCGATCTATGAGAGTTACGGCTTGACCCCGCTTTTGGAGCTCAAGCGCGCAGGCTAAGCCGATGATGCCCCCGCCTAAGATCAGCGTTCCGGGCACTGTCAGGCTGCCGTCCAAGCGAATTCAGCAGCTACCAAGTCGGAGGCAGCGGAGCCAACAGTCTTGAAAATCGTCGTCTCCGCCAGAGAACTTCGTCTGTCGCCCTTCGTAAGGTCGGTTATGTCGCCGGCGATATCCTCCGCAGAAATTATGCCACGCGAGATCGGATCGAGTAAATCACCTGCCTCTGCAAGCGCACCTGCACGAGTGTCTACGTAAATCTTAGCTCCGCAGACCGCTTCGTCGTCGACCTCGCGCATGTCCGGGCGATATCCGCCGACAAGGTCAAGATGCGTCCCCGGTTTGAGCCACCGGCCGCAGATCACTGGAGTTTTGGACCGTGTGGCGCAAGAAATCACGTCAGCTTCGCGGGCTGCGCCGTTCAAGTCCGGCGCGAACTCTACCGTTCGCCCGGAAAAGTCTGCGATTTTAGCGATCGTATGAGCCGCCTTTTCAGGATTACGCGCCCAAAGTTTGATCGAAGAATATTCGCGAACTTGTGTGTGTGCCTGCGCGAGAAAAGGAATTAGGTGGCCCGAACCAACGAGGAGCAGCGACCCTGCGTCCTCTCGAACAAGTTGCCTTGCCGCGATAGCTGAGATGGCTGCCGTGCGACGCGCCGTCAGTTCGTCGGCATCCATCGATATCAGTGGCATGCCGTTACGAAAATCGAACAGCGTAAAGATGCCTTGGATTACGGGGAGGTCCAGATTGCGATTGTCTGGCATGATCGTCAGGATTTTAACGCCCGCGAATGCTTCGCCAACTGATGGCATCAGCAAAATTTCCCGACCGAACGTCGAATCGATGCGCTGACGCACTGGGGTGGAGGGCGGCACCAGAAATGCCTTGCTCATTGCGTCGATCAGTCCCCTGACCGGCAATCGGCGCGCGACTTCGGCGCCATCCCAAAAAGCCACTGCCATTAGCACACCCATCTATTGCAAAGGAGAGCGATCTCTCTGTATTAACAGCCGAACGAGATTCGGGCAATGTGCTGATCACATTTTCAGGGGAAGAAGGTTGACCGATGGCAGCGGGAGAGGGGGAGCGAGAGCGAGAGGGATCACAACCACTCGCCGGGGGGCGTGGGGCTGGATTTGTCCGACGGGCATCTTTGCTTACTCTACTCTCGAAACGATGCTCATTCCTGCGCTGCCGCAGATTCGCGCACATTATCAAGTCGCTCTAAGCGAAGCTGGCTGGGTGTTCAGCGCTCTCGCGCTGAGTGGTGCAATAACGACACCTCTGATCGGTCGCGCGGCGGATATTTACGGCGCTAAGCGTATGTTTGTCTCAGTGTTGATCGCCTTGGGCGGCGGAATCGTGATGTCGGCCACCGCCGCTTCGTTCTGGCAACTGGTGCTGGGGCAGGCGCTTCAAGGATCGGCACTTTCGCTCGTGCCACTATCTGTGGCGATTGGTTGCCAAGAAAATGACCTGACGGCTTCAAAGTCGATCGTAATCGCCGCCACGCTGAGCACGATCGCGGGATTTTTCCTTGCGAGCTTGCTCCTGCAATTGGCGGACTACAGGATTTTGTACTGGGTGTCGCTTGCCCCCGTTTTGATCTGCGTGGCTGCAGGAGCGCTTGGGGGCACGTTAAAGGCTGCCAAACGCCCAATAACTGGTGATGGCGATATTGATTGGATCGGCGGCGGCCTGCTGGCCGCCATCTTCCTATCCATTCTGACTGGTATCGGCGCCTCTGCGAGCACCGCGCTTTGGCACACCATCGTCGCGGCCATGGTGCTTGCGATCTGGTTCAAACAGTCTGCAGCAACGCGTAACCCGGTGGTCGATCGTAGGCTGTTACGCCATCCCGCCGTAGGGCGAGTAGCGGTCATCACGGCCGCTACGGGAATGGGCGCTTTTGGAAGTTTCGTTCTCATTCCCGTTATTGTGGAGATGCCGCGCATCGAGGGCGGTTTGGGCGGTAACCCGTCCTTAAGCGGTATTTGCCTGGCGGGCTTCGGGGCTCTGGGAGCCATCGCCCCTTTCTTTGTCCCATGGATGCGCCGACACGTCGGCTCCCGTTGGGTGATGCAGCTCGGAACGTCGCTCATCATGGCAGGGCTGATGGGTATTTTAGTCCCCGCAAGCATAGCCAGCCTTTTCCTCGCGAGTTCTGCGATCGGGGCCGGTATCGGCTTGCTGCTCACGCAAGGCATCGATCTTCTTGGTGCAAATGTCCCGATGAGCCGGCTTGCCAGCGCGAGCGCACTCATATTCGTCACAAAGAGCATAGGACACGCGATCGGCGCGCAGGCTGCGGCATCCCTGCTTAGCAGTGGGAAGGCTCCCGCTGCCGTATTGTTTCCAGTTTTGCTCGCCTGCTGTTTCTGCGCCGTGGCACTCGCCGCGGGCCTCCGTATTCCTACATCAGAGCAAGAGAAATTTAACTCATGACATCCGAATCCAATGCTGTTCCAGCCACCGTCGGGCTCGCGGGGTTGCTCTCGGAATATGCCGACCAGCTCGTTGGCGCCGCGCTTGCGACCGTGTCGACAGATGGGGAGGTTGAAGTCGCATTTGTAGGTCGCCCCGATGCAAGTTCGATCGAACCTGTGACCGCCGCCACTCCGTTTTCGCTAGGGTCCGTCACCAAACTCCTGACGGCGGGTGCGATTTGTCAGATGGTCGAAGCCGGCCAGCTATCGTTTGAGGATCCCCTCGTTCGATGGCTGCCGGAAGTAAGAAAACTGACCTATGGCGCAGAGATAACGATCCAGCACCTGCTTTGTCATAGTTCGGGGCTTGTAGATCTCTTCGAGCCGATCGCCGGCATTGATGCGCTGATCGACCGCCTCGCAAATTTCGGTCCAATCGCAAAGCCGGGGGCGCTCCTTTCCTACACCAACGTGGGGTATATCCTGCTTGGTGAAGTTATCCGACGGATTGCCGCAGATTCCTGGGAAAATGAGGTGCGACGGCGTTTCCTCCAACCGCTTGGCATGTCTTCGACGTGGCTGGGCGACGAATCCAACGTTCCGGAGCGCCCGGCTGTCGATCACGATTTTACGCCTGACGGGTCCGTGGCTCTGACGGAAATGTGGCCTCGGCTGCCAGGTATATTCGCTGCGGCGGGAACTACCGCGACGGCATCCGTTGAAGACGCGGTGCGTCTGCTGGGAGCCCTTTTATTCGGCTGCGTTGCGAACATCCGCCTCTTCAGCGATCCCTTGTGTCAAGCGATGCAGAACGTTCAAATAGCGATGCCTGGTCCCGGTGTGTTCGGCGACGGATGGGGCCTTGGCTGGTGTGTGATTGACGAGACCCAAGATTTGGTGGGGCATATAGGGGGTACGTCCGTGTTTGCCTTGGGTAGTCGCGCTCTTGGGAAAGCCGCTATTTTCCTTTCTAACACCCCTAACGGCGCAACGATCGGTGAAGCTTTAACGCGGCGCGCTATCGGAGTAGACGCAAGCGTTGCACTGATTGGGTCGCACAGCAACTCTCCGCTCGGCTCCTTTGTCGGGCGCTACAGGTCGCCCACATTCGCCATTGAAATAGCTGAGGAGGGCGCAACCCTTGTTATGAGTTCGACCATGAACGATGAGCGTGTAACGTTGCTACGTATTGGCGAAACGACCTTTATGGGCAGGATCGGAACGCTGCCGACGGAAGTCAACTTCATCACGGACGCCGCAAACGGGCCGCCTCAGTATCTTCACATCGCGTTGCGCGCGCTCGCGCGAGTCTGAAAGAAGCGAAATGCCGAAAAGAGACAGCAAATACATGGCAGATCGGCGGCGCGAGATACTCGACGCCGCGAGTAGATGCCTCGACCGGTTAGGCATAGCCTCCACCTCGACCAAGGAAATCTGCCGAGAGGCCGGCATAAGCATGGGCGCTCTCTACACCCATTTTAAGTCAAGAGACGACATTATCCTCGCGATCGCCGAGCGATCCGCTGAGGACATGGGCTCAAACATGGGGATCACGACGATAACAGAGCTGCGTAAGCTTCTGCTTCGCAGACTTAGGGACATTTACCGGCCGGGCTACGCGGCGACGATCCGCATCGAAGTTCAAATGCTGGCCGAGGCGGTAGCAAATCGAAGCGTCGCCAAGGAGGTGATGGATAATTACCGCATATCTCGTAAGATGATCCACGGAGCCTTGGAGCGGATCTCTAAGGTGGGAGGGCTCGCCGAGGGGGGCGATCCCGAGACAGCGGCCACACTGGTCGAAAATTTTCACTATGGATTGCTCTTCCGTCGGGCTGCTGGGTGCGCGGAGCCCCGCGAGGCTGCCGAAGCGGCCCTGGAGAGCCTTTTATTGACCATTACCGGCCAAGCTCTTTTCCGTGAGCGTGGCGACATGGAAGACGTCGAAGCGTGATTCTTTCCACCGGCGCTCAACGCTTGGAGAAACTCGTCGATGGCGGACTCGTCTGGGACAACCATGGGTGCATGCCTCTTCGCCCAGACGATAGTGCCTTTTTCGACGAACTGCTCCGTTGCCGCTCAGCTGGGATTGACTGCATCACCTTGAATATCGGCTTCGGCGACGATGGTATCGAGCAGCACATACGGATGTTGGCGCATTTCCGTGCCTGGATCGCGCGTCACAGTGACGAATTCCAGCTCATCTTGCGCCCCAACGATTTAACTTGCGCCAAGGCGACCGGCAGGCTCGGCGTTTGCTTCGATATAGAGGGTATGAATGCCCTGGGTAATCAGGTCAGCATGGTACGCCTTTATTATGATCTCGGCGTTCGATGGATGTTGATCGCCTATAATGTTGCGAACCCCGCGGGCGGCGGATGCCTCGAGGACGATCGTGGTCTCACGATGTTCGGCCGGGAGGTCATCGAAGAGATGAATGCCGTGGGGATGGTGATCTGCTGCACGCACACCGGGTATCGCACGGCCCGGCAGGCCATTGATGCGTCGAAGGATCCGGTGATTTTTTCTCATTCGAACGCGCGAGCGATCTGGGACCACCCTAGAAACATTCCCGATGACCTGATGCTCGCCTGCGCGGCAAGGGGCGGTGTGATCGGCCTAAACGGCTTTGGGCAATTCCTGGGCGATAACGACGATAGCACGGAAACCTTCGTGCGGCATGTCGAACACGTGCTTTCGGTGGTTGGGGACGATCACGTCGGGATCGGTCTCGACTATATGTTTGATCAGAATGAGTTAACGGAACTCATGGCAGCCCGCCCGGCATCTCTTCCTGCAGGAGCCTATGGCGAAGCGCCGAAGATGATTCCCCCATGGCGATTGCCAGAGATTGCGCAGGCACTGTCCGATCGAGGGTGCGGAACTGCAACACTCGCGAAGATAATGGGCGGCAATTTCCAGCGGATTGCACGTTCGGTGTGGCGAAGCGCTGAAACATAGTTGACATAAAACAGAGAGAGTGCTCTCCTTTCTTTGTGAAGAAGGTCGTATTGTGTCCGATCGCAAAAGGGAGATAGTTATGGGGGACCGTTCGAAAATCGCTTGGCTCATCGGCGCGAGCGCCTTGAGCCTGATGGCAGTGCCGGCGCAGGCGCAAACGCAGCCCGCCAGCGACGTGGTGACAAATGAGATCGTCGTTACGGCCACTCGCCGGAACGAAAGCATCCAGAAAGTGCCGATCAGCATCACGGCTTTGAGTGAGGCAGCCATCCAGCGGAGCGGCGCGGACAGTTTCGCCGACTACACGAAGACCATTCCCGGTTTGGTTTACAACGAGAACGGAGCGAACTCCGGCACATTCGCCATTCGAGGGATCAGTACCGGAACCTTGGCGGGCAACACGCAATCGCCAGTTGCGGTCTACTATGACGATCTTCCGACCCTCGACACCTATCTCCCGCTTGGGACACCGGACTTGAGGCTATTTGACGTGGAGCGCGTCGAAGTGCTCCGCGGTCCGCAGGGGACGCTCTTTGGATCCGGTGCCCTCGGCGGCGCGATCCGGATCATCACGAACAAACCCGTGATGAACGAGTTTGCTGGCAAAGCGGAAGGTACGGTAGAAGCCACCGACGGCGGCCACCCAAGCTTCGGCGCGAACCTTGCCGTCAATGTGCCACTTGTCACCGATAAGCTCGCGGCCCGAGTCGTAGGCTATTATCGCCGCGACGGTGGCTGGGTCGACAACGTCGCGACCGGGCGCGATAACGTCAACAAGCAGGATTCCTATTCGGTTCGCGGGCTTCTGCGCTTCGTGCCGTCAGAAGCGCTGACGATTACGGCGAATGTCAGTTACCAACGCGACAAGCCCAAGGATTCGGCTTACGTCACCTATGGCAACGCGGGTTACACCTATACCGGCGCGACTCCGCAATTCGTGACCAACAAGTCGTTTGTCGCCAATCTCGTTGGTGATCTCGACCTTGGCTCCGCTAAGCTGACATCTTCGACGACATACGCTAAGCGGACCAATGACTCGGTGCGGGATTTTACTCCGGTAATCACTGCAGTCTATGGACTCACGGCTCCCTCCCCGGGGCTCGACGCCATCACGACTAAGAGCCTTGCTCAGGAACTTCGTTTGGCCTCAACGACCGATGGTCCGTTCCAATGGCTCCTCGGCGGGTTCTATCTGCGCAACAAGCAGCATATTGACGAGAATATCGCGACTCCTGGCTTCGGCGCGGCTTTCGGATATCCCACCGATCAATCCCTGTTCGGTTTCTACAATGTGAAATCGATCGAAAAGGCACTGTTCGGTGAGCTTTCCTACAACATCACCGAAAAGCTGAAAGCGACAGCGGGCGTTCGGCTGGTCTGGAACCATGTTACGCTTTTCAGCCAGGCCGACGGCGATCTGAACGGTGGATTGAGTGTGCTTGATCGTTCGTCGAAGGATGACGCGGTTACGCCCAAGTTTGCCCTTTCGTATCAGGCGACGCGGGACGTGCTGCTCTACGCGCAGGCCGCAAAAGGCTACCGGGTCGGCCAGAACAATCTGACACCGCTTAATGATCCCACATCGGGACTTCCTATCCCGCCGAACTATAAATCCGACAGCCTCTGGAACTACGAGGGCGGTATCAAATCGACAATTCTGGGCGGTCGCGTCACAGCAAATGCCTCTTTCTACTATATCGACTGGAAGAACATTCAGCTGAAGACGCTGTCGGCAACCGGCTTCTCCTATGTCGGCAACGCAGGAACTGCGGAATCCTATGGCGCCGAACTGGAGCTTCACGGAAAAGTCACTAGCGCGCTTGAGCTCGGTACGGCGGTGAGCTTCAACCACAATAAGCTGAAGACCGTCGCTACGGGCGCAGCAGCTACAGTTGGCGATCGCCTGCCGGGTACACCGCGCTTCGCTATCTCGAATTTTGCCCAATATACCTACGATCTAGGCGACGGAAGCGCGGTCTACCTTCGGGTCGCCCACCAATATAGCGGGATGGCCTATAGCGACTTCCGCAACGCCACCGCTTTGCAGTTCGGCGATTATAATCGCTTCGATGCCAGGCTTGGCTGGAGGAATGACCGGTTCGAACTTGTCGGCTTCGTCGACAACATCACCAACCAGGATTCCTTCACCAACGCCGTGCGCTTGTCCAACGGGCCTGCGGCTATCCGGATGCGGCCGAGAACCTTCGGTCTGACCGCCCGCACCCAATTCTAAATCTATCTCGAACAAGGAAAGAAACCGATGAAGATCGGCGTGCCCAAGGAAATCAAGGTTCACGAGTACCGTGTCGGGCTCACACCGGGCGCAGTACGGGAGTACGTCGCGGCAGGGCATGCCGTTCTTGTCGAGACGGGGGCCGGGCAAGGTATTGGCGCTACTGACGACGCATATATTGCCGCCGGCGCAACCATCGCGCCCACTGCCGGCGACGTCTTCCAATCGGCAGACATGATCGTGAAGGTGAAGGAGCCGCAGCCGTCCGAATGGGTACAGCTGCGTGAAGGCCAAATCCTTTTCACCTATCTTCATCTCGCCCCCGATAGAGCTCAGACAGTAGGGTTGCTGGAGTCGGGTTGCACCGCGATCGCCTACGAGACTGTGGTCGCACCCGATGGGAGTCTGCCGCTGCTCGCTCCAATGAGCGAAGTGGCGGGCAGACTGTCGATCGAGGCTGCCGGTGCCGCCTTGAAGCGTCACGCTGGGGGTGCGGGGATGCTCCTTGGCGGCGTTCCGGGTGTAGCACCGGCGCGCGTCGTCGTGCTGGGTGGTGGCGTTGTTGGCACGCACGCCGCACGTATGGCCGCTGGCCTGGGTGCTGAAGTTACAATCATTGATCGATCTCTCCCGCGTTTGCGCCAACTCGACGAACTGTTTGGCGGGCGCGCCCGGACTAGGTTCTCGACAATCGAAGCAATTGAACAGGAACTCGTCGCTGCTGACGTGATTATCGGCGCCGTTCTGGTGGCGGGGGCTGCCGCACCCAAACTGGTTTCGCGCGATATGCTCGAATTGCTCAAGCCGCGGGCCGCACTTGTCGACGTTGCGATCGATCAAGGAGGCTGCTTCGAAACATCCCGGCCTACTACGCACGCAGATCCAACTTTCGAGGTCGATAATATCGTCCACTATTGTGTGGCGAACATGCCGGGAGCAGTTCCCCTCACATCCAGCTTCGCCCTGAATAATGCTACGTTGCGATACGGATTAGCACTGGCCGCCAACGGCCTCGACGCCCTCAAGGCTGATGCCGGCTTTGCCCAAGGGCTGAATGTCCATCGAGGCAAGATTTACAACGCAGCGGTTGCTGAGAGTCTTTCTCTTAGGGCCGAAGTATTCAGCGGCGAGCGACTTGCAGCGTAACAATGCGAGATGGGCGGCCGCTGCCATCTCCCTCTTTACGCCGATGGGCCTCCGCGGCCTGAGGCGGCAGCAAACATCCAATCTTGGAAAATCGGCGCTGCGGGAAGGGGTCGGCGGACGCTCAAATTCTAGGGGGTGAAAAAGGGGCGCTCGACGTACCCCATACAGCGCTGAGGCGCGAGTGTCAGGGTATTCCTTTGAGGAGAGCGGGTGCACGAGGACGTGAAAGATGCCGTCTGGTCCAACACGATCGGCGTTCCGGCTTTGCCTTTCCGTGACTCATTCGGTCATCGACGCGCTTCGCGCGACAACTTCACCAGAGAGTCTCGCCGCTCTCGTGAACGACGTAACGGTCGAATTGGGCTTTCGTCATTTTGCGTTGATCCATCATGATGATTTGCGCATGTCACCGCCGGATCGTGTTCATATCAAGGATTAACCGCAAGCGATTGCCGATCGGCTCATTGGCCAACGGCAGTATGGCCGCGATCCCATTGTCCGAGGTTGCATATTTGCGGATAGCGCGTTCCTCTGGTCGGATCTCCACAAAATCATCGAGCTTGATAGCCGTGATCGAGCGAGTTTCGACTTCGGCGGGCAAGAGGTCTCAACGAAGGAATTACGGTTCCGTATGTACACCATGCCGCTTTTAGATCGGCACGGCGGTCGTGTACTTCACTTGGGAAAGTGCAAAATGGGACGATCCTGTAGCAACGGACGGATGGCGAACGACAGTGCGCATCAGGAAGTGATTGTAATCGTCAACGTCGGCCACGAGGATCCGCAGAAGGTAGTCCCAGTCCCCGGACATCGAATAGCATTCGATAATCTCGTTGCGTGACGCCACGAAGCTCTCGAACGCTTCCGTCGTCTCGGCTGAGTGATTCTTGATCTTGATATGGCAAAGCACGTTTACGCCACGCCCGATCCGAGCGGGATCGACGAGCCGGACATGTCGACCAAGCACTCCATCGGTTTCTAAGGCTCGAATTCGGCGCCAGCACGATGCTGTCGATGCTCCGACTCGGTCGGCAAGCTCGGCATGGCTGAGCGAGGCGTCGCGTTGCAGTTCACTGAGCAGCTTGCGATCGATCGCGTCGAGATTACGGGTCGCGCTCATGCCACCGCCTGGTCAGCGTCAGGCTGCATGTCCGGTGTAGCGCTGTCGAATGCTGGCAGCGTCAGGCAGGTCGCCTCGACGTCAACCAGCGTCGGAAATGCATCAAGTTCGACCCCGAAACGGCGGGCATTGTAAAGTTGCGGGACGAGACAGCAGTCCGCCATCGTAGGCTGGTTTCCGAAACAGAATCCGCGCCCATGTTCGGAGACCAACGCTTCCAGTGCCGCAAAACCGTCCCCGATCCATCGGCTAATCCAGGTCTGGACCATGTCCTCTCCAGCCTTGAGGTCCCGCCGCAGCGCGGCCAGTACGCGCAGGTTGTTGAGCGGATGGATGTCGCACGCCACGATCTGAGCCATCGCGCGCACCGTTGAGCGTGCCGTAGCGCCATCCGGCAGCAGTGCCTGCCCCGCATAGCTTTCCTCCAGCCACTCCATGATCGCCAGACTCTGCGTGATCCAAATGCCATCCGTTTCGAGTGTGGGAACCAGCCCAATCGGCGCCAACACCAGATAGGCTGGATCGCGCTGTGCCCCGGTGCGCAGATCGTGCGCAATCTGGCCGTATTCGAGCCCTTTGAGGTTGAGCGCAATGCGCACTCGGTACGCAGCGGACGAGCGCCAGTAGCCGTGAAGCAGCAGCGTCATCCGAACAGGGCCTGAAGTGTTACAATCGATTCCATTCGAATCTCCCTAGGGACTACGGGGGGCTTGCCGCTCCGCTAAATGCGTCATGATCAAAATCACTCGCATTTGTCGATATTGTGCAACGATCCTATCAGAACGTCGCCAATATATGCAACATATGGAATCGCTTTTCAGCGATTTCCGGTAGGTTTCAGCCATGGCTACCGATCTTATCCGCCCCGCGCACGCGGCACCCGACTGGACGATCCCGCAGGACTGGCGGTCCTACTGCGCGGAGGAGCACACGGTGTGGGATCAGCTCTTCGCGCGGCAAGCCGAGATGCTCCCAGCGCGCGTCGTTCCTGCTTTCATGGAAGGCCTGGACGTGTTGCGCATGACGAAGCCGGGCATTCCCGACTTCGATGAGTTGAACGATCGCCTTTCGAAAGTAACTGGTTGGCAGGTCGTCGCGGTGCCGGGCCTAGTCCCCGACGAGATGTTCTTCGAGCACCTCGCCAATCGCCGCTTCGTCGCCGGGCGCTTCATCCGGACGCCTGACCAGCTTGATTATCTGCAGGAGCCGGACATCTTCCACGACGTGTTCGGCCATGTGCCGTTGCTCGTCCATCCGGTATTCGCCGACTATATGCAGGCCTATGGCGAGGGCGGGCTGCGCGCAGCCAAGCTCGGCATGATCGAGGCTCTCTCCCGCCTCTATTGGTACACGGTCGAATTCGGCCTCATCCGTGATGGCTCCGATCTCAAGCTCTACGGCGCTGGTATCGTGTCGTCCTACGGCGAGAGCGTCTTCGCGCTCGATGACGCATCCCCGAACAGGATCGGCTTCGATCTCGAGCGGGTCATGCGCACGCGCTATCGCATCGATGATTACCAGCAGAACTACTTCGTGATCGAGAGTTTCGAGGACCTGTTGCGGCAGACCCGCGATGCCGACCTCGCGCCGATGTATGAGCGCCTGCGCGGTCTCGCGCCGATCGAAGTCGGGGAACTCCTGACTTCGGATCATGTGATCCACGCCGGGACGCAGGCCTATGCCGAGACTCGGGCAACCGTATGACTGGCGACTTGGAAGCTTTTTCCGCGCTGGGCCCCCAGAAGCCCGATGCGCTTCTGGCCCTCATAGCCATGCACCGAACGGACCCGCGTCCCGACAAGATCGATGTCGGCGTCGGCGTCTATCGCGACGAGACCGGAGAGACGCCGGTGATGCGCGCTGTTAAAGTGGCCGAAGCCCGATTGGTCTCGGAGCAGCGGAGCAAGGCCTACCTCGGCGCGGAAGGCGATGTCCGCTTTACTGAGCTGTTGGCCGATCTGGTCTTCGGGACAGCCAAGCCCGATCCGAAATGTTTCGGCCTCCAAACGCCAGGCGGCACGGGAGCCTTGCGGCTCGGTGCGCAGTTGCTGGCACGGGCGACCCCCGCTGCGCGCGTGTGGCTGAGCCAGCCGACCTGGCCCAACCATGGGCCGATCTTCGCCGAGGCCGGCCTTGCCACGCTCGTCCATCCATATTTCGACGTCGAGATCGGCGATATCGCGTTCGAGGCCATGCTCCATGCGCTGGAGCGATCGCGACCGGACGACGTCATCCTTCTTCACGGCTGCTGCCACAATCCGACCGGCACGCAGTTCACGCTGGACCAATGGGGGACGCTTGCGGATCTGTGCAACCGTCGTGGGCTTATCCCCTTTATTGACCTTGCCTATCAGGGCCTGGGAGACGGCATCGAGCCTGATGGCGCCGGCGCGCGCCTGCTGATCGACGCGGTTCCGACTGCGCTGCTTGCCTATAGCTGCGACAAGAATTTCGCATTGTATCGCGACCGCGTGGGAGCGCTTTTCATTCAGGCAGCCAGCGCGCGCCTGGCCGAACTGGCACGGGCGAACGCGTTGGCGCTGGCCCGCAGCCTCTGGTCGATGCCACCGGACCACGGTGCGGCGGTGGTGCGAACGATCCTGGACGACCGCGAGCTCCGCGGAACCTGGCGTTACGAGCTCGATAGCATGCGGCTGCGGCTCAATCGCATGAGGATGGCGTTGGGCCCGGCGCATCCCGCCCTGAGCTCTATTGCGGTTCAGCGCGGACTTTTCTCTCTGCTGCCGATCGATACGGCGATGGTTGCAGCGATGCGCGAGAGCCACGGCATCTACATGCCGGCCGATGGCCGGATCAACATCGCCGGATTGAACGAAACCAATCTCGACCGTTTTGTCGATGGGCTGCTGCCGCACCTCGAACCTAGCCTGGATGCCAGGCAAGCTGTCGTCCCAGTCAGCCAGGGAGCGCTGGGATGAAGCTGATCGTAACGGGCGCAGCGGGCGCCCTCGGGACCGCAACCGCCGGCCTGCTGGAACGAGAGGGACATGAGGTCGCGTGTATCGTGCTCAAGGTGCAACCAGGGGCACCGGCGTTGATGATCGGATGCGAGGATCTCGCGAACCTCGAAGCGGCAGCGCGGGCCATCGACTTGGCAGCCGAACGTCTCGGCGGCCTCAATGGCGTTCTGCATCTGGCGGAGGCCTTTGACTGGCGCCCCGTCGCCGGGAGCGACGCGACGCTGTGGCAGGCCCTGTTCCGGGCCAATCTCGAGACGAGCCTCAGTGTCGTGAAGGCTGCGCTTCCGCTGCTCGCTCCGGACGGGGCATTCGTCACGATCGGCGCGGCCTCGGCCGTTCCAAGCGGTGCAGGCATGGTGCCCCACGCGGCGTCCAAGTCCGCCGTCGCACGACTGACCGAATGCCTAGCCGCCGAACTCCGGCCGGGTGGAATCCGCATCAACACATTGCTGCCGGGGATCATCTTCACGCCGGCCCATCGTGCCGCCATGCCCAATGCGGACTTTTCAACTTGGACTCATCCGGACGCGGTCGCGGACGCCGCCGCCTTCCTCCTCTCACCCTCCGCGCGCGCCATCCATGGCGCGCTCATCCCCGTCACCAACGGGGTCGGTTGCTAGCCGCCGTGCCCCGGTTCACTTCTCAGGAAAAATGCTCATGACCGTGTTCGACAATCCGCTTGGCCTCGACGGCTTCGAGTTCGTTGAATTCAGCGCTCCCGAGAAGGGCATGCTGGAACCAGTGTTCGCCGCTATGGGCTTCACGCTCGTTGCTCGGCATCGGTCCAAGGACGTCCAGCTCTGGCGACAGGGCGCAATCAACCTCATCGCCAACTATGAGCCACGCAGCCCAGCTGCCTATTTCGCGGCCGAGCATGGGCCTTCGGCCTGCGGCATGGGCTGGCGCGTGCGCGACGCGGCAAAGGCTTTTGCCGAGGCGATCGGGCGCGGTGCCGAGCCTATCGACATCAAAACCGGGCCGATGGAACTGCGTTTGCCCGCGATCCGAGGGATCGGCGGCTCGCTCATTTACCTGATCGACCGCTATGAAAGCGAAGGCGGTTGCGGTCTTTCGATTTACGACATCGACTTCGTCTACGAGCCGGGCGTCGACAGGCACCCCGTCGGCGCCGGGCTCGAGCTCATCGATCATCTCACGCACAATGTCTACTGCGGGCGCATGGCGCACTGGGCGGCATTCTACGAGCGCATCGCCGGTTTCCGCGAAATCCGCTATTTCGACATCAAGGGCGAATATACCGGCCTCACCAGCAAGGCGATGACCGCGCCCGACGGGAAGATCCGCATCCCGCTCAATGAGGAAGGCAAAACGGGCGGCGGCCAGATCGACGAGTTCCTGCGTGCCTACAACGGCGAGGGCATCCAGCACATCGCATTCATCTGCGACGACCTCCTTGCTGCATGGGACAAGCTTCAGGCCTGCGGCACCCCTTTCATGACCGCCCCGCCCGAAACCTATTATGAGATGCTCGACGAACGGCTGCCAGGTCACGGCGAACCGGTGGAGGAATTGCAGCGGCGCGGCATTCTGCTCGACGGCTCGACCCGAGACGGCGATCCGCGCCTGCTGCTCCAGATATTTTCGGAGACGCAGATCGGACCGGTCTTCTTCGAATTCATCCAGCGCAAACGGGACGAAGGTTTCGGCGAAGGCAATTTCACCGCGCTGTTCGAAAGCATGGAGCGCGACCAGGTCCGCCGCGGCGCCCTGAACGTGGGTGAGCCGGTATGACCGCGGCGCCCGACCTGAAGCGCATTCACCACGTCGCCTACCGTTGCAACGACGCAAAGGAGACGGTGGAGTGGTATTCCCGAGTGCTGGGCATGAGCTACACGACTGCCTTCGCCGAGAATAAGGTCCCGTCTACCGGCGAGGATGATCCGTACATGCATGTGTTCCTCGACTGCGGCGGAGGCAACGTGCTGGCGTTCTTCGAATTGCCGCAGCAGGCACCAATGGGCCGGGACCCCAACACTCCGGCATGGGTGCAGCATCTCGCCTTCGAAGTCGAGGACGAGACCGCGCTGCTCGCTGCGAAAGCACACGTGGAGGCACAGGGGATCGATGTGCTGGGGCCGACCTGGCACGGCATCTTCAAGTCGATCTATTTCTTCGATCCGAATGGGCATCGCGTGGAGCTGGCCTGCAACATCGGCACGCCCGAGCAATATGACGAGCTCAAGCGGGTTGCGCCGCTGATGCTCGAGGAATGGAGCCGGACCAAGCGGGCACCCCGCTATGCGGAATGGCTGCACGCGGAGCCTGGCGCATGAAGCTCGCCAGTCTGAAGGGCGGCCGTGACGGCCGGCTCGTCGTTGTGTCCGGCGATCTTTCGACCTATGCGGATGCGGGCGCGGTTGCGCCTACTTTGCAGGCCGCGCTCGATGACTGGGCGGCGGTTCTTCCGAGGCTGCAGGCGCTGGCGCGCGCTCTCGATAGCGGAGCCGTGGTCGGCCAGCCGTTCGACGAGACAGCGACGGCCGCTCCGCTGCCCCGCGCCTTTCAGTGGGCGGATGGCTCCGCCTATGTGAATCATGTGGCGCTGGTGCGGCAGGCCCGTGGCGCCGAGTTGCCGCACAGCTTCTGGCACGACCCGCTTGTTTACCAGGGCGGGTCCGACGGCTTTCTCGGAGGCCGGGATTCGATTCCGCTGCCGGACGAAAACTGGGGCTGTGACATGGAGGCCGAAGTCGTGGTGGTTACGGACGATGTGCCGCAGGGCACAAGTCGTGAAGATGCGCTCGGCCTGATCCGGCTCGTTGGCCTCGTGAACGACGTGTCGTTGCGCAATCTGATTCCTGGCGAATTGGCGAAAGGTTTCGGCTTCTACCAGTCGAAGCCAGCGAGCGGCTTCTCGCCGGTGTTCGTAACGCCTGACTCCTTGGGATCGAACTGGCGGGACGGCAAGCTGAATGGCACCCTCAACGTCGACCTCAATGGCCAGCCGTTCGGTCGGGCTGACGCGGGTGTCGACATGACATTCGACTTCGGTACGTTGATCGCGCATCTCGCCAGGAGCCGCAAATTAGGTGCAGGCACGATCGTCGGGTCCGGCACCGTCTCGAACCGCGGCGCGGACGGCGGTCCCGGGCGTCCGGCCGCCGATGGCGGCCTCGGCTACAGCTGCATTGCCGAGGCGCGCATGGTCCAGACGATCCTCAACGGCAGTCCGGAAACGCCCTTCCTCAAGCACGGCGACGTGGTGCGTATCTGGATGGCTGACGCGGGCGGTCGGCCGATCTTCGGCACGATCGAACAGGAGGTGGGGGATGGTCATGATGCGCTTCAGTGAGAGGGAGCGTGCGGAAGCCTTGGCTGCCTTGCCAGACTGGCGCTACGACCCAGCGAGCGACGCGATCATGCGGGAATTCGAGTTCGGTGATTTCGTCGCCGCGTTCTCCTTCATGACCGCAGTCGCTATCCTGGCAGAGAAGGCAAACCATCATCCGGAATGGTCCAACGTCTACAACAAGGTGTCCATCCTGCTTACGACGCACGACGCCGGCGGACTGACGCCGAAAGATACCGATCTCGCGGGCATGATCACCAAGCTGGCCACGGCAGGCTAAATTCCGTTCCGCCGGCACCCAGCCACTAGTGGAAGTCGTGACTGCGGATGCGGAGAATTTCTTCCTGTTCCGCTGCGGTGCCGAACGGCGGCGAGGCCAGCGTCCGGCCGCGCGGAAAGTGCGGATCGCGCGGGTCAGGGCCGCCACCGCCGGTCGCTCCATCACCGCGTCCCGGCGCGACGGAGAAATCCGTCCGCCCGATTGAGCGCAGCATGTGGTCTTGATCGGTTATGTGGTCGCAGATGACGTGGATTACCTCGCCTTCCTTCTGGAGACGGCCGCGCATCGCGATCATGGAGGCCGACATGACCTGCCGGCGGTAGATTTCGAACCGGTCCGGCCAGAGGATGCCGTTGGCAATTCCGGTCTCGTCCTCGATCGTGACGAACAACACGCCCTTGGCCGAGCCTGGCCGGTGGTGTACAGGGATGACGCCCGCGACCTCGACATTGCGGCCGTCGCGGATAGAGGCGAGATCGGCGCAACGTACGATCCGCCTCGCATCCAGCTCGGCACGCAGGAAGCTGACCGGATGGCCCCGCAGCGACAGGCTCAGCGAGCGATAATCCTCCACCACCTCCCGGCCATCGGTCATGGCCCGGAGTGACACGGATGGTTCGAGACCTTCCGGCGCGAACTGCGCTTCACGCTCATCGGCCGCGGCGAACAGCGGCAAAGGCGCTTCGCCGAGGCCCTTCACCTTCCATAGCCCTTGGCGTCGGTTTTCCGCGATGCAGTGGAAAGCGTCGGCTTCCGCGAGACGCTCGATCGCGGCGCGGGGTACGCGGGCGCGCCGCCACACCTCCTCGACGCTCTCATATGGGGCTGGACCGCGTGCGCCGGCGATTGGTGCGCCATGGACATTGGCGAGCCCGCGTACCTGATGAAATCCCAGCCTGACCGCCATGTACCGCCCCCGCGTCGCCTCCAGTGTGCAATCCCAATGGCTATGGTTGATCGAGACGGGCCGGACCTCGACGCCGTGCTTGCGCGCGTCCTGGACGATCTGCGCCGGGGCATAGAAGCCCATCGGCTGCGCATTGAGCAACGCCGCGCCGAATACGTCGGGATGATGATGCTTCACCCGGCATGAGGCATAGGCGATCTTGGCGAATGACGCCGCATGGCTCTCCGGAAAGCCGTAACTGCCGAACCCCTCGATCTGCTTGAAGGTCGCCATCGCGCGGCGGAACTGATCGGCCTCGGCCCGGGTGAACCCGGCGCCCACGATCGCGACCTTCATCGCCTGTTCCTGGAACAGCGGGACGCCCAGCGTCTTCTCGAGCACCGCGCGCAGTTCGGGCTTGGGGTATTCGGGCTTCTCCTTGCCCTCGCGTCGGCGGAGATAGGGATGGACCATGTCGCCCTGGATCGGACCGGGTCTGACGATCGCCACCTCGATCACAAGGTCGTAGAACTTGTTCGGCTTGATCCGAGGCAGCATCGACATCTGCGCGCGGCTTTCGATCTGAAAAACGCCCAGCGTGTCGGCCTTCTGGATCATTGCGTAGACGGCTGGATCGTCGTCCTGGAGGTCGGCCATGCCGATCTTGATACCCTTGTCTGCTCAAGCAGGTTGAAGGCGCGGTTCATGCAGCCCAGCATGCCCAGGCCGAGCACATCGACCTTCATGAACTTCAAGGCGTCGATATCGTCCTTGTCCCACTCGATGATCTCCCGGTCCGCCATCCGGGCCGGCTCGATCGGCACTAAGTCGTCGAGCCGATCCTGGGTCAGCACGAAGCCGTCGGGATGCTGTGACAGGTGGCGCGGCGTGCCGATCAGCTGGCGAGCGAGGTCGAGCGGAAGTAGCAGGCGATGGTCGTCGGCATTGAGATTGAGGCGGGCGACCTGCTCGTCCGGGAGGCTGCCTCTTCGGTCAGCGCGGCCAAGGCCTCCTGCGCCGTCCGGCCGGCCATCACCCGTAGGGTGCTGACCATCATGGCGCGGGAGGATTACTGATGCGCCGCCTGAAGCCAGCCAAGCCACATGCAAAGCGGCAAATCGACCAAGCCTTGCAACTCATGCGACAGGCCCGCAAACTCCTGCGCGAAGCCGGCGCTCCGAAAGCGACCCAGAAGATAAACTATGCGATCCAAAGCGCCGAGGGTGCGCGCCGGCATTGTGATTGCCGACCGATGATCTCGGAGCCATAAGTCATGCCGCCCAGCGAGCCTCGTCTAACGCACCGACCACCCTGCAGCGAGGCTGCGGCAATCGCCGCCGGCTTTACGAAGCCGGTGATCGCCGACTCCTCGATGCACACGCTGGAACTGCTCATCAAACCAGATGCCGACCTCGACGGGACCTTTGCTGCGTAGATCGTGGCGAAAGCGAGATGCTTTCGGTCAACGGTTGGCTGTTCTCAATCAGTCCAGACTAACGAGCTCACGGGCCGCCACGCGTTTCCGCCCTTTGGCGGCAGTGGGCGCAATCCTCTCCCGCAGACCAGCGCTGGCCCGGAAGGTGAGCACACGCCGTGGAGCAATGGTATGCTCCTCCAGGGTCTTCGGATTGCGTCCGATCCGCTCGGACTTGTCGCGTAAGAGGAACGTCCCGAAGCCAGAGATCTTGACGTTCTCGCCTCTGGCTAGCGCCGAGCACATAAGGCGCAGCGTACTTTCGACCATTTCCAGCGAGTTGGCATGAGAAGTGCCAAGCTCGCGCTGAATAGCTGCCGCGATATGCGCCCTGGTCAGTGTTTCCGTCGATCGCGTCATCTCAGCCCTCCGGGGTTTGATCCAGGATAATACGGCCTACGGCGCAGCGATAGCATCCATCACGATCCCAAGCTGTGACGCCTCGCCTGTCGGGCGCGGCGGCAACGCGCGTTCGCGCGGGCCGGGCCGGAAGGGCTCAGGGGAGGAGGGGGAAGGAGGATGCTGGGTCCGGACAATGGGTTCGGGCGCATCTGGAGAAGTGGCATGAGCATGAACATTGGCAATCTGAAGCTGAACGAGCAGGGCACCCCGGTTGGTTTGTCCTTTGACAGCTAACCTTGCCCGGTGTGACACGCGGCGCGTCCGGGCCTAGCGATGCAGGATGCTCTCGCGATCTTGCGCGCACACGGCGACGAACTGAGAAGCCTTTCAGGTGCCCCCGAGATCGCCGGCCGGCCTAGTTCGTCGGCCACAAACCTGAAAATGGACGGACATTCACGCCGACACTCAGCCCTAGTCTCGCCCGGTCCCACTTGGGAGATGACGTTCATCCATCGCTTTTCCCCTCTCGCTAGCCCGCACTATCCCGACCGCCTGAGGAGACCTAATCATGCCCATACGATGCGCATAACCGCAGGGTAAGGGGGCGCATGCGGACAATCTGCCAAGAATCAAAGCATCAAAGGAGGAAACCTCGTCATGGCGCAAGTTGAGGCAAGTTAGGTAACGGGCAGGCCAGATCATCCTGAGATAATGACTGTATCGCATGTAACCAAAGACCTGCGCGCTTTCCGTCGAACGTTATACTGCCGTCAGAATTGATGCTACCGATATCATTTCTAGGATTTTGGAGTGCTACGGTACATTTTCCGACGCGCCCGTCCGCCCGCACCGTAAATGCATTTGCCTTAGCGGCATAGCAGACATGGACATCCGAGCCAGGCGAGTCAGGCATAAACGGGCTCAAGATCTCGTTGATCTGCGACTTCAGATCTGCGAACTCAACGGCTCCATGCTTGAAAATATCAAATTTGCCGTCGTTTTTTCCTCCGTAATATCCCACGTTCTTTATTAGATACGAGAAATTTGCGGGGGAAAGGTGTTCGCGTATCGCACGCGCTAGCTCCAAAGATGATTCTGGGTTCTCTGGATGAACATGAAGACGCAGCAGCGCTTCGCTCTGATTTAGAATGCCATCATTGCGTAAGCGCTCATACGTCAGGAGATTCGACCAAATCACATCGAACGTCCCCTTCCCATCAGCTCGCAAGCGGGTCCGGTCATGCGCTTCGCCGAAGCCATCAAGTGATATTTGGTAATGCCGTAGGCCGCTGCCATAAAGTTCGATCAGGCGAACTTCTGAGAGGGCATAACCGTTTGTCGTCATGCCGATTACCAACTCGATGTCATTCTTCGCGCTAATCTCGCTCGCGTATCTGTTGATATCAAGTACGATATCATACGCGATAAGTGGCTCCCCTCCGAACCAAGATATCTGAAGCTGACTGAGGTCAGCACTTCTGTTCCTTATTAGCTCCTTCACTCCACCTACGACGCTCGGACTCATCCGACCAATCGAAAAATCCTCGTAACAGTAGGTGCAACGGAAGTTGCAGTGTTCGGTCGGAAACAATGTAAGCTCAAGTTTATCGTCAGTCAGTGCATCGAACAGCACTCGGCTTTGCCAACTTACCTCTTTAGAGCTGAGATCGCTATGAGCGCGAGCTTGGATCATCGTGTAGCCCCCTGTAATTGGTAGAACGATCGGGAAGCATTAGATGCTTCCCGATCGGCAACTGGAGGTTAAACGGAAGCCACATCCGCAGCTTGGCCGTTCGGTTGTGCCTGTCCTGTGGGCTGCGATTTGCAGCTAGTGTTTGAGCACCTGTAATTGCCCGCGACACGCAGGGGCTTCCTATGGGCCTTCTCGACATGCTGACCAATTTCTTGGCCGGCAATGAGGGGGCGCCCGTAAGCGTCGACGGTGATTTCAAGCGACTTGCTGAGTGGAACAGCAGCTTCAGTCGACGCAGCCGCATGCGCCAAACCTGGCACAACCGCAGCAACTGCAAGTGTGGTAATTGCACCCAAGAATACTTGACGATTCTTCATGACTTTACCCCTATTAGAGTTAAAGCCGGTACCAGCCACTGATATATTGCGCCGCGGCGTCCATTTTAGCGACACACTATTTTGCTCGGTTGGTCGTGATAATTGAACGGTCTATCGTCAAATGTCCGGTCAATGGTGGTAACAAGCGATCGACTCGAATCGGCCCGAGGGCGAACTATTGAGATCTCCGACCAAAATCTGCCTTAAATAGCCCGGAATTGATCTTGGTTTGAAGCTGTCTAGGCATTAATCCGAGGGATCGTGAATAAAAACGTAGTAATCTTACTAGGTATTAACGACAGTGAGCCGCCATGGGCGAGCGCAATTTGCCGTGCTAGGCTTAGTCCGATTCCAGTTCCATTCGGCTTGGTAGTATAGAATGGCCTGAAAACCCGCGTCGCATCATCGGGGGTGATGCCGGACCCATTGTCCTGCACCTCAATGAATAGGCTCGCTTCCGTCAAGCTGATCGTCAAATTAACAGTAGCATTTACGCCTTCGTTGGCTGCGGCGGCTTCAGCAGCGTTCTGCAATAGCGACCATAATGCTTGATGCAGCTGGTCTCGATCGAGCAGCCATTCCTGACTATTATCCACTTTAACGTGCAACGCGACTTCGGGCCATCGTCCGCAGAATAGGCGGGAGAGGTCATCAACCATATGGCGGGGAGACACAGGCGAAAGCCGCGGCGCGGGTAAGCGCGCAAGTTTGCGATAACCTGCCGTAAAGCGCTGCAATCCTTCCGCGTGTCGCCCGAGAGTGCCCAAGATCTCGCGCAACAACCTCGGATCAGGGTTGGGTTGGCTAAGCGCAGATTCGCCGCTTTCCGCCAGAGAGACGATTGGCGCCAATCCGTTTAGAAGTTCGTGACCTAGAACATGGATCATTTCCGCCGTCGCCCGCGCTTCGGCAACGCGCTGCTCCTGTTCGACGTCTACTAGAGCCGCGACCGATCGTGGCGTTGCCATTCCGTTAAGGATCACGCGATCGATCCGCCACTGCCGACCTTCATGTCGCAAGTGAGTATCACCTCGGATCAGTGCTACAGGAACTGGCAAAAGTCGATCGTCTGTCCCGAACAGAAGTCTGGCAGCCCGGTTCAAGGCCCGGGCATGGGGCCCTTCGATTATCACCATCGGGGTTGGAGCTGCATCCAGCAGAATGCGATCGGCAGCTAGATCGTGAGATGTCATGCTCTCGGTTGGCGGCGTGGGAGCATGCCGCCAAGCAAACCACCAATTAAGCACTGTGAGCCATAGAGCGACCAGGGTCGCTCCCGCCAACGATCCCCATAATCTGTTCTGCCATGCAGCGTTGGCGGCTGCGCCGCACCCCACCAACAAGACTGCATAGGCAACGGCGCGCCAGCCTCTCTTATAAGCCATATCTAGCCATGCGGCGGTAGAGCGCACCCCGGCTTAGCCCCAGCGCTGTAGCCGCTCGGGTGACGTTGTACCGGTGTTCGCGCAATGCTGCTTGAATCATTGCACGCTCAGCATCGGTAAGCGTGAAGCTTGTATCACCGAGAGACACGGATTGGATGACAACAGGTGTCGGAGCCAGCAATGCCGCATCAATCACACCGTTATCAGCAAGAAGAACCGCTCGCTCAACAGCAAGGGCCAAGCCGCGTACCTCGTCCGCCCATTTCGTTCTGCCAAGGGCCATCTCAGCCGCTGCGGTGAGGTGCGTTGTCGGCTTGCCAAACCGCTCAGCGCCGACGCGCGCGAAATGGCGAGCAAGCAGGATTGCATCGTCCCCGCGAGAGGCAAGCGGCGGCATAACCACCTCAATCGTCGCAAGCCGCCGCCGCAATGCCGGGATCAGCGGCTCAATGGTGTCTGCGACACCAATGCAACGAACGCTTCCAGGCAAGTGGCTTACCAAGGCCTCCTGAGCAATTTGATCGAGGCGATCAACGTAGCGCAGGATGACCGTCCCAGATGCCCCTTTTACCTGACGCAATCGATCTTCGCTCCGCAGATCGATGCGCTGAACGTTATTAGCTGAGTTCGGTGATGCTGCATGGATCGCACGTGCAGCAAGTGTCCGCCCACTGCCGGCGGGACCAGTAACAACGACGCTAGCGGTGGTAGGCCCAATGCGCTGGATCAGCGCTCGTAGGTCGCGCATGGCATCGCTCTCTCCGATCAGCACAGCAGGCGCTTCGACAGTTGATGCCCGTGTCGGTGCAGCTGAACCGACTGCAGTCCGCGCCATTGCCGCCTCCAGCTTGGCAAGCAATTCTGCATTTCGCCATGGTTTCATCACGAAGTCGCGTGCCCCCGTCTGCATAGCCGCGACTGCGATGCGTATACCGCTATGCGCGGTGATGACCACGACGCAGGCTTGCGGGTCGTCGGCGAGGATACGCCGGAGGCAAGCCAGTCCCTCCTCACCATCGGCCGCCCCTGCACAAAAGTTCATATCAAGGAGGATAGCTGCATACCGTCGTTGAGCGAGCCGAGACCATGCTTCTTCCGGTCCGCTCGCTGTGTCCACCCGATAGCCTGCGATCCGCAGAGCTATGTCGATGGCACGCGCTACCATCGGGTCATCATCGATCAGTAGAATCGCCGCTTCGCTTGACACGTCCTGCAGCCGTCCATCCGTGGACGGTGCGTTCGGTGACGGACGACTGCTGATGTCTGAATCTACAGAAAAAGGCTTATCCATAACAGTTTAGGCTTTCAGGCCGTTTTGAGCAACACTGCTTGCATGATGACCGAACTGCCGACACAAGCAACTGCTTCGCCCGGTGCCGCGATGGACCGCCGGGTGGAACGGACTCTCACGCCTTGGCGGAGAAAGCGCGGCACGCTGATCACGGTCGGGATGTTGATCGTAATCGTCCTCGTTTGGCGCCTCCTACCCGCCGCCGGTTCGACTGATGTAACCGCAGACGACATTGAAGTCGGCACGGTAGAACGTGCGCCGTTCGCCGATTTCCTTCCGGTGCGTGCGACCGTAGCGCCGCGAGTCACAACGTTGGTGGGCGTGCTCTCGGGTGGCCAAGTCGAGAAGCTGTTGGCGCAGGATGGCTCGATGGTGACCAGCGGCGAGCCGCTCGCGACCCTCGCCAACCCACCGCTCAAGCTCGACGTACTGACGCGCGAGGCACAGATCGCAAGCCAACTCGGCCAGGTGGCGGGCGAAGATCTCGGTATTGAACGCAACAGACTTGATCGCGCTGGGCAGGTTGCTCAGGCAAGTTACGACCTCATCAAGGCCCGCCGCGATTTGACAGTACGCCAGCAGCTCCACGATCAGGGCTTCGTCTCGGACGAGGGTATCAAGAGTTATGCAGCGGAGGCTGATTACCAAGCCAAAAGGCTGGCGCAGCTTCGTTTGGGTAGTGCCTCAGAAGCGCGCATTACAGCAACGCAGAAGCAGCGATTAGACGATACGCGCGGGCGGCTGACCAACACTCTGGCCGCGGTACGTGCCGGCCTTGATGCGCTAATCATACGTGCACCAGCGACGGGAAGGCTGACAAATTTCATCATTCAGCCAGGGCAGACGCTAAAGCCCGGCGATCCAGCGGGCCAAGTCGACAGCGAGGGATCGTGGAAGCTCGAAGCGGACGTGGACGAATATTATCTGAGCCGCGTCCATGTCGGGCAGAAGGCAAACACCGATGGTGCCCGCTTCACGGTGTCCAAGGTATTGCCGAGTGTTAAGGATGGCCGGTTCCGGGTAGAGTTAACGTTCGATGGGGCGACTTCCGTTGAGCTTAATCGCGGACAGACGCTCGATATTCGGATCACTCTCGGGAGCACTGCGCCCGCCCTGGTCGCGCCGATCGGCAGTTGGCTAAATGCGAGCGGCGGATCGTACGTCTTCGTCCTGGATGCTGACGGCCATCATGCCCAACGCCGCGCGATCAGGATCGGACGACGCAATCCCGAAAAGGTCGAGATTCTCACAGGGCTTCAACCTGGCGAGCGCATCGTCACATCCGCTACGCCGTCCGTGAAGGGTGACCTACTCAACATTCGCTAGGCCGAAAGGGCGAACCGTGATCCATCTCGAGAACATCCAGCGGCGGTACTTATCTGACGAGGTGGAAACAACCGCACTCCACGACATCAAACTCGACGTCGATGCCGGGGAATTTCTTGCCATCATGGGACCGTCTGGCTGTGGCAAGTCAACTCTGCTTAACATACTGGGCACTGTCGATCGGCCCACCAGCGGCCGCTATCTGTTCGGCGAACGTGACTTGGCGGCGCTCGACGAAAAAGCGCTCGCACAGTTCCGCGGGTCAACCTTAGGGTTCGTCTTTCAAAGCTTCAACCTCATCGACGAACTGACAATCGAGGAAAACGTCGGACTTGGCCTCGCCTACCGAAATGGCGTGAGCGACCGACGAGGACGTGTGGCGGCAGCGATGGACAAGGTGAGCATAGCTCACCGAGCCCGCCACTACCCCCATCAGCTCTCGGGTGGCCAGCAGCAGCGAGCCGCCATAGCTCGCGCGATCGTCGGTAATCCGCGACTGATACTCGCCGATGAGCCAACGGGCAATTTGGACACGGCCAATGGCGAACAGGTGATGAACATCCTGGCGGGTCTCAACGCCGAGGGGGCGACGATTGTCATGGTTACGCACTCGCGCAGCCATGCCGATATGGCAAAGCGCCGCATCGACATGCTCGATGGTCGCATCGTCGCTTCAGCCATGCATACCATGTAAGGGGTCTGGGACCGATGAACCGCTCTGCACTACTGAGCCTGTATCGCTCGCTAGCCCGCCATAAGCTCTATGCAGCCCTTAATATCGGCGGCCTCGCAATCGGAATTGCCGTTTTCCTCATCCTCAGCCTGTATGTGCGCTTCGAGACAAGCTTCGAACAATGGTTACCACGCCACGATGGCATCTACGTGGTGCAGACTGAATTCAAAGACAACGGTAGCCCCTTCAGCGGCACTTACCAGGATACGATGGGTGGGCTGCTGGAGCAGATGATTGAGGATTTTCCAAGTTTAGTAGGAACACGCATCAATGGCGGAGAGGACGGCGGCACGGTCATCAGAAATGGTGCTGCGCAAACAGAAGACATTGCGCGCGTTGACGCAGATTTTTTCAGAGTTTTCGATCTACCGATGATCATTGGTGAAAAAGCGACAGCGCTCAGAGATCCAACCGCCATCGTGATTAGCCAGTCGGCCGCGCAACGTTACTTCGGTAACCGTAATCCTGTTGGTCAGATCATGACGCTAGCGTTCGAGAAGCCTGCGACCTACCACATAACCGGCGTTTTCAAAGACCTGCCGCGCAACTCCGACCTGAGCTTTTCGATCTTGGCTCGACAAGAGCGAAATTCAAGTCCCTCTTGGTATCATTGGGGGTCTACGGCTCTAACCACCTACCTACGCTTTGAGAGCCCCCAAGCGGCACAATCCTTCGAGCAAAGCATGCCGGCCTTTATCAAGCGCCGCGGCACTCACGATATGGGGCCTGATGTCATCGATCAAATGGGTTTGTCGCTGCTTCCCATAGCCCAAGCACATCTTCAGCCTCAGGGCCTCGCGAGCGCCGCTAAGAAGACCACTATCATCACCCTCGGGATAGTCGGAGTCCTGACGTTACTGATTGCGATAGTAAACTACATCAACCTAGCAACCGCCCGTGCCAGCCTGCGCGCACGAGAAGTCGCTATGCGCAAGGTGCTAGGTGCTGATCAAGGCGCATTGGTAGGCCAGTTTCTGAGTGAGGCAATTCTTACCGTGGCCATTGCTGCGCTTATTGGCCTGATTATCGCAGAAACTGGGTTGCCGTTGGTGAATGCTGCTGGTGGGCTGACCCTCTCCGTGCCTTACGGATTTGTCACACCTATTTTAGCCCTTCTTGTTTTGATCGTTGGCGTTATGGCGGGCTTGTATCCAGCTCTATTGCTCGCGCGGTTTCCTGCCGCAGCTGTGCTTGCATCTGCACGTGCGCCCGGCGGCGGTCGTGCGGGCACTCGGACACGAGAAGCACTGGTCGTGTTCCAATTCGGTCTCGCTATTGCCTTCATGATCGGCACGGCAGTGCTTGTCGCACAGGCGCGGCACGTCCGCAGCACTGATCTGGGCTTTCAACGGGAGGGACTGTTGGTCGTACCTGGGTTGGCAAACAGCAGCCTAGACAAAGCCCGTCAGCTCGCATTGCTTGCCGCGCTTCGGCGCCTGCCAGGCGTCGAAAAGGTGACTACAGCTAACAGCGCGGTCGGAAACAACGGCATCAACAACTTCAGTAATGTCGATGTGCCTGGTCGGCCTAAGCCAGGAGTATCTCTTCGTTCGATCAAGGTCGGGCGTGATTTTTTTGAAACCCATGGCGTACGACCGATCGCTGGACGCGTTTTCGATGACGCACACGGCACCGATGATTCGAGCACACTGGGTCCAGACAGTCCACGCAACATCGTGATAAACCGCCTTGCGGTTGCGAGGCTCGGCTATAGCTCACCACAGGATGCATTGGGCAAAACAGTTGGTGATGGCAAACTCACAATAATCGGCGTCATCGACCAACTGCGCTTCTATTCACCGCGCCTACCTGACGACCCAACCTACTATACCTACCTCGGTGATATCGCACCTGATCCGGTTGCAACGCTGCGCTTCTCCGGCGACCCGAGACCTATCCAAGCAAGCGTCAAAAACCTATGGCAGCGCTTAGCCCCCCAAGTGCCATTCGACGGCGACACTGGCGTGCATGCGCTCGCCAAGTTTTATCAAAGTGACGATCATGTAACGCGACTGTTCGGCATCGGCACGAGCCTCGCTGTGCTCATTGGCTGTGTTGGCCTTTGGGGGTTGGCCTCCTTCAACACGTCGCGGCGCGTGCGAGAGATTGGTATCCGCAAGACACTGGGTGCGACCTCAGCTGATATCGTCAAGCTGCTTGTTGGGCAGTTCCTACGGCCGGTTCTGATTGCCAACCTCATCGCTTGGCCGCTCGCCTTCTTCGCTCTGCAGGCCTGGTTAGGCGGATTCGCCGACCGTATCGCGCTTTCCCCGGTATTCTTCATAGGGCCGAGCCTGCTTGCGATCACGATCGCGGTACTTACTATTCTCGGGCAGTCACTGCGTGCGAGCCGCGCTGCTCCAGCTTGGGCGCTACGGCATGACTAAGCGGATGATCGCTACGCTAGCAGCGCTGTGTCTCTCGGACACCGCCTCAGCTGAGACACTGCGCGACGCGATAACTGAGGCTTACGTCACCAATCCCGAGCTTGCCGCTGCAAAAGCGAGACAGGAAGCGCTGGCTGAGGCGCCGGAGCAAGCGCAAGCTGCGGGACGACTGACGGCCGAAGCCGAGGGAACAGGTGGGTACAATCGGTTTGACTACGGAAAGGGTGGCAGCGGGAGTATCACCACAAACTTGCCCATCTGGACGGGGGGGCGCGTATCCTCTGCTGTGCGGGCAGCGTCCGGCGACGTAGCAGCTGGAGCCGAAGGTTTGCGCGACACACAAGCAATCGTTCTGCAAGCAGTTGTAGGGGCCTATGCGGATCTTCTCTATGCCCAGCAGGCCGTTGCCGTCGCCCGTGCTGACATCGATCTCCTTGATAATCAAGTTGCAGAGGCACGCTCGCGCTTTGAACTTGGGCAGGCGACTCGCACCGACGTTGCGCAGCTCGAGGCTCAACATGAATCGGCTATTTCAACCCTTGCTGAAGCTGAAGGGACAGCGGCAGCCATCGCCGCGACCTATCGCGCGACGGTTGGCCATGTCGCTGGCAACTTGGAAACGACACCACCAGCACCAGCAGCTCTCCCGGCGACGATTGATGTTGCGCGTAATCAGGCCATCGAAGGCAATCCGATTGTTAGGCAGCAACGTCTTGCATCCGCTGCTGATGCAGCTCGCATCGACCAACAACGCGCCGAGTATAATCCTTATGTCGCGTTGAGTGGCACCTATGGATACGCGGCCGGGCAAGGGCAGTCTGACGGTAGCAGTACGGCAATCGCTGGCGTGACGTTGCGCATACCGCTACTTACCGGCGGACTTGTGTCGTCCCGAGTGCGTCAATCTGAGGCGATCTACCGCGCCGATCGCTTTGGGATCGATGCTGCCGAGCGCGATGCCGTCCGATTAGTCGAAACGGCATGGGCGAATCTGGTTGCAGCGCAATCTCGCGTTCAGGCCAACGTCCGTCGCGTGGAGGCGGCCGAACTGGCGTTAAGGGGGGTTCGTGCCGAATATGCCGTCTCGCTGCGCACGACATTGGATATTTTGATTGCCGATGAGAGCCTCCGTGCCGCTCAACTTGCACTTGCACGCAGCCGCAGCGATGTGCTGATCGGACAGGCCGCGTTGCTGAGATCTACAGGCCAGCTCGGGCCGGACAGCTACGGCAGCTAGCTACCCGATCGCGTTGAAATAAGCGCCCTAAGCGCGTTGGGTGCTAGCACAGCCTTCGAAAGGCATCCTTAGTCGGAGCCGGACGTGCAAGAGGCCTCAGATTAGCTGAAAGCAGGGCGCTTAGCCACGCCATTCCGGACG